>Ga0164242_10006185_pt1 | contig 13220 bp, 9 predicted proteins | sample OricomgcompostMG_FD_108783 | JGI IMG/M metagenome (GOLD analysis project Ga0164242, IMG submission 108783) | Miracle-Growth compost microbial communities from Emeryville, California, USA - Original compost - Miracle growth compost (MG) ...
TCCATAGTATTACACAAATAGCATTCGAACCTATTAACTGCCTCCAAAGCCAGAACAACACCAGCTTCTGAAGCGTATTCTCCAGCTTTAGCAAGGATCTCCGCGCTACGACTATACTCTTCGATTGAAGGTGGTTCTCCCGAAAAGGTTGAATGAGCAGAATGGAAGGGCCCACAAATAATACTAGCACCCATTTCGTTTGCACGATCTATGGCCCATTTAATTCTTCCAAGTCCATTCTCCCTAACACTTAATGTGGGACTGACAATATTTTCATCTCTATTTAAAACTAGTACACAAGTTACCTCAAGCCCAAGGTCATGGATATTTTTACCAAAATTCTTATAAACTTCTCGAGTCCCGTTTCCCAAAAAACATTCTACTCCGTCGTACCCGATCTTTTTTAACCTTTCAGAAACAAGCAATAAATCATCGTTAATTGTAGCAGACCATGCTAACAAATTAAAACCTATCTTATTTGTATGCATATTGCAATATTAAGAGATAAAATAAGTAAAATGAAAAAAAAGCATTATATAGTTTTGCATCTCGTATTTTTACAGAAATTAAGAGATGATTTCCAATTTAACTGACAGTCTTATTTTGTTGCCAGTTTAATCTAACGATATCTTAATTTAAAATCCTTCTATAAGTATTCATTGAATCTATACATCTATTTGTAATCCAGGGGAAATAACTTCTTCTTATAGTTACCAATTCCAAACATATTGGGATTATAGTCACGTAGTAATTTTACAGAAGCCCCAGATTTCGGAATCATTGAACTCATGTCTAAGGCCCAATAACACGCATTTACTATCAATCTTCTTAAATTTACATCCTTTAAATCAACTGCAGCGCCCATTGTAGTAGCAAAGACCTTCCCCTTATTTCCTTCATCACTAGTATAATACCGTATCCATGCAACAGGCATCATAGTATTTGAACGGTCTATCATTGATGTTCGCTCCATCCCATCAGTCGGCATTCCCCAAACTAGTACTTGACCAACATCGCTTTTAGATGTATAAGTGCCACTCTTTACCCATATATTCTTCACACCTCTTAGGATAGGAGACCCTTCCAATTTCAAAGCGCCATTTATCAACCCTATGGTCCCTTGTTTGTAATTAATCCCATGATGTGAAATCCAAGTTTCACCCAATACCCTCTTTCCAAAGCCATTAACCCACCCTTTTTTCTTGCTATCATATCCAAATTTGGCGAACAGGCTGCTACTATTTTCAGGATACCTAAAAGCATGAGTGGCGGTCCGTAAACCAATAACAGGCTTACCTTTCTCAAGATACTCAGCAATGTATCTCATTTGGCTTTTAGGGAGATCCAACCAACGGGTAAAAATTATCACCAAATCCGCTTTTTCCAGATGATCAAGCCCCAAAATATTATTATGGACTGAAGGATCAACATATCCGGTCTCAGGATTTATAGGAAATAATACAGTCGTTTTAAACCCATTCTCTGTGGACAAGATCCTGGCCAATAAAGGCAAGGCTTCTTCAGAACGATATTCCTGATCACCACATATAAGAACTATATATTTTCCATTATTATAATTTTCACTCGGGAAATATGTAATCCAACCATCTTTCACTTGAGCAGTTGACTGTTTAAAGCTAATTGAAATAATTAAAATAAAAAATAGTTTGCAAATATTGACACATCGCACTATAACCTGTTTAGCCATTGTTATAACCTTAAATTAAGAACCCAAAAAGGCAGTTCGCCGTCGAATACAAATTATTACCAACCAGGATTCTGAGCTAGATTAGGATCCTTATCAATATCATCTTGAGAAAATGGCATAAAATACATCTTATCTGTAAAAACATAAGTTTCTCCAACAGGTTTAACCTCATAAGTATAATGCCCATCAGAATGTTTTGTAATATACATCCCATGAAATCTATTCCCATTAAGCCTTTCAACTGCAGTCATCCACCTTTTTAAATCCCAATATCTCTTTCTCTCAAAGGCCAATTCGATATATCGTTCATTTCTTATTTCTTCTCTCATTTCTTTCTTCGTAAGTCCAGTCGGCACTTGGTATGGATTCAAACCAGCCCTTTCCCTAATTCTATCAATTGCGTCATAAATACTATTATCAGGTGAGCCCAAAAATTCATTCTTCGCCTCAGCGTAATTTAGTAAAACCTCTGCAAACCTTAATTCAATCCAATTTTGATCACTTCCCGTTTGACCGTAATAATCTTGGTTCGATTCATCGGTACCCTTTCTTAACTGATAGCCGGTAACAGTTTCATAAGGCTTTCCAATTCCATCTATTCCATCAACATACATATAGACCGGAAGGCCCTGAAAACCATATGTAGAACCATTAACAATTACAGTTTGTTGAAGGCGGGGATCTCTATTATCATACGGATGAGTTGGGTCGTATCCAGATAAAGGGGAAGTAATTGGAATACCATTCTTCATTGGAAATGCATCCACAAGTTCTTGTAAAGGACACCTATCGGAAGCATCTTGTCTAGATCGAGAATCGGGCATAGACCAAGAATCCCAACCATGTTCTCGATATGGCTTTAAATATTGAATGCTAAAAATCTCTTCTTGATTATTCTTGGCCAACATGATCTTTCTAAAATCAGGATAAAGAGAATAGGGGCCATTTTCAATTACATCAAGATTCACTTCAGCAGCCTCTCCCCACCTGTTAACATCTCCTTTCGGATTATAAAGCGGACTTGCCCAAAATAACAAGACCCTACCCAAGAAGGCTTTGGCTGACCACTTATTTGCTCTACCTACGTCTATATCAGCGTTACCATAAGTATTAGGTAATAATTCAATAGCACCCTCCAATTCATTAATAACAAAATTAAAACAAGAATCAATTGATTGTTTCTCTACTAATAAATCATCCGTCAGCTCCTGTGGTTTAGTAATTATAGGAATTCCACCATATCTTTTTATCATCTTAAAATACTGTAAGGCTCGCAGGAATTTAACTTGTCCAATATATTCATTCTTAATGGAGTCCCCAATATCACTATTCCCAATTTTCATTAAAAATGTATTGCACTTACGGATATCGTCATAGGGCCAATATGCCATGAGATTACTTCTTGGTCCCCAATTACCCCTAACGACATCTTTAGATCCTCCTGGCCAGTATGTTCTAGCCTCATCTGCAATATTACCATACAGGTTCCGCTCATACCCAGGTACATCTAAATATAAATCATTTAAATAGGCATTTATTAGATCAGAAGATTTAAAAATATCAGATTGAGGAATAGTATTAGTTGGCTTTCTATCAAGAAAACCATCTTTATTGCAGGATAAGAGCAATGAAAAACCAATATATGCCAATATAATAAATTTCATCCTTTTCATAGTTGTAATTTTAAAATGAAAGATCAATTCCTAGATTAAGAACTCGCTGCTGAGGATAATAAGATCCATCGGTATTTCCAATCTCAGGATCCCAATATTTCATTTTACTTAATACGAAAATATTAGTTCCACTTAAATAAACCCTGGCTTCTTTGAAATGAACCTGTTCAAGAAATTTCGGAGAAATTGAATACCCCAAGTTAATAGACTTTAACCTAACGAAACTGGAATTCCTTAAATAAAAAGAAGATGGTAATGAGTTATTAGGGTTGTCACCTTCCCATGGTCTAGGAAACTTCGCATTAATATTTTGTGGAGTCCAGTAATCTAATAAATATTTAAAATTATTTTGTGATCCACCCCTAAAAAATGTTATAGATCTACCTTGAAGTAATTGATTTACATCAGCCGCTCCCTGAAATAAAACATTCAGATCGAACCGTTTAAAAGAACCTCCAAAAGTAAGTCCCCAGATCATTTTTGGAGTAGAATTATTTTCTGAAATAACGACTCTATCATTAACATCTATTTTTTCATCCCCATTAATATCTGCATATTTAATGTCCCCTGCCGATGGCTGGATACCGAATTGATTATAATATGAGGTGGCCTCCTCATCAGTTTTAAAAATTCCAAGTGCCTTATAACCTATTATAAATCCTAAAGGCCTTCCCGTCTGTTTTAAGCCCACAGGAATATTTGCGGGCTCGTCTATCCTAACAACCTTATTATTGGACCAGCTGCCATTTAAGCCAACAAAATAATTAAGGCCACCGACCTTATCATTATATTCTAGGGAGACTTCAATTCCTTTATTATCAACAATCGCATAATTTTCAGCAGGTAAAGAAGCACCTAATGTAGAAGGGATTGAGCGAATACGGGCTAAAAGAATATTTGACGTACGTTTATAGAAGCCATCCAATGTAAGAGCTACCTTATTATTAAACAAAGAAGCATCCAAGCCAATATCTGATATGTGTGCAGTTTCCCAGGTAATGGATGGATTTGGTAAAACACCTGGGACTATAGTCGGAACAGGTTGGTTAGCAGATATTAAGGCTGGCCCTAAATTATATGCCTGTTCGAATTGAAAGGTAGGTCTATCACCGCCATATACATTCTTATCATTTCCAACAACTCCATATGATGCTCTTAACTTCAAATTATTAATAAAATTAAATGCTGTTTTATTTTTAATAAATGGTTCCTCAGAAATAACCCAACCAGCCGAAAAAGCAGGGAAATATCCATATCTTCCTGATTTTGGGAAAGCAACGGATCCATCAACTCTTAAAGTAGCTTCAAACAGGAATTTCTCCTTAAAACTATAATTAAGCCTTCCAACATAACTCCTCCTTCCATCACTATAAGTATCTCCATTAGCATCTTTTTGAGCTTCGCCACCAAAAAGCAGTTGATCCAAACCAGGGGCTGGGAAATTAGTCCTAAACCCATTAAAATAACTTGCTTCAGCATTAAATTGCTCAAAAAGCAGCAATCCCTTTACTGAATTATTCCCGAATATATTGTCATATGTAAGTCTGGCATTAATCGTAGAAGTATTATATTCATTATAACTTTTATTTATTGCAACCTTACCTTGATATCCGCCAAATGGATAAATTTCTAGAAGATTCCCTTCAGAATCCTCACGGTGCATGAATATAGGAAGCTGATAATTCTTGTCAAGAATATGCGACCTGCCAAAAGATATCTGCCCGCCCAACGAAAGACCATCTATAAAGGGCAAATTCTCTTTTACATTAAAAGTAGCATCATATGTGTTATTACTTTGTTTATTATATCCACTACTTATTTCTGCAACGGGATGTTGCTCATGTGTATAAAATATAGTCCCGTCAGGATTATAAACCATATCCATAGGATATGCAGCCATTATATCACTAAAGATTTGTTCAGGAGAATAACTACTACCATTGTCTTTTGACACTATAGCACTTAGGTTGACCGAAATAGTCAAATTTTCTCCTATAGAGGCGTCTACATTTGATCGTAAGGAATAGCGCTTATAGTAAAGATCGTTACTTTTATATAGGCCATCTTGATACAAATATCCCGCCGATAAGAAATATTTAAGTTTTTCTGTTCCTCCATCAATACTAATGTCATGACTAGTAATTGGCGCATTCTTGTTTAAAGTTAAGTTATACCAATTTGTTTGAGGTGTCTTCCCATCCCCAATATCCTTAATTTCTTGCGTGGTATAATAATCAGGAAGCCCCATATTTTTTCTTGCCTGATTTCTAGTTTTGGCATATTGCAAACCATCCATCAGTTTAGGGTATAGGGTAGGCTGCTGCACGCCTACATAACCGTTATAATGAAAGGATGGCTTTCCAATAGAACCAGTTTTTGTTGTTACTAATATAACACCGTTTGCACCTCTAGAGCCATACACTGCAGTTGCTGAGGCATCTTTTAGAATTGAGATACTAGCGATATCATTCGGATTCAACTGCTGAAACTGAGCGTAGCTCTTTACAATTCCATCAATAACCACTAGCGCACTATTGTCACCAAAAGTACTAGTACCTCGTATAGAAATCTCCGAGCCACTCCCGGGGGCGCCATTAGGCTGCACAGCAATCAATCCAGGAAGCCGTCCAACCAAGGCATTACTTAAATTACTGGGTGTAGCTTTTATTATCTTTTCTCCATCAACTTGACTAACAGATGCAGTAAGGTCCTTTTTCTGAATTTTACCATATCCAATTACAATTAACTGATTCAATCCTTTAGCTATGGCTGACAATTCAATGTTCAGATTTATTTCCGATCCGATAGGGATCGTCCTAGTGGCATATCCCAAATAGCTCACAACTAGTTTAGAACCGTTTTCAATTGTTAGACTAAACTTCCCTTGCGTATCTGTAACCGTCCCAACGGTCTTACCCTCCACTTTTATTGTCACTCCTGCCAAGGGCTCCTTGGTAGCCGAGTCAATAACTACACCTGTTACTTGGCGCAATGGGTCTTCCGCAGGTTGTACATTCTGGTTCTTTTCCACTGGGTTAACTTGCTTCCTTTTTATATATACCACCTTCCCATGAATATCAAATGTTAGTGGAAGTCTTTGCAGACAAACTTTCAAAGCCTCTTTAACACTTAAACCATGGACAGAAGCATTGATCGGAGGCAAATCACTCAACGTCTTTTCCGTCCATAAAAACGAATAGCCAGTTTGTTGCCTGATTTGACTAAAAGCAACTTTCAAAGGAATATCCTTTAGAGAAAGATTTACTTCTTGAGAAAAGCCTGTTGCACTGGTGGTTAGGGTAGAAATGATTATTAGTAAAGTAGTTAGACGCATAATCATCCGGATTTGTCTCCGAGTTCGCCGTTTACCTGCATATAACGACGTAGAATATGTACGATTTGTCATATCTTTGCTCTGCCTGCCTAACCGGCAAGCCGGTTTGAGTGGTGAAATAAGTCATTAAGTCTTTGCCAAAATTTCCATTGCTCAAACTTCTATCCGGATTCTGACTTCCGATCAGAATCCGGTTTTTTATTTGAGCTTTTCTTTTAGTAATTATGTTTTCATGGTATCTGAATTTTGAAGATTAATTTGATGAAACAATTATTTTTCTGTCTTCCAATTGAGTATGGATACCTACGGTCGAAAGAACGGCCAGCACATCAGATAATTCAGCGTTTCGATTGAGTATCCCTCCAAACTTTTTTTCAGGAACCGTCCCGGCATATTCAATGTCCACATTATACCATCGGGACAATTTGTTCATCACTTCCTGCACACTACAATCATTTAATGATAAAAAGCCGTGAATCCATGTTGCGGCATTTTCGGCATTGACTTTTTTAACCTGAATCGCCTGGCTTAAATCGTTCACGCTGGCTTGTTGTCCGGATTTAATAATAATTGGCGCCTCCGCTCCGGGTAGAGCTACCATAATTGATCCTTCTAATAAGGTAGTACATACTTCCGGCTCATTATCATAAGCCATTACATTAAAGTGGGTTCCTAAAACTGTAATGTCATAACGACGCGTGTGAACAATAAAAGGATGTTTATCATCATTGGCGACTTCCAAATAGACCTCCCCATTAACAAAAACTCGTCTTTCCTTACCCTTGAATGCAGCAGGATAACGTATAGAAGAAGCTGCATTTAGCCAAACTTTTGTGCCATCAGATAATATCAATTGAAATTGGCCTCCACGTGGCACTTTTAAAGTATTATATTCAACAGGGCCACGCGCTTTTGACCATTTGTTTTCAGCCTGATAAGTAATAAGGCCATTATTCACTTTTGTTACTTTATGACCATTCTGATTAGCCAATTTCCCATTGTGTGAGCTGTCCAAAATAATAGTCTGCCCGTTAGCTAGAGTAAGAACTGCTTTATTGCTACCAGGAGCAACATCCTTAACAGAATGCTCAGCTGTATATTTTGTTGTCGAATTTCGCATTAGAACGTAGGATCCGAAAGTAACCAACAAAGCAATGGAAGCGGCAACCGCTACTTTTATCCAAAGTCGTGAACTATGTATTTTGGCGCTATTATGTATTTCATTTTTTACCTGTTCCAGCATTTCCGCAGATATTCTTCCTATATCAGAAATTGGTCTCTGATTTTCCTGAAAAGAATGGCACCAAAGATTATAGGCTCTGAAATCTTCTTCAGTAGCTTCTCCAATAGAAATACGTTCAAAAAGTTTGAGAATATCCTCTTCTTTTTTCATAAAGCATTCACCTAAAAAACAGGCTTATATATTAAAGGGACTTAGGACAGGGGTATCCCCCAAAAGAAAGATTAAAATTCATAAAAAAAGGCAGCAGATAAATGAATTTCGTAATGAATGTTTAAGCTTCTTTAGCGTAATAGTCATCTGATTCTCAACCGTTTTCTCGCTAATTTGCATCTTTTCAGCAATGCTCTTGTTGGAAAGGTATTCCTCGCGGCTTAAATGGAAAATTTCTTTCGCCCGAGGAGGTAAGCCCTCTTTAAATTGGATAATAAAATTCTTTAATTCCATTAATTCTAATGGATTATCCATGTATGAAATAGAAGTTTCATTCCGTTTCAATAATATCTCCTCTTTCCTTTTACTCTTTTGAATTGCTCTGATTAATTTATGCTTTATAGCAGCCAACAAATAAAATTTTAGCGCGATTATCTGTAACTTCCTCCGATTATTCCAAAACCAAATAAAGACCTCTTGAACCGCATCTTTACACTCTTCTTCATTCTCTAAAATATTCCATGCAAAACGGTAAAGTATGTTGGAATATCGTTGATAAATTTCCGTAAATGCTTTATCATCATCACTTTTCAGTAATTCTGTCAATTCCTTATCTGTATAAGTACGGTAAGTAACGTCTGAAGCCATAGGCAAAGACATTTAAAAAACTAAATGGAGATTTAAACGATAATAAATCAAAGTTGAAAGCTACAATATATTTTTATTTATTCAAATTGTAGCTCAATTATACTGCAATTCCGCGTAAAAATTCGTAAGCCTAATAAATTGCCACCCATCAATACAGTTTGTTAACAACAGACCCGAGCCGAATGAGGTGGAAGTCTGATGCAAGGTTTTTAGAAATACACAAGTGGTTATCAAATTCAGGAAAGAATTATTTGAATCAGGAAATACAGAAATTACAAAAGAATTGTGGCAGATAAGAAAACAAATAACTGACACTCATACAGAAGAATTTATGGGAAAAATGCCTATAGAAAAAAAGCAGAAATGAATATAATTGAAATAGACATTTTAAAAGACGGAAAAATAACGGGCCTCGAAGCAGGCACGATTTTATGTAAACGGTTGAAACCCTTTAAATACTAGACAGACAAGTACAATCCTAAAATAATTAATAAATGCTCAAGTAGTTGCTTGTGCATTTTGACATTCGCCATAATTGTATTTTGTTTGAAAATTTACCAAAAATAGTAAAGACCCACAAATGCGGGTCTTCATAATCAATTGGTAATCAATGTGCCCAGAGGGGGAATCGAACCCCCACTCACTTGCGTGAACCAGATTTTGAGTCTGGCGCGTCTACCAATTCCGCCATCTAGGCCCAAGAAATTAAAGATCGGGCTGCAAATGTAGAAAATCTTTGGAAATTCTGCACATTCTTTTGATTTAAACCAATCCGACCTCTTTAAGTAAATCCTCTACACTTATTATAAACAAGAGGAATACAAACGCCTTCCCTTTATGTATATTTGTATTATGTCTCGCTCAATCCGGATAGGCCTCCTCCGGGAAGGTAAAATCCCTCAAGATAACCGCGTGGCCTTTACGCCCCAGCAATGCCGGTGGATAATGGACCGTTATTCTCAGGCAGAAATTACAGTTCAGCCATCTTCTATCCGGTGTTTTACGGATCAGGAATATCAAGAGCAGGGCATCTCCCTTTCCGAAGACCTGGAGCACTGCGATATTTTGCTGGGCATTAAAGAGGTTCCGATAGCCCAGCTGTTATCGCAAAAGGTCTATCTGATGTTTTCTCATACTAAGAAGATGCAGTCATATAACCGTGAACTTCTGCTGGCACTGATGGAAAAAAGAAACACCCTGATCGATTATGAATGCTTAACACACGACGATGGGCAGCGAATTCTGGGTTTCGGATTCTTTGCCGGTGTAGTTGGTGCACACAATGGTTTATTGGCTTATGGAAGAAAGACAGGGGCCTTTACCTTCCGTCCGGTGCATCAATGCCATGATTTTAAGGAACTGGCAGAGACCTATTTTGGCATAAAGCTTCCGCCCTTAAAAATTGTTGTTACAGGCTCAGGGCGCGTTGCAGCCGGCATTTTGGAAGTCATGGGCATGTTGGGCATCAAGGATGTCCCGGCAGAGGAATTCCTGATCACGGAATATAAATATCCTGTTTATACGCAACTGAAGGCAGGAGAGTTATACTTACGTAAAAATGACAAGGTATACAACCGGGATGATTTTCACCGCCATTCGGACCAATATGAATGTAAATTTCTTCCCTTTATCACAGCAGCTGATATTTTAATGAACGGCATATACTGGGAACGGGATATGGCACCCTTATTTACCTGGAACGATTTAATAAATGAACATTTCCGGATCCAGGTCATTGCAGATATTACCAATGACACAAATGGATCAATACCTTGCAATCTTGGAGATTCTACTATAGAAAATCCGGTCTATGGAGTAGACCGCTTTACCCGAAAAAAACTATCCCCTTATCTATCCGGTAGTCTGGACATGATGTGTGTTGGAAATCTTCCGAATGAACTTCCCCGGGATGCCTCTCGGTACTTCGGTGATCAATTGTTGAAATATGTAATAGAGGAACTACTAGGGCTATCTGTTCAAGACAGAATTCTAGAAAGAGCCACTATGCTAACAGAGGGCATACTTACCTCCCCGTTCAGATATCTACAGGCTTTCGCCGGTGGATCCACAAAAAATCATCTTCTCGACAATTAATTTCCAGGAAAATATAAGTAATAATCCTCCAACAGATCTTTCATCTCGAGGGTGTACTTTCCAAAAATATCTTTTATAAATAGCCTGTCCTTTTGCGGAGCTGCTATTTCCCCACGACAAAAAATGCCGATAGTCCGAAAATAATTATGTGCAGGAGACTGACCCACTTCCAGAATATAGCACGGATAAAAGTCGTTGCGCTTTGCCATCGCTCTCCAACGTTTAAATGTAGATGCTGGTAACATAATAGAGAAAAAACCGCACTCATGTAGCAGGCGATCAATAGACATCAGCAACTCATCAAAGGATAAGGATATGGTGTGTTTGGCTCTAGCTTTACCCGGATGAGTACTTTTGAGATCTTCTTCGTAAAACGGTGGGTTAGAGATGATGTAATCATACATCGATGTCGGCTCAAAAGTCCGAACATCTATGGCAAGCGATTTTAAACGATCTGACCAGGGTGATTGACAGAAATTCTCAGCAGCTTGCAATGCCGTATCAACATCAAATTCAACCCCTTCAACATAGCCCTCCGGAATTGCCTGTGCCATCATTAAACTTAATAATCCCGTTCCAGTCCCAATGTCCAGCAGTCTTGGCGCAGGTTTGACATCGTGGCTATTAAGCCGGTTCCGGAGCCACTTTGCTGTCACAGCACCCTGAATACAGGCATCTGTGCAAACCTTTAGTGCGCACCGGTCCTGATTAACCCGAAATTGCTTAAACTGAAAATAGGTGTTAGGCATTATGAGCGCTCTCAGAGATCTCAAATGATAAAGTCCAATACATAGACTAAGAAAAGTTATACTCCAATCTCCAGGCCGCTACGCGCGTTCGGGCTTACTGACAAATCCGCGAATTCATCGGCCATATATTTATAATAAGCGGTAATGGCAATCATTCCCGCATTATCCGTACAATATTGGAACTCCGGTATAAAATAGCGCCAACCATGTGTGTGCGCATATTCCGCTAGCGCTTTCCGTAACCCTGAATTAGCACTCACCCCTCCGGCAATGCAAACATCACGAATGCCGGTTTCGACAGCTGCTTTTGTCAGCTTGTGCATGAGAATCGTAATGATTCGCCTTTGCACAGAAGCACAGATATCAGCCAGATTATCCTCGACAAAGTGTTTATTCTCAGCCACTCGATCCCTTACAAAATAAAGAATAGCTGTTTTCAGCCCACTAAAGCTAAAGTCAAGGCCCGGTATCTGCGGTTCGGGAAAGGAGAACCGTTCCCCATTCCCTGATTGGGCATATTTATCAATAAGAGGGCCTCCGGGATAAGGAAGTCCCAATATCTTAGCTGTCTTGTCAAAGGCCTCTCCTGCGGCATCATCCAGTGTTTCACCCAATACCTGCATTTTGAGGTAATCATCCACCCGGACAATCTGTGTATGCCCCCCCGAGACGGTCAGGCATAGAAAAGGAAAGGATGGCTTAGGATTTTGAATAAAATTGGCAAGCACATGTGCTTGCATATGATGTACCGCAATAAGCGGAATATCCAGCGCCAGCGCCAGCGACTTGGCAAAACAGCAACCGACCAGAAGGGAACCGATCAGACCGGGGGACTGCGTGAATGCAATAGCATCAAGCTGCTCTTTTGTTATTCCTGACTTTCGTAGTGCCATTTCCACGACGGGAATAATGTTTTGCTGATGCGCCCTGGAAGCCAGTTCTGGCACAACCCCTCCGTATTGTTCGTGGACTTTCTGACCAGCAATGAAATTGGATAGCACGTTATCGTCTGATATCACCGATGCGCTGGTTTCATCACAAGAGGATTCAATGGCTAGAATATGAACAGGCATGCTACAATCTCTATCTTTATATTACAAATTCATTTCAACCAGGAAGCAGGCTGGAAGCGATTACCAGGTAAAACATTCATCAAGACCGAATAGCCACTACCGGGTTCAGACGAGATGCGGTATAGGCAGGAATATAACCCGCTATGATTCCGGATAGTATAGAAATGCCTAAACCCAGCGCGATGATTCCACCCGTCATATAAATATGAAAAAATACGAACGAAGAGATCACCTTGACCACTACAAAAACCAGCAACATACCGATTACTCCTCCTATCAGGCAGAGGATTACAGATTCAATCAGAAACTCCTGCAAAATAACTGACCGTTTAGCGCCAATTGCCTTTTTTAGTCCGATCAAATTAGTCCGTTCTTTTACCGTGACAAACATAATGTTGGCAATTCCGAAGGCGCCTACCAGCAAAGCAAAAAAACCGATAAAAAGCCCACCAAAATTGATCTTGCCAAACATTTCCTGAGAGCCTTCGGCCATCATGGACAGCTCGTTGAGCGCAAAATTATCTTCTTGTGTCGGCTTCAGGTGACGA
>Ga0164242_10006186_pt1 | contig 13220 bp, 8 predicted proteins | sample OricomgcompostMG_FD_108783 | JGI IMG/M metagenome (GOLD analysis project Ga0164242, IMG submission 108783) | Miracle-Growth compost microbial communities from Emeryville, California, USA - Original compost - Miracle growth compost (MG) ...
GGCAAACAAGTTGCTGAGGTCATTTGGGAGCCACTACTCAAGGGTAAGTTTGATGAATACTACGATAAAGTTTCAATGGCTTGGCTGTGGGCACGCATTCACATCCGAGCACAGTCACGAGAGTCTGGCGGTGAAAAGCTTGGGTATTTTGATGGTGGATTCCAAGTCTTTACCGACGCGCTAGTTACCCGTCTTAAAGAATTGGGTATTGATGTGCAAACTGGTGTAGAAATTGCTTCTCTGGGCAATACTACCGATAAGCGCGTCGTAATAACACTCGCAGATAAAAAGACTCGGACGTATGATGCCTGCATTGCGACGACCCCTTCATACGTATTCGCGAAACTCATTGAGAAAAATAAAGTCATCAAGCCAAGTTATCTGAAAAAATTAAATTCCATCAAATATTTAGGTGCCCGGCTCCTGATTTTTTCCTCCACGCAAGAAATATCACCGTACTATTGGCACAATATCAATGACCTCGACCTACCTTTCCTTGTTTTTATACACCACACCAAATTAATAGATAAGAAGGCGTACAACAATAAATATATTTACTACATCGCCACGTATGTACCTCACGATCATAAACTCTTTACGTGTAATGATGATGAACTGGAGAAACTGTGGTTCGGCTCACTGCAAAAAGTTTTCCCTCATTTCGATAAAAACAAGGTCCGCGAGAAGCATTTCTTCCGTTTTGCCAATGCCCAGCATATCGTCCAAGGGGACTACAGCAAAGTCATACCCGATTACAGCACACCTCTATCAAACGTCTATCTGTCGAACTTCTCGCAGATTTACCCTGAAGACCGTGGTACTAATTATGCCATTAGAGAGGGTGAGAAAATTGCTAATATTATACTCGGCAAATAACTGTCACGATACTGGATATTGCAGCTGGTATACTTTAAAGAGAACTGTAAACCTTAGAATACGATGACGAAGCTTCCAGACCTCCACGCACCTACCCTAACTACTCGGCCAGATTTGGCATTCTCTAAAGAACCCCTCGTAGAAAGCAGTTTTAAAGATCAAGTTAAGCTTCAGTTTGATGGCTCCAAAAAAACAGACGCAACTTTAACAGTGGCTATCGTTGCATACAACGAAGATCAAGAATTACTCTCGCTTATTGAGACTGTGTTACATTCAGCAAAATCGCAAAAGGCAAAACTGCTCCTAGTCGATAACGGCCTCAGTGCGGAGATTAAAAGCAAAGTAAAAGAATATCCGATTCATTACATAGAGGCTATTCAGAATTTGGGCTGTTGCGGGGGCCGCAATCTCGCAGCAGCGTATACGAATACCGAACTCATTGCATTCGTTGACGCAGATGGAGCTGTCAATCAAGACTACGTAAAGCAATGTCTTGTCGCCATGCAGGACCCGGGGACCATCACTGCACGAGGCAAAGTTTTACCATTAAGTGGAGCGGGTAACTCGATCTCCTCCTACGATATGGGGGATAAGGCTTTCGCTTGTCCACCTATGGCCGAAGGTATATCCGTATGGAGGACCTCTGTGTTTAAAAAGGCAGGGGGCTTTGAAACCCCTCTGTATGGTGGCGAAGGTATTGTGCTATGCCATCGGCTTATGGAGCTCTTTGGCTACAGGCGAGAACAATTTATATATTATCCAGGACTAGTCCTACATCACGATTTTGGCAAGAACGAGCATCATTTAGCTGACAAACTCGTCCGAAATTTTATAAATAGATGGCACGTAGACCGTAAGTATCCATTACTAGAACGAATGCTGCGTGATTTTCGTAAAGACTATATCAACATTGTTCCTGACCCTACTCCCCAATCTGAAGAGTTTCGTAAAGTAGATCACCATGCCAGAGCGATATTTAATACTCAGCTAGAAGATCTGAAGGAACAGATTACCCGTAGGCGATTAAAGCAGCCCGACAAGCCCAAGCCTGACGGCACCTACAACTTTTCCGTGATCATACCTTGTTATAACCTTGGGCCTTACGTGGAAAAAGCGCTCCGATCGTGTTTAGCTCAGACTCTTGATCACATTGAGGTTATCATTGTTGACGATGAATCCACCGATGAATCAACACTCCGTGAATTAAGGAAGCTAGAGCAGTACGTACGGGTTATCTATAGAAAAAAGAACGGTGGAGCATCCGCAGCACGAAACACCGGGATTAAGGCTGCGAAATCATCATACATATTGTGCCTCGACTCTGATGATATGATTGACTTCACTTATTTAGAAGAAGCTTTTAACGTCTTCGAGCAAGATAGCCGAGCGGGCATCGTATGTTCTTACTTGAAGCAGGTCGGGGGCAGTACTGTTCCGTGGTACCCAGCCGATAACGTCAGTCTTGATGCACAAGCACTCATTTCATCACCTGCGCCGTCTGCTTCTTGCTTTCGTCGAGAAGCCTGGGATCAGGTCAATGGTTATGATGAAAATATGCGTGGCAATGAAGACTGGGAATTTTGGGTCAGCATCTTGGAGAGGGGGTGGACTAAGCGGTCAATCCCCCGTTCTCACTTCATTTACCTAAACAGGCCAGACTCAAAAGTAAAGACATCTGATAAAAAAACTTACGAGATCGTAAGTTATATAGTGACAAAGCATCGCAAGACCTACGAAGAAAACATTGTTGAAGTTCTCGCTAAAGAAATCGAGGTTCGAAAAAAATTCCGGTCAGAATACCATGCGGCAATGGAGACTATCGCTCAAATGAAGAGTCAACATACCCAGCAACTTGCTATTGCACATCAAAGCTATGCCAAGAAGCTTCTGCGTAAATCACGCAGTATAGTCCGCGTCATCGTGATAGAGAGAGACGCGCAATTGCTTGTGAGTCTTCTTGCAATGAATATAGCAAGACTTCGTAAACGAATCTTCTAATAATCTTCCAGGGTACCAACAATAGTCCGTAGATGACGATAAATTCTCTCACTATTGTGCTGGTCATGGTGCAAAAACAGTTTATCGATACGCTTCCGATACTTAGGCTCAAGCTTGCAGCCATCGTTAACGTATTTTGATATTTCTTTGATGATACTTTTATGGTCCTTGATCACGGGACCGGGCCCCATTTTTGCCTGATCATATGTTTCACTCTTATTGTAATGTCCTGAGAAGAAATCATTTTGGTCAAACTGATAAAACAACGTGGGCTTATACAAATAAGCAAAGTCAAAGAATACACTTGAATAATCAGTGACCAACAATGCTGTCTCAGCAAAAACTTTTGTATAATCTACATTTTGCGCATCTATGATCTGGACACACTCATTCCCTAAATCTTTAAATGCGTCCCGGTAGGCTGAAACTCCGGGATGTAATATAAACTGCAGCATATAGCCTTGGTTCTTTAGGACCTGAAGAAGCGCCTTATCGCTTAATAATTTTCGGTAGGTCTGATAATAGTACGTTCTCTCGAAGCCCTCAAGACGATCATTAGCCCCCGTACTGAGGATAGCTCCAGAGAGATAGCTTCTCCATGTTGGCATTACCGTTATAATTTTTTTAGTATCGTCATAAAGCCGGTCAAATCGCGCCAGTCCAGTGGGTAATAGCTGGTCGGAAGGGTAGAAATAAGGAGGGCGACTGAACTCTTTAACTTCGTGTTCACTCGATACAATCGTCCGAAAAGGGAGTTCGTTGAATTTATTCGTTGAAAAGGCAACGTCATTCATGTTAACACCATGCTGCAGCCATATTAATTTACTACGCAACAAGTCTCGATACATAAACATGTCCTTACGATCGAATGGCTCAAGGAACAAGGGGTGTAAATGGGATGAAACAACCAACTGAGCATTCAGGTAGAGATATTTGTGCCGTAAACTCCCTTTTTTGACAACTTTACCCAGCGCTCTCATGCGCTTAATATCTGCTGAACTTTTATCAAGCACAAAATAGGCTCGTCGTGCCATCTCGGGATGGTTTTTATTTATATAAGCAAACAGGGCCTCGCCGTTATCCTTGGCAACTACGGGTCTATCACTAAAAAGTAAGTATTTCTTTCGTTGCTTATTCAACAGCCTAAGAAGAGCTACCTTATGATTTCGCCGCAAAATCAATGTGCAGATGATAAGGTTATTTAGCCACTGACGGTTTGGCTCCTTACTTACCTTGATAACGTTTCGATACATGCGGACTGCATACTTGCCCTGCCATATTTTTAAATATTTGGAGTTCAACACAAAAGGTGAATATTGGTGAATGACTATATGCGTAAGAAGAAAATCCTTGTGTTGCTTACGATCCCTTACATAAAATTTATACTCATCTAACTCTGAATATGGAATAAGGTATTGTTGGTGTGTAGTTGGACATATAGAAAATATGCCGTAACTTACGTCATAACGAGTGCCCTCAACTACCTGTTCGCTAAGTGGCTCGAGGTCTCCAGACCGTTGACCTTTTATGATTAGGTTCATGTTTGGAATATTGAAATTGTGAGACAAAACATCCAGCTTTAGGCCAGCTTTTGTGAATTCCACATTTTTAATAAATACATCTCCACGTATATCAGTGGGACTTGTCTCATTGTCGAAATAAATTCGGCCGTCGGAAGTGAGACCGGTTGGTTCCTTCTCTAATATATAAGAAGCAAACACATATCTCTGCGCGTTCGTCTCTATAAATGGAGAAGAAGTGAGATGCTCTATGTCAACCATGCGCAGGTACTCTCTATACGCATCTATAATCTCATCAAACTCACCTGGCTTATCAAAATATTGAGGCCGTATATTGGCTAGTCTAGAACGTAGCTCGTAGATGATAATCTCTTGTTTATATGGTTCAATCTGTTTTTTGCCATCGCATAAGCATTCAAATAGATACCGGACTGTTCGAAAAGATTCAGGCCTATAGGAGAGCTGGCTGACAATTGAGTCGGCACTGTGCCGTATGCGATACAGATACTTCGTTCCACGTTCGCATACATATCCAAAACGGGGGCACTGTTCATATTGCTCAGCATTAAACTTGACGTCCTCGCTGCCAAACATGGTAATATCGAACGATAACGTCTCAAAGACTTCTGACTTATAAAATGAACTGGCAGAAGATAGGACTGCATGGGCGGGCTCATCATTTAGGTCGATTACGCGATTGGTATTCCCTAATAGTCCATACCGTGGGTGTAGCCCTTTCTTGGCTTCGAAGTATTCTAGCGGGATCGCTACTGAATTGATTTGATCATAATGAGATTCAAAAAAATTCCATACTTCTCGGAGAACATTATGGGTCAGTATATCGTCCGGATCGAAAAAATTAATATACTTTCCTTCGCGGTATGCCAGACCAGTATTGCGCGCAGCAGATAGCCCTTGATTCTCCTGGCAAACATAAATAATGTTATCTGGATAGCGTTTAGCATACTCTAAGCAAATCGCCTCACCCCCGTCAGTGCTTCCGTCATTAACAAAAATAAGCTGGACATTCTCTTCGAAACCAATATCCTGCTTAATCAAACTCTCTACTGCCTCTTCAATCCATTGCTCTGTATTGTATACAGACATGATTACACTAAATTTGTATTTGTATACTTCGGGCATTAACTCATCTCCACCACTGCCTTATATATTCGTTCACAGTTACGCACATCGTGGAATGCAAAGAATTTCTCGATACGCTCTTGGTATTTCGTTTCTATTTTACATCCGGCTTGTATCATTTTTATCAGCCGCTTTATGGTTTCCTCGTAGTCGTATGTGACGGGCCCAAAACCATTCTTGGCATACGAGAAGTAACCCTCAGTTCCGGTATGTGATTTATAGAATTCAGATTCATCAAACTGCGCATACAACACTGGCTTCCCAAGGTATCCAAAGTCAAAAGCAATACTTGAATAATCTGTAACGAGCAAATTTCCCTCTTTCTTTGCCTTGGGGTAGTCAAATGGCATTTGCATAATCTCAAAGCAGCCCTGATTCTCAAAGTCTGGGATTTGACTCTCCAGCGAATGATGTAGATAGAATTCGCCTTTAAAGTTACGCTCTCTCATGACCCTTTGTAACCGTGGATCGTTTATGAGACTTTGATAAAACTTAAAGTATCGTGAATTCTTAAACGCTGGATTGTATAAGCGACGTCCTGTCAGCGGATCAACTTTTCCAGCTAAATGCTGTCTCCATGTAGGGGCGAGGATCACTTTATTTTGTGGCTCACTTTCAAGAAGGTCATATCTGGCAAGCCCAGTTAACTTCACGACATCTTCATTGTAGGAATATCCCTCATTTAACACCGCCTGATATTCTGGCTGCACTGACGTAATAAACAATCTGATATTTTTTTCATAACGATTTAACCAAGCTGATATATCATCCTTGATGATGCCGTGTTGGAGGAAGACAAACTTAAAATTATATAGATCGACCACATCTTCCATACGCCCGCCGAAGGCATTGATAATATGGTCTGACGCCTCAGAAGAAATTACTTTATCTGAAAGCAGAAATAATAATTTATAGAAAAATCCGTGGTAATTCACGACCCTACCGTGAGCTTTGACACGGTTGTACTCCGAGCTTCTCTTACTGATGACAAAATAAACTCGTGCCGGAACATCAGATCTCTTGGTCAGATAGCGAAAGAAGACTTCACCGTTATCGTCAGCTTCCATAACCCGATCAGAGATTAGCCAGATTGGTCGATTATAGAATGGTTTGGTCACAAAGTAGCACGCCCTAAAACATACGGCATACAGATTTCTCGCCATCGCCTTTGCGGGTACCAATAGCCACTTCAGGTCACCAGGGGTGATTACCGAACCGCTCATGCGCAGTTGCCGCCAGTTATCATATTGCTCTTTAACGATCTGCATTTTCAGGCGCTTAAGGAGCGTCACCCAAAGTAACAACTCATAACCTACGTGCCGTATATACGTCCGGTGAGAAATTTTTATACTCATAGGACGACGATTGACCAGGAGATTACCCAGTCTGCAATAGGCGAATGAAGTAGAAGTGTTTAATCGAGAAAATCGGTGTGTAACAATTGGCAAATCTCTGGTGTCTGATACCGTAGCCCTGATGGTGCATTTCTCTGGCACGGGGATTTCGAGGCAAAAACCATAGCCCTCTGCCACTTCATCGCCTAGAAATGTCACGAGTAAATCAGGACGCTTGATGTTTTCAGGAATATAACTGGCAGCATTGCCTGTGATAAACTTTAGAACATCATTGTGGATGAGTAGTCCGTCAAAAAATCCCTCTATACGTAACCGTTCTTCCACTATTTCGACAAACTCAATATGTACTTTCGGGCTAGTCTGCTTGTACTCGTATATTTTTGTATTGCCATAATAGTAAGACGTACCTCGTGCTTCGATGTCGCGTATAATGTCCTCTCGATGTTTTTTGCTTAGAGCAAAGATTTTGTGCCTTAATCCAATATATCGCTGACTCACAATTACATCGTCGTCAATACGTCGCAACAGCTCATACAATAATGTTTTGTATTGTTTTTCCTCGTCAGCCGTTAAGACAGTTTGGGAAGCTTGCTTTATGCGCCATTGCAAATCGTACATGATCATAAATTGTATGAACTTTGGAAGTTCATCTTTTGTGTTTTTTCGAGCATAGCCAAGAAGGTCATACCATGCACGTTTAGGTGTTTCTAGATACCAAAAAGGGTCTGTCAGTGTCGTATCCAAGCTCGACGCTTGATCCGATCGTTTGCGATAAAAATACGATGGTCGTGTTACCACGCCAAACTTTTTTTTATCCAATAAGATACGACCAAGTAAATGAGAGTCTTCTGCGTAACGACCTATCGATTCTTCAAACATAAACTGGCGTAGGACTTCCTGTTTAAAGAAAGCCGATGTTACTGACATTTGGATTTGATCAAATTCCCTTAAGAGATCGACCACTCGGTCATTCGTGAACTTATAGTTAAGTGGGTGTTGGCCCGTTCGTGCTTCAAAAAATATTTGCTTAATTGCCACAAGGTCGATGTCACCATAGTGCTTCTCAAAAAATTGATAAACTTCCGTTAGAGCATTAGGAGAAATCTTGTCATCCGAATCTAGTAAGCTAATGTACTTGCCTTGCGTCTCAAGAATTCCACGATTGCGAGCTGCTCCAGGGCCTAGGTTTGCTTGCTTAATATACTGAACATTGGCGGGAAACAGCTCTTTATAACGAAGGCAGACCTCTTCGCTCTTATCGCTGCTGCCGTCATTAACAAAGATAATCTCGCAGTTTTGCTCGAAGTTCATGGTCTGCGCTAGGACACTCTCAACTGTTTCGGCGAGGTAATTCTCGACGTTATAAACTGGAATTACAAACGAAAATTTGTATTTGTAATCTTTTGTCATTGCCAAAAATCGACACCTTGTTACGTAGGTGTATTATACCTGTTTTATGTCGCTAATGCTGTGTAGTTTGCTCCGACCGGAGCGCAGCTTGTCGCGAAGTGGTAAAACCTTGGTTTTGTATTGTACTCCCCAGAAGAACATCCAATACCGCTTATCCTCGAATATACGTTGACTCATACAACTTCGCAAAAACCGATAACTAGTACCTTTTGGAGCCACGAGCTTTTGAGTATGCAGAACATCTACGAAATCATGAAGGTATCGATTTAGAAGATACCTTGGTACCCTGTGCTGGTAGTAAATGGTAAATTTCTCGAGAAAATACGCTGCGAGATAAAAAGAGGTGTATGGAGTTCGAGCCTGCACAGTTTCAAACGAACGCTTCATAGCCCTCATTAAATCATGGTAGTGTTTCGGGGTATCATGCTGTGAACGACTCGAAGATCCTGCGCCGTGTCGCACGGTGTACAAAACATCGTCCACGATACTTATTCTCTGAGCGTAGCTTGCAACCTCTACGATGAACTCATTGTCTTCGTAAATATATCCTTCCCCGAAACCAATATGATGCTCGTCCAAGAAAGATCTCCGGTATAGACTGTCCCAGGCAAAGTAGTTGTGTTTCTGGAGGAATATCTCACAATCAGAGCCAACAAGCTGGGACTTGCCCGTAAAAACCTCGGTATTAAACTCGCTGAGTTCCTCTATGCCATCATGCTTCATATTAAGTAGCCGCCAATTGAAATTGACTACATCCGCCTTATCTTCTTCCGCCCGTGCAACTGTTACCTCTAGTAAGTTCGAGTCAATGTAGTCGTCAGCGTCGATGAACAGTATGTAGGTGCCCGTCGCCTTCTTCATAGCACGATTGCGAGCATATCCCTGGCCGTGGTTTTCCTGACGAATAATTCGGAGGTTGGCATGCTGGGCGGCGCTCGTCTCTAATATGGCGGGTGTTCGGTCGGTCGACCCGTCATCGACAACAATAATTTCGTAACTAGTGAAGTGTTGGGCGTATACGCTATCTAGACTCTGTTGCAAAAATCGCTCACCGTTGTATACCGGCATGATTACCGAAACGGTTGGTTGGTTCGGTTGGTGGCCCTTTTTATCCATAAACTAGTCCTCATTATACGGTATAGTAAGGGAAGCTTATGAAAACAGTCATCACCTACGGTACCTTCGATCTGCTTCATTACGGCCATATTGAGCTGTTGCGCCGTGCCAAGGAATTAGCGGAAGGCGGTAGACTTATTGTTGGCGTTTCATCAGATGCCTTTAATGCAGCGAAAGGCAAGACCTCTCACATGCCCTTCGAGAAACGTAAAGAATTAGTTGAAGCAATTCGTTACGTCGATGAAGTTATCGCCGAAGAAAGCTGGGAGCAGAAGCGTAGAGATATAACAAAGTACCATATCGACATGTTCGTGATGGGCAGCGACTGGGATGGCAAGTTTGATGAATTAAAAGAGCTGTGTCAGGTCACCTATCTACAACGTACGCCCACAATTTCGTCTACATCGATAAAGAAAATCATTGCAGAGCTTGAGCAAGTTGAGGGCGATACCCAATGAACAATCAGCAAACCACAACAGATAACGGCATTTATTATTTTCTTGGTAATATCACTAGTCATATCTTACATGCACTGCCGCTCTACAAAGAACTTGGAGGCACCTTCGTCGTTTTGTCTAGAAAGGCAGAAGCAGAGGTTAGGGCTTACGGTGTACCGGTCCTCGTCCTAGACAATAAACCAAGGTCCTGGAAGCGATTCGGTCACCACTATAAGCTTGTCTATCATTATCTGGATATTAACCGTAGCCTGAGGGCGACCTCAGAGTACCTCAACAAGCACGCGAGAGTGGTAATTTTCTATGAGTTATATGATTTTGACCCATCCGTCCGCCTAACCAAGCCGAAGACCGTCTTTCTGACTCATGGAAATATGTTGAAAAATTATATGGAAAGCAATGACCGTCTAGAAGTTCTTAAGCAATATGACTACATGGCCGCCCTGGGCCCCTATATGAAGAGGGAGTTCATTGAAAAAAACCACATTGACCCCCACAGGCTGGTGGATATTGGCATTGCTCGAACCGATGCCATAATCACCGACAGGGGCCGTGTTGTTTTATCCGATAACCTGCTAGATGAACTTGGCCTCGATCCAAAAAAGAAAATCTTTTCATATATGCCGACATTTTGGGGTCCTTCATCCATATACAATATTGGTAAGGAGATAGTGCGCAATTTTCCCGAAAATTACACCTTACTCTTTCGACCACATCCGCAAACACCAGATAAATTACTCGCCGAGTACTTACACATCATAGATTCAAAACCAAATGTTATCTATGCACCTGAGGGTAAATATCAGCACCTTGGCATCATTGAACTTTTTGCGGCAAGCTCAGCCATCATAGGAGATGTCAGTAGTGTCATGCTGGAAGCAATCTTGACAGAGAAACCGCTTATTTTTGCTTATGACAGCGGCGAACACAAACAGAGCAGAGAGGAATACCGGGCAATCAGAGAAATCGTGGATTACTCGCAGAAAATTGACGGACAAAATATCGATTCTCTAGAGACAATTCTGGATGCTTCGCTGAATACCGGTGTCGATACGGCGACCTGGCATGTCGTTAAAGATCGGAATTTTTTTTACTCAAACGGTGGCTGTACTACTGCCATAGCCACCTTCATACAGAAACTTTTGTAACTTTACTTCTCTTCGATTTTTACAGGGTACACTGTAGGGAAATATTTAGTAGTCCTCTTGGGATCACTAAAGCTCGCTGCATCGCGCCAATAGTTATAGATATAGTCTCCTCCAGGAGACTTCAGGCTAGCAGTAATACTATAGTCTCCATAACCAAAAAGGTTTTCAAAGGTGTAGCGGAATGTCTTATGTTCACCCTTATTGATCGTGAAGCTGTGCTTGCGTTGGATAGTGTCTTCAACACCGGTAGTAAGGATTTTTTTATCAGCATGCACGGCATATATATCCAAGCCGATCGTTACATCATTAACAGCCGCATTGCCTTCTACCTCTATAACTACCGTCAACTCAGAGGGGGTGATGTCTGTGGTGATTGACACAAACTGGACCTCTCCACTCCCCCACCGCTCTTTACTCCGTTCAGCGGCAGCCTTGGCAGCCTGCTCTTTTTCATATTGCGGCTTATTAAATAGTCGTAGATATTCTTCGGCGATATCGTCGGCAGAGCCCTGATGAGAAATTTTTCCATCCTCTATTAAGACAGCTCTGTCACAATACTCTCTAACCAAACCCATGCTATGAGAAACAAAAATAATAGTTTTGCGCTCATTTTTCAGTTCTTTGAAATAGTTGTAGCACTTGCGCTGGAAGTCAGCATCGCCGACAGCTAAAACTTCATCTAGCACCAAGATATCGGCATGGGCCTGGATGGCTACTGCAAACGCTAATCTAACTTTCATGCCCGAGGAGTAATTTTTGAGCTTCTGCTCCATGTGATCTTGAAGTTCAGAGAATTCGACGACCTCATCATAGAACTCATCGATTTCTTTGCGGCTAAAGCCGAGTAGTGCAGCATTCAGATACACATTCTCACGTCCAGTCAGCTGCGGATTAAACCCGACACCGAGTTCAATAAAGGCAACCAAGCTACCTTGCCGGTACACCTTACCTTTAGTTGGCTGATAGATCTCAGAAATAATCTTTAGCAACGTGCTCTTGCCACTACCATTGCGTCCGAGGATGCCAAAGAATTCTCCTTTTTTGATATCGAAGTTAATACCCCGGAGAGCATGCTGTGTGTCGATTTCTTTGTCTTTTTTCTCAAACAAAGTTATAACTTTGCTTTTGAGTGAATCTTCGTTATGATGTGGCAAATGAAAATTTTTATGAATATTTTCCACTCTGATAGCAACATCATTTGGCAGTTTAACCATCTAGATTTCCTCCGCGAAATGGGGTGATCGTTTCCTGAAGTATATTGCCCCGAATACAAACACTACCAAGATTATCGCGAACGGAATTAAGAGAATGCCTGCGTGATGTATGTAATCGTTCGCCGAAGGCATAGTAGCTGGCAGTAAGAAATGACGAGCATCCTGAATGGCTTGAGCCGCTGGATTCAGTAACATGACTTTGGCGGCAAATGCACTGGAAGTGGCAACCCGACTCAAGGGGAATAGGACCGCTGACGCATAGAAGGCCCCTTGAATGATGATGTCCCAGACAAAGTTTACATCACGATACTTGACATACACTGTGCTCAAAATAAAAGCACAGCCAATTGCGAACATAAACATTTCAACAATAAAGAGGGGAATCATAAGCATGGCCCATGTTAAGGGAACATGGTTGACGGCTATAAATATAGCGATAATCACTAAGTTGATTAATAAGTTGATTAACGCTGAGATACTGGCCGATAAAATAATGATGTACTTCGGGAAATTGATTTTCCGAATCACACCACCTTTATTTACGATTGACCTGAGACCTTGATTGGTAATTTCAGTAAAAAAGTTCCACATTACAATACCAAGTAGTAACGCCACAGGCCAATGCGGGATCCCCTTACCGATCTTCAAGAAGTAAACAAAGATGAAGTATAGAATGATAAACATGAAGAGAGGGCGCAACAGCGACCAGAGGTAACCCAACACGGAGCCTTGGTAGCGAACCTTGAAGTCGGTTCGGACTAATTCTTTCAGGAGGATAACGGAATAGCGGTAGCGTGCTTTAATCTGCCGCCAAGTAAGCTTTTTCATCTCTAGACATTATACAATGAAGCTCCATATTTGATACCATACCTCCAGTGAAGAAAATTGTTATTGACGCACGTGAACTGCGCACCAGCACCGGCCGGTATGTTGAACGGTTGCTTAATTACCTCCAAGAAGTCGACACCGATCTCAGCCATCGTTA
>Ga0164242_10006187_pt1 | contig 13220 bp, 9 predicted proteins | sample OricomgcompostMG_FD_108783 | JGI IMG/M metagenome (GOLD analysis project Ga0164242, IMG submission 108783) | Miracle-Growth compost microbial communities from Emeryville, California, USA - Original compost - Miracle growth compost (MG) ...
GGATTTTATCAGCCGATCGTCAGTCAGGGGTCATGGTCGGCGCTCATGTTCAACGAGAGTTTCGTCAACAAGGACCACGGGTGGCAGAATCTCGTGGATGGGATATACACGACCGACGGGAATTATGGTCTGCACCGTCTCGCGCAAATCGTCGGCATGCGCGATGTCCAGGATATATGGGCCGGGATGATGGTGTGGCTCCTCGTCATCATTGCCTGCATCTTCGTGCTAGTCCAGGCCGGCTTCTTTGTGCAGTGGGTCTACCGGCACCTGAATAACGTCACCGAGGAAGATCTGCGCTCCAAGAACATCCCTTTCTCACTGGGGAACGTTGTGCGGATCGTGTTCAACTACTTCTTGCTGCCCATCGTGGCACTATCCACCTTTCAGCTCGTTGTGGCAAGCGATTCGCCCGCGTACACCGTCGCGCTGGCTGTTGTGACCCTAGTCCTAATCGTCGGTTTCGCTGGATGGCTCCTATATCTAATCGGGACGACGAAGCCGAGGGCCTTCTTATACGACGACCTACCCACGCTGCTATTGTACGGACCATTGTATAACACCTACTCAGACGAGGCGGCGGCTTTCGCGCTCATACCCGTCCTGCTTGCCTTCATCCGCGGAATCGCCATTGGTGCCGTGCAGCCGTCCGGGGTTGCCCAGCTCGTGATGTTAGCCATCTGCGAGGTTGTGCAAATCCTGACGCTAGCAGCTTTCCATCCTTTCCACTCTTTAACGTGGATGAATGCATACCACACCCTTTTCTCAGTGCTGCGGCTCCTTACTATCTTGATGATGGTTGCGTTCATACCGTCGCTCACCGTCGATGAGGGGACGAGGGGTTGGGTTGGCTATGCCATACTGATTACTCATGCCGGTGTCTTGGTGCTGGGATTCTTCCTCAATGCCCTGCAGACCATTGTCGAGGTAATCGCTCGAATGTTGCGCCTCGGCGGCTCCGTCGACGACAACGTTGTTCCGACAGCTGGGGGGGGACTATCTAGGATATTCGGAATGCGGGAACTCGCTGCTCGGCGGATGTCAAGGCGAGGAGCAGGTCCCCCAAGGTCGGGACCATCAAGACAGAGTCAGCTGTCAAGTTCTGCAATGTTGGATTCCGAGGAGGCATCCAAATCCGGATACATCATGGCCGGAGGTCGAGTGAGGAGCGAGTCAGCCGGGAGTATGGGAGTTCTCATGCACCATAGACACAGGAGTTCTTCCGCCATGGACACCATAAGTTTCGAGGGGCCGATGCGCCATCTCGAGAGCGGTGCGAGCTCCTATACGCCAACCACACCAGGCGAAGCGGGCAGCTTCACAGTCTTGCCGTCCCCGGGTTTCGCGCCGCGGTACCCACCCAACGGCCTGCCTCTCCAGGCCGCGGATCCGTACTACCGACCACCGCGAGCCCGGAACGCGACATTGGATGACCCCGGCGCCTCCCCGGTCGGTAGGAATCGTGGGTCGTGGCCAAACAGCGGCGACCCCTCCCAGCGAAGGCTTAGCCTCCTGGGAAGGCCACCTTTGGATCCTGCAGAGGCCGAGGCGCAACTCGAGAGGGGACCTACGCCCGCTCCGTATTCTCAACCGGCGATCAGCCTTTCACCGAGGACGGACTATTCGACCAGAGAGGTCGATTTCTACTACGGGGTCCGGGGCGAGCGGCTTAATTCCGATGCTCCGGGTCGGAAGCTTGGAACCGGACCGGCGGACCCGACGGGTCCTATGGCCTCTGCGGCTGGTTGGCTGCGCACCTTCCTTGGCGGCAAGAGCAAGGAGAAGGGCAAGGGATTCGAGGTTGTTAGGAGTGCCCGGATGCCGCCAGCGATGCGCGCCGGTGGCGGCGAGTACGGCGACGATGCCGCGCCGCAGGGTATCCCGGTCGCTATGGGTGTATTGCGCAACGGCCCGATTGAGTCTGATGACGAGGACGAGGCCCAGAGGAAGAAGAAGAAGACGGGCAGCCGGCGCACACGCACGAACCAGCCGGGTGGGGACGAGTTGCTGGATGACGATGGTAGCCCCCGAGAGGACGACTCGGATGTCGAAGTGGGGAGGCTGTCCAACCTACCGCCGATACTCCCCGACATAGACAGCGGCGGAAGCATCAGGCTACCGAGCCGGATCCAATCCAAGGCGAGCAGGCATAATGGCGACAGGGACGCCGACGTCCCCGACATGGCCGATTTGCCTCCCGTCCCACAAGTTCCGCGAAAGAGCTCGAAACGAGACTCGGGCGGGACGCCAAAGGACCATTCCCGAAACCCGTCCTTCACGCTCAGCCCGCCGTCGGAAGCGTCGGGGAGGACCCAGAACCGGGACCACCTAGAGCCCGGGCCGTCTGGGACTTCGTCGCGTCTCCCATTTACCCGAACCGGCTCGCAGAAGCGGCTGTCGTCCGCGTCGTCCGCGTCCCACACGGAGGGCTCTAGCGAGTTTGACCTGCGCGGTCCGCCCGGCGTGCAGGAGGAGCGGCGGACGAGCTATGGCTATGTTAGCCAGGGCAGCATTCGACACGTCGATCGGGGCGTGGACTTGCTTGGCAGCTCCGCCGAGGTCGTTGATACGAAGAAATAAAAACTTGGCGACATCGTCGAAGAGCGGGCGCCCCGGATATCAACTTTTGGGGGCGACCGATCTTACAACCTATCTTGACATATATCCGCCGCACCATCCTATAACACATAATGACATACTACGGGGATAGACCCCTACAGGCGGGCAGAATAATAGAGCCCCGCGCAGGGGTTGGGCGGCCGAAGGATAATTTCTGGGAATACTGTGATTCAACGGAGTTGAATGGGAAATGGACATACACAAATAGGGGCCTATCGCCGCGAATACTGGATGCCATGGCATTGGCTTTCCTATCTTCTCTCTCTATCCCTCTCTTAGAGGGACTTCTTCACCTTCAAGCGACGGCGCATATGCAAAATAACCGCGGCTCGAAATATATTTTCGCCGGGCCACATCCTGGTTATATTATTTTGGCTTTTGGGCTTTGTTTTTCTGAAAATAATGAGTACCTGGTAACAAACTAACCGCCTACCATATATGTAAGGTTAGACCTTGTGGGTTCTGTCGATACTTGAGTTTGGCGATGATAGGGGAGGTTTAGGTGGGAAGTGGCACAACCATCTAGTATACAATTGTGGACGTAACATGTGAGCTGCTTGGACATAGCTGAGTTTCTCTCATAATATGATGAATGACTTCCATCAACCTTCGCCACTACTCGATCTGGTTCACTTTGCCCATCGTGAAGATATAAGTTATCTTCCGTCTATCTGTATGCTCAGGCGCTAGATCCATGGTGGAGAATCGAGAAGAGGTCATTTCTCAACAACAGCGAGGCAATGGACATGTGTTGTCGCAACCTGGCTCAAGGGAGCTTTCTTAAGGAAGCTCGGGTTGGAAGGAAACCACCCGCCCCCCCAAAAAAAGCCCACCGCCGGATTCGAACCGACGACCTGGCCACCGAGTAGGATCTAGGGAGGAAATAAGAATGCAGACCCGATGACACGCTCTGACCACTGAGCTAAGCGGGCTTCTAGTAATTATGGTATAAGACGTATTTAATACATATACCTATGTCTAAAAGGTTCTCCTTGAGTTGATTTCTTCGTGTATGCGAAGTGTTGCTTGGGACATGAATGTGCAGTTGTCGTATAGGGGATCTTACAGTGTTGTTGGGTGTTGTGTGGCTGGGGTGTTGTGGCTAGAACGCGTCTTGGAATTCGAGTGACGTCGGGCTTGTGGGGCTTATCGATAAGAACCACTGCAACACCGTTGAAGATTTATTTTTCTTGGGAGGAAAAATAAGGACCCCTCCAAGCTATAGAGGCCGGGAACGATATCTCACCACCCACTTTGACATTGGGAGATCACCCGCAGCAACACCCACCCCTCTTGTTCCTGTGGTTCCCCGCGACGCTCTTTCTCTCCCAAAAAAAAAACCAAACCAGAAAAAAAATCATGGCGCCTACAAGACCAAACAAGAAGAAGGGCGGCGCAAAAGCGAAAGCCCGAAGGGCGGTCCCTTCGCAAAACCCGCGACAGCTCATGGCCCAAGCGACGGCAGAACTCGAAGCTGGGGACACGCGCGCCGCGCTGCGGTTAGCTGAGGCGGCGTACGACCAGATCGGCGCCGGCGGAGGGCGCGAGGGCGCGGCGCTGACGCTCCTCGGCGGCATACATGTCGAGATGGGCGACATGGACGAGGCGAGGTCGTGCTTCATGAACGCGGTGAAGGCGGCGCCTGACGACGAGTTGCCCGAGGGACCCCTGCCGGAGGACTCGGGGGGTGGGGCGGAGAAGTTCCTTTGGCTTGCGCAGCTGAGTGAGGAGGGCGGGCGGGAGAGCGTCGTATGGTTTGAACGCGGGGCCACCGTATTGCGGGCGCAGATCGGGGCACTGACCGAGGCGCTGGAGAAGGCGCGGCAAAGGACGCATCCGGCCGCGTCGGCAACGACGGAGGAATCCGAATCTGCGGCGGTGCGGGAGGCGCAGGCGGCGGTGGACGAGAAGAAGCACAAGCTCGCGGAGACGCTGTGCGCGGTGGCGGAGGTGTACATGACGGACCTGTCGTGGGAGGAGGACGCCGAGGCGCGGTGCGAGGCGCTCGTCACGGAGGCCGGGCTGCTGGCCCCCGACCACGCCGAGACGTGGCAGACGCTGGCGAACGTGCGCGTGTCGCAGGCGCGCACGGCGGAGGCGAGGACCGCGCTGGAGAGGAGTCTGGCGCTGTGGGCGGACTTGCCGCCCGAGGATCCGGCGGTGCCGCCGTTTCCGACGCGGGTTGGCCTGGCGAGGCTGCTGATGGAGGTTGAGATGGAGGAGGTGGCTGTTGAGGTGGTGGAGAGGTTGGTTGATGAGGATGATGAGAGCGTTGAGGCGTGGTATCTCGGTGGGTATGCGCTGTATACGATTGGGCAGAAGCAGAGGGAGGAGAAGGGGACTGGGAAGGATGGCGAGGCGGATGGCTGGAAGCGTGCGTGGAAGGCAGGGAGGAGGTGGCTTGCCCAATGCTTGCTACTCTTCCAAGCGCAAGAGGATGAGGATGAGAGGCTAGGGGAGCACGCGAAGGAGCTCTTCGAGTCGATCAGGGAGGAAATTGGTGATGCAGTTGAAGGAGAGGAGGATGAAGATGATGGGTGGGACGACACCGATGACGACGAAGGCGATGACGAGGACGAGGAGATGCAGTAGATATCAGACGAGAGTCTGTATTTCTCAAGCATGCCTCAGCATGGCGTGCCTAGATTCGCATTATAAGGAGGCGTATAGGAGTTGGGTAAGGAAAACGGCATGGCCAATTTTCTTTTTACACGAGTACAACGGACGTAACAACACTGAGTGTTACTTTATGACCCAAAGCTTTGCCCGGAACGCCATCGTTTGAAAGGGCTAAAACTAGTCTTGTCAGCGAGCATTGGATCCCTGACGCCTTGCAATACATCTATGTTTCATCAATAGGTACCAACAACTCTATGAATCTCCTACTGTCAACCCCTCTACCTTTTCCAAAGGAATGTCCTCGTCATCCTCCTCCTCATGGTCGCCCTTAGCCAGCCCGCCCTCCCATAACTGGCGTCCCGTAAGCTTGACAGGCTCCTTCACCCTAGCCTTCTTCAGCTCGGCGGCCCGCTCTTCCTCCTCCTTGATCCTGACTTCCTCCATCTCTTTCAGGAAGCCGTCCCTCCACTTGAGGAAAGTCTCGGGTGTGACCTGTGTCCCGTGGAACTTCTTGTTCTCCTCCCGCTCAGCGGCGAGGCTGGCCTCCTCCTGCGCCTTGACAGCTTCGGCCTTGCGCTCGGCCACTAGCTGTTCGGCACACTCCTTCAACGTAGATACAAGTGAGAATATCATCGCCATGCCCATGTTCTCTTCGATGACGGCGTCCAGCTCGCGTAATAACTGCTCCTTGTCCTCCGCGACGCTGAAGTCCGGGTGTGGAGCTGCATTATGGGGTGGAGAGAGGTCAAGGATCGGAGCCTCGTCCGGGTATTCCGATGGGTACCGCACAGTAAGAATCATTATAGGAGGCTCCTCCTCATCTTCGGGGAGGTCGAGGGCGATTGATATCCGGTACTCAGTGTCGGATATGTCTAAGCCGACCCTGGTTAGCGGGGAGGCTCGCGGACCGTAATCGGAAGCGTTTGAATCGGGTCTTTACCTGTTATCTCTTCAGGGAAGATTGAATCGAGGACCTCCCTCTCCTCGATTTGTTCTTCGCGCCCCATCTTGAAGACTTATTAAGGGCAGCAAAAATGAGAGTTGGTTTACGTGCCAAGATATCGCTTTGGCGAGGGTTGATAAGAGTCTTGGAGGGGCAGGTACGATGGTGGGGCAGTGTTCCTCGACGGGCTTAGCGGCTGCCTCACCGCCCGGCATATTTCAATTGCTCCGCTAAAAATTTCTACCTCGTCCGCTCAAGAATTCCCAGCGATTTTTGTCTAAGTCAGTTCAAGTTGCATGTATTTTGATTTTGGACTCTTCAAGCGAAACCATGGGTTTTAAAAGTGCGACTGCGGATGCGGGCGGCAAGAGGAAGTCTTTTGCTGGCGTGAAGAAAGACGGACATGACAGAGCTAAGAAAGCCAAGCTCGACTCTCCCAAGAAGCCTGTCCTGAAGAAGGCTCTCGACACATCTGAGGACTCGGACGACTCGAGCGGACTGTCAGACTCTGAGGATGGAGGCGCGAAACTAGAGACAACCCTCCCTGTTAGGAAGACACCACAAAAGCCTGAAAATGGTGCAGCTAGCAATGGGGGCAACGGTAAGCAAGACCTCTGAGCGCAGCTTTCGCTCCTACAGCCTTTCGCTGTTCAGCCTTGACTAACGTGTGGTAGACCAATCCTCGAGAGAAGCCCACCAGAAGCAGAAGCAATTGGCCCAAGAACGGAAAGCCGCGAAGCCTTTGGCCGACGAACTTCATCGGACCAAGAAGATCTGGGAGAAGCTGCGACGGAAGTCCCACGTCGCCAAGGAGGAACGGCAGGCGCTGGTGACCGAGCTCTACGAGATCATAACCGGCCGGGTCAAGGACTTTGTGCTCAAACACGATGCTGTTCGTGCCGTGCAAACCGCCATCAAGTACTCGACGCGGGACCAGCGGAAACAGATTGCGAAGGAATTGAAGGGGTCGTACGCAGTGCTTGCCGAGAGCAGATATGCCAAGTTCCTTATTGGCAAGCTCCTCGTCCAAAACGACAGCGAGATCCGAGACATCATCGTTCCCGAGTTCTACGGCAAGGTACGGAAGTTGATCAACCACCCGGAGGCTTCCTGGATCCTGGACGATGTCTACCGCGGGGTCGCCACGAAGGAGCAAAAGGCCGTTATGCTGCGCGAGTGGTATGGTCCCGAGTTTGTCCTATTTCGAGGAGGATCGACGTCCGAGGGCACGGCAGAGCTGTCCGAGATCCTCGAGACCGAACCGAGCAAGAGGTCGTCCATTCTGCTGTATCTGTTCGGCATGATCAACCAGCTCATCCAGAAGAAGCTCACCGGCTTCACCATGCTGCATGACGCCATGCTCCAGTACTTCCTCAACCTCAAACCAGAGAGCGAGGAAATGAAGGAGTTTGTCGACGTCACCAAGGACGACGAGAACGGCGATCTTCTGAAGAACATGGCTTTTACAAGCTCTGGGGCGCGGCTCGTCTGCTTGCTTCTGGCCCGAGGAAATGCCAAGGACCGAAGACAGATTGTGAAGACATTCAAGGATACGTTCCAACTCATGTCAGGTGATCCTAATGGGCATGTTGTCATCCTGACTGCCTACGACGTTATAGACGATACGGTCATGACGGGCAAGGCCATATTCCCCGAGGTTCTTGGGAAATCCGAAGACGAGGTTCAAAACATTATCTTCTGCGCAAACGACCTCAACGCCCGGAAGACAATCTGCTACCTTTTCGAAGGCCCTAGCAAGGCCCTGTTTCCTCCTGGTAATACGGCCGACCTAGATATCCTCAAGGAAGTGCACGCGATTCGGGAGACAACAAGCAAAAAGGATCCGGAGTTGCGACGGAAGGAGCTGATTGCCGGCCTCTCGCCGCAACTTCTTGCGGCTGTGGCAGCGGCACCTTTAGACCTGATCTCCACTTCCTTTGGATGCCAGTTTGTTGCCGATGTCTTGCTGTCTACAGTCGGTGACAAAGAGCAGGCCCTCAATGCTATTGCGTCAACTGCTGCCGGGGATCCAGAGCCGACCGCCTCGGAGGACGTTTATCCTCCTCCGAACCCACATATCTCGACCACCGCCCATGGTGGCAGAATGTTCAGGTCACTGATTGCGGGCGGCCGTTTCGACAAGGAGTTAGGTAAGGTCAAGCCAATTGACCCGCCGCTGAATTTTGCGGACATCCTTTACCCTATTATCAAGGATCACATCGTGACCTGGGCTACAGGGGCGAGCTCGTTTACGGTGGTGGGTCTACTAGAGGCAGAGGACTTCTCTAATGCCAAGGAACTCAGGAAAACGCTGTCTAAGAACAAGAAGGCCCTGCAGAAGGCGGCAAGCGAGGAAACCCCGGCGCAGAAAGCCAAGAGGGAAGAGCTGGCGGAGAAGTCCGAGGCAAAGCCCGGCGAGAAGAGCAAGAAGTCTCGCCCGAAGAAGGATGTGGTCGTTGGCAATGCGGGCTCCAAGTTGCTTCTTGAAAAACTTGATGGTTGAAAGGGCTGATGCGGAGAGCGTCGCGGATGTTGGAGTTTACCCGTCAGCTCGGACCTTGATATCTTTGGTACATACATACCTACCTAGACAAGGATGATGATAAGGCGGCAGTTGGCTCTTGGCAGAGACCGGTCTCATGGGTAAATGGAGAAATCCGGGGAGTCTCCACGTTGTTTTGACCCACTGATGGTTCGCATACGATCTGGGACAAGGAAGCCACAAAGCCTCATTGGTCTTGTCAATGATGGGCGTCGGGCATTATATGGTGTTATCAGTCGCAGAGCAATCCACCGTCCGAGCGTTGTTTTGACAGGGTTTGGCAGTCAGGCATTCCCCTGTGGTTGACAGGAGAGATCGATGGTTACAGGATAACCGATGAGGGGGATCTGCAAATGGGCTATTATGCCGAGAGAGAATGGCAACACTTTTCCAGGTCAGATGAACGGGTCGGAAGGGCAATTCATGGGTTAGAATACCGGGCATCCGGTACTTTGATAGCGAAAATATCAAAGCGCGCGACTCTTTCGCCTACTCCGGACTCGGGCAGCGACTTTTCTACATGCGTACTTTTTTTTTTGAGGGCGGCACATATTCGTAACCCATCCCGCGGGCGATGATTGCGGTACGTGGCCTATATATGCGGCTCTCCGACGCCAAGTGACAAGTTGATTGGCGGCAGGGGGTCTCTTGGGTAACACAGGGGATGCTTGCCCACTCTCCCACAAATGTTCTCCGGACTCAAACGTCTTACCAACACGCAGCCCTCTCACTCAACGAGGGCGTGCACATGGCACCCATCCTGTCTGACCAACCCCATCGACAGCCTATGGCTGTTGGTGTAGCTTCATGATGGGGGTGCCGATGTTGTAACCCCTTGAAGAAGGACGTCGGAAGAGGGCGACACTATGAGCTGTTTCTGAAGTGCATACGTAGGTCAATGGCCAAATACAAACGAAAGGTGAATCCAAATTCCTTGATCGCTACCCAGTCCTGCCTCACTCTACTCTCCCTTCCCGCTTCTCGGCTTTGTCCTGTACAGCCTCGCAGCGTTGAATCGGGAGTGAAGATCGACAATCACACTGAAACCTTCCAAATCCACCTACATCACTGCCGTCTCTTGCCTTTCCAAATCCCCGGGTAGTGCAAAGCACAGCCCATTGCTGCCCTTGTTTTCCCGGTGTCCCTCTTCTGAAGAGCGATCCCCATATCAAGCCACTTCATTTCAATAAATCGTACCTACCTTGCCCCCCGGAACTTTGGGAGCAGGAATACAGAGTCTCTCCTTCATCCGATCTTCTTCCAACAGGTGTTGATCCAACCATATGGCTCATATGACACACTACCTCCCTTATTAACCACCCGGTTTCTTCAAACCCTCTCGTCCCCCTGCCTGCTACAGGATCCAGCAACATTGGTGTTCACTTCGACGGCGAGCCATCGTTCCCAATGGCTCCATATCACCGTCTCGGCCAAAGATTTCAGGAGTGCGGCGCGGGATACCAGTGGTATACCTGCCAAATGGCCGGACAGAGCTACGCCGGTTGCTGCTCCGTCGACCCATGCAACTTACCGGGCTTCTGCCCAGCTAGGAACGAGGAAGGTTCCGGCCCCGTCCTCACAACTCAAACCATGAACATCATCCCGGCTCCGTCCGTGGACTCCATTGTAGGCGGCGGCGGCCAGCCTGCCGGGATGACAACCGTCTACGTCACTACGGCGCCAACCGTCTCGCTAGCAACCTCACCCAACGCGGCCCTCGGGCCAGCCACGGCAACCGACACAGTCTCCGCCCTGCCCGCCGTGCCTGCCATGTCGACCGGAGGCGGCAATGGCGGCGGCCCATTCCCGGTTGCCGCGACCGTCGGCGTGGCTGTGGGCGCCTTTACTATCGCCGCGCTCGCTGCCCTGTGTATCTGGGGCCGGTGGAGGCGCAAGAATAAACTCGCGGCGCTCAAGTCAGAGAAGGGAAGCCGCCGCGGCAGCCCTGACTCGAGTAAGGGGTCTCGGTCCAGAGCAAGGACTGCGCCTGCTTTGCGGCCGATTATCCCGTCGTCGGCGACTACCCGTCCATTTGACGTGTTTGGAGGTATGCGCACTTCTCGTTATTGGCTTATTGCCATCTTGTCTGGTCGATCGGTTTTTACAACTACTAACTCAACCTCTACAGGTCGGTACTTCGGTCCCGAGTCGCCTGATTTCGAAGACAACAGCAGGAACAGCAGGTACTGGTACAACCGATCGAGCCAGTTCAGCAAAGGGGACAGCACTCTAGTCAGTCCCATTACCCCAGGCGGTATGTACATGGACGCTCCAGCCTGGCCAGAACTGGATTCGAGACCGCTTCGATCGGAGCTCGATTCAACCCCGGTGACACCAGGGCCGTCCAGTACCCTAGCGGATGTTGGGCTTCCTAAAGAGGAGGATGGCAGGTCGACTACCAAGATGGGACTACCACCCAACCCGGCTTGGAATCGGGGCGCGTATGGGACGCCGCCACTGGCACAGGGGCCCATTGAACGGCCGCGAGCCACCCTCCAGGCGACTGCGTATGAGCGCCGGTCGAAGACTTATGCGAACAGCTGGACCAAGTTCCAGGACGTCCAAGTTTAGAAGGAGATTGGCCGATCGAGGTCGTTGGCTACGACCTAAAAAGTACGAAAATAATGGGGACGGAGATGTCAGGTTGCTTTTTCTTGGAAGGAGTTTACACAGGCTGGTTGATACAGGTTAGGCGAACTTTGGACCGGACTTGTACAAGATACCTATGGTGGGGAAAAAGGGATTGCGCAAGGGGGACACTTTGATACCACGAGCATCTGCGGACTGGCAGTCTGGATCTCGGCTCATGACTTGCATGGATTGGGAGTTTAGAGGAGTTTGTATTTGGCCGAAAAAGGTAGCCTGAGCTTTCTTCTTGTGCTCATGCTCACAGAACTGCGATACCAAAGGTGATGAATAGGACAATTAAACATACAAACATACAACATACCGATGGAAACCTAGTTTTTTTTTTATTTTAGCAGTGAGACGGTCAAATACCATTTACTTCCTTGCCTCCGGGGGTATTCAATAAGAAATCCGAACACAACCAATCTTTGTTTCCATGATCCCCTTTTCTTTCCGGACGCCCTGCCATGCAAAATACAGTAAAAAAACATTCCTCAGCCTATGCATTCTTCAGCCATGAACCGACCGACTGCGACTGCGGCGTTCCGCGAGGCAAGTAACCGGTGTTTGTGCGGTCGTTCGTCGAACCGGGAGCCGGTTTGTTCCACTTGCCACAGGATCGCTTCGAGTAGAGGAGCTACAAGCCGCGCAAATACAGCGGGCCGTGTCTAGCCCGTCTAGCTCGGTTACGTGCTCATGAGCTTCGCCATCTCGTCAAGCAGTTCCTGCAAGTCATCGTCGCTGATCTTGTCAGCTAGTGATGGTATGAGGGTCTTGCACTCGTCGGCAGTTTCACAGCAGAGAGAGCCTAATGGTCATCACACCGTTAGCATACATGGACTCTCTTCCCGACTCCTCAGCTCCCTCATAGCCATAGTGGCAAGCAGGGCTCGGCACCGGAGAGGGAGGGAGGTGATCCTCTCGAACGGCAAGGGTATCGTGTTCCAACACACCAATTTGCGACCTCTCGAACTTGGACAGTTCCTTCCGTGCGCTGAGCAGTCTCTCCACAGCTTCGACGTTCTCCTTCTGCTTGAATCGAGCAAATGCGTCGAGGTAGTCGAGAGTCTTGTTGAGGATCCTGTTCCACACAAACCACGTCAGAAAGTTACTCCTCTCGCGGCCCTGAATGCACCGGGTAGTCCCATTCCAGCCCAGTCCTTCCCCATATGAAATATCAGCGCATCAACCTACTCGGTCTCGTTTCGGTCCTTGCGGTCCTTCCTCCTCTTGGTCATCAGCGCGTTAATGACCAGAGACGCCTCCGAGAGCGTCAGCGTATCCACATCATGGAACTCGCCGAGCCTTAGCGTCGTCGACGCCTCCTCCTCGATCGGCGCGGGGGGTTTCGGTCGCGACGTGCGGGCGTGTTGGGACATCGTGGTTTGCTGGGGGGCGGGGGGAAAGAAAGGGTATGTCCAGCCGAACGGCGCAAGAGAGATAACCGGGGAATTCTCTCGGCGGATTTGTTTTCGGATTGGTTGGGAGACGTTCCCTCGCTGGGCGGTTGTTTTTAGTTTGCGCGTCGAGGGTTGGGGGAGGGAGGTGATCGGGTGTGGTGCCTGATCTTTTGGGGAACTGTGGAGACAAGCGGCTCTGAGAATCTTCGCTTTCAGCCTCAAGATCCACCGAACAAAGCTAAAATAGAGCTCAACGGCCTGCTTACATAAGCCCATCAATGCCCCTGCTTTATATCACGGTTGAACAATAGGTATGGCTGAAGAAGCAGTTTTTTTCAGTACGTACCTACATACGTGCATTCTCAGAAACAAAGTCCTGATCCTTTATGGTTATAGGTGTATAACCGGGAGCGTGAGCTGAGTTGTATTGGATCTAGTCAAACACCTGCGGATGTCGGATTCTGACGGA
>Ga0164242_10006188_pt1 | contig 13218 bp, 15 predicted proteins | sample OricomgcompostMG_FD_108783 | JGI IMG/M metagenome (GOLD analysis project Ga0164242, IMG submission 108783) | Miracle-Growth compost microbial communities from Emeryville, California, USA - Original compost - Miracle growth compost (MG) ...
TCATCAGTGTCGCGTGCCTCGACCTCATCAAAACCGTGATGAGGAGGGCCGTGATGAGGCGGGCCGTGGTGAGGCGGGCCATGGTGAGGGGGCCCGTGGTGAGGGGGGCCGTGGTGCTTGCCCTTGTGGCGGTGACCATCCTCGTCAGCCACATCGCGGTTCAAGAGGACGGAGAGACCATCTCTGGCCTCGATCCCTCCCTAAACCCGGTTAGACTCCGTCCGCACTCATAGTCTATCTGCATCGGCCCCGAGATTACGTACATTATCGACAGAACGCTCACTGAGAGTGAGGACCTCAACCGGGAGGGCTAGGATGGGTGAGAGTAGCAGCGCTACGAGGAGAAGCTTGCTAGCCATGGCAGATCGAATTTGCCGGGAAGTGTCCGGATTAGGAGCAGCAGACTTTAAAACCAGTGACAACTGAGCGGTGGAAGGCTGGGGCTCAGAATTCCATCAAAGCTTGGTTAGGGCAAGCTTTATATAATGATAAAAGACAACCGTCGTGGTAAGTATTGGGCGCCGCCTTTCATGTGGTTAAGCTTACGACGCCATATGCATGGTGTAGATGAATGCACTATATGTCGTGATCGAGGTTCTCCCGTCCCCATCATGTGCCAACGAGGGACTACTGAGAACTTTGCTGGGGAGTGATGGTATAATGAAAATAGAACTATGTTTGGCCATGAATTCAACCGGCGTCGGGGTGTGGGAGGTGCGGTTTAGTATCTTGCCTACCTAGTTGGCGGTAACAAGAGAGCCTGTGTGACCTGACCTCTTCCCGGTGCAAATGTTTCTCTCGAGATGCTAAACCGGGATGGCGCGTGGAAACGTAAGAAGGAAGTAAATTACCCACGAGCACCCCTAGGGTCTACGCCCATCGTTCGGGCGACGGCAGTTAGGCTATTGTCTGGGGAAATAATATAAACTGCTCGCAGTGTCAAATGGCGTCAGAAACCCCAAAATCGCCTGTTCGGGACCGACCAGGGGGCCAAGAGGGCACGATGCAGCTACCGGCGTATGATGTTGATAGCCAAACGAGAGAGCATCCCTAGGCGCAAGTTTATATGCCGGGCGATGAACCGACGACACGCGTCTCTCTCTATTGTGATCACCAACACTAAGACCGGGGAATTTGGGGGATTTCCGTCTTGGCGTAGTTGAGTAGAGACGCCATTGGGCACAAAGGTTGACACAGTCCCAAAAAGGAGATGTCTATGCGATGACGTTAATGACGGCATTCTAAGATGCGAAGCACCTTTGGACTCGGTTCACCGGCTCAGTTATACCTAGCCCGCTTAATTAATATTGCGGTGAGAGGAACCGAACATGGGATACTGTAATATGATTTAATGCCCGTAGAATGAATTGATCCCGCAATTAAAAAAGCTTGTTTGCCACCGAAGAGTCCAAGCGGTTGAATAGGGGGACGGCAGCAAATTTAGCCCCGGGCTATGGACGGGGAAACAACATGCAGCGTGACCCCGCGATGGTAACACCATCTACCCATGTTACAGGTACAACAATGAGGCTTACGTAGAGTGGTAGCCCAGATCTCTGGGAAATCTTGTCTCCCCGCAATAATCGACGGCTCCTATGTGTAGCTACAAGAAGCTATACTCGGCTGTTCACGTGCTTCTCGCCGGAAGACTCTCCACAGCAACCCACAAGTACAACGTCTTATAGGGCATACCAAACTTGTTGAGGAGAGTCTGGAGCATGGAACAAGTCGTAAATAGCATCCTCAAGAAATGCTAAGCATCGCTAGATTAGTAAGGTGGTGACGTCCCAAAAATCTTCTCTCCCTATTATGATTGTGCCTCTATAAGCACGCGTGGTACCACATATCGCACGATAATGTCATCACAGTATTGTAGAAGCTGCTCGTCCTCAACAATCCATCCTAAGTGGGATGATTAGGAACTGCCGTTCTTTGCTCCGCACAAAATTACCCTTACCCGCTACTCTAGTGACGGGCAACACGTACGCAGCAATATCCGGGTGGTCCAGAGAATGCCGTCCCATCCGAATCTTGCCCGATCTGAGCGCCGAGCATCCGAATTCCGGGCACCCGATCAAGTATTGATTGCCTCCGAAAAATGCTGGGATAGATGGCAGTAACTAAACACCACCCGTGCCGGTGGTCGTGAACCTTGGCATGGAGGTTGCTGCTGTTAGTTGGATCCCAAAGCATTAGTCGGTATCGTTACGTCCGCCATTTTGACCTTAATCTTTGCAAAGCCCATCGAAGAAGGGAACCCTGATTGAACAAGCGGCGCCAGGGAAGAAAACCCTGGCGGCTGGTTGCCGGCGTAGACCGAGAAACACATGAAACGAATTTAGGCGGTTCTTAGTTTAGGCATGGCCATCGGTCATAATCCAGGGTGACTGGATAGAATTAGGTGGCTTGATTTCTAGAAGGCATCGTAAAATTTACGAGGAACCAAGCACATGCTTCCTAGCACCCCTAGGAGACTCCTGAGCAACACTTGTCGTCTGCAACGCTGTTCTCATCTACGATTCTGTTTTGGTCAAACCCTACATATTTGCTAACTTCGTAGCAGCATTTGCAACGTACCTTGTATATGCGTATCACCTAGGTCAGTCGTCAAGTCACGCAATCCATGCAATCCCTTCTCTATTTCATCATGCAATCTAAAACACAGTTGTTGGAATTTATCGCTATTACGCACAACCTGGTCTACGATTCCGCCATCCATGATACCAAGCATGCAACACGCTTCAGGGCGAATGTAGTGGCCGTCAACGCTACTCAGGACAACCGGCCTGCCGCACCCAAAAATACGCACATAATGTCCCCTACTCACATTTCCTGAGGACCCAACCGAGGTATCAATCCAACGGGATACAGGGAAAATCGTGGAGAAACCGACAACGGTGGATTTGTAAAAGACATAACTGATTCCTGGCTATCAGCGAATCGTTGGGGCTTTGCAAATACATCATCGAGTTCTTGGTCCGTTACACTCGACAATCCCGTGAAGGCAGCCGACATATCGGCAGGTGATTCTACCGGTGAATGGCCGTTACAACTTCCTCAAAGCCACTAGGTAGATAAGAGTGAGGCAAGCCACATCACGCCCAACAGGAAGAGGGTCAGGTTATTGCTCCTACCAAGTGGATTTACGGCGTCCTTGATATCGCGGCCTGGCAAAAACATCCTCGTGAGGCTGACCGAGGAAGAAATCCCTGCAAGGTATAATTTGCCATTTCGGTTTACAAAATACTGTTCGCAAAACTAGAACCCGTCGTGATTCATGCGGTGGGTCGTCTCGACAGCATCACAGACCATATCTCTGTCTGTCAGAGCTCAGCCCGTGATGGTCCACAATTTGGGATTAATTGATAGATATATGCCATCTGCTTGCCGCCAGCCTCCGATAGTCACGACTGAGGAGACAAATTCCGTGTTTCCAAGGTGACCCGGGGAAAATTCCTTAGGCAGTGCATCCCAGTTCGAACCCAAGATGAAACAAAAAGACAACGGGGTGTATATTCTGGTAATGTATGAAGTCAGTGGCCTGATAGACGCAAAGTATAGAGATTGGCGTCTGCCTCGATGCACTTGACGCCGAAGTCTATGTTGGACCTTTCAACAGAGTGGCCGTACCTAACCAGCAGAGGCTTTTGGCTAACTAGTCCAACTACACGCCAAAGTATTGCGAGGGCCGTTTGACTGTCGTATGCGTGTTATCAGTATATAATTCCTCTACAGCGCTATAGGATGCATGTCTGGCGTCTCCTTGTCCATGCCGACCTCCCCTCGTAACCTGCCAGGTTTGTAGAGGTCTTCCCAGTGAATGAATAGCCGCCCAGGACAGGTGGAGATGTAGGGCGCAAAGATGGGTTGAGGTTCTCCTTGCAGTTTGAACATGCACCACCAAATTTCAGGCTCACCCATGAAGAGGATAATTTTTTTCGACGACCATTTCCTGAGCAACCCAAGTCACCTGCCAATATTCGGGTTGAAACAGTCGCGTTTGAGGGTCCAGGACCTGTTAAAAAGTCAAGAGCCCTTCAGAATATGGGGGAAGTGAATACTGGTACTTCTGCCAAAGATGAGGCTGTGGCTGGTCAATGAATGACATCACGTCTCCGTCCGGCGGGAACTAGTGACGCCAGACTGAGGAGATGGTGGATTTCCTAAACAGCGAAGTGGCTATCGTCTTCGTCTAGACCCAGCCAGGTGACGATGACAATCACTGAGTAAAAAATGTCACCAATCAATCGCGCTTGAGCATTTTTCTCGGGAATGTGAATGGTTGATGCGGATGGCATCAAACTAGAGCTACCAGTTGGAGAAGTTCCAGTCCTTGGCAACGACAGAGATCTTGCAGTATCTGAGGAGGACTTCTTCCAGGGTTGGAATTGAGCATGATTATATGGGCCTCCGGCCTAGAAATTGACCTTCTCGGTGCAGCCCAACCGTACAGCTCAACCTATTCTACTGTTTTGTGAGCACACCAACATCGTCAGCCGGGGGGTTAGAAAGAAAATCTGCGGGTGTCAATGTTATTATTCCTGCTCTGACAACGCAAGCATGTGGTTGGTGTATGTACAGTAACTCTCGTCGAGTAAATTATCGAACGGAGGAAACATGTACGCCGCTTTGCAATCTACTCTCGTGGCACCATCGTAGCGTTTCCAGCCCTAATATGCTTACCTCTCACCTCGGCGCTTTGTGCCTGTGTTTCTATTGATTATCCTCCTATTCTAAAATTCTAGTCTAAATTCTTGTAAAGCCTCTATAAATAAGTCTTCTGTTACTATGTATTGGAAGCTGATGAAGTAAGTTGATGGGGTCTGTTAAGTAGCAACCTACCAGGCAAGCATCAGCTTATATTAAGGTAAAGCCTAGCAAGCACTCACGAACTTGAGAAGCTCCTGATTAAACCGCTCAGGTTCCTCATAAAATAGCCAATGCCCCGAGTCGAACACCATCATCTCAGCCATCTGATTGCCACCTTTCCTTGCTCTCTCCACCGTCTCCGCCAACCCCTCCAGCGTGAAGCACCCACTCCTCCGCGCAGCCATTACCAGCAACGGCCTTGTAATCCCCTCGATCGCCTCCCGATGATCATACCTCGTATGGTCCGCCAACAATCTCGCGAGCCACCCCCCATCACACAGCCCACTAATGCCCGTGAAGAACTCCTCATCCCTGTCCTTCTCCTCCTCCCCCACTCCGTCCCCTTCTTCCGGGCAGAAACGATACCCCAAACACTCCCTCACCAGCCCCCTATGCGTCTCCGCGGGGTCGTTAATCCACGCCTCCTGCGCAGCAAGCATACTCTCCTCGTCGAAACACCCTTTATGCGCAAACCGCTCATCCCATGGTCCGTTCAACCCAAACCGCGACCGATCCTGCAGCGGCGCCTGATCCACAAAGACATAGCCGGCGAGGTCCGCCTCCTCGCCAAAGAGTTCAACATAGGTCCATACCACCGCCGCGCCGATGGAGCAGCCCACAGGGACAAACTTGAGGCTCCGCCCGGCGTCTGACGCCGCACGACGAAGGAGGGTGAGAAGCTCGCGTAGATCGACTGCGAGGCGTGCCACGTGATAGCCGCCGCGGACGGGGTTATGGCTAGAGTCGCCGTGGCCGCGCATGTCCGGGGCGATGGTCCAGTGGTGGGCGGAAAGTGTGGGGATGTTGCGGGTGAAGTAGGCGGAGGAGCCGGAGAAGCCGTGGATGAGGAGGATGCAAGTTAGGGGCTGGGTTCCATCACCACGGGGGAGAGCGCCGAGCGGGTGGGAGGTTTGGAAGCTGATGCGGCAGGAGTCGGAGGTGGTGAATGTTTCGCGGTGCATGGTGATGGCTGGAGGGGCTGGGATGGAATTTGGAGGCGGCATGGTCTTTGAAGCTCGAGGTGGGGAGGTGATATTGAGAAGATGGACAGGAGAGAAGTGATGAAGAGAAAAAAATGAGGGCTAAAGTCCCTCACTCAACATTGCAAATTACCTGGTACCTTTTGCCGATTTACCGAGCTAAATGCCTCTATTGTGCTTCTGTGATGCAAGCTGAATGATCATAACTGCTGGATTGTTAGAGAATAGCAGTGCAGCAGGTGCTAGATGGATAAACAGGATGTGGTCAAAAATTCCCAAGATCCTGGAAGCCTGCCTCCAACAAGTACCTGAATAACAACAATGACGGAGGTACGGCACATTACGTAGGTCAACAACTCGATTGGTTAGTGTTAATAGTTGCTGGAGATTGTAGCATGGCGGAGCAAATCGGGCGAGCGTAACGTTGATTGGCAGCTAAACCCTAAAGCTAAGGTACCTAGGTCCCTTAGGTAAGCAGGCATAAGGCCAACTGAAATGAACCTTCTAGCGCATTCTCGTTGCTTACAGCACATGCACGTTTCAGTCTGGAAGTGTTGGATGGTCGGTTCTCGACATTTCTCAAAGGTTCGTAATCGCAGTTGCCTGCACAACATGATGTTTCCTGAATAAACGAGTGAGGGAGCTGGCTGTGTATTTAAGACCTGCGATATTCCAGTTCCATGAGTCTCATCTTCAGCAGAAAATAGCACAGCTCTAACCCTAAGACAGAGAGTATTATCAGTTATCAGCACTCCAAGCTTCTCTCAGCGCAACAACACACCAACACACTCACCACGCTTAGTATCATCTCTTCTCACCACTTAAAAAAAAAATTTCCCACGCCTCAATTTCAAGATGATATCTCTGTTCCCCAGATCGTTCTGCGCCCCCGCCGCTGCCGACGTGAGGTTCACTCCAATCTTCCGCTTCCTCGACGAATTTGACACCTACTCCCGCGAAGCCCAGAGCTCTAAATCCGGCTCTGCTGCCCGCCGCCATCATCACCACAGGCAGCGCCGATCCCAGCTCTCCACCTTCAACCCAAAGTTTGACGTCCGCGAGACGGGGGAGACATACGAGCTACACGGAGAGCTTCCGGGCCTAAACCGCGAGAATGTGAACATTGAGTTCGCCGACGCCCAAACTATTGTCATCAGCGGCCGCTTCGAGCGCCGCTACGGTTCCGAGCCAAACACCACCATCCCCACCCCCACCGCCACGAACAACAACAACAACAGCAGCAGCAGCAGCAACAACAGCATCGCCGAAGCCGGCGAGGCCGAGACGAAAGAGCCCCCGCGTATCTCTCACCAGGCCACAGTCGAAGACGACCCGGAGGACACACCCGCCTCAACCCCGGGCGTCAGCACTCCTGCAACCGAAGTCGCCAAGCTTGCCACCGAGCCCGAGACATCCCAGGCGGTGACGCAGACGCAGACGCAGACGGAACTCCAGGACGAGCCCAAGCACTGGCACTGGGGGCGATCGGTCGGCGAGTTCTCGCGCGCTTTTACTTTCCAGGCGCGCGTGGATCACGATCGTGTCGCCGCTAGCTTGAACAATGGTATCTTGAGTGTGACGGTGCCGAAGTCGAGGAGGCCGGTTACGATGAGGATCGAGATCAGCGCCTGAGAATGAATAGGCTTGTAACTTTTGGTACGGGGCCGGATGGCCTCAGTCTAGAGGATGGAACATGGATGGGTTTATTGGTTAATGGAATTTGGGATTCATGTTGGAAATGGTCGATAGCACCATGTTCCTAGCCTTTACCGTAGTAGAAGGTGAACAGGATTCCGCAGTTTTGGCTTCGAGCGTCGCGGTGTTTGTCGTGCTATGATAATAATGATAAGATATCTTTCTTCTAATCTTCGGCCTCCAAGTAGATAAGCTTGTGCCTTTTAAGGTGAGCTTAGGCTCTCGATATTAGATCGACATATAGAATTACTGTAGTTGGTCGTGGGTGGCGACGTAATGTTATTAAGAGGATGGCCTGGCGCAGGAAACAGTTTCGTGGTTCTGAGGATTATTAGTCCCTTGGCTACGAAGGCAGCGTCAAGAGACCCCTACTTCCTATCAGGAGTGAGCTGAAAGCCAGGAACCAATTTCAGACCGGCCTCTCTAGACTCTAATTAGATGTATATTGATGGCATAATCATATAAGACCATTCCCTCTATTCCCACACTGAAGGGTTTTCCTTCTCCTCCCGGGCAAGTACGTCGAGACCATTATCCCCGTTTGCCATATTAACATCCTGGGACATAAACTTCGTGCTGAACCAACAGAGAGTAGAAGCGGCACCGCTCTAAATGTAACTCTGGCGACCGCCGAAAATGTCGTTTACTTTGTTCTTCGCTATTACGGTAGGACCTTGTTTGTTTTGTATATCAGCTCCTTTTTCTGGCCATCGATAGTCTCCTGAATCTTTTGGTATTGAGAACCCGGGGGCAGCACCAGATCCAGCATCCCCGCATGAATCTTCGTGCCGTACCTCCTAGCATGACCGCGATAACACGCACACCAAACAGCTGTAGCTCGATGCACATGGTTTCAGATAGCACCGCGACAGCTGCCTGCAGAACTTGCATATGTACCTGCATAATGGTAAGCCCTAAATTTCTGGGCCTTGTGGAAATAGCGGCTACCTACACGCCCAGGCAAAGCTGAAGATGGCAGATATCGCGGAGACGTTGAAAATGACCCCTTGCCCCTAATGATCATTGGAGCAAAGGCCTGCATCACCGCGAGTGCAGCCCAAGCATTGGGGTTGTATAACACCTTCGCTTCGTCGGCTGCCGTCCCGGCGGCGGTGTGCAACAACCGGGGATGCTGCACATTTTTATCATATCTAGCGTCCGCGAGGGCAAGGCCATCGTCAACAACGCCGGCGACTCTGTGCGCGAAGACAACACTGAACCCAACGTAAGCAGCCGCCAGCAACCCGTTACCTCAGAGGTATGGCATGCTCGCGCTTTGGATGCTTGCTCGTGGCGCTACTAGAGCCATGTGGTGTGCCAGCAACGCCGCAAGAGTTGGGCGAGAGATAACAGGGATGCGTGTGGACTCCTTTTACACCCAGCCAATGCACCAGGGAAATGGTTTTGCGTCGGTATTTGGGAGAGCAAAAAGCGGTGGTGGGACAAGATATTTTAGGCAGTTCGTTGAGGACGAGAAGGAGATCATTTGAGGCTTGACACTCAGACCGATTCTTGAGGAACCGGCAAAATACTGGCTGTAAGCCTACAGTCCGCAAGCACCAGGAGCTAACCTGCAGATGCCAGTCTATGTAGGATTTGTCGGCGATAGAATTGCTCTAAGGGAACCTCAAACTCTAGGACCAAGTTTCTCCGCGCAGCGGGTTTTAGGCGTCCTGTCACTGAGCTCCCCGAGGTGGGAATGCACCCATTCGTTTCAGTCTCTTACGTGGCTATTAACCTAGTCGTTTACATCCCTCAACGGCAAACCTCGCGAGAAGTCTGTTTTTTTACTTCAGGTCCGTTATTCATAGCCATCGCGTCGTTATTGCGCGGTACGCCAAAATACCAACGGTCATTCGACTTGCGGGCCCGCGGCTGCAGGTCAGGCACACCCGGGGGCAACATACTGTCGTGACCCCTTTGCCTCGCCCTCGCCCATTCCTCGCAGCGGCAGCCCAATCTCATGCCTTTGCCGCACAACACACAAACTCGGGTCGTACACGACGCACTCCAAGTGAAGTTAGCGTGGAGGTGTATACTAAGACGTGCCGGGGAAAAACTCACCAGCGGATCCAGAAAGGAACACCTGCGTTGACAGGCATTTTAGTTCGTGGTAGAGATCGGCGGCATGTGGGACATCTACTGCGATGCCCCAGAGTTCTATTCTCCTCCCAGTACGTGTAGGTTGCCCGATGGTAGGAATTGATGTGCTCATTGCCGGCAGAGTCCTCAACCGGGGCATACGGGTCGCCGTGCTCGAAATCTAAGATGTCGAGTTCGCCATAACTTTCGGAACTCTCCCTCTTATCCTTAGGGAGAGCGCCTTCTGGAGAGTTCTGGTCAATAGCTGGAAAGGCCCTCGGTGGAATCTCGTCAGCCCGAAGTGCCGATCCTGGCCGGGTGTCCGGTTCAGGACTTTCTTCGGATAGTTCCTCTAGACTGTCCTCGGCAGGCGGTACAACATCAGGGCCTAGTTTTTCTGCTTTCCCGTCGTCCATGGGGCTAGAGTCTCGTGGGCGTTTCCAAGGCATGTCAGTCGACTCTGGCCGTGACGTGGGTTCTATGAACGCCAGGGAGTAACTGAGAAGGCGGGGTAGCTTCTCGCTGTCCGACTCGTCTTGACAGTTTTCGACGGAGGGCATCTGGTAAGCCGAAGACTTTACTGGCCGAATAGTCACATTTTTGGAGGCGTCGAGGGTCTCCTCTGACTGGGAACTCCAAGCCTTGGACACATTCGATATCCAGGAGTCCTTAGCTTTGTCACTGGACTGTTGAGCCGGCTGGGGGCTGGCGGGGTCAATATATACATATGCTTGTATAAACTGCTCGCAATGACATGAACTCACATCGGGTTGTTAAGGCCGAAAGTTGGATCTAACTGCCGTGACATCCAGGGCTCAACCATCGCCGACTTTGCCGAGGGACAATTGCTAGCAACTGGAAGCATTGGCTTTGCAATAAAATGTTGGGCGTTGTTTGATACACGACGCTCGACCAGCAGCTCCAAGGGAAATGGAAGGTGCCCGCTTGAGTAGAGATACAAGTCGCCGATGTTGGGGAACACAAGACTGCCCGTGAGCATCCTGTATGCTACGGCACCAAGAGACCATATATCCACGGTAGACCTGTAGGAAGTGACAGCGTCGTCGGCACCGAGTCTGAGAGCTTCCGGGGCGGTATGCCAATGGCTCCTCGCTGGAAGTGGTTTTGCAAGCTGGTATCCTCTCGCCGTCGCTTAGATATACCAAAGTCGCCAGTCTTCACGAACCAGTCCGATCCCGCTGACACAACCATGATATTCTTCCAACTGAATATCAGTCTCTCGCAGCAGGCGGTACCGGAAGAGGACGAGAAAGAGACGCACTCCAGGCTTCAAGTCGCGGTGCACGAAGCCGTTGTCGTGCATGAAACTCAATCCCTCGAGGACCTGGGAAGCTATTTGCCTCGCTTCGTATTCCGGGAGGGGTCGGCCCAGGTGGGCTTGCAAGTCGCCGAGTTCGGGGTACTCCATTGTGATGAATATCGAGTCTCCGAGTTCGAACCAACCGTAGGACCGGACGAAACAGTGCGCGTATTTCGAGCTGGTGTCAGCCTCCGTGGGACCTTCCCAAGTCCACCGTCGACGCACCCTTTGCATTGGAGAACTTGACAATTGCCTCGAGTTCCATCAGATAGCCCAGCTCTTGATCCAATGTGACGAATTTCTTGAGCTCCTTGACGGCTCGCAGCGTTCCAGAACCTCCATGTGCGCATCTTTCCAGGTACACGGTGCCGTACGAGCCGCGCCCCAGTTCCCTCTCGTGAACCCATCGCTCCTCCCTTAGGATATAGCGCTCTTGAACTGACTGACCGCTTTCGTAGAAGAAATGTTGGAAAGCTTGACCGTGGAGTTCGGTTTCGATCTTCGAGTCGCGGACGAGACCGGGGAGGAGGGGCTCCAACGAGGCCATTTCCGCCTGGGTCCACACCGTACGGAGTTGCTGTGGGTCTGGCCGCCCCTACTGGACTGCCGATGTCGTCGATTCGCAGAGGTTCGGGGTACACACTGTCAGTAGGCTTGGTCCGGCGTGCCCCATGACGTCCAGATCAAAACGAGTATCCGCGTTAGACTGACAAAGGGCTTGTTCTCGACCGATCCTCAGACTCGACGACAGGCCCTAGCCGTGCGATGGCTACCTCAGGCAGCGGCATAATGCCAGCGCAGCCTCCAACCGTCCCTCGGGCATGCACAGCAGAACCAAACCAGCCAACCAAGCCAAAGGTATGTATGATCATGCATGTCCGTACAGACTACGTGGAGATGCGTGCTGATGGGAAACCCCGCCGGCACTGCCACATAAACCGAGAGCATTCTGAGTCTAATAGACGAGCCTTGTGACTACGTGCCTGCGATTAGTGTTTCCTGCTACTAGATACGAAGAAGATTGAGTCTGTAGTCGGCGGATCTGGTGTCACGAAGGTCAGGTACCTATTCCATAGCAACGACATAGACGATGTCATATCATAGCTGGAGCAGTGGCAGCGCATATTCGATCCGACATGGCACTTGATTCTTAGGGTGGGGGACAAGGTCATCGACGTAGAGCTCTCGAGACCTCCCAGCTCTCCAAGCGTAATATCGACTCTTTCTTCCGAGATGTTGCACCCGACCCGTCCCTCAAGCCTCTCAGCGGCCCAAAAGTTCCGCGGAACCGTGCTACGAGAGTCGGAAGCAGAAATGCACATATCTCTCAGCGAGGACGGCCTCGACTGGCAGAAGGCCACCACCGTTGCATACTCGACCACTAGACTCGTCCCACGTACTGACCTCAAGAAACAGAGAACCTACACGGTCGACACGATTGCGTGCACGCCAGGTCTCGACGTCGCCAGAACCAGAGCCGACGTCGAAACCTTAGCAAAGAAGCTTTCTAAGGTGGACTCTTCAACTTTTGGACTTCTCTCCTGCCACAGGCTCATCAAGAGGAAGAATCCCAAGACCCGCCAGCTAGATTATCTCAACCTTGTCTTCGACTTGCCGCAGAAAGGGGGCCGACGGCCGGCGAGTCTACGGCACCATCTTCTTAACAGCTCCAATCTTAGCCTGACAAGAATCTTGAGCACCGCGCGCCAGTTAGCCGGAGCCGTCAGCTTCGTCCATGCGTGCGACTTTGTCCACAAAAACATCCGGCCGGAGACGGTTCTGGTCTTCCCCGACAAGGAAGCCGCATCACCGTACGCTCTGGGCTCGGGGTACCTTCTTGGATTCGACTCGTTCCGGAGCGTCAACTTTCACACCCTGCGGACGCGGGACGCAGCGTGGGACCGCAACCTCTACCGTCACCCGTCCCGCCATGGCGTCTTCGCGCAGGACACGTACCGAATGCAGCATGACGTCTACAGCCTCGGCGTGTGCCTCCTGGAACAGGGTCTTTTGGGAGAGCTTCGTGTGCTATGACCAGGACACCGACGGAGAGAGCCGCAAGTGAGTGCCTTGTTTGGATGGCTTTGCCTTCCTGGAGAACTAGACGATGCAGTCGTCGCCTAAATTCAAGGACCACTTGGTTGAGATGGCAAGGTCAAGACTTCCGGTGCGCATGGGGGACAAGTACACGGCCGTCGTAATCACTTGCCTCACCTGTCTCAACGCAGACAACGAAGACTTTGCGGACGAGGAAAAGATGACAGACGACAA
>Ga0164242_10006189_pt1 | contig 13218 bp, 16 predicted proteins | sample OricomgcompostMG_FD_108783 | JGI IMG/M metagenome (GOLD analysis project Ga0164242, IMG submission 108783) | Miracle-Growth compost microbial communities from Emeryville, California, USA - Original compost - Miracle growth compost (MG) ...
AGGTGCTTGTGCGCGAGGTGCTCGATCAGCTCGCCGATGCCGGCTACACGGATGTGGAGCTCGTCAAGACGGCGGAAGAGGACCTGATGTTCTCGCTGCCGAAGGAACTGCGCCGCGACCTGAACGGCGACCGGGACGAACGTGCGCTCGGCGGACGTACGGCGACGGTAGCGACGGGCGCGGCGCGACGATGACCGCGGCGGATGGTCGGCCCCGACCGCAGTACGGCGAGTATGCGACGCCTGAGGAGCAGCTGGCGCACATCAAGGAGCCGCCGCCGTACATGCTGGAACAGCATCCTGCAGCGCGAGCCGGAACATCAGTCCAAGGTTCCGGGTCGGTCGGTCCGGCCGCCGGTCCGGCCGATCGATCGGATGCCTCATCCGGCCCGGCCGCCTCGCAGCAGCGAACGGCAGCGCAGCCTGCCGGACCACGGCAGCAGGCGATGTCGCGCGGCATCGATCGTTTCGCAACCCTGGGGCTGCTCGCGCTCGGCCTGTACAGCGTACTGACCACGCTCGTGACGATGACCGACCTTCCCGGGTACCTCGATCACGCGATGGACCAGATCGGGGTCGGTTCATACACGAGCACGCCGGCAACGGGTGTGGTCGCCGCGGTGATCTCCGGAGTGAACATCCTGGTCTGGATCGCCGCTGCGGCCCTCGCGACGATGTCGCTGCGCGCGGGCCGGGTGAGTTTCTGGATTCCGCTGGTCGCCGGCGTCTTCGTGACCCTGGTCACCGGGGTCTGCTACGCCGTGTTGCTGATGAATGATCCGTCGTTCATCGACTACGTGATGCGTTCGGCCTGAGCGCTCCCCGACCACGCGGATGCCGCGGTGGACGCGATCGAGGAGCGTGCCTGGGGCCTACTTGCCCGACCAGCCCGCTGAGCCGAGCTGCTGCGTCGCCTCGATGACGCGCTGCGCCATGGCGGTCTCGGCGACCTTGCCCCAGGCGCGCGGGTCGTACTGCTTCTTGTTGCCGACCTCGCCGTCGATCTTGAGCACGCCGTCGTAGTTGGCGAACATGTAGCCGGCGATCGAGCGGGTGAACGCGTATTGCGTGTCGGTGTCGACGTTCATCTTGATGACGCCGTTGGCGACGGCCTGCTTGATCTCGTCCGTGGTCGAACCGGATCCGCCGTGGAAGACGAGGTCGAGCGGCTTCGGGCCGGTACCGAACTTCTCCGCGATGCCGGCCTGAATCTCGCCGAGCAACTCGGGGCGGAGCTTGACGTTGCCCGGCTTGTAGACGCCGTGCACGTTGCCGAAAGTGAGTGCCGCGATGTAGCGGCCGTTCTCGCCGAGGCCGAGTGCCTCCACCGCCTTGGTCACGTCTCCGACCGTGGTGTACAGCGCGTCGTTGGTGCCCTCGTGCTTGACGCCGTCCTCTTCGCCACCGACGACGCCGATCTCAACCTCGAGGATCGCGTTGATCGCCTTGGTGCGCTTGAGCATGTCCTGCGCGATCTCAAGGTTCTCGGCCAGCGGCACCGCGGAACCGTCCCACATGTGGGACTGGAAGATCGGGTTGCGGCCCGCGCGGACCTCCTCCTCGGAGGCGGCGATGAGCGGCAGCACGAAGTCGTCGAGAGCGGGCTTCGGGCAGTGGTCGGTGTGCAGCGCGACCGTGATGGGGTAGTTCTTCGCGACCTCGGTGGCGAACTTCGCAAATGCGAGCGCACCGGTCGCGCGGGCCTTGACCGTCTGGCCGGCGAAGTAGTCGGCACCGCCGGTGGTGACCTGGATGATGCCGTCCGAGCCGGCCTCACTCAGCCCCTGCAGGATCGAGTTGATCGTCTGCGAGCTCGACGCATTGAACGCCGGGTAGGCGAAGCCGTTCTTCTTCGCCTTATCGAGCATCTCGGCGTACTGGTCCGGCGTTGCGATGGGCATAGGGGATCTCCTCGATGGTCCGTGGTGTCGCGCCCAGTCTAGTGAGTGCGGGTCGGCGACGGCTCCGCTCGCCCTAGACTGGTCGCGTGACCTCGACAGACACAGCGTCCCTGTACCTGCACCCCGATCGCAACCTCGCCATGGAGCTCGTGCGGGCGACCGAGGCGGCGGCCATCCGTGCCACGCCGTGGATCGGTAAGGGGCGCAAGAACGACGCAGACGGCGCCGCGGTCGACGCCATGCGCGCGTTCCTCGGCACCGTCAACTTCGATGGCCTCGTCGTCATCGGCGAGGGCGAGAAGGACGCCGCGCCGATGCTGTTCAACGGCGAGCACGTGGGCAACGGTCGCGGACCGGCATGCGACATCGCCGTCGATCCGATCGACGGAACGTCGCTGACCGCGTCGGGCCGGCAGAACGCGCTCTCGGTGATCGCGGTCAGCGATCGCGGCACCATGTTGGACGCGTCGAGTGTCTTCTACATGGACAAGATCGTGACGGGCCCCGAGGGTGCTGGCGTTATCGACATCCGCAAGCCGATCGGCGAGAACATCCGGGCGCTCGCCGCTGCCAAGGGCAAGGATGTCGGTGAGCTGCGGGTGGCGATCCTCGATCGTCCGCGGCACGAGCAGCTGATCGACGACGTTCGCGAGGCCGGCGCTGGCACACGCCTGATGCTGGACGGCGATGTCGCCGGCGGCATCAACGCGGCACGGTACGAGTCGCGTATCGACATGTGCGTTGGGATCGGCGGCAGCCCGGAGGGCATCACGACGGCCTGTGCCATCAAGGCGCTCGGCGGGTTCATGCAGTGCGTGCTCGCGCCGCGGAACGACACCGAGAAGCAGAAGGCGCTCGACGCGGGGCTCGACGTCGACCGCGTGTATGAAGCAGATGATCTCGTGCACGGCGACAACGCGATCTTCGTCGCCACCGGCGTCACCGACGGCGGCCTCGTCGAGGGTGTGCGCCGCAAGGGTCCGATCATCCGCACCAGCAGTATCGTGCTGCGGTCGAAGTCCGGCACGATCCGGCGGATGACGGCGGATCACCTCGTCGAGAAGTGGTTGTGACGGGCTCCAGGTTCTCTCCCGTTTAGTCTTCTGCCGCCGGCTGCAGTTCGTGTCGCTCGTCGTCTTCGAGCGCGCGGACGAACTCGGGTGACGTCAGCTCGCGGGGCGTCTCTTCGACGGCCGTCAGCGGAGCGAGCACCTTCGACTCATCGAGCGCGCTCAGCTTGCGGGCGGAGGAGAGCACCTGCCGTTCATAGGAGCCGACGAACCGGTTGTAGTCGTTCACGGTGCCCTTGATCGACCGACCGAGCTTGTCGATGTGGCCCGCTGTCGTCGCGATACGCGAGTACAGTTCGCGGCTCAGGTCGAACAAGATCTTGGCGTCCTGCGTGAGCACGTCTTGCTGCCAGCTGAACGCGACGGTCTTCAGCACCGACCACAACGTCACGGGAGAGGCGAGTGCGACGCGCTTGCCGAATGCGAACTCCATGATCGTCGGGTCGGCCTCCATCGCCGCCGAGACGAGCGATTCGCTTGGGATGAACGCGATCACCAACTCGGGGGATGCCTCCAGCCCGGCCCAATACGCCTTGCTGCCGAGGGTCGTGATGTGATCGCGCACGGCCTTCACATGCTTCTTCAGCAGCTCTTCGCGCTGCGCCGCCTCGATCCCCGCCGCGGTCGCGGGGATCTGACTGGCCTCGAGGAAGGCGTTGAACGGCGCCTTGGCATCGACGGCGATGTTCTTGCCACCGGGGAGGTGCACGACCAGGTCGGGCCGGCCGGCTCCGGAATCGGACGTGATGCTGGACTGCACATCGAAGTCGACGCGTTCGATCAGTCCGGCCGCCTCGACCACGCTGCGCAACTGGGTCTCGCCCCATACGCCGCGGGTGCTGTTCGACTTCAGTGCGGCGGCAAGAGACTCCGCCGTGCTGCGCAGCCGCTCTTCGGACTCGTTGGCTGAGCGGAGTTGTTGAGCGAGCTCGCCGTGCTGCTGGTTGCGCTGGGTCTCAAGGTCGACGATCTTCTTCTGCATCTGAAGCAGCGACTCGCGTACCGGCGCGAGCGTCTGCAGCACCTTGCTCTCGGAGCGTTCCCGCTCGCTCTGCGCGGCCTGCTCGAACCGCTGCTTCTCCAGCAGTTCGCGGTGCTGATCGCGCAATTGTTCGACCTGCTCACGCAACGCATCGGCTGTCGCGGATGCCGAAGCCAGCTCGGAGGAGATGCTTGCCCGTGCCGCGGCCTCCTCGGCGCGCGTCTGCGCCAGGGCCGCCTCGTGCCGGGCTTGGATCACAGCCGGATCGTCGGCGCCCGCGGCCATCGGAGCACGTTTACGAAGCATCATCGCCGTGACCAGCGCACCGATCGAGGCGCCGACGACGAGCCCGATCACCAGCAGCAGAACATCCATGCCTTCAGTGTCGCAGCAGCATCCGACATGCCCGACGTGAACCGCGGCACGGGAACAACGAAGCGCCGTGTCATGGCGCGCGGGGAAACCCGATGGGAACGGCCGGCTGCGTCGTGTAGGTACGGCCGGTCGGGCTCGTCCAGGTGAGGATGCCGCCGGCCCCCTGTCGCAATCGCCAGCCGAGCCGGTGCTTGGCACGATGCCAGCCACGGCTGAGATGCGCGAGGTTGTCGTGCCGTGTTCTGCCCTCGTGCTCCCATGCCTGCGTGTGATCGAGATCACAGCGGGCGGCCGCAACACCCGAGAATGGAGCCCGACAGGTGCTATCCCGCACCTGCAACCATCGTTTCAGATCGGCCGGAACACGGTAGCTGTTGCGATCGACGTCCAACACCGCAGAACTGATCGGATGGGTCAGCAATCGAGAGAGGCCGGGTGCTTCGGCTGTGAGCTGCCTCGCCGTCTCGGGGTCGATAGGCCCGTAACCGTCGAGCGTTGCCGGCTCGTCGCTGAGGCCGAGTAATGAGAGCACGGGAACCGTGACGAAAATCCGCGGTTGAGCAGCGCGTCGAGCGCGTTCCACGATCTCGTCCCGATCGGCGGTCTGGCCGTGTCGCGGGCCGAGCACGAAGTCGACCAGCGCGTCGGCACGCAATTGCGGCAGCGTGCGATTCTCGTTCGAGCATTGGCGAGCCGTAGCGACCTCGGTGACTGTCTCGTATACCCGCAAGCACTCGGGCGCCGGTGCGAAGAGATGGAGCCATGCCATGCCGTCATCAGCGGCCTCGAACGCCACCCGGCGTTCCTGCCGTGCGATGCGGACTCGTTGCTGGATGGACTCCGGATGCATCCGCTCGCGCAGGGCGCGGGCTTTGCGGCGGAGCAGTGACGGCGACGTGCTTTCGGCGACGGCGGCGAGCTGGCGCTCCAGCGCGATGGCCGCCTCCCTGGGTACGGCGATGCAGGTGTCGGCAATGACCCGCGCGTGCCGAACCGACATGCGTCCTGCGCGCAGCGCGGCGAGTGTGACCGGCAATCCGTCGAGTTCGACGGCTGTAGCGAGCTGCCCGGAAAGCGTCGCCCGTGGCACACGCGTCGCGCAGGAAAGCTCGAGCACGACCGTGTCTTGCGCCATCTGCCGCCGTTCCGCCGCATTGCCGCTGACCTGCAGGTGCGTCTCGGCCGCGCGTTCGGCCCACCGATCGCCTCGGGCGAGCACGTCGATGCGTCGAGCCTCGAGCGCGGCCAGCTGTCGATCAACCTGCTGTAATTCGTCGGCGAGAAGATCCAGCTCTCGGTAGGCGGCGGCCCCGAAGGGCCCCTTCGCAACAGCGCGCAACTGACCATCGACGATCTCGTCGTCGGGCAGCGGATCAAAAAGCTCGTGGATGAATGACCGGACCGCAGCCGCGTCAGGTTTGCCGGCCTTCAGGGCACGAATGTCATCGTTCGAGAGGTCGGGTTGCGACTCGAACATCACCTCGAGCTCGCGGAGCGCCTGCTCCGGTGGCATCTCGAGGAGGTCCATGCGTCTCATTCTATCGAATTAAATCGAATATATCTACGAAAGAAGCCGAATATATGCGAGATTTTCCCGTCTTCCACATAGACGAACCCTGATGTGGGGATTAGTAACTACGTTCGACATGACGGCAGCGCATCGGCGCACTGCCGGCGGCCGCAGCGCTCCCTGGGCGCGGTCATGAACAGCCGTTCAGACCATCCGCGGTTCGGCGACCACGGCCGCGCCGATGTGCCCGACCCGCACCGCAGCGGCAGCGGCCAGCTCCGAGATGGACGCCGCACCGTGGCGCTGCGCGGCGTGCACGATGATCGCCGCACAGGCCTGGGAATCGGCTAGCGCCTGGTGATGCTCGAAGTCCTCGAAACCGGCCGCCATCGCCGCAACCGGCAACCGATACGAGTCGAGGTGATACGTCTTGCGGGCGACCTGCAGGCTGCACAGATAGTCGAAGTCGGGGCAATTCAGCATGGTCGCCGTACACGCCCCGCGGATCACGCCCATGTCGAAGCCGGCATTGTGCGCGACCAGCGCGTCGCCGTCGGCGAACGCCACCAGGTCGGGCAGTTGCTCGCGCCAGGTCGGAGCGCCGATCACGTCTGCGGCCCGGATGCCGTGGATGCGCGTATTCCACTCCCAGAACTCGTCATGGCCGATCGGCGGCTGAATCAGCCATGTCGCACTGTCGACGGGGCGACCGTCGCGCACCTTCACAAGCCCGACCGAACACGCGGACGCACTGCTGGAGTTCGCGGTCTCGAAGTCGATGGCGGTGAAATCCAGTGGCACGAGGCCATGCTCTCACGCGGGTGCGACATGGGGCTCGGATGCCGGTGGGCGCGTCGCCGTCGCGGCGGGCGTTACCGTCGCCGCGAACGCGCACCACGACCGTCGCGACTACCGTTGTGACCATGGCAGAGCGAACGGACAAGGCGAAACACGCGGCATCCTTCGATACCGTCGCCGACATCTACGCAGCAGTGCGCCCTGGGTATCCGCAGGCCGCGGCTGACTGGTTGGTGCCCGAGGACGCCGCGCTCGTCGTGGACGTCGGAGCCGGCACCGGCAAGTTCACTTCTCAGCTGCGCCGCCCCGGCCGCACGGTCGTCGCCGTCGACCCGTCACCACACATGCTCGAGCAGCTGATCGCGACCGTGCCCGACGTCGAAGTGCGTGCCGGCGCAGGCGAGCGCATCCCGCTCGGCGACGGCGAAGCGCATGCCGTCACCTTCGCCCAGGCCTGGCACTGGGTCGACGTGCCGGCGGCATCCATCGAGGTCGGTCGCGTGCTCCGGCCCGGCGGCACGCTCGGCCTGATCTGGAACCTCCGCGACGAGCGCGTTGACTGGGTGCGGCAGATGAGCATCGCGATGCACGCCGACGGTGACCAGTACAGCGGCTCGGAGACCCGGGCAGACGTGCGCGAGCCGTTCGGCGAGCCGGAGGTGGCGCAGTTCCCGTGGGTCGCGCGTCACACGCGGGACGGACTGCTCGACCTCGTGCGGTCCCGCAGCTACTTCGCCGTGATGACTCCCGACCAGCAGCGCGCGACGCTCGCCGATGTCGCCGAGCTGATCGACACCCATCCGCAGACCGCCGGACGCGAGGTCATCGAGCTGCCGTACGTGACGGTGTGCTTCCGCTATCGGAGGCCGTGAGGCATCCAGTGGGCTGCCGGTACGATGGATGCCCGTGGCTCTCACTATCGGAATCGTCGGACTGCCCAACGTCGGCAAGTCCACCCTCTTCAACGCGCTGACCAAGAACCAGGTGCTCGCGGCGAACTACCCGTTCGCCACGATCGAGCCGAACATCGGCGTCGTGAATCTGCCGGACGCGCGGCTGCAGACGCTCTCCGACCTGTTCCACAGCGAGCGCATCGTGCCGGCGACGGTCAGCTTCGTCGACATCGCCGGCATCGTGAAGGGAGCCAGCGAGGGGGAGGGACTGGGCAACCAGTTCCTCGCGAACATCCGTGAGGCGGATGCCATCGCCCTGGTCTCGCGCGGATTCGCCGACACCGACGTCGTGCACGTTGCGGGGGCCGTCGACCCGGCTTCCGACCTGGAGACCATCACCACCGAGTTGGCGCTTGCGGATCTGCAGACGCTCGAGAAAGCGATCACCCGTTACGAGAAGGAGGTGCGCGGGCGCAAGCTCGACGCATCCGTGCTCGATGCCGCGACCGCGGCGCGTGATGCGGTCGAGAAGGGCACGATGCTCTCGGCGTCCGGCATCGATCTGGAACCGGTTCGCGAGCTCGGACTGCTGACCGCCAAACCGTTCATCTACGTCTTCAATGTGGACGAAGCGGTGCTCACCGACGACGCGCGCACGGCAGAGCTCGCCGCGCTGGTCGCGCCGGCGCAGGCCGTGTTCCTGGATGCCAAGATCGAGTCAGAACTGATCGATCTGGACCCCGAGGATGCCGCCGAGTTGCTGGCATCCACCGGTCAGGAGGAGAGCGGCCTCGACCAGCTGGCCCGCATCGGCTTCGACACGCTCGGTCTGCAGACCTACCTCACCGCCGGTCCGAAAGAGTCCCGCGCGTGGACGATCCACCAGGGCGCGAAGGCGCCGCAGGCGGCCGGCGTCATCCACACCGACTTCGAGAAGGGCTTCATCAAGGCCGAGGTGATCTCGTTCGACGACCTGGTCGCGACCGGTTCGGTGCACGAGGCGCGCGCCAAGGGCAAGGCGCGGATCGAGGGCAAGGACTACGTGATGCAGGACGGCGACGTAGTGGAATTTCGTTTCAATGTGTAGCGGGATCCACTGACATCGACGGCCGGGTCAGCTCGGCGACATAGTTGCGCATTGACTGCTGGTAGCGGGGCAAGCTGTCGATCTGGGCTTCGAGTGCGACTCGCAGTGCCTCATCCTTACGACCGGCGCTGTGGAGTGCAAGGGCCAGTACAAAGCGGGGTGCAGAACCGGTGGACTCGTGTGTAGGAGCCGACTGCAAGACGCTGATGGCCTCATCGAGACGGCCGAGGTTGCGCAGGGTGGATCCGTACTGGACGGCGAGCTGTGCGTGTCGCGCATCATCGAGACCGAGCTTGAGGGCACGCTCATACTCTTCGCCGGCCTCAGCTTCATATCCCATCGAGTCGTACATACCGGCGAGCTCGAAGGCGGCCCGGCCATCGGTCGCGGGGCACGTCAGGGCGAGAGTACGCATCGCGGCCACACCCTCTTCGTGGCCGAGCGAGTCGAACCGGTCCCAGAGGGCGGCGATGCGTTCCTCCCACTCTTCGATGGGCGTCTTCATGAAGCTCAGTCTCCCAGAAGGCGGCTTGCGTCCATGAACTGAGGAAAGCAGGCTTTCGCGATGAAAACCCAAATGGCGTTCTTTGACGTAACGTGGCCGAGTGAGGCCACCGAGCGACTGTGGCGTCGTGATCGCGTGCCGTCAATTGACCCTCGGACCCACTCGGCGGCGTTGCGGAAGTTACGTCAGGTGGGATCCGCCGAGTCGCTGGACGATCTCCGGCTCCCGCCAGGAAAACTGACAAGATTCCCCCGATTCACCCGGGCGAGGTTCTCATGGAGGACTTCATCAAGGGGTTCGCATGAGGACCGTGCCGCGGAGCGGATTGCGGCGATCACGCCGTTGAAGGCCGCGTGACGTCGGTCACGCCGCTCGTCGACGACGAGAAGATGTCGACACACGGACGCCGACATGGATGTCCTCCTGGGGGGACTGCAATTTGGACCGACAACGTACCAAAGAGCTGGTCTTCCGTTGCAAGCACCACTGCGAGAAGGTGCTGCGCTCAACGTGCCGCCTTTGTCGCTTTGACACTATTGGTACATGGACATTGTGCGACGGGGTCGATGGCTGTACGCGGACGCCGTGTATCGGCCGGTCGACATCATCGGGATGCCATACGATTTCTGGTTCGAACTCGGAAGAGCCGATGGGCAGCTCGAGCCCGGCGGTACCCCTCAGCCGCTGGGGGAGGCGGGGCTGCTGTTTTACGTTCGGTTCAAACACGCGGGCGAAACTGCAGAACCAACCTGGCCGGATTCGGCCGGTTACACAACGATCGGTCGCGCGATCGTCGCAGCAGAAGAAAAGGCGCCATCGGAGATCGTCTGGGAGTGACGAGAACCTCGAGGCGGGCCCGTATTCCCGGCTGCGCAAGAATGTGAAGCATGACCGATTCGACACCTGACACCCACATCGTCAACGCATCCCGCGAGATCGCCGCTCCGGCCGCGGCGATCTTCGAACTGATCGCCGATCCCGCACAGCAACCGCGCTGGGACGGCAACGAGAACCTCGATCATGCGGCGGCGGATCAACGCGTGCACGGTATCGGCGAGATCTTCTCGATGACGAACCGCGGAGATCGGGTGCGCGAGAACCACGTCGTCGAGTTCGAGGAGGGTCGGCGAATCGCCTGGATGCCGGCCGAGCCCGGCAAGGAACCGATCGGTCAGCTGTGGCGCTGGGAGCTGGAGGAGCGTGATGCCGGCCGTACCCTGGTCACCCATACGTACGACTGGAGCGCTTTGACGGACGAGAACCGCCTGGAGCGCGCCCGGGCGACGACATCGGACCGGCTGATGGCATCCATCGATCGGCTGGCTGCGCTCGCCGAGGGCCGCTGAACCGAGCGGCGTCGAACGGTCAGAGGGAGTTGCGGCTCATGTCGGATGCCATTTTCGACGATCCGCGCCTTGCGGCGCTCTACGACCCGCTTGATCCGGACCGCAGCGACCTCGACGTGTACGTGGTGATGGTCGACGAGTTCGCCGCGACGGAGGTGCTCGACGTCGGGTGTGGCACCGGGACGTTCGCGTGCATGCTGGCGCAGCGCGGCATCCAGGTGACGGCGGTAGACCCGGCCGCCGCCTCGCTCGACGTGGCGCACAACAAGCCCGGTGCCGACCGTGTGCGCTGGATCTGCGGCGACGCCACGACCCTTCCGCCGCTGCAAGTCGATGCCGCGTTCATGACGGCGAACGTCGCCCAGGTGTTTCTGACCGACGAGGCGTGGGTCGCAACGCTGCGCGGCATCCACGCGGCCGTGCGGCCCGGCGGGCGACTTGTGTTCGAGACGCGCGATCCCGCGGTCGAGGCATGGCGACGCTGGACGCGCGACGCGACGTTCGTCCGGGTCGATCTACCCGGGCTCGGCGTGATCGAGACCTGGAACGACATCCTGGAGGCCTCTGGCCAGCTGGTGACGTTCCGCGATACCACGGTCTTCACCTCCGACGGCACGGTGATCGAGTCGGATTCGACGCTGCGGTTCCGCGGCCGTTCCGAGATCGAGCAATCCCTCGTCGAGTCGGGATGGCGGGTCGATGAGGTGCGCGACGCGCCCGACCGGCCCGGCCGGGAGCTCGTGTTCATCGCCTCGCGTGTCGCACCCCCGGCGTAGCCTCACAGGCATGGAAGAACCCAAACAGACGCTCACGCGCTATCTGCAGCGCCAGCGCGACGTCATGCTCTTCAAGCTCGACGGGCTCTCGGATCGCGACGTTCGCCGGCCGATGACGGCGACCGGAACCAATCTTCTCGGTCTGGTCAAGCACCTCGGCAGTATCGAGTTCGGCTATTTCGGCGAGGTCTTCGGGCGCCCGGCGAGTGAACCGATGCCGTGGCTGGACGACGACGCCGAGGACAACGCCGACATGTGGGCGACGCCCGAGCAGTCGCGGCAGTGGGTGATCGACTTCTACCGGCGTTCATGGGCGTACGCGGATGCGACTATCGACGATCTGGAACTTGATGGCGTCGGGCACGTGCCGTGGTGGGGCGACAGAGTCGAGGTGACGCTGCATCAGGTGCTCGTGCACATGAGCGTCGAGACCGCCCGGCACGCCGGACACGCCGACATCGTGCGTGAGCTCATCGACGGCTCACGGGGGATGGCCCCTGGCAACTCGAATCTGCCCGGCGGCGATGCCGAGTGGTGGCGGAGCTACGTCGCGAGACTGCAGCGCGCCGCCGACAGCTTCGCCGACTGATTCGGATGAGCCGAGCGACCGAAGACGCGAATCGGCGGATGCTTCGGGCACGTGACGCGATGGACCGTTCGTATGCCGAGCCGCTGGACGTCGCCGCCTTGGCGGCGATCGCATACGTCTCGCCTGCGCACTTCATTCGCAGCTTTAAGGCGACATTCGGCGAGAGTCCCCACCGCTACCTGCAACGCAGGCGTGTCGAGCGTGCGATGTTCCTGCTCCGCGAAACCAACCGCAGCGTGACCGACATCTGCATGGCGGTCGGCTTCACCAGCCTCGGCACGTTCAGTCGTACGTTTCGGTCGATCGTCGGGGAGACGCCGACCGCGTGCCGAGCGCGCGGACCGCTGCCACCGGCTCCGTCCTGTTTTGTGCAGGCGTGGACCCGACCGAGCAGTTTCGGATAAGGATGCGCCGTGCGGGCTCCCTAGGGTAGAGCGCATGTTGAACGAAATCACACGATCCCAGCTGTTCGTACTCGACCAGGATGAGGCGCTGCGCTTCTACGTCGACAAGCTCGGTCTGGAGGTGGCGGCCGATCAGGACTTCGGATTCATGCGCTGGCTGGCGGTGCGCGTGCCGGGCCAACCCGGGCGCGAAATCCTGCTCGAAAAGCCCGGGCCGCCTGCGATGGACGACGCGACCGCGGAGCACGTGCGCGACCTTCTCACCAAAGGCGCAGCCGGCGGTTGGCTGAGCATCACGACCGACGATGCGAACGCGACGTACGAGACGCTCAAGGCACGCGGTGTCGAGATCACGGATGAGCCGACCGAGCGCCCGTACGGCATCGATTTCGGCGTGCGCGATCCGTTCGGAAACCGCATCCGGATCGGCCAAATGCACGGTTAGACGCCGGGCGTCGCGCGCGTCCGCACCAGATCAGGGTGCGGGCGCCGGCCCGTCCGTCGGCTCCGCTTCGGGAAGCCAGCCCTTGAGCTCCTCTTCCTCCGGCGCGAGGTCGTCCTCATTGTTCTCCGCCTCGGTGAGGTCGGGGTCGTCCGGGGTCGTATCGTCGGTATTCGTGTCGTCGCTCATGGTTCAACGCTAACCACGCGGCTGTCAGCGACCAAGCCCTGAGACGGATGCCACGGATTCACCGAGGGCCGTTGCGGCCATGGCGAGCTGTTCCCCGGTCACCGCGGCATCCCAGGAGAAACGCACCGCGGTCTGCGCCGTGTCGTCGGGAACGCCGATCGCGGTGAGCACGTGCGACGGTTGGTCGCTTCCGGCCGCGCATGCCGAGCCGCTGGAGACGAGCACGCCACGTCGTTCGAGTTCCAGCAGAACGGCCTCCCCGCTCGTGCCTGGGAAGACGAACGACGCGTGGCGCGGTAATCGGGCCGAGGCAGCACCTGTCAGCCGCGCATCCGGCACGGCACCGAGCACG
>Ga0164242_10006190_pt1 | contig 13212 bp, 12 predicted proteins | sample OricomgcompostMG_FD_108783 | JGI IMG/M metagenome (GOLD analysis project Ga0164242, IMG submission 108783) | Miracle-Growth compost microbial communities from Emeryville, California, USA - Original compost - Miracle growth compost (MG) ...
AGGCGGCCAAAAATGCTGCTGGATATGGGTTATACAAATTCGCCTGCATCATAGCGCCAGCTCATAAGGCACTTTTCAGTATGGCGGAAAAGAAGCAGGGTTTGACGGTAAAGGAAAAGTCGCTTCTGAATTGAAGTGAAGAGATAGATGCGCGTCCCCCGGTGTCTTTCCTGAAACGGTCAAAACATTGCTTATAAATGACAAGACTGTCGTTTGTGATGCAGCATCTGTACCATCCGCGTCGAATGCGAATTAGTGGTAGCCCCTATAGGGCCTGACGCTGTGCGGCGCGTGGCGCCGACGCCCGGCGAGGCAGTGATGGATGCGGTGCCCGTTGGTGTCGGGGGATGCACGATGCCTGTCTATTTACGCCAATCCGGTAGCGGTTTTAGGCGAGCGGCGGCTGCTTAAGGCCCGGTTTCGGCGGCCGCCATAGCCAAGGGGAGGCCGATTTAATCCGGATACGTCGTTTCGAGTGTTCTTCGTAATGGGGTTTGTGAATCGTCAGTCTGAATTTGGCGCCCGTTTTTCCAATCACCCATTCGAAGCAGATTGTATGAGCGACCACAGCCGGTTGAGAAACGGTCGCGTTATTGATATTGTCATGATGAAATTGCTAGCTGCGTTTGCCAGATTGACTCTCACCGTTGTGCTTGGATCTATGATGGGCGGATGCGCGTTTTCCCCCGGCATGTCATTCAGCGGTTCGCCCGTCGACGCGACTGATCCGGCCTCGCGCCCCGTCGTGACGCCGATTACGTTTGCGCTGATCCAGCAGGAGAAAGCGGCGACCACCGCACAACTGACGCACGATCACGCCGATGCGCCGTTGATCGGCAAGCCTGCGCCTTATTTAATCGGCAAGCACGATGTTTTGTCGATCGTCGTGTGGGACCATCCGGAACTCGTTCTGCCGAACCTCACGTATGACGTCGGCAGCGGCATGGCTGGGGCGGGCGGTATGGCGACGCAAACAATCCCCGGTTTCGTGGTCGACCAGAGCGGCGACGTGCAGTTTCCTTACGTCAAGCGCCTCAGCGTGGCCGGGAAAAGCGAGCAGCAGGTGCAGCGCGAACTGACCACCATGCTCGAACCGTACGTGACGGATCCGCAGGTCACCGTGCGGGTCGTCGGGTTCCGAAGCCAGAAGGCGTATGTCGATGGCGAGGTGCGTTCGCCCGGCGTCAAGCCGCTGACCGACGTGCCGAGCACACTCGCCGAAATCCTCAATCAGGCGGGCGGCATCGCATCGACCGGCGATCCGTCGAACATCACGCTGACGCGCGATGGCGTCAATTACCACATCGACGTGCCGAAATTGCACCTTCGCAATCTTGACCTGAACGACATCATCGTGAGGAGCGGCGACTCGATCAGCGTGGCGCCGATCATCGAACATCACGTAATCGTGATCGGCGAAGTCGGCAGGCAGATGCCGGTGCCTTTCCGCACTGACGGAAGCCTGTCGCTCGGCGACGCGCTCGGCGATGCGGGCGGCGTGAACCAGGTGAGCGGCGACGCGAGCGAGATCTACGTGATTCGCCGCGGACCGATGGAAGCCGCGCCGATCGCATATCACCTCGACGCGCGCTCGCCGACCGCGATGTCGCTCGCGAGCAGCTTCCAGCTTCACTCCGACGACGTCGTATACGTAGGCACCGCCGCCGTGGTCCGCTGGAATCGCTTCATCACGCCTCTGGTCGGCAGCGCGCTGGTTGGCACGGCGACGAGCGCCTACTACCTGAACCAGACTGCACGGGGCAATTGACGCATGATCCGATCGATTCTGATGGTATGCATCGGGAACATCTGTCGTAGCCCGATGGCGGCCGGCCTGCTGGCAGCACGGCTCACCGATCTGGACATCCGTTCCGCGGGACTCGACGCGCTGGTGGGCATGCCCGCGGACCCGCTCGCGCGTACTGCGATGAGTCGGCGCGGTATCGATATCGAAGGACATCGCGCTGTCCAGCTCGATTTCAGTCTATGTGCCGACGCGGACATCATCATGGTGATGAACGCGCAGCAGAAGCGCTTTATCGAAGGCACTTACCACGTGACGCGCGGAAGAGTTTTCCGCCTTGGTGAGTTTCAGAATTGCGAGATTTTCGACCCCTATGGTGGCGCGGAGGCCGACTTCGAGCGCTGCCTTGAATTTATCGCGGCTGGCGTCGACGGCTGGGTGAGTCGCATCACGGCGATGCGCACGCCGCTCCCGCGCGCATCGTGGCACTGATCACCTGCCTATCGCTCTACGGGTATAAAACGAATGAATTTACTAGCAGGTTCGAACGCATCTCCCCGTGACGAAGAGGAACATTTCGACCTGGTCACCGTACTCGACGTGATCCTGGAGAACCGGCGGCTTATCGGTATCGCCGCTGTCGCGTTTCTGACGCTCGGCGTGCTGTACGCGGTGTTGGCTCAGCCCGTCTATAGCACCGACATTATGGTGCAGGTGGAGGAAAGCCCTGATGCGTCTGCCGCGAAGAGCATGCTCGGTGACGTGTCGTCGCTTTTCGATGTCAAGTCGTCGGCTCCCGCGGAAAGCCAGATACTGGCGTCACGCCTCGTCGTGGCAGGCGCCGTGGATCATCTGCTGCTCTACATCGAAGCGGAGCCGAAGCGCTTGCCGATCATCGGCAAATGGATCGCACGTGGCAAACTCACGCTGTCCCAGCCGGGCGTCTTCGGCTATGGTGGTTATACATGGGGTGCCGAACAGATCGACGTGCAGCGCTTCGACGTGCCGGCCGACATGGAGGACGACCGCTTCACGCTGACGCTGCTCGACGCAAAGCATTACCGGCTATCGGCCAGCGATCTGGATCACGCGGTATTGGGAGAGGTGGGGCGTCTGGAGACGATACCGTCGTCGTTGGGCAATATTTCGCTGCTGGTGCGGTCAATAAGCGGAGAGCCGGGCGCCGAGTATCGGCTCAGGCGGCATTCTCGCGAACTGACTATTGCCAATCTGCAGGACAAGCTTGACGTAGAGGAGAAGGTCAAGGAATCGGGCATAGTGATCGCGAGTCTGCATGGCACGGACGCGGTTGAAACGGCCGCCATCCTCAACGCAATCGCCACCCAGTACATCGCGCAGAACGTCGAACGCAAGTCCGCCGAAGCCGAGCAGTCGCTGCAGTTTCTGCGGGTGAAACTACCGCAGATGAAAAAGGCTCTGGACGCGGCGCAAAGCCGTTACACGGCGATGCGTAACGAGCATGGCTCGGTGGACATGACGGAAGAGGCAAAGCTGTCACTGGCGCGGGCATCGGATGCCCAGAGCCGTCTGCTGGAATTGCAGGAGCGCCGCGATGAGCTCGTACGTCGTTTCGGACCGGCGCATCCAGCTATTCGCACGATCGACGCGCAGATGGCTAGCCTGCGTGCCTATACGAACAGCGCAAGCGCGGCGATCAAATCGCTACCCGCCACCCAGCAGGACCTGGTGCGGTTGCTGCTGGACGTTCAGGTCAACACTGATCTCTATACGTCGCTGCTGAACAATTACCAGCAGTTGCAACTGGTGAAGGCCGGTAAGACGGGCAACGTGCGGCTCGTCGACAACGCGTCGATTCCCGAGAAGCCGATCAAGCCAAAGCGCGCGCTCGTGATCATCGGTTCGCTGCTGTCGGGGCTGTCTATCGGCGTTGTGCTTGCCTTCGTGCGCAACATGCTGTTCCGGGGCATCGGCGACCCAAACGAAATCGAACGTCGAAGCGGATTGCACGTTTATTCGACCATTCCACTGAGCGAAAAACAGGAAGTCCTGCATCGCCGGATATCCGCCAGGGAGCCGGGCGTCAAGGTGCTGGCGATCGATTCGCCGGACGATCCGACTGTGGAGAGTCTGCGCAGCTTGCGCACGGCCCTGCAATTTACGCTTTTCAACTCGAAGAACAATATCGTACTGGTCACCGGTCCATCTCCTTCGGTCGGCAAGTCGTTTATCACCGCGAATTTCGCTACGGTGCTGACGTCCGCCGGCAAGCGTGTGCTGCTGATCGACGCCGATCTGCGGCGTGGCCATCTGCATCAGTATTTCGGGGTGGCGCGCGGTGTGGGGTTGTCGGAGCTGATTTCGAGTCAACGTTCGCCGGAAGAGGCCGTGCGTCGCGACGTGCTTCCGAACCTCGACTTTCTGTCGACTGGCACGGTGCCGCGCAACCCTGCGGAACTGTTGTTGAGCGACCGGCTGACCCGCGTCATGACGGAGCTTTCATCGCAATACGACGTTGTGCTGGTCGACACCGCGCCGGTTTTGGCTGCAGCGGACGCGGGCATCATCGCGCCACTCGCTGGCACCGTATTTCTCGTGGCGCGTGCATCGGTCACGAAAATGGGTGAGCTCACCGAATCGATAAAACTGCTCGCGCAGAGCAACGTTGTCCCGACCGGCGTGCTGTTCAATGCGCTGAACCTGAAATATGCCCGCTATGGCTACGGGTCGAAGTACGGTGCGTATCGCGCATACCGGTATGTAGGCTACGGCGCAGGCGCCGCAGAAAAATAATGCTTCAACGGTGGCTTGCCATCGGTCAACGGAGAACGACTCATGAAGGTTAACGAAGCGGTGTCGATCGCACCCGGCGTCACGGTGTCCAATAGCGCGCCATTCGTGCTTTTTGGCGGCATTAACGTACTTGAGGATAAGGATTCGACCTTGCGCGCTTGCGCACACTATGTCGACGTAACCAAACGCCTCGGCATTCCATATGTATTCAAGGCGTCGTTTGACAAGGCCAATCGTTCGTCGATCAATTCGTATCGCGGCGTGGGGCTGGAGCAAGGCTTGAGCATTTTCGAAGCGGTCAAGCGTGAGTTCGGCGTGCCGGTGCTCACGGACGTACACGAACTCAAGCAGGTGCAGCCCGTGGCCGAGGTCGCCGACGTCTTGCAGGTGCCGGCGTTTCTCGCACGCCAGACCGACCTGGTGGTGGCCATTGCGCGCACGGGTCGCGCCGTCAACGTAAAAAAGCCGCAATTCATGAGCCCGCCGCAGATCGCGCACGTCGTCAACAAGTGCGTGGAGGCCGGTAATCCTGATGTGCTGCTGTGCGAACGCGGCTCGTCGTTCGGCTACGACAACCTGGTGGTCGATATATTGGGGTTTCGCCCCATGCGGGATTGCTCCGGCGGCGCCCCGGTCATCTTCGACGTCACGCACAGCCTGCAATGCCGGGATCCTTTTGGCGAAGCGTCCGGTGGCCGTCGCAAGCAGGTGTTCGAACTCGCCCGCGCGGGTCTGGCCGTGGGCCTCGCGGGTCTTTTCCTTGAGTCTCACGAAGATCCGGATCGCGCCCGGTGCGATGGGCCGAGTGCGCTACCGCTGGACATGCTGGAGCCGTTCCTCGCGCAGATGAAGGCGGTGGACGATCTCGTCAAGTCGTTTGCCCCCGTGAACGAGAGTCGGCTGTGACGTCGACGGCTCTACATTCCTCCTATCGCGGTCCGGTCCGGCTGGTTCTGTTCGACGTGGACGGCGTGCTGACGGACGGCGGCATCTACGTCGACGGTGACAGGGAGTGCGTCAAGCGCTTCAACGTCAGGGACGGCGTTGCCGTCGCGCTGTTGCGCGCGCATGGCATTGCGGCCGGCATCGTGTCCGGAAAGGCAAGCGCCGCGCTCGATTATCGGGTCAGTGAACTGAAGTTCGATCTGGCTGTAACGGGTTGCGGCGACAAACTTGGCGCGTACCAGCGCATCTGCGAGGAGCGCGGCGTCGCCGACGAACAGGTTGTGTTCGTCGGCGACGATGTGATCGATCTCGCGGTGATGCTCCGCGTGGGCATCGCCTGTGCGCCGGCCGATGCACATCCTCTCGTGCTGCAGGTAGCGCATTACGTGTCGCCGTTCAAGGGAGGGGCAGGCGTTGCGCGCGACGTGGCGGAATACGTGCTTACGGAGGGCGGATTGCCGCTGGCTGACGCCTATCGTCCGTTAACCGAATCATGGAGGGAACATGCCGTCGTGCAGTGAGGCGGGGGGCGTACATGTGGTCATACCCGCGCGCTGGGGATCTACGCGTCTGCCGGGCAAGCCGCTGATCGACCTCGCCGGCGAACCGATGATCGTGCGCGTCTACCAGCGCGTACGGGAAGCGCTCGGAGAGCTCGCCGACATTGTCGTCGCGACCGACGACGCACGCGTGTTCGATGTGCTCGCTCTCCGCGGCGTCGCGGCGGTCATGACCGATCCGTCGCATCCGTCAGGTACCGATCGCGTCGCGGAGGTGGCCACCCGCCGGAACTGGGCGGACGGCGACCTGATCGTCAACGTACAAGGCGACGAACCGCTGGTGTCTCGCGACCTGTTGCGCGCGTTCGTGGTTTTCTGCGCTGGCGATCCGGCGTTTCAGATGGGCACGGTCGCGTCGCCTGTCCGCGAACATGCGCAGATTCACGATCCGAACGTGGTTAAGGTCGTGCTCGATCAGCAGGGGCGTGCGCTGCTGTTTTCCCGTTCGCCCATTCCATTTGTCCGCAACACGGCACTCGATGCGTGGCCGCTGTCGGCCTTTCTGTGTCACATAGGCGTCTACGCCTATCGGCGCTCGGTAATCGGGCTGCTGACGTCGAGACCCGCCTGCGCGCTCGAACAGGCGGAGAAACTCGAGCAGTTGCGCGCGCTTTGGCTCGATATTCCAGTTCGTACCATGACATGGCCGGATTCGTCGCCGCATGGCGTCGACACGCCGGAGGACGCCGAGCGCGTTTCACAACATCTACTCGCCGCGGGCCGAGGAGGTAAATTTTGAGCGGTTCCCACTACGTCACGTCGGCAGCACGGGTGTTCGACATTGAAGCGCGCGCCGTCGCAGCGCTGGCCGATCGCCTCGACGACAACTATGCGAAGGCGGTCCAGACGATTATCGATTCCGCTGGCCGCGTGGTCGTCTGCGGGATGGGCAAGTCCGGAATTATTGGACGCAAGATCGCAGCGACGCTGTCGAGCACCGGTACGCCAGCGTTCTTCATGCATCCGGCCGAGGCGTATCACGGGGATCTCGGCATGGTGCAGCAAAGCGACGTGTTCGTCGCGATCTCGTACTCCGGCGAAACAAGCGAGGTGATTCAATTGCTGCCGTTTCTCCGCCAGAGCGGCAACCAGTTGATTGCGATCACCGGCAATTCTCGGTCAACGCTCGCGAAGGCAGCGCATAGCCATCTCGACGTGGGCGTCGAAGCGGAGGCGTGCCCATTGCAGCTTGCGCCCACCGCGTCTACGACGACGACGCTGGCGATGGGCGATGCGCTGGCCGTCACGCTGATGGAAGCTCGCAATTTCAGGGCGGAACATTTTGCGCGCTTTCATCCTGGCGGCTCGCTGGGCCGACGCCTGCTGCGCGTGGTCGAAGACGAGATGGTCGCGCAAGACCTGCCTTTCGTCGCCGCTGACTCGACCGTGATGGAAGTTTTGGCGGCGATGACCCAAAGCCGTCTCGGACTGGCCATTGTCACGCTGGACGACGGCTACGGTGTGATCACGGACGGCGACGTGCGGCGTTTACTGAAGGAACATGGCAAGCATGCGGTCGAGCACAAGGCGGGCGAATTCATGTCGCGCAACCCGATCGTCGTCCGCATCGGAACACGCGTCGAAGATGCGCTCGATCTGCTCGAACGCAACCGGATAACGTCGCTGCTGGTCGAAGGTAACGCCGGAATTGTCGGCGTCTTCAAGAAATAAGTAGACGCAGATGGAACAAGAACGGCGGCGCTTGCGCAACGTTCGACGCGATACGGTGCAGAAATGGATGCACCAGTCACCGTCGGACAAGTCGGCGGGCAGTCCTCCCGCCGACTCGCAGGGCAAATACGATGCGCCGGGCGAATGGCCGTTCATCTGCGTCGCCTGCATTTGCGATGCGGCGCACGACAATGATGGCATGGGCTCGTCGCTGGGCGGGCGCGCGGACGACGATGGCCGCATTACGGGATTCGCGGTTCGAGCCGGCAAGGACACGCTGTATTACCTCGAGGGTAACCAGGTGCATGTGGCGGCGCAACTGCGCCGCATGCAGCGAGAGCCCGGGCATCCGGTGTTGACGATACTCGCACTCCAGATACGCAAGGTACGGCGGTTCGACTTCTGGTTCTCCGGCTACTTCAACGGCGATACAGGTGGAACCGTGCGACTGGATATCCGCATGCGCAATTGGTCGCGTACAGATGCGCGGCTTATCGAGGAAGTGGTGAGAATCGGCGCCGCGAGCCAGAGCGGCGAAAGCGATGTGCCGGCGCGCGGTTTCAGCGTGCTGCTCGAACTCGTTCTGTAGACGGCGCGCGAACGTCGCAGGTCGACGCCCGCTTGGGAAGATGCCCCGCTAGGGGGCACGACCTGGTCAGTGCGGATACCAGCGGTCCCGATACTTCGTAAACGAATGAACTGTGTTCGGTTCGAGCGTCCAGTCCGTACCGCGAGCGCTGTTTCGGCTCATGATCGCGCCATCGCCCGCCACACTGACGCTGTCGTCGCTCAGCACAAGAATGGTTTGACCTTCGGCTGCACCGGCGAAATCGACAATGCGCGACGGTCGTGCACCGCCTTCCAGCACTACGAAACTACTCCCGCTCACGTCGACCACGCCCTGTGAGATCCGCACGTGCGCTACCTGCGACGGATGGCTCACAATCGAACCGTTGCGCGGCGCCATCGAGAACAGGCCCGCGCGGTTGAGATCGCCGGCGCACGCGACATACTGGTTGCGGTCGTCGAAGTCCGTGTAACTGGCGTGATCTTCAAAACCGTATTTCTGGTAGCGATTGTTCGCGCCTTCCGAGCGGCACGCGGAGACCAGATTCGAATTCGACTTGTCCGAGAAGTAGAAGCCGCTGTATTCGCCGATTGCCGCCGAACTGTTGTTGTACGCATAGCAGGCGCTCCATAGCGCGCTGCCGTCGACATAGATGCCGTAGCCAATGTTGGAATCGCCGCGTACCAGCGACAGACGATGTCCGGCGCCGCGCTGAGGCGCGACATAAATACCCCGCTCCGCGTCTTCGCCGATGCAGTTGGACAAGAAATTGTTTGCTCCTCCCACCACGATGCCGCACAGGAGTAAATCGCGTGTAACAGTGCCTTGACCGGCTATCAGTGAGGGATTGGCCTCGATCCGGTTGAGAAAATCGTCGGTGCCGAGCGCTTCGATGCAGCCGGAGATATATTCGCGTTTCCTGCGCAGCAGCACGTTCGTGGTCAGCAGGTCTTCGAACACGACGCCGAAACCGGCGAGATGCTGGAAGGCCTGATCGGCGAAATTGTTGGCCATGCAGCGACGGATGGCCCCCCATTTGGCCAGTTGCAGTCTCACTCCGCCGCCGGGGTAGCCCGCGCCGAGACCTTCGAAGTTGATTCCGCTTACGCCAACGCCGCGAATCAGCGTAGATGGGCTGTCGACGACGAATCCGGGACGCGCCTGCGCGAGCACGACCGCGCCGCGCGCCCTGCCCGGCAGATAGCCGAACATCGCGGCGCCGGAGATCAGCGACACGCCGTCCTTGAGCACGACGTTACAGCGATAGCAGCCTGCGGGAAAGCGCACGACGCCGCCACCACGCGATGCAACTTCGTCGATGGCGGTCTGGATGGCGACGCTGTCGTCGCTGCGGTCATCTCCACGAGCACCGAATCGCTTCGGGTTGACGTCGGCATCGTTCAGTTCGTCGGCGACCGTGCGAACTATGGGTGTGGCATCCGGGCGAAAGGCGGTCCTGGTTGCGTCGGGCATGGCCGGAGCGCCCGCGGGACTCGGCGCATCCGATGCGGCCGCGGAGCGGGGCAAGGCCATACCGACGACTGCGCCACTCAACGCGGCCTTTACGATGTCTCTGCGTCTTTTCATGGGGGGCGTTGCAGGCGATCCGTGATGGACGAGCATGCGACTGTACGAGAGGCACTGAGCCGTCGGCGACGGATGGCGCTTAACGACAAGTTTTTGGCTGTTGAAAACCAGTAGCGAACGGTCGTCGGCGGTTAGTCCTTCTTTATGGTCCGGAGCGACGTTTTCGCAATGCAGCCATGTGCTGACGGTTTGTCGGAAGCCGCCAACGCTTTGACGGAATCGGTTGTATTTGCGCTCCTAACATAGCGAACCGCCAGACCTGCAGGGTGATGCAACGCGGCACGACCGCGAGCGTCGTGTTGTCCATGCCCGATTCGAGCCATGTGGTCGCGGCATCTTCAACATCGCAGCGAGGGCTTAACATGATCCTTGTGACCGGCGGCGCCGGCTTCATCGGGGCGAATTTCGTCATTGACTGGCTTGCCCGCAGCGCGGAGCCGGTAGTGAACGTCGACAAGCTGACCTATGCGGGAAATTATGGCACGCTCCGTGACCTGCACGACGCTCAACGCCATAGGTTCGTGCGGGCGGACATCGTTGATCGCGGCGTGCTCGACGCGATCTTCCGGCGGCACAGGCCGCGTGCCGTCGTTCACTTTGCGGCCGAGAGCCACGTGGACCGATCGATCGCCGAGCCATACGACTTCATCGAGACCAACGTGGTAGGCACAGCGACGTTGCTCGCCGCCGCGCGCAGTTTCTGGGAAGCGTTGCCCGAGCTCGAGCGGGGCGATTTCCGCTTTCTGCACGTGTCGACCGACGAGGTGTACGGTTCTCTCGAACCGGACGACTCTCCGTTCTCCGAAACAACGCCCTACGCGCCGAACAGTCCGTATGCAGCGTCCAAGGCCGCGTCCGATCATCTGGTGCGTGCCTATCACCACACCTACGGGCTTCCCACGCTGACGACGAACTGTTCGAACAATTACGGCCCTTATCAATTTCCCGAGAAGCTGATTCCACTGCTGATCCAGCGCGCGCTAGCCGGGGAGCCGATGCCGGTCTATGGCGACGGCCGGAACGTGCGCGACTGGCTGTATGTCGGTGACCACTGCGACGCCATCCGCCTGGTGTTGGCCGGCGGTCGGCCGGGCCACACGTACAACATCGGAGGACGAAACGAACGCACCAACATCGAGGTGGTGAGCCAGCTCTGCAAGCTGCTCGACGAAGTGCAGCCGCGCGTAAACGGCAGCTATCTGCAACAGGTCGCGTATGTCGAAGACCGCAAGGGTCACGACCGGCGCTATGCAATCGACGCGTCGAAGGTCGAGCATGAACTCGGCTGGCGGCCGCATGAGACGTTCGAAAGCGGCCTCGCGCGCACGGTGCGCTGGTATGTCAACAATCCGGCATGGGTGAATTCCATTCTCTCGGGCGATTACCGGCGTGCGTATCTTTGCGCCGATACAGTCCAGTGCGAGCAACAAGGTTAATGACGCCGATGAAATCGACACGGAAGGGCATCATTCTCGCGGGCGGTTCCGGCAGCCGCCTTTATCCGATTACACGCGTTATCTCGAAGCAGTTGCTGCCGGTGTACGACAAGCCGATGATCTACTATTCGCTGTCGACGCTGATGATGGCCGGTATCGATGACGTGCTGGTGATCTCGACGCCGACGGACACCCCGCGTTTTTCTGCGATGCTTGGCGACGGCAGCCAGTGGGGCATGAATATCCAGTACGCGGTCCAGCAGTGGCCGGGAGGGCTGGCCCAGGCGTTCCTGCTCGGACGGGCGTTCATCGACAACAGGCCGTCCGCACTCATTCTCGGCGACAACATCTTCTATGGCGCAGATCTTGGCAGGCACCTGCACGACGCCGACACACGGGAGGCCGGCGCGACGGTTTTCGGCTATCACGTGCATGATCCGCAACGCTACGGCGTGGTTGAATTCGACATGCGCGGCAAGGTGATATCAATCGAGGAAAAGCCGGAGAAGCCGCGTTCGAACTACGCGGTGACCGGTCTGTACTTTTACGACAGCGATGTGTGCGATGTCGCTGCCGACATCGAGCCGTCCGCTCGCGGCGAGCTCGAAATCACAGACGTGAACCGGCGGTATCTGGACCGTGGCGACCTGCATCTGGAGACGCTCGGCCGTGGATTCGCGTGGTTCGACGCGGGCACGCACCAATCGCTGATCGACGCGGCAACCTTCATCGCCACGATTCAGCAGCGTCAGGCGTTGCTGGTCTCCAGTCCCGAGGAAGTGGCATTCAGGCAAGGCTGGATCGACGCATCGCAGCTCGGGCGCCTCGCCGAACCGCTGCACAAGTCCGATTATGGCCGTTACCTGTTGTCCCTCCTTTCCGCCGTTTCGCCATGACAATCACCGTAATAGATACCGCCATTCACGACGTGAAGATCATCGAACCAAAGGTCTTCGTCGACGCGCGCGGCGCATTCTTCGAGAGCTTCAACCAGAGCGAATTCGAGGATAAGGTCGCGCGCGGTTTCCAGTTCGTTCAGGACAACCATTCGGTGTCGACGCGCAACGTGCTGCGCGGGCTGCACTATCAGATCAAGCACCCACAGGGCAAGCTCGTCAGGGTCGTGGCGGGCGAGGTGCTCGACGTCGCCGTGGACCTCCGCCGTTGGTCGCCTACATTCGGACGCTGGGTGGGAGTGCGTCTTTCGGCGCAAAACCGGCATCAGCTATGGATTCCGCCTGGTTTCGCACATGGCTTCGTCGTGCTGTCTGATGTGGCCGAGTTTCTCTACAAGACCACCGACTTCTGGTATTCGGAGCACGAGCGGACGCTGCTGTGGAACGATCCCGACATCGACGTCGATTGGCGCCTGAACGGCGAGCCGATTATCGCCGCGAAGGATGCGGCCGGGGTCAGCTTTGGCACTGCGGAAGTCTTTTGAGCGGATTGCGGGGCTTGTCGCAATCCTCGACGAGCCGGGCGTGCCGCCCGGCACCCCGTTCGTGGGTTACCGCTGAACGGGACCGCGCTACTGACGGCGATGGCGCCGGGCATACGGGGAAACAATGGCGCCGTCTCAGTGCCGGCAGCAGGCCCTGCCGTAATGTCCTCCCTCCATCCGCCCCAACCCCGTCCGTCGCCGCTTACGACGCCCCCCGCGACGCATCCCGATATTCAGTCGGCGTAGTGGACAGATACTTCCTGAACAACTTCGCCAATTGGCCGCCGCTGCCGATCCCACAACGACGGGCGATCTTATCCACCGGCAGGCGCGACTCGGCGAGCATCCTGCAGCTGAGATTCAGACGTGCGCGCAGCAGGTAATCGGACGGCGTCATGCCGATCTCGCTCTTGAAGCGCCGCAGGAAGTTGCGTTCGCTCATCGCCGCGACCTGAGCCGCATCGTCGATGCAGATCGGCCGGTCGGCG
>Ga0164242_10006191_pt1 | contig 13211 bp, 12 predicted proteins | sample OricomgcompostMG_FD_108783 | JGI IMG/M metagenome (GOLD analysis project Ga0164242, IMG submission 108783) | Miracle-Growth compost microbial communities from Emeryville, California, USA - Original compost - Miracle growth compost (MG) ...
ACCGCGAATCCGACGTTGCTGTAGTGGAAGCGGCGCCCGGGCCGGTGGATCGTGCGGATGCTCGACTGCAGCTGCGCCCAGGTGCGGCCGGCACTGCGCTCCCACCAGGCGCCCTCGGTCTCGGCAGGCAGTCCCGCTCCGTGGGTCAGCAGCTCGCTGACGCGGACGCCCGGCAGCCGGTCGGCGAGCTCCGGAAGGTGCTGCGCGATCGGGTCGGTGAGCGCGACGAGACCGTCGTCGACCAGCCGCAGTGCCAGCACCGCAGTGAAGGTCTTGGTGATCGATCCGATCCGGTATTGCGTTGCGGTGGTTGCGAACTCACCATCCGCGCGCCCATTGGTGTGGCCGACCGCTCCGGCCCAGACCACTTCGCCGGCACCGATGACCGCGGCCGTCGCGGAGGGTGCGCGGCTCGCGCGCTGAGCCTGTGCCAGTCGGGCGTCGAACAGATGGGTCGGGTCGGAGTGCAGCGCCATGCGTCGATCCTGACAGATCCGCTGCCACCGCAGGATGAGAGAGTCTGTCGTGTGCGAGTGGTGTCGGCGAATGTCAACGGGATCCGAGCAGCCGTCCGGCGCGGCGGGCTCGACTGGCTCGCGGCGCAGGCTGCGGACGTGCTGACGATGCAGGAGGTGCGCGCCTCCGCTGCGCAGTTGGCAACGGCGCTGGCCGGCACGGTGTTCGAGTCCTGGCACGTCGCGCACGCGCCGGCAGCCGCCGCCGGCCGGGCCGGCGTGGCGGTGTTGTCGCCGCACCCGATCACCGAAACCGTTGTGGGATTGCCGGGTTTCGAGGACCACGGGCGCTGGGTCGAGGCCACGGTCTCCGTCGACGGGGCCCCGGTCACCGCGGTGTCGGCATACGTCCACACCGGCGAGGCGGGGACGCCGAAGCAGGACGACAAATTCGCGTTCCTGGAGGCGATGGGCGAGCGTATGGCGCAGCTGCTCGCCCGCGACGCCGTCGTCACCGGTGACTTCAACATCTGTCACACCACGCGAGACCTGAAGAACTGGAAGGGAAATCGCGGTAAGGCGGGATTCCTTCCGGAGGAGCAGAAGCACCTGACGGCGTGGTTCGAGACCGGGTGGGTCGATGTCGTCCGAGCGCTCGCCGGTGACGTGGACGGTCCCTACACCTGGTGGTCGTGGCGCGGGAAGGCGTTCGACAACGACAGCGGCTGGCGCATCGACTACGTGCTGGACTCGCCGTCCCTGGCCTCCCGGGCCGACCGGCAGCTGGTGGGCCGTGCGGCGTCGTACAGCGAGCGGTGGAGTGACCACGCAGCGGTCGTCGTCGATCACTCCTGACCGGCAGGCCCTCCGCCGCGTCGTCGGGTGGCTGTCGGTGCCCCGGGATACCGTCCGGCGATGACCCGGTTCGCGTACCTCACCGCATGCACCATCGACGGCTACATCGCTGACCCCGACAATTCGCTGCAGTGGCTCTTCGACGTCCCCGAGACCGACTCCGACACGACGATCGCCGATTTCATCGAAGGGGTCGGCGTGCTGGTCATGGGTGCGACGACCTACGAGTGGGTGTTGGAGCACGAAGCGGTGCTGGAACACCCCGAGAAATGGCACGAGTGGTACGGCGACCGGCCGACCTGGGTGTTCACCCATCGCGACCTACCGGTCATCCCGGGCGCTGACGTCCATTTCGTCTCCGGCGACGTCGACCAGCACCTCGGTGCGCTGACCGACGCCGCGGCCGATCGGGCGGTCTGGCTCGTCGGAGGCGGTGAGCTCGTCGGGGCGTTCGACGATGCCGGCGCACTGGACGAGATCCGCCTGAACATGGTCCCTGTCGCCCTCGGTGGGGGCGCGCCACTGCTACCGCGCCGGATCACCTCCGATCGGTTGTCGCTCGTCGACGTCCGACAGGTCGGTCAACGGGTCGACCTGCGTTACGCGGTGCGTCGCGCCGGCTGAACGCTGCTCAGTCCCTGTCGAGCTGGATCCAGTAGCGCCGCACGCTGCCGTGGCCGGGAGCCTCGCGGACGTCCTCGAGGACCCCGCCGTTGCGCTCGATCGTGCGCGCCGAGGCGATGTTGCCGTCCTTGCAGGTGACCAGAACGCGTGGTAGGCCAAGCGATTTCGCCTGTTCGAGCGCGAGCCGGAGCGCTGCGGTCGCCACGCCGCGCCGGCGGGCCGACGGACGGACGCCATACCCGATGTGCCCGCCGACCTCGAGCAGGAAGTCGTTGAGCCGGCGCCGGAGCGAGAGGGAGCCGGGGATCGGGTCGAATCAGCTCGATTCGGCCGTTGCCCAGTTCGTTGACCATCCCAGGATCCTGTCACGGACCACCCAGAGCGAACTGTCTCAGGAGCTCTGGGCGGTGCGCATCGAGAGCACGTCCGCCACGAGCCGCTCGGCGTACGCCCGGTCGACGGGCTGCGCGAAGACCACGTGGTGGTAGAGCGGCGCGATGACGTGGTCGAGCACCTGCGCGACCGACGGGGTGGCCTCGCCGCGGGCGCGGGCCCGGCTGATCATCTCGGCGAGTTGCTCGCCGCGTGCGGCCCAGCACGGGCAGCCGTCCTCCAGGACCCCATCGCGCGCGTTGACCATCGCCCGCAGGTAGCGGGTGCGATGTGGACGCACGATGTCCTCGGCGATCCTGCCCGCCCATTCCCGCAGATCGCCCGCCAGCGACCCGGTGTCCGGCAGCGTCTCGTCCTCGCGGGTGAACACCGCGACGGCCACCTCCTCGAGCAGCGCGTCGATGTCACCCCAGCGCCGATAGACGCTCGTCGGGTTGACACCGGCGAGCTCGGCGACGGCCGGCACGGTGATCTGGTCGGGCCGGTGGGTGGCCATCAGCTTGCCGACGGCGCTGTAGACGGCGTCCTGCACGCGCGCGCTCCGGCCGCCGGGACGGCGCTTCACGGGAGTGGGTGGCGGCGACATACCTGCCATTATTGCAGTTCACTTGGCATTAAGTCGCCGGCGGCGTACTCTGCTCACTAACGCAACAAAATTTGCAATTAGTGAGGGCTCACATGTCGTATCGCCTGTCCCGGCCCGTCGGTTTCGCTGTCGCGGGCCTCGCCATGACCGGCCTCATGGCCGGCGCGGCCGCCCCGTCACCGCTCTACCCGGTCTATCAACATCTCTGGGGCTTCTCGCCGTTCACGCTCACGGTCGTCTTCGCCGTCTACGTCGTCGCGCTGCTCGCGACGCTGCTCACGATCGGCTCGCTCGCCGATCACGTCGGACGCCGCCCGATGCTCATCGGGGGGCTCGTGCTCCTCGCGGTCGCGATGGTCGTGTTCGCGACCGCGTCCGGGGTGCCGGGACTGCTCTTCGCGCGGATCGTGCAGGGTGTGGCGACGGGAGCCATCACCGGTGCCGTCAGCGCCCTGATCCTCGACCTGCAGCCCGGCGCGCACGTCGGCTCGGTCGTGACCGGCGCGGCGCCCGGCATCGGACTCGCCCTCGGCGCGGCACTCGCCGGCGCCCTGGTGCAGCACGCACCCGCGCCGCGCGAACTGGTCTTCTGGCTGATGCTGGCGTGCTATCTCGTCTTGGCGGTCGCTGTCTTCTTCGTCCCCGAGCAACCGCGTGCGCGGTCGGACCGGGCCGCCATACGAAGCGCTCTGCGGCCGAGCGTGGGAGTGGCCGACCCGGCCCGGGCCACGTTCGTCGCGTGGGCACCGGCGCTCACCGCGACCTGGGCCCTCGGTGGCCTCTACCTGTCGCTCGGCTCGTCCGCCGTCGCGCGGCTCTTCGGCGTCACCGACCACTTCCTGGTGGGACTGGTGCTGCTGAGCTTCTTCGCGCCGGCCGGCGTGGTGTTGTTCGTGATCCACTACGTGCCGCAGGCGTCCCGGCGGACGCTGGGCTTCGCGTCGCTGGCCGGCGGAGTCGTGGTCACCCTGATCGGTGTGCTCGCCTCGTCGGCTGCCGTCTACGTGCTCGGATCGATCATCGCCGGAGTCGGTTTCGGCGTCACGTTCCAAGCGGCCGTCGCGGCCGTCGGGTCGGTGACCCCGGCAACCGGTCGCGCGCAGACCTTTGCGGCGACCTATGTGCTGGGTTACACCGCGTTCAGCATTCCGGCCGTCGTCGCCGGGCTGGCCGCGCAGGACTGGGGGCTGCGTCCCACGTTGCTCGGGTATGGCGTGCTCGATGTCGCGCTCGTCGCCGTCGCAGCCGTGCTCGCCGTGCGGGCGTCGCGCCGCGCTGCGGTGGTTGCCGGAGACCCGCGCGTGATGGCGACTGTCGGTGCCGAGGCCGACAATTGCTGTCATGGGGTATGACGTAACGCTGGTCGAGCGGATCCGCGAGCTGCTCGCGGATGACCTGGATGTGACCGACAAGCGGATGTTCGGGGGAGTTGCCTTCCTCACCGGTGGACATCTGGCCGTTGCCGCATCGCGCAACGGCGGGCTGATGGCACGGGTCGACCCGGAGGACACCGAGGAGTTGCTCCGGCAGCCGGGAGTCGCCCGGATGGTGATGGGCGGGCGCGAGATGAACGGCTGGTTGCGTGTCGCCCAGGATCAGCTGACCGATGATGCCCTCGCCGAGTGGGTTGCCCGCGGCCTCGACTTCGCCCGCAGTCTGCCGGGGTCGCCCCAGTAGGCTTACGACCGAGATGAGCAGCCTTTTCGACGACCTCCCCTTGCCCGGATTCCCACCCGACGCCGCCTCTGCGACGGTTCCGACGGACGTCGACGAGCGCGGCGTGCCCACCTGGGCGAGTCTGAGCAGGACGGCCGGCCAGGACGCCGATGGGCCGGCGGCTCCCTCGGCTCGCGACCCGGAGAGCCTGGTCGCCGGGCTCAACCCCCAGCAGCGCGAGGCCGTGCTGCACCAGGGCGCGCCGTTGCTGATCGTCGCGGGTGCGGGCTCGGGCAAGACGCGGGTCCTGACCCACCGCATCGCCCATCTGATGGCTGCCCGGCACGTCCAGCCCGGCCAGATCCTGGCGATCACCTTCACCAACAAGGCAGCCGCTGAGATGCGCGAACGGGTGGAAGCCCTCGTCGGGCCCGTCGCGCGGACCATGTGGGTGTCGACCTTTCATTCGGCCTGCGTGCGGATCCTGCGCCGCGAAGCCGGCAAGGTCGGGCTGAAGTCGACCTTCTCGATCTACGACGCGGCCGACAGCCAGCGGATGATGGCGCTGGTCATGCGTGACCTGGACCTGGACCCCAAACGCTTCCCGCCACGTTCCTTCAGTCACCAGGTCAGCAATCTCAAGAACGAGCTGATCGACGAGGAGACCTACGCCTCGCAGGTTGTCGAAGGCACCCATCAGGAGCGAACCCTCGCGGAGGCCTACTCGTCATACCAGCGGCGGCTGCGGCAGGCCAACGCGCTCGACTTCGACGACCTGATCATGATGACCGTCAACATCCTGCAGGCGTTCCCCGATGTCGCGGAGCACTACCGCAGGCGGTTCCGGCACGTGTTGGTCGACGAATACCAGGACACCAACCACGCGCAGTACCAGCTGGTGAAAGAGCTTGTCGGCGCATCCGTTTCGGATGCGGCGTTGGGCGAGGTGCCGCCCGCCGAACTGTGTGTGGTGGGTGACGCCGACCAGTCGATCTACGCATTCCGCGGTGCGACCATCCGCAACATCGTGGAGTTCGAGCAGGACTATCCCGATGCGCACACGATCCTGCTGGAGCAGAACTACCGCTCCACCCAGAACATCCTGCAGGCCGCCAACGCCGTCATCGCCAAGAACGAGAGCCGCCGGCCCAAGAAGCTGTGGTCGCAGGCCGGCGACGGCGCACCGATCGTGGGATACGTCGGAGACTCCGAGCACGACGAGGCGGCTTTCGTCGCACGCACCATCGACGAGCTCGGCGACGAGCACGGTGTCAAACCCAAGGACGTTGCGGTCTTCTACCGCACCAACGCCCAATCGCGTGCGCTGGAAGAGGTTTTCGTGCGGGTCGGCCTGCCCTACAAGGTGGTCGGCGGCACGCGCTTCTACGAGCGCCGCGAGGTCAAGGACGCATTGGCCTACCTGCGTGTCGTGTCCAATCCCGCCGACACCGTCAACCTGCGCCGCATCCTCAATGTCCCGAAGCGTGGCATCGGGGATCGGGCCGAGGCGTGCGTGTCCGCGCTCGCCGAGCGTGAGCGGATCCCCTTCATCGCGGCGCTCGGCCGGGCCGGTGACGCGCCGGGCATCGCCACGCGATCGGTCACCTGCATCACTGCGTTCACCGCGCTGCTCGAGTCGTTGCGCAAGGTCCACGAGGCCGAGGGCACCGGCGTGGGCGATCTGCTGGAGGCGATCCTCGACCAGTCGGGTTACCTCGGCGAGTTGCGGCGCAGCGCAGATCCACAGGACGAGACCCGTGTCGAGAACCTCCACGAACTCATCGCAGTGGCAAAGGAGTTCGACGACAACTACCCCGGTGGTTCACTCGAGGACTTCCTGGAGCAGGTGTCACTGGTCGCCGACACCGACGAGATCCCGGACGAGGAGGCCGAGGATGTCGGAGTCGTCACCTTGATGACCCTGCACACCGCCAAGGGGCTGGAGTTCCCGGTCGTGTTCCTCACCGGTATGGAGGACGGGACGTTCCCGCACCTGTGGGCGCTCGGTGACCCCAAGGAGCTGGAGGAGGAGCGTCGGCTGGCCTACGTCGGCATCACGCGTGCCCGCGAACGCCTGCACATCTCACGCGCAGAGGTCCGCTCGGCCTGGGGCGCGCCGCAATACAACCCCCCGTCCCGCTTCCTCAGCGAGATCCCCTCCGGTCTGATCGACTGGCAGCGGGTGACCACGACAGCCACCCGTCCGTCGTCCACGCCGGCCGTCGCTCGTCTCGGAGCGCGTCCCGGTGTTCGCAGTCCCGGCAATCGGGCTGTCATCTCACTGGATTCGGGGGACAGGGTGACCCACGACACGTTCGGTCTGGGTTCGGTCGTCCGGGTCGAGGGCCAGGGTGAACGCGCCATGGCGCACATCGACTTCGGCGGTGACGTCGGCGTCAAGCGACTCCTGCTGCGCTACGCACCCGTCGAGAAGCTCTGATCGCAGGTCTGATCGCTGCATCGAATCGGCATCGATCCAGCTGGACCGACGCCGACACGCCCCCACGGTGATTTCCTGGAAGCTGGGTCCTGCTTCGACGGGGGATGGGTGTGCGTAGATCGATTCCACCTGCTGCCATGCGCAGCACCGGTCTGCTCGTCTGTTTGGCGCTGGTGCTCGTCGGCGTCCTGTGGTTCGTCCGCCACGAGGACAACCATCGTTCCGCTCAGACGGTGTCCAGTCTCCCGGCGCCGCCCACTCCACACCGGACCGAGGGCACGTGTGCGACACCGCCCTGGTCCCCGAAGGTGACCGGTGGCCGGACCGGCCGTGTCAGCGTCAGCCCACAACCGACGGCGGCGTTCGCCTACTGGCTTCCGGGACTGAACTCCAAGAAATGTCGCGTCGTGGTGACGAAGCTGACTGAGGGGCAGGCCGCGTCGCTGGCGGCAGACGTCCGCGACTCCACCTACCGGAGGGGCGCCTACAGTTGTCCGGCCGATGACGACTCGACCGTCTGGATCTTCTTCCGGTATGCCGACCGGACCGGCTACGAGGTGGTCTCCGCGCAGTTGACCGGCTGCAGCTTCGCCGGTGCACCGCACCGTGGCGAGGTCGGCCCGTTCTGGCGCGGCACGGACGAGTTGCGGGCGCTCCGGCCGGCGGGGGTCTGACCTGCTCGGCCGCGCTCCGGCTCAGAAGACGCCGCGCGCCTTCAACCAGGGCATCGGGTCGATCGCAGTGCCGTTGAGATGGATCTCCAGGTGCAGGTGCGGACCGGTGGAGACGCCGGTGTTGCCGGAGTAGCCGACGCGCTGGCCGCGTGCCACCCACTGGCCGGCTGCCACGGTCACGCTCGACAGGTGGCCGTAGGTGATCTGGATGCCGCCGCCGTAGTCGATGGTGACGTGGATGCCGAAGCCGGGCACCCACCCCGCCGACACGACGGTCCCGACATGCATCGCACGCAGTGGCGTGCCCCACGGGATCGCGAAGTCGTCACCGAGGTGGTACGTCGACCCGATGCCGCCGGGTGACACGCGTGGCCCGAAGCCGGAGTCCATGCTCCCGGCGCACCCGGCGACCGCACAGGTCCACGGGTTTTCTTCGCCGGCTGTGTGTTCGGGCGTCGGCGAGGCGTGTTCAGGGCGTGGCTGGGCAGTCTGCGACGGGGTGACCCGGGCGAGTGCGAGGTGCTCGGCCGACCTGGCGCGGGAGAGGCTACCGGGAAGGCGGCGGGTGAGAGCGACCGTGCTCGCCGCTCGCGAGCCGAGGCTGCTGTGGGGGCCCGGGTCGAGCGCAAGATAGCGCGCTCCGAAGGGCACCGGTGTGACGCCGGCGACCACGACACCACCGACGGTCGCGACTGCGGCGACGCCGGCCGGTACCGCACGCCGGGAGGGGGGCGGGGCGGCACGGTGCCGACCTTGGGGCCGAAGCGGTGTGACCGGTCGATGCCGGCCTTCGTAGGAACGGCTCATCGCCGGTGTTGCGGTGAGAGGCGTCGGACCGGCACCGCGACAGCCTATGGGCCGGCCGGGGCTCGTGGGTCAAAAGTGCTCATTCGGGTTCCGTGGGGGCGCGTCCGGCCGCGGCATACCTTGCACGAGTGCTGTATACCGGGTATATAGTCCCGGCAGGGTAGATACCGGGTATACAACGCGGGAGGGAACCGATGTCGATCAAGCACAGCCTGCTGGCGTTGCTGCAGGACGGTCCGATGTATGGCGCTCAGCTGCGCCAGGAGTTCGAGCAGCGCACCGGAGGCACGTGGCCACTCAACGTCGGTCAGGTCTACACGACGCTCGGGCGGCTCGAGCGTGATGGCCTCGTCGAGAGCGCCGGCGCCGCGGACGAGGAGGGACGCATCGCCTACCGGCTGACCGAGGCCGGGCGGTCCGAGGTGCTGCAGTGGTGGACCGTGCCGGTCGGACGCGAGCAGACGCCGCGGAACGAGCTCGCGATCAAGCTGGCACTCGCGGTCACCCTGCCGGGCGTCGACGTGCAACGCATCGTGCAGACCCAGCGCACCGCGACCATGACTCACCTGCGGGACCTGACCCGACTCAAGCGGAGCGCTGACGGGGACGATCTGGCCTGGGAGCTGGTGCTGGAGTCGCTGATCTTCGCCGACGAGGCGGAGGTGCGTTGGCTGGACCATGTGGAAGCGAGGATCGCCCGCATCACCCCTACCGCGGCGAAAGCCTCGCGGACGGCGCGCGTCGCCACCCCGGGGAAGGCCGGACCGCGTGAGGAGGTGTCCCGATGAGTGCCGAGCCGACCCTCGCCCTACGAGATGTCGAACGCACCCACGGCACCGGTGAGACCGCGGTGCACGCGTTGCGCGGAGTCAGTCTCACCGTCGGTCCCGGCGAGCTGGTGGCCGTCATGGGCCCGAGCGGCTCCGGCAAGTCGACCCTGCTCAACGTCGCCGGCGGCCTGGACGCTCCGACGGCCGGCACGGTGACGATCGAGGGTGTCGATCTCGCGTCACTGTCGCGCCCCGGCCTGGACCGGCTACGCCGCCGCACCATGGGCTTCGTCTTCCAGGACCTCAACCTGATCCCGTCGCTCACTGCGATCGAGAACGTCTCGCTGCCCATGGAACTGGACGGCGTCAGCCTTCGTAAGGCACGCGCGGCGGCACGCGACGCGCTGGGCCGGGTCGGCATCCTGGAGCTCGCCGACCGATTTCCCGAGCACCTGTCCGGTGGCCAGCAACAACGCACCGCGATCGCACGTGCGCTCGTCGGGGAGCGACGCCTGGTGCTCGCCGACGAGCCGACCGGAGCTTTGGATTCGACGACGGGTGAAGCGGTGCTCCGCACGCTGCGCGACCAGTGCGACGACGGCGCGGCGGGGCTGCTCGTGACGCACGAGTCGCGTCACGCGGCCTGGGCGGACCGGGTGATCTTCCTGCGTGACGGCGTCATCGTCGACACGACCGGTGACGCAACGCCCCCGGAGTCGCTGCTCGGCCAGGCGGGCTGACATGCGCACCTCGGGGGAGCGCACGTCGGAGGCTCGCCTGCGGCGATCAGGGGGCGTCGCAGGGTATGTCGGGGGCTGGCGGGTCTCATTGCGGCTCGCCGCCCGCGACATGCGCTCGCATCGCGGCCGTTCCGTCCTGGTGGCATTGCTGATCGGTCTGCCGCTCCTCCTGGTCGCCGGAGGCGCGACCTTCGGCTTCACCGTCGACGTCAGCGCTCGGGAGGGCATCACCCGGACCATGGGCAACGGCCAGGCGTTGCTGAGCTTCATGTCCGGTGAGCCGGGCCAGGTGGTGCAGCAGTCCGCCGACGGTCTGAGCGGCGGGACCGGGAGCGGCCTGGGGGCTCCGAAACCGCTGTACTTCCCTGGAAAACCTGCACATCCGGGCACAGCAGACATTCAGCGGGTAACCGGCGGCACGGTGCTCCCGGTCGGGAGCGCACGCGTCCGGGTCCGGATCGGGGAGCGCGCCGTCGGAGCCAACGTGCTGGGCATCGACGGGCGCCGTCCGGCATACACGGGCATGGCACGGCTGACCAGCGGGCATTGGCCGACGTCCGGGAGTCAGGTGCTGGTCTCGCGAGCGGGTGCCGCTCGGGGGGTCCCGACCAGCGGGACGCTCACCCTGGACGACGGCGACGGCCACACCCGGCGGGTGACCGTGGTCGGCCGGGCCGACACCCCGAACGCCGAAGAACTGGTCGAGTTGCCCCAGGGGCGGGCCGACTCCTGGATCCTGCAGCGCAGCACCCCGGTCCGCTGGTCGGAGGTCAAGCAGCTGAACCGCTACGGCCTGATGGTCGAGAGCCGTGCGGTGGTCGACGACCCGGCGCAGGCGAACGCCGACCCGGAGGCCGGCGATGTCGATTACGGCGGCGAACTGCCCGCGACGATCTGGGTTCTGCTCGGCACCGGACTCGCGGTCATGATCGCGTTGCTCGCCGGACCGGCCTTCGCGTCCAGTGGCGCACGGCAACGGCGCGAGCTCGCCCAACTGGCGAGCAACGGCGCCGGCAAACGGCAGTTGCGCCAGTTCGTGCTGGCGCAGGCCGTCCTGCTGGGAGTCTTCGCGGCGTTCGTCTTCATCGTCGTCGGTGCGTTGCTCGGCGGCGCAGTAGCGGCCGCAGCCGGCCGCTGGGTGCCGACGATGGCAGCACCCGGGCCGTGGGACGTGCGGTGGGGCTGGGGTCTGCTGCTCTTCGTGATCGCCGTCGCCGCCGCATTGATCGCGGCCTTCCTGCCCGCGATCGCCGCGTCGCGCGTCGACCTCATCGCGGTCCTGCGCGGACACGTCTCGATCAAGCGCGTGCACTTCGGCTGGCCGCTGCTCGGGGTCGCGGTCGCGACAGTGGGCGGTGCCGTCATGATTGCCGCGTTCGTGCGGACAGGCGCACGCGCCGCCCAGGTGCCGACGGTGCTGACCGCGCTGCTGGTCCTCGGTGCTGTCGCCCTGTTCGCCGGCACGCTGATGACCGCTCCCTGGTTGCTGACCCGCATCGGCATGCTCGCGCATCACCTGCCGCTCGCCTGGCGGATCGCGGGGCGGGACGTCGGGCGGCAGCGCGGGCGTGCCGTCGCCACGACGGGCGCGATCCTGGCGACCGTCGCAGCGTTGACCACGTTGCTGATCGGGATGGCCAGCTCCGAGGCCGCTTCCAGTGCCGCCTACCAGCCGTCCCTCCCGCGCGGCGAGGGCGTGGTGAGTGTCATGGGTGGCAAGGCGGACGCTGCGTCCGCGCTCTCGGTGGTGCGGCACGCGATGCCCGACGCGACCGTCGTGCCGTTGCACACCGTGGGTGCGTCCGGGATGGATCCGGCGGAGACCGGGAAGGTGTTCGCGGCATACACCGACGGTTGTGACGACGCCCAGGCACTGAGACTCAGCTTCGGCGGGACCGGTCGCGGATCGTGCACGCCGTTGGTCGACTTGTCCGAATCGGGTCTGTTCGCGGCCACACCGGAGCAACTGGGCCGCATCTTCCGGCTCAGCGATCATGACGTCGCGGCGTTGCGCAACGGCGCCGTCCTGCTGCCCGCCGGGGCGAAGCAGTCCCAGATGCGGCTCGTCGCAGGGCACAAGGACGGCAAACGGTTCGTGGTCAGCGGTGCGGTGACGCTCCCGGTGCAGGCTTCGACCCAAGGGGTCTTCAGCATCATGCCGCCGAAGCCGGACGCCTATTCGAGTTACGGCGCGACCGTTGAAGCCCCCGCTCTGGTGTCGACGGAAGCGGCCCGCCGGATCCCTGGTGGCAGCTTCGTCCGGGAGATCCTGATCCGTGCACCCGGCGGCATCTCGGACTCCGCCCAGCATGCCGTCGAGGAACGGTTGGGCAACGACAGCTACCTGTATGTCGAGCGTGGCTATGCCCAGGCCGGACGCTGGGTCTACCTGCTGATCGGCGGCGTGTTCGGACTCCTCGTGCTGGTCGCAACACTCACCTCGACCGCCCTGTCGAACGCCGAGTCGCGTGCGGACACCGCAACCTTCGCGTCCCTCGGCGCACCCGCGTCACTGCGCCGGCGGATCGCGGGGGCCAACGCGGCGCTCATCGGCTTGTTCGGTGCACTGCTCGGGCTGGTCGTCGGCGTGGTTGCCGGATATGCGGTCAGCCACCCGGTGACGCTCGTCAGCAACCCGAACGCCCGGCACACCGTCACCGCCATACCTTGGGCCGAGTTGCTCACGATCGCGATCGGCGTGCCCCTGCTCGCGGCGGCGCTCGCGGCGCTCGCGACGAGAGGCCGGGTCCCGATGACCCGTCGGCTGAGTTGACGGGATCGGCGTGAGTTCGGTCACCTACCCGCCGGTAGACCCGGACCCACGCTGTGCGGCGACGGCACCTGGCACTAGCATCCGGTCTGGACAACCAAGGTCCCGGACACGCCGTTCGCGGCGCAGGCCGGTGGCCAGACCCTTCAGAAGTTCATCTCGAATCAATATGAGGGGGCCTGCTTCGCTCGACGGCCGGCAGCATGCGACTCCCGGTCGGCCCGCGGGGACGACTCCCGGGACGAGGACGGATTCCGCGTGGATCTTTTCGAATACCAGGCGCGCGACATGTTCGAAGCGCACGGCGTGCCGGTGCTCGCCGGCAAGACGGCGACCACTCCGGAGCAGGCCGAGCAGGCCGCGGCCGAGATCGGTGCGCAGTCCGGCGGCGTGACGGTCGTCAAGGCGCAGGTCAAGACGGGTGGCCGCGGTAAGGCCGGC
>Ga0164242_10006192_pt1 | contig 13211 bp, 8 predicted proteins | sample OricomgcompostMG_FD_108783 | JGI IMG/M metagenome (GOLD analysis project Ga0164242, IMG submission 108783) | Miracle-Growth compost microbial communities from Emeryville, California, USA - Original compost - Miracle growth compost (MG) ...
GAGCGCACATGACCCGTGCCGCCGCAATGCGGGCAAGGCTTCATGGTCGATTCCAGAACGCTCGCCCTGATCCGCTGACGCGACATCTCCATCAGCCCGAAATGCGAGATGCGGCCGACCTGGATGCGGGCGCGGTCGTTCTTGAGGCAATCCTTCAGCCGCTTCTCGACCGCGCGGTTGTTGCGGTTCTCCTCCATGTCGATGAAGTCGATGACGATCAGCCCGGCGAGATCCCGCAACCGAAGCTGGCGCGCCACTTCGTCGGCCGCTTCGAGATTGGTCTGGAGCGCCGTGTCCTCGATCGAATGCTCGCGCGTCGACCGTCCGGAGTTGACGTCGATCGCCACCAGCGCTTCGGTCTGGTTGATGATGATATAGCCGCCGGACTTCAGCGTGACCTGCGGCTGCAACATGCGGTCCAGTTGCGCCTCGATGCCCTGTCTGGCAAAGATCGGAACGGGATCGCGGTAAGGCTGAACCACCTTGGCGTGGCTCGGCATCAGCATGCGCATGAAATCCTTGGCTTCGCGATAGCCTTCCTCGCCGGAGACCAGGATCTCGTCGATATCCTTGTTGTAGAGGTCCCTGACCGATCGCTTGATGAGGCTGCCTTCCTCATAGACGAGGGCAGGGGCCGTCGATTGCAGCGTCAAATTGCGGACATTTTCCCAAAGCCGCATCAGATATTCGTAGTCGCGCTTGATCTCCGCCTTGGTCCTGTTCTCGCCCGCCGTGCGCAGGATGACCCCCATGCCCTCCGGCACGTCGAGATCCTTGACGACGTCCTTGAGCCGTTTGCGGTCCTGCGCGTTGGTGATCTTGCGCGAAATCCCGCCGCCGCGCGCGGTGTTGGGCATCAGGACGGAATAGCGTCCCGCGAGCGACAGATAGGTCGTCAGCGCCGCGCCCTTGTTGCCGCGCTCTTCCTTCACGACCTGTACAAGCAGGATCTGGCGCCGCTTGATGACTTCCTGGATTTTGTACTGGCGGCGCGGGAAACGCCGACGGGTCTGGATTTCCTCCAGCGCATCTTCGGCGCCGATCGATTCGACGCCATTTTCATCACTGTCGCCATTGCCGACCGATTCCAGGTTTTCGACCGGCTCGGAAACAACGTCAGTCTCGACGCTCTCGGCCAGCGTGCGTTGCGACCCGCTGTCGTGGTCGTCTTCATCCGCTTCGCCGGCGTTTTCCGGGCTGGTTTGGGCCATGTCCTCAGTGGAGCGCGGGTTTTCGTCCGGGGCGAATTCGCCGGAGCCATGCCCATCTTTGGGTTCGGCATCGGCGGTTGCGGCATCCACGTCGTGGGGCGTTTCTTCCGATGCGGACGTTTCCTGCTCCGGTGCGTGGAGATCGGTCTTGGCCTTTCCGCGGCCTCTGCCGCGCCGGCGCGAGCCGCGCTTGGAGCGCTCCTCCTCGTGCTGCTCGTCATCCTCCTCGGCCTTCGCGGCCTCCGCCTCGGCGCGCAGGAGCGCCTGACGATCCGCTACGGGTATCTGATAGTAATCGGGGTGGATCTCGTTGAAAGCGAGAAAGCCATGGCGGTTGCCGCCATATTCGACAAAGGCAGCCTGGAGAGAAGGTTCGACGCGGGTAACGCGTGCGAGATAGATATTTCCTTTGAGCTGCTTTTTGTCCTGTGATTCGAAATCGAATTCTTCGATGCGATTACCGCGAGTAACGACAACTCGCGTTTCCTCCGGGTGGGAGGCGTCTATAAGCATTTTGTTGGGCATTTCTGAGAATCTCCCCAGCAGCCATCGGCCCAACGGCGCGCGGTATGGCGCGACGCAGCAGGGGAGGACGGATGCCGGACAATAGGGGGGGCGTCGTGAGCTGCTCGACCACCGGGAATTGGCCCACAGGCGCGATTGTCGCGCCGGTACTTGCTGGCCTTTCCCTCTGCGTGCTCGATGCCATCAATTCTCCGACGGAGCCGCTTTTGAACATGGACCTTTCGGGTCCTACCATTACACACGGCGCGGGACGATGCGTCCGGGCCGCTTTTCCTCACGAGAAGCCATCGGCATGCTGATGACCCCGAGAAAATTCTTCGAGCCGCATGTGATGACGCTCTTTCCGGAATTCAAGCTGCCCGGCGCATAGTGGCCATTGCAGAGGCGAAAACCGGGCGCAGGCGTTGCAGCGACCCTACGCCGCTTTTATGATCTGGCGCGATTTATAGCAACCCCGATTTGACCGTCGGCAAACGAAGGTCACTCAGCTCTTGCGGCAAGGATTGATTAACCGTAACCCGCTAGCAATCGTTACCACGATGTTAACATAAGCGCCGTTTCGTCCCCGATGGCACGCAGACAAAGTTCGAAAATTGCCGGACCGCATCTCCTGGAACGCTGGATCGCCTCGGTTGTCCGGCGAAACTTCAGAAGATGCGCATTCCTGATTCTCGCCACGCTCGGCCTGTGCTTGAGCCTTGGCTTTTCGACGTCCGCCGCTCCCTTGCAGGCGCGCGGCTATGCCATGGCGGGCGATGCGGTGCGCACCCGGATCATTCTCCAGTTCGACCAGAAGCCGGACATAACATGGTTTCTGTTGCGCAATCCGCATCGTCTCGTGATCGATATGCCGCGGGCGGAATTCCACGTCGATGCGGCGCAGACCAAGCCGGTCGGGCTCGTCACCGAGGTGCATTACGGGCGAATCGGGGAGCGGCAGTCGCGCCTGGTGATCGCGTCCGACGGTCCGTTCGACGTTGACGGCATTCAGGTGATCAAGAACGAGGAAGCGCCAGGGTATCGGCTCGTGGCGGATATTGCCGCCGCTTCGGAGATGAAATTCGAGGCCGCGCTCACCAAGCAGGCGGGAAACGCTGTGGCGACCAACGTTCCCGCGCGCGATTCGGCGCCACGTCCCCTGCCGGCGGAAAAAAAGCGCTTCACTGTCGTCCTGGATCCCGGCCATGGCGGTTTCGATCCCGGCGCCGAGGGGGTATCCGGTGTGCTGGAGAAGGACATTACTCTCGCCTTCGGCCTGCAACTTCGCGACGCGCTGCAAAAGACGGGAAAGTACGACGTTTACATGACGCGCGACGACGACCGTTATCTCAAGCTGGACGAGCGCGTACAGATCGCCCGCCGGGATGGCGCCGATCTGTTCATATCGATCCACGCGGATACGATAAACGAGCCCGACATACGCGGCGCCACCGTCTATACGCTCTCCGACAGGGCGTCCGACGCGGTAGCCGCCGCTGTCGCGGTCCGCGAAAACCTCTCCGACGAGCTTGCGGGCGCCAAGGTCGACGACCGCAACCATGAAGTGTCGGACATTCTGGTCGATCTTATCAGGCGCGAAACGCGCAGCTTTTCGGTGCGTTTCGCAAGAACGCTCGTCGGCAAGCTTTCCGACAAGATCGAGTTGATCAACAATCCGCAGCGTTCGGCGGGCTTCCGCGTCCTGCGCGCGCCGGACATCCCCTCCGTCCTCGTGGAACTCGGCTATTTGTCCAATCCCAAGGATGAAGCGGAATTGCGCGATCCCGCCTGGCGCGCTAAAGCCGTGGCCAGCATGGTGGATGCGGTCGGCGTTTTTGCCGCGGCGAGAGGGCATGTGGGCGGTTGATGCCGTCCTTTGTCCGCGCGGCGTTGCGCGCGCACAACACCTCGTGGTTTATTTGGCCTGGTGAAGGCCTGATTCCGGTGCTGCCGTATTTTACCCACACCGCGGCGCCAAGGATGCGCGATAGGACATTGGCGGGGTTTGCGGACCGGCTGATTCGCCCGGATTCGCTTGCCCTCCGCCAATTCCGTGGACTGGAGCGGGCATGTTACGTCTGATCGGCTATTTTTTCGGCGTCGCCGTGATGCTGGGGCTGCTGGCGGCCGCCGGCGCCGCCATCTATGTCGGACAGTTGACGAAGGATTTGCCCGATTACGAGGTATTGGCGAAATATGAGCCGCCCGTAATGACCCGCATTCATGCGGCCGACGGATCGCTGATGGCCTCCTACGCCCATGAAAGGCGGCTCTACCTGCCGATTCAGGCTATTCCCGACCGCGTCAAGGCGGCATTCATTTCGGCGGAAGACAAGAACTTTTACACCCATCCCGGCATCGATATACAGGGCCTGATGCGTGCGGTCATCGTCGATATCCGCAATATCGGCACCGGCCGCCGGCCTGTCGGCGCCTCGACCATCACCCAGCAAGTGGCGAAGAACTTCCTGCTTTCGTCCGACCAGACGATCGCGCGCAAGATCAAGGAGATGATCCTCGCCTTCCGCATCGAGCGGGCCTATTCGAAGGACCGGATCCTCGAACTTTACCTGAACGAGATATTCTTCGGCTACGGCGCCTACGGCATCGCCGGCGCGGCACTCACCTATTACGACAAATCGGTCAACGAACTGACGATTTCCGAGGCGGCCTATCTGGCTGCGCTTCCGAAGGGGCCCGCCAACTACCAGCCCTTCAAGGATACCCAGCGCGCCATCGACCGGCGCAATTTCGTCATCGACCGCATGGTGGAAAATGGCTATGTCAGCCGCGAGGAAGGCGAAAAGGCCAAGGCCGAGCCGCTTAACGTCAATATGCGCCATAATGGCAGCTATCTTTTCGCGGCCGATTATTTCACCGAGGAAGTCCGCCGCGAATTGATCGCGCGCTATGGCGAGAAGGCGCTTTACGAGGGCGGGCTGTCGGTCCGCACGACGCTCGATCCCGCGATGCAGCGGGAGGCGCGCAAGGCCCTCCAGCACGGATTGATCAAATATGACACGCTGCGCGGTTATCGCGGGCCGATCAAGACGATCGACATTTCCGGCGACTGGGGCATTCCGCTCGGCAAGATTCCGGCGATCGGCGATGTGCCGGAATGGCACGTCGCCGTGGTGCTCGATGTTAGCAGCAAGGGGGTGACAATCGGCATACAGCCCGACAGGGAGGAGTCGGGCGCGCTTTCGCCGAAACGCGACAAAGGCTTTATCGCGGCGGACGACATGAGCTGGGCGATGCGTCATTACAAGGACGGCCATCTCATGAAGGCGAAGTCGCCCGCCGACGTGTTGTCGCCAGGCGACGTCATCTATGCCGAGCAGAAGTCAACGGCCGAGTCCCAGGGCGACCCGGAAAGCGCCGGCTCCGACAAGATCCAGGGAGGCGGCTGGATTCTCCGGCAGGTGCCGAAGGTGGAAGGCGGCATGGTCGTCATGGACCCGCATACCGGCCGCGTGCTCGCGCTGGTCGGCGGCTTCTCCTATTCGCTGTCGCAGTTCAACCGCGCGACGCAGGCGATGCGCCAGCCCGGTTCCGCCTTCAAGCCGATCGTCTATTCGGCGGCGCTCGACAATGGCTACACGCCCGCTTCCGTGGTTCTCGACGCCCCGATCACCATCAAGGTCGGCAACACGATCTGGCAGCCGAAGAATTATGGCGGCAAGTTCGTCGGGCCAGCGACGCTCCGGCGCGGCATCGAGCAGTCGCGCAACCTGATGACCGTACGTCTTGCCAAGGATCTCGGCATGAACATCGTTGCCGAATATGCCGAGCGCTTCGGCGTCTACGATCACATGCTGCCCTATCTGCCGATGGCGCTGGGATCGGGCGAGACGACGGTGATGCGCATGGTGTCGGCCTATGCCGTGATCGCCAATGGCGGCAAGCAGATCAAGCCATCCCTCATCGACCGCATACAGGATCGCTACGGCAAGACGATCTACAAGCATGACGACCGGGTCTGTGAGGGCTGCAATGCGAAATCGTGGAACAACCAGGCAGAGCCCACCATCGTCGACAACGCCGAGCAGGTGCTCGACCCGATGACGGCGTACCAGATCACCTCGATGATGGAAGGCGTGGTTCAGCGCGGGACGGCCCGGACGCTTGCTTCGCTGGGCTATCCGCTCGCCGGCAAGACCGGCACGACGAACGATTCCAAGGACGCCTGGTTCATCGGCTTCACGCCCGACCTCGTCGCCGGCCTCTATATCGGCTACGACCAGCCGCGTTCGCTCGGCCATGGAGCGACCGGCGGCGGGCTGGCGGCCCCGGTCTTCAAGGAATTCATGAAGGTCGAGCTGAAAGGCAAGAAGCCCGTCGAGTTCCGCGTGCCGCCGGGCATGAAGCTCATCGCCATCAACCGCTTTACCGGCATGCGCGCCGAACCGGGAAGCCCCGATGTCATCATGGAGGCTTTCAAACCCGGAACCGGGCCTTCCGACACTTATTCGGTGATCGGCATGGACGACAACAATATGAGCATCTCGGCGCCGAAGAACATCTCGCCGGAAGCCAGCCAGGCGGTCACGACCGGGGGCGGGGGCCTTTATTGACCCGCGCCGCCGCGCCAGGACGATAGCCCAACCTTTACACCGGCGTGAACGGTCCCTATGTTCCGCGCCGATTCCTCCGACCAATAGCAAGAAAGCATCATGCGCGCCGAGACCGAGAACCTTGTCGATGAAATCAAGCAGGCCATAAGCCTGCTGAGGAGGCATCTTTGACTGGGATCAGGCAATCAAACGGCTCGACTATCTGAACAATCGGGCGGAAGACGGCGCACTCTGGAACGATCCCCAGGAAGCGCAGAAACTGATGCGCGAGCGGCAGATGCTGGATGACGGCATCCGCACCGTCAAGGGCGTCAGCCAGGCGCTCGAGGACAATATCGGCCTGATCGAACTGGGCGAGGAAGAAGGCGACGCCGATATAGTGGCCGAAGCGGAGGCCGCCATACGAGCGCTCTCCGGCGAGGTGAGGGCGCGGCAGATCGAGACCATGCTGTCGGGCGAAGCCGATGCGAACGACACCTATCTCGAAGTGCATGCCGGCGCTGGCGGAACGGAAAGCCAGGATTGGGCAGCGATGCTCTTGCGCATGTATACGCGGTGGGCCGAGCGCCGCAGCTTCAAGGTCGAGACGCTTGAAGTCCATGACGGCGAGGAGGCGGGCATCAAGTCGGCCACAATCCTCGTCAAAGGGCATAATGCCTATGGCTGGCTGAAGACCGAATCGGGCGTTCATCGCCTCGTCCGGATTTCGCCCTATGATTCCAACGCCAGGCGCCACACTTCCTTCGCCAGCGTGTGGGTCTATCCTGTCGTCGACGACACGATCGAGATCACCATTCCGGAATCCGATGTCCGCATCGACACCTATCGCTCGTCTGGTGCCGGCGGCCAGCATGTCAATACGACCGATTCCGCCGTGCGCATCACGCATATACCGACCGGCATAGCGGTCGCTTGCCAGGCGGAGCGTTCGCAGCACAAGAACCGCGCGAAGGCTTGGGAGATGCTGCGGTCGAGGCTTTACGAGGAAGAGCTGAAAAAGCGCGAGGCCGAGGCCAACGCCACCGAGGCGGCGAAGACCGATATTGGCTGGGGCCATCAAATACGCTCTTACGTCCTGCAGCCCTATCAGTTGGTGAAGGATTTGCGCACCGGCGTGGAGAACACCAGCCCGCAAAGCGTGCTCGACGGCGATCTCGACGAGTTCATGGAAGCCTCGCTTTCGCAGCGGATCGAAGGCGGCGTCCAGCAGCAGATCGCGGATATCGACTAACGTTTCGGCAATGGACCGATCGTGCTTCTTACCGGAGCGCGGGAATAGCCGATGGGCTCACAGAAGCTTGTTGATCTTCATTCCCGCCTTCAGGAAGCCCACGGGATCGATGGGACGGCCGTCGTGGCGGATCTCGTAATGCAGGTGAGGGCCGGTTGAACGTCCGGTGCTGCCTGACTTCCCCACGATCTGTCCGAGCTTCACTTTCTCACCGACTTTCACGTCCACTTCGCTCAGATGGCCGTAACGCGTGGCGTAGCCGTTGCCATGGTCGATTTCCACCATCTTGCCGTAGCCGCCGTCCCAGCCGGCGTGGGTTACGATGCCGGCCGCTGTCGCCGGGATGCTTTTCCCGACAGGCGAACGGAAATCGATGCCGGGATGCAACGCTGGAATGCCGAGAAGCGGATCCTTCCTGATGCCGAAACCGGACGTTACCGCCGCTCCGGGCGCAGGGTCGGCAAGCGGATATCTGCGGGTGGCCGCCTTGATCGCATCCAGCCGATGAAGTGCCTGATCGAGATCATCCACCTCATTGTCGAACATCGCATTCTTGTCCACCGGAATGAGCGGGCCGCCTTCGTCCTGCTTGCCGTAATTGTCCGCAAGTTTGAGGCCGGCTCCCTGGAGAGCCTGCTTGATTTCGTCACCCGTCTCCCAGGCGCGGCTTGAAAGCTTCTGCACGCGGGCGATTTGGTCGCGTTCGATGGATCCTAGGGACGTGTTTATCGCCGCCAGGAGGTGGTCCGCCCGCTCAGTTGCATCAAAGCCTCCGAATGTCGGCCTGGTATTCCACAGAAGAGCCAGATTTTTAGTGGATGCTGTTACAGCGGGCCGAAGCGCGGCATGCGCCTCGTTTCCCGTTTCAGATGGCGCCGTCTTTACGGTCGAGGAGCCGCCCTCCAGCTTTTCGGCGCGCCTGAGGACCATGCTCAAACGGCTATGGCGTTGGGTAAGCATCTTCTGGCGGGCCAGCAATTCGCTCACTTTCGTCTCGACGGCCTTCTGGTCGAGCAATTGCCGGCTGGTGATGCGATCGACTTCGGCGCGGAGCGCCGATATCCTGTCCTCATAGGCCTGCTGCATTCTCGCCTGGCGCGTCACCGACGCGCTTATAAGCCCGTCGCGAAGCACGAGGTAGGAAGTGGCGAGGAGATAGCCGACAGCCATAGCCGCCACCGCCGAGCCCACCACCGCCACGACCCAGGGCCTCAGCGTAAAATGGCGGATCTCGTCGCCGCGCGCGATGATGATCGTGTGCGGCTCGCGGCGTTTTCCAAAAACGATGGACTGGTGCGCGCGTGACAAGAACGAATCCACCCCCGACTGGATCAGTAGGGGCGATTACACCCTGTTAAGGTTAACAAAACCTATCGTTGTAGCGTCGTGGGCAACAGGATGAGAAAAAGCGCCGGAGCGAAGAAGCCGAAGTCGCCTATAACGCCTTTGCGGCATCGAGCACTTCTTCGGCGTGACCGGGTACCCGGACCTTTCGCCAGGCCCTGGCGATCCTGCCTTCCGGATCGATCAGGAACGTGGAGCGCTCGACGCCCATATATTTGCGTCCGTACATGCTCTTTTCCTTCCAGACGCCATACGCTTCGAGCGTCTTCTTCTCCTCGTCCGTGGCGAGATCGATCGCAAGATCGTGCTTGGCCTTGAACTTGTCATGGCTCTTCACGCTGTCCGGCGACATGCCGATAACAGTCGCGCCAAGCTTCTCGAACTGTGGCTTCAAGGCGGAAAAGGCAATCGATTCGGCGGTGCAGCCGCTGGTGTCGTCCTTGGGATAGAAGTAGAGCACCACCGGCTTCCCCCTGAGGGAGGAGAGTTTCAGCGAACGACCCCCATCGGTCGGAAGCTCGAAATCCGGCGCAATTTGTCCCACCTCGAGTTCAGCCATAACCATGCCCTTTTCTTGGGATTACGAACGCAGGCGCTGCATATAATATCCCCCAGGATTCGTCCACGCGCTGAAAGACCCCAGTTGCGCGTGGGCAGGCAAGAAGGACAACGCTACGGAGGCCTGCGCTTCGCGGCTCCGCAAAGGGAATATGGCGCAGCCTTAGGAAAAGGACACTGACGGAAGGGCGCGTGGGAAAATTACCCAAACACGAAAGGATACGGTTCCGGCCGCACGAGATATCGAAGCTGGGGACCCTTCCTTCCGCGGGCCATCCTGGTCTACCGCCCCGCCGTCGCCATATGATCATGCGCACCTTCTGGCGCGGTCTCTTTTTTCTCGGCGTAATTGTGGGCCTTGCCTGCATCGTCGTTGCGGGAATTTATGTCGTCGGCGCCTCCCGTTTCGGCAGCGAGCAGCTGCGGCAGGCAGCGGAGGCACAGCTCTCGGCGCTTACCGATTCCGACGTCGATGCCCGGATCGGCTCGACGCGCATATCGTTGGACAGTTCCCGCTTCATTGCGCTGGAAGCACGGGATGTGACGCTGGAAGCGCATGACCGGAACGAGAAAATCCATGCCGGGCTGATCCGCTTCGGGATACGCTTCCTTCCGCTTCTTTCGGGAAAGCTGAAACTGGGGAGCGCAACGCTCGCGAACGCCAACGTAGCGCTTGCGGGCATGAAGGGGGGCGGTGGAGATTGGGCAGAGGCGCTGAAGGACAAGAACGGGTTCTTGAACAGCGACCGCATCCTTGCGGCCACCTTCGGTGCATTCCACAAGGCGTTTGGCGTCCTTGACGCAGGGCAGACGAGAACCATCACCTTGCGCGATGTCGACATCACGCTGCCCGCCGGCGCACCGGCAAAGAGCCTCCGCGTCGCCGACCTCACGCTCGCCCGCTCGCTGACGGGCAGCCTGCAACTCTCCGGCGATGTCGAACTGGCAGGCATGGGCGTGAGCCTCGCTGGCTCGGCGGCGAGAGACAGCGCCGGCAGAATCTCGACGCTCGACCTCAAGATCTCCGGCAATCGGCTTCATCCCGAGGCGCCGGTCCAGCCGCCTCCGAAGGATAGCGCTCGGGTCGGTCCTGTCGATACTTTGGTCGTCACCCTCACCGGGCATGAGCATGATGCCAGCGGACCTGCCCGCCTTTCGGCGGATGTCGGCTTCAAGAACGCCGCGGTGGATTTCGGAGAAGACGGGGCCACGTCCCTCAGCGGCGATGTCTCGCTTTTGCTCGCAGGGCACGAGCAGAGGATAAATATAGGACGGTTGCTGCTGGAGGCCGGACGCACGCGGCTGAATTTCCATGGCGATGTGCAACCGGTCTTGCCGGCAAAGGCGGGCGGCGACGGCCCGTCCTATCGCTATTCGCTTGTGAGCGACGATTCGATTGCCGCGCCCTCCGATTCTCCCGAGGCCGCTGTCGCTTTCATGGCGCGCGTGAATGGCGAATATCATTCGGCATCCGGTGAACTGACGCTCGGCCAAATCGACGTGCGCACGCTTGGCGGCGAAATGGGCGGAACCGGCGCTATCGTCTTCGCTCCCGGAAAGGCGCCCGGCATGTTTCTCGCCCTTTCCGTGCCGAAGATGCCGCTGCAGCAGGTGAAGCAATTATGGCCATGGTTCGCGGCGGCGCCGGCGCGACGCTGGTTTCTCGAGAATGCTTTCGGAGGCGAGGTCAGCAACAGCACGCTCCAGTTCAGTGTCGCGACGGGCAGGCTCGGCGATGGCGTGCCGCTCAACGACAAGGAAATCTTCGGTCACTTCGAGGTCAGCGGCACCCGTTTCGACATTACGGGCCAGATTCCGCCGGTGCGCGACGGCAATGGCGCTATCGACTTCAAAGGGACCGACGTGGACATTTCGCTTTCGAGCGGCGCCGTCTATCTGCCGAGCGGCAAGGCGGTGGCAGCCAGTAACGGCACCCTCAAGCTGCGAAACGTCAACGTTCCGCCTCTGATCGGCACGCTGGAACTCGACGTTGCCGGCGACGCGGCGGCGATCACGGAGCTCGCCTCCTACGAGCCGATCAACGCGATGAGCCAGATCGACTTCGCACCTGACGATTTCAGCGGAAAGGTTTCCGGGCATGTGACCGCCGACGTGCCGCTTTCCCGCGGCGTGCCGAGGAAAGCGCTCGATTGGAAAGTATCGCTCGATTATACCGGGCTTTCCGTCGCAAAGCCTATTGACGGGCAGAAGGTGAGCGACGCCGATGGGTCGATCACGATCGAGCCCGGCCGCGCCGACATCGATGCGAAGGCGAAGCTGAACGGCATTCCCGCCACCGTTTCCCTCCTGGAACCATTCGGAAAATCGCCGACGCAGAAGGCCGTGCGCAAGATTTCACTCAGTCTCGATAATGACGACAGGGCGAAGCTGCTGCCGGGACTGAACACGATTCTTTCGGGGCCGGTCACCGTCGATGTCGATGCGTCGCCGGGCCATCCGGAAGCCGTGACCGCCAATCTCGGCAAGGCGAAGCTCAGCCTTCCCTGGGTCGGCTGGAGCAAGGGGAGCGGCATTCCGGCGACCGTGTCGTTCACGCTCGACAAGGACGGACGCATAACGAAGCTCTCGTCGTTCAAGCTCTCCAGCAAGAGCTTCGGCGCGTCGGGAACGGTCAGGCTCTCGGACGATTCGCTATCGGAGGCGCATTTTTCCTCCCTGGCGCTCAACCCGGGCGACGACGTCGCCGTGGACGTCAAGCGTTCGGGAGGCGGTTATTCCATCTCGGTAACGGGCGACGCTTTCGACGCGCGGCCGCTCATCAAGCAATTGTCCTCCCGCTCGAGCACGCAAGCGGCCGAGGAAGTCTCGGGCGGCGCGCCGGTCAGCATCAGCGCGGCTGTCGATCAGGTCACGGGATTTAACGATGAGGCGCTGAAAAGGGTGAAACTATCCTATCGCAGCGCCGCCGGCGGTCTCGGCGATCTTTCGGTCAAGGCCCTGTCGGATTCCGGCGGCAAGGTCTCGGTCGAGACTTCTTCGCCGGGGCAGGCGAAGTCCGTGGAGCTTCGCGCCGCCGATGCGGGCCAGTTGCTGCGTTTCCTAGACATCTATGACCATATGCGCGGCGGCACCATCCGCCTGTCGCTGACCGGCACGCAGGATGGACCGCTTCATGGGGAAGCCGTCGTCAAGAATTTCAAGGTCGTCAACGAACCGCGCCTGCGCTCGCTCGTTTCGACGCCGTCTCCGGCGCCGTCGGGCGAGAGACGCTCCCTCGACCAGGCGCTGAACCGCAAGATCGACGTCTCGATCGTGCCGTTCGAGCGCGCCGCCGCGCATATCGAGAAAGGGGATGGCTATCTCAAGCTCGAGCGCGGCGTGCTCAGGGGGCCGGTGATCGGCACCACCTTCCAGGGGACGATGTACGACAAGCAGGGCAATATGGACATGACCGGCACCTTTATGCCGGCCTATGGGCTGAACCGGCTGTTCGCTGATATTCCCATTGTCGGCCTGCTCCTCGGCAATGGCAGGGATCGCGGGCTGATCGGCATCACCTACAAGCTTTCGGGCGACGCCAAGAAGCCGACCCTGCAGGTCAATCCGGTGTCGTTGATCGCGCCGGGCATCTTCCGCTCGATCTTCGAATTTCAGTAGCTAAACCGGCCGCACCAGCACGTGCTTTTTCTTGCCGAGCGAAAGCTTGACTATCCCTTCGGAAGTGAGATCCCGCGATCCGACAATATAGCGGTCGTCTTTTACCGGCTTGTCGTTCAGCCGCACCGCGCCGCCCTGAACATGCCGCCGCGCCTCGCTGTTCGACGCCGC
>Ga0164242_10006193_pt1 | contig 13211 bp, 9 predicted proteins | sample OricomgcompostMG_FD_108783 | JGI IMG/M metagenome (GOLD analysis project Ga0164242, IMG submission 108783) | Miracle-Growth compost microbial communities from Emeryville, California, USA - Original compost - Miracle growth compost (MG) ...
GCGACCGAGATGACGGTCGAGACCCGGCCCATGAGCCGGCCGCGCTCGTGCGGCGGGACGAGCTCCATGATCGTCGTCATGAGCAGCGGCATCATGATCGCGGTGCCGCACGCCTGCGTCGCGCGGGCGACGAGCAGCACCGTGAAGCCGGGCGCGACGGCGGCGAGCAGCGTGCCGCACGAGAAGAAGCTCATGGCGAGCATGAACGCCGGCCGCGTCTCGAGGCGCTGCAGCAGCCAGCCCGTGACCGGGATCACCACTGCCATGGTGAGCATGAACACCGTGGTCAGCCACTGGGCGAGGTCCACCGAGACCTCAAGGTCGACCACGAGGTGCGGGATCGCGACGCCCATGATCGTCTCGTTCAGGATGACGACGAAGGTGGCGCCGAGCAGCAGCCAGATGACACGGCTCGAGCGCGCGTCGATGCGGGGGAGTGTGACGGTTTCCGCCCGCGTGGTCATGGGGTACAGCCGACCAGGAACGCCGCGCCGGCGCAATAGGCGCGTCGCCGCCGTTCGGCTACCATGTGAGGGCACCACCAACCGAATACCGGGCCACCAGGCCGCCGCGGGAGAGCTGCGCTGCAGCACCGAAGGAGCAATCCTCCCCGACAATCTCTCAGGTCCATGTACCGCGGCACGCCGGCCACTCTGAAGAGCGGAATTGCGCCTCTCGAGACGCGCAGCTCCCGCCGATGGTGAAAGCGCCTGCGTGGCGCGAATCTCTCAGGCACAGATACAGAGGGGGAGTTCCTTCAATCCCCTGGAGAACTCTTGTCTGATCGCGTGTCGCCGCTTGCCGAGGCGCATGAAGCGGCCGGTGCCCAGTTCACGGACTTCGCGGGGTGGCGCATGCCGGTGCGCTACTCGAGCGACCTCGCCGAGCACCGCGCCGTGCGCGAGACGGCCGGCCTGTTCGACCTGTCGCACATGGGCGAGATCGTCGTCGTGGGCGACGAGGCCGCCGCGGCGCTCGATTACGCGGTGGCGGGGCGGATGTCGGCACTGGAGCGCGGCCAGGCGAAGTACACCCTGCTGCTGAACGCCGAGGGCGGCGTCATCGACGACCTGATCGTCTACCGCACGGGCGATGACCGCTTTCTCGTCGTGGCGAACGCGGCGAACGCCGGCGTAGTGGCCGATGCGCTGCGCGAGCGGGCGGGCGGATTCGACGCCCGCGTGTTCGACGAGAGCGACGACGTCGCGCTCATCGCCGTGCAGGGGCCGCGGGCCTTCGAGGTCCTGCTCGCGACCGGCGGCCTCGCGCTGGAAGGAGGGCACCCCGACGGCAAGGACGTGCCGGAGGCGCTCGGATCCCTGCGCTACTACCGCGCCCTCGCCGGCACCTTCCGCGAGCGCCCGGTGCTGATCGCCCGCACGGGCTACACCGGCGAGGACGGCTTCGAGCTGTTCTGCGCCCCCGACTTCGCCCGCGAGCTGTGGGAAGCGCTCATCGAGGCGGGCACCCCGCTCGGCCTCGTCCCCGCAGGCCTCGCCGCGCGCGACACGCTGCGGCTCGAGGCGGGCATGCCGCTCTACGGTCACGAACTCGATGCCCGCACCTTTCCGGCGCAGGCGGGCCTCGGCCGGGTCGTCGACCTCGGCAAGCCCGGCGACTTCGTCGGACGCGCCGCCGTCGAGCGAGGGCCCGCGGCCGACGCGCGCGTCCTCGTCGGGCTTTCCGGAGAGGGCCGGCGGGCAGCACGGGCGGACTACCGGGTGCTCACCGCAGACAGCGCCCGCGAGGTCGGAGCCGTCACCTCGGGTGCGCTGTCGCCCACGCTCGGGCATCCGATCGCCCTCGCCTACGTCGATCCCGCATGTAGGGAGCCGGGCACCCAGCTCGTCGTCGACGTGCGCGGCGCCCTCCAGCCCTACATCGTGACCGCCCTGCCGTTCTACAAGCGAAAGAGAAGCTGAGCCATGGCCGCACCCGAGAACCTGAAGTACACGGAAGAGCACGAGTGGGTGCTCGTCGACGGCGATGTCGCGACTGTCGGCATCACCGACTACGCGCAGGCCGCGCTCGGCGACGTCGTGTACGTCGACCTGCCCGCCGTCGGCACCGCCGTCAGCGCCGCGACCGTCGTGGGGGAGATCGAGTCGACCAAGTCGGTCGGCGAGCTGTTCGCGCCGGTCGACGGCGAGGTGGTCGAGGCGAACCAGGCCGTCGTCGACAGCCCCGACCTTGTGAACTCGGACCCCTACGGTGCCGGCTGGCTCCTCAAGGTGCGGTTCACCGAGCTGCCCGAGCTGCTCGACGCGGCGAGCTACGACGAGCTGACGAAGTGAGCGGCGCCCCCTTCGTCTCGCGGCACATCGGGGCCGACTCGGAGCAGACCGCCGCGATGCTCGCCGCCGTGGGCTTCGAGAGCGTCGAAGAGCTGGTCCGCGCGGCCGTGCCCGCGTCGATCCAGTTCGACGCGGCGGCCGAGCCGTCGAATATTCCCGAAGCGGCATCCGAGCGACAGGCGCTCGCCGAGCTGCGCGAGCTCGCGGCGCGCAACACCGTGAACCGCTCGCTGATCGGGCAGGGCTACTACGGCGCCCTGACCCCTGCGGTGATCCAGCGGAACGTGCTCGAGAACCCGAGCTGGTACACGGCGTACACGCCGTACCAGCCCGAGATCTCCCAGGGCCGCCTCGAGGCGCTCCTCAACTTCCAGCAGGCGGTCTGCGACCTGACCGGGCTCGACATCGCCAACGCCTCGATGCTGGACGAGTCGACCGGGGTCGTCGAGGCGATGCTGCTCGCCCGCCGCGCCTCCCGGTCGAAGTCGAACCGCTTCGTCGTCGACGCCGACGCATTCCCGCAGACGCATGCGCTGCTCGCGGGCCGCGCGGCCGCCGTCGGCGTCGAGCTCGCCACGGTGCGGCTATCGGAGACCGACCCCGCAGAGCTCGGCGAGTTCTTCGGCGTCTTCGTGCAGTACCCAGGGGCGTCGGGGCTCGTGTGGAACCCGACATCCGTCTTCGCCGCCGCGCGCGAGCAGGGGGCGCTCGCGATCGCGGCGGCAGACCTGCTCGCGGTCGCGATCATCACGCCGCCCGGCGAGCTGGGCGCGGACATCGCCGTCGGCTCCTCGCAGCGCTTCGGCGTTCCCATGGGGTTCGGCGGGCCGCACGCCGGCTACCTTGCGGTGCGCGCGGGACTCGAGCGGCAGCTGCCCGGCCGGCTCGTCGGCGTCAGTCAGGATTCGGCTGGCAAGCCCGCCTACCGCCTCACGCTGCAGACGCGTGAGCAGCACATCCGACGCGAGAAGGCCACCAGCAACATCTGCACGGCGCAGGTGCTGCTCGCGGTGATGGCCTCGATGTATGCCGTCTATCACGGCCCGCGCGGCATCCGCGCGATCGCGCAGCACGTGCACGAGACGGCCCAGCGCTTCGCCGCCGAACTCGGCGTGGGCGGCTCGTTCTTCGACACCGTCCGCGTGACGGTTCCGGATGCCGATACCGCCGTCGCCGCGGCGCACGAGCGCGGGGTGCTGATCTGGAAGGCGGATGCGACCACCGTGTCGTTCAGCGTGGACGAGGCCGTGGCCGAAGACCCCGAGCCCGCGCTCACGGTGCTGCGCGAGGTGCTTGGCGGTGAGGGCGCTGCGAGCGAGGCATCCGTCGGTCTCCCCGATTCGCTGCGCCGCACCTCCGCCTACCTCACGCACCCGGTCTTCAACTCGTACCACTCCGAGACCGCGATGATGCGCTACCTCAAGCAGCTCGCCGACCGGGACTACGCGCTCGACCGCGGCATGATCCCGCTCGGGTCCTGCACGATGAAGCTCAACGCGGCGACCGAGATGGCGGCCGTGACGTGGCCCGAGTTCGCCGAGCTGCACCCCTTCGCCCCGGCCTCCGACGTCGCCGGATATCTCGAGCTGATCGGCGACCTCGAGACCTGGCTCGCCGAGCTCACGGGCTACGACACGGTGTCGCTGCAGCCGAACGCGGGCAGCCAGGGCGAGCTGGCGGGCCTGCTCGCGATCCGCGGCTACCACGAGTCGCGGGGGGACGCGCGGCGCACGGTCTGCCTCATCCCGCAGTCGGCGCACGGCACCAACGCGGCATCCGCCGTGCTCGCGGGGCTGCGGGTCGTGGTCGTCGCGACCGACGAGCACGGCAACGTCGACCTCGGTGACCTGCGCGCCAAGATCGAGGCGAACCGCGACGAGCTCGCCGCGCTCATGATCACCTACCCGTCGACGCACGGCGTCTACGAGCACGACATCGTCGAGATCACGGATGCCGTACACGAGGCGGGCGGCCAGGTCTACGTCGACGGCGCGAACCTCAACGCGCTGCTCGGCTACGCCGCGTTCGGCCGCTTCGGCGGCGACGTCTCGCACCTCAACCTGCACAAGACCTTCTGCATTCCGCACGGCGGCGGCGGCCCGGGCGTCGGCCCCGTCGCGGCGCGCGCGCACCTCGCGCCGTTCCTGCCGGGGCATCCGCTCGCCCAGTCGAACTCGCACGTGGGGTTCGAGCACGGGGGAGCGCCGGTCTCGGCCGCACCGTTCGGCTCGCCCAGCATCCTCCCCATCTCCTGGGCGTATGTGCGCATGATGGGGCTGGACGGGCTCACCCGCGCGACGGGCGCGGCGGTGCTCGCCGCGAACTACGTGGCGGCGCGACTGCGCGCCCACTACCCGGTGCTGTATGCGGGGGAGCGCGGCCTCGTCGCGCACGAGTGCATCCTCGACGTGCGGACCCTCTCCGCCGAGACGGGCGTGACGGTCGACGACGTCGCGAAGCGGCTCGTGGATTACGGATTCCACGCGCCGACCATGTCGTTCCCCGTGGCCGGCACGCTGATGGTCGAGCCCACTGAGTCGGAGGATCAGCGCGAGCTCGACCGGTTCGTCGACGCGATGATCGCGATCGAGCGCGAGGCGCGGCTCGTCGGCGACGGCGAGTGGCCGGCCGACGACAATCCGCTGCGCGGGGCGCCGCACACTGCGGAATCCGTCGTCGTGGGGGAGTGGACGCACCCCTACTCGCGGGAGCTCGCCGTCTATCCGGCCGGGACGGCGCAGGCGAGATCGAAGTACTGGCCGCCGGTGGGGCGCATTGACCAGGCCTGGGGCGACCGGAACCTCTTCTGCGCGTGCCCGCCTCCGGAGTCCTTCGTCTAGCGGGGTCCGGCCGCCGTCGTCGCCGGTGGCAACAAGTTCCCGTTCCGGACGGCTGCGCCCGCCGCGGCGGGCGCGCCTGTCCGGAACGGGAACTACTTGCGCCGTCGCGGCGCACGTGGCACCCCGTGCTGGTCGGCGAGGCGTTTCAGACGCATGGGCGTCAGGACCTCCGGCATCCCCCAGCGCATGAAGTCGGATCCATCGAGCGCCCGCAGCACGTCCTCGCGACGCTTCTCCTTGACGACGACCTCGCCGGGCGGCAGGCGGCCCGCGTACTCCTCTTTGAGGTATTTGCCGACCCCATCGAACTCCCCGATGAGCGGGTTTCCCCTGCGCGACTTCCGCCACTTGAAGTCGGTTTCGTAGTAGCCGCCGCCTGGCAGCGGATGCCTGACCTGGAGCTCGGGAGCCTCGTAGCCGAGCTCGGCGAAGCGCACCCGGCTTCCGGATTCACCCGGTGAGCCCGCGCGCGGGTCGGCGAACTCGACGAGCGCCATGGCGCGCTTCTGACCCCAGGGGCCCTGCGCGTCGATGACGGCGCGCACGGCATCCTTCGTCACGCTCTGCTCCGGAGTGGCGCGCGGACCGAGCGCATGGTCGAGCGCAACCACGGTCGACATGACGTCGCCGGCCCGGGCGAGATCGGCGATCGTTCGTGCCACGTTCGTGACGTAGAACCCTTCCCATTCGATGATGTCGGCGGCGTCGAACTCGGCACGATGGACGATCACGCCGCGTTTGGTGCGGCGCGCACTGCCCGGCGGCTCAAGAATGTCGACCGTGGTCGGCCACAGTTCGAGCACCGGGAGCCCCAGGATCGCGAGCGCGCTCATGTGCGAGAACACGACATCGCGGCGCCGCGTCTCGCCGACCGCGATGACCCGGTCGAGGTAGCGCTGTCGGGCCTCTTCGGGCCGCTTCTCCCACGGCAGGGACTTCAGAGGCGCAAGGGACGGATGCATGACGCCGCGTCGAAGCCGCGACAGCTCGCCCGACTGGATCTTTCGCCGCAGGCCGCGGTCGGTGGCATCGGCCCATGAAGCCCGTGAGGTGACGATGATTCGGCTCGGCTGCTGGTGGTCCATGCCGGATTCCTACCGCCCGGGTGCGGGTGCTCGCGGTGGCATCCGCCCGATCTGGGCAGAACCCGCCCGCCTGCGCGCCCTGTGGATAACTGTCAGCCTCGCAACTCGTTCCCGTTCCGGACAGATGGTGCCACCGCGGCGGGCGCAGCTGTCCGGAACGGGAACTTGTTGCCGCGGGGACCAGCGGGGGCGGGGGCGGGGGCGGGGGCTAGCGGAAGAGCGCCGGCCAGAGGGTTGCGGCCAGCGGGTAACCGACGAAGGACACCACGTCCAGCAGGGTGTGGGCGACGACGAGCGGCGCGGTCCGGCCCCACTTCGCGTAGACCCACCCGAACACCACACCCATGGCGGCGTTGCCGAAGAACGGGCCGATGCCCTGATAGAGGTGATACGAGCCGCGCAGCACGGCCGACGCCGCGATCGTCCCCCACGTGCCCCACTCGAGCTGCCGCAGCCGCTCGAACAGGTAGCCGACGACGATGACCTCCTCCTGCAGCGCCGCCCGCACCGCGGCGAGGACGAGGACGGGCGCCGTCCACCAGTGCGCGTCGAGCGGCGAGGCCTCGACCGAGACCGTGATGCCGATGAGCCGGCCGAGAGCGTAGAACCCGAGGCCGGGCACCCCGATGCACGCCGCGAGCAGCACGCCCCAGCCGAGCTCGCGGCCGGGGCGCCGCGAGGTCAGGCCGATGCGCGCGAAGGGGCTGCGGCCCGGCTCCCACAGGAGATACAGTGCGAGCGCGACGGGGAACAGGTCGAAGAAGACGCCGAGCACCTGGTAGGTGAAGTCCAGCCACTCGACCTTCGACTGCGACGCGTTGAGCGCAGTCGACAGCTCGCCGAGCGGTCTGCCGGAGCTGAGATCGGCGACCAGCGCGACGAGGGCGTAGACGGCGGATGCCCCGAGCGAGAGCCCGAGGACGATGACGAGCTCCCACCGGATCCGGCGTCGGTCGGCGGCGTTCATCGTGCCGCCGCGGGCCCGTCGCCCAGCGTTACGCACGTGTAACGGTTTGCTTGCCGGTTTGGCCTCGCGCGCAGCGGGTGCATATCTTGCTTTCTATCAAGAGCGCTGTGGGGCGCCCACCAGGCTTGCCCTCACCTCTGCACCATTCCTACAGGAGGAAAATTGAAGATCAAGCGGATCGGGGTGGCACTGGCAGCGGTCGCAGCCACCACCGCCCTGGCGCTGACGGGGTGCTCTGGCACGTCGAACAACTCGAGCGGCGATGAGATCAAGCAGAACCAATCTCTGACCATCGCGCAGAACGGGCCGTTCAACGCCTACAACACCAACGTCGGCCAGGACTACACGACGTACAACACGAACGTCACGTACATGACGTGGTCCGGGTTCAACTACTACGACAACACGCCCAAGCTCGTGAAGAACACCAAGTTCGGCACGTACAAGGTGCTCTCGAAGGACCCCCTCGAGGTCAAGTACACGGTGAACAAGGGCGTCAAGTGGAGCGACGGCACCCCGGTCGACGCATCCGACCTCCTCCTCCAGTGGGCCAGCGACACCACCAAGTACAACGACGAGAAGGGCGTGAACTTCGGCTCGATCTCCGCAGGGTCGCTGCCGCTCAAGGAAGACACGGCACCGAAGGTCAGCGACGACAACCGGTCCATCACGCTCGTCTACGCGAACCCCTATGTCGACTGGGAGCAGCTCGCCTTCAACCCGGGCATCGCCGCCCACGCCGTCTACGACGTCGCCTTCCCCGACCAGAAGCTGAAGGGCGAAGAGGCCAACAAGAAGGTCATCGACGCGATCGAGAACAACGACACCGCGACGCTGACCAAGCTCGCGAAGGCGTGGCAGACCGGCTTCGAGTTCTCGGGCGACCTGCCCGCGAACAAGGAGCTCTACCTCTCCGACGGGCCGTACGTGATCACCGACCTGAAGAAGGACCAGTACGTCACGCTCGAGCGCAACAAGAGCTACAACTGGGGCCCCATCCCCAAGGTCGACAAGCTGACGATCCGCTTCATCCAGGACCCCACCGCCCAGGTGCAGGCCCTGCAGAACGGTGAGGTCTCCGTCATCTACGGCCAGGCCGACGCCGACACGGTCGCCTCGCTCAAGGGGCTCAGCAACGTCAAGACTGGCACCGAGTCCGGCTGGACCTACGAGCACGTCGACCTGACGTTCAACAACAAGGGACCGTTCGACCCGGCGTCCTACGGCGGCGACGCCAACAAGGCGAAGCTCGTGCGCGAGGCGTTCCTCACCGCGCTGCCCCGTCAGCAGATCGTCGACAACCTGATCAAGCCGATCAACCCCGACGCCAAGGTGCTCGACTCCCAGACGATGCTGCCCGGCATCGACGGCTACGACTCGACCGTCAAGGAGAACGGCTCGGCCGCCTACGACAAGGTCGACATCGCCAAGGCGAAGTCGCTGCTGCAGCAGGCCGGCGTCAGCACGGTCAACGTGCGCTTCCTCTACGGCAAGAGCAACACCCGCCGTGCGCAGGAGTACGCGCTGATCAAGGCGTCTGAGGCCCAGGCGGGCATCAACGTGATCGACAAGGGCGACGACAACTGGTCGTCCATCCTCGGCAACGGCTCCTACGACGCGGCGCTGTTCGCATGGCAGCAGACCTCGCTCGCCGTGACCGGAAGCCAGGCCGCGATCCAGACCGGCGGCGGCAACAACTTCAGCGGTTACAGCAACCCGAAGGTCGACCAGGACTGGAAGACGCTCGACGGCACGTTCGACCGCTCGAAGCAGGTGGACCTGCTGAAGGACATCGACAAGCAGATGTGGAGCGACGCCTACGGCGCCACCATCTTCCAGTTCCCGGACGTGTACGCGTACGCGAAGAACGTGAAGAACGTCTCCTACTCGCCCATCGCGCCCAACCAGTTCTGGAACTTCTGGGAGTGGACCAAGTAGCCTGTCGTACCCTTAGCGGTAACGCCAGGTTCAGCTAGAACCGAACAGAGGTGTGCCGGGGCGAGACATTCGCCCCGGCACACCCACGTCAGGCCCCCACCCGAGGCGATCCGTCGGGGGCGGCCACGTTCCGAGGAATACCAATGAACACCACTCCCCACCGAGGGCGGCAGAGCGCGAGGGCTGCGCAATGCTGACCTTCCTCTCGCGGCGCCTGCTCGCATCGATCATCGTGCTGCTGCTCGCGTCCTACCTCGTCTACATCCTGTCCGCCAACGCAGGCGACCCGCTCGAAGCGCTGCGCACCAGCACCGCGAAGAACAAGGAAGCGCTGATCGAGCAGCGCATCCACGACCTCGGCCTCAACGTGCCCGCGCCGCTGCGCTACTTCCTGTGGCTCGGGGGCGTGCTCAAGGTCTTCGTCGGCCACTTCACGCTCGGCAACAACATCAGCGGCACCCCGGTCACGGCATCCGTCGCCTCTGCGGCCGTCGTGACCATCCAGCTGATCATCGCGAGCGTCGTCCTCGCGATCGTGTTCGGCGTGCTGATCGGCATCACGACCGCACTCCGCCAGTACAGCGGCTACGACTACACGATCACGTTCCTCGCGTTCCTGTTCTTCTCGCTGCCGTCGTTCTTCCTCGCGGTGGTGCTGAAGGCATACATCGGCATCGCGTTCAACAACTATCTGGGCGACCCGCATGTGGCGTGGTGGGCGTACGTGTTCATCCCGCTGGCGATCGGCGGCGCGGCCGCCGGCGTGGCGGGCGGAACGCGCCGCTTCCGCTGGATCACCTTCGCCATCGCGACGGCCGCGACGCTCGCCGTCGTCGCCTTCGTCGCGGCGACCGACTGGCTGGTCACCCCGACCCTCGGTGCCGCCGACATCGTGCTCGTCGCCATCGTGGCCACGGCCCTCGCGCTGCTCGCCACGATGCTGAACACGGGGCTGTCGAACCGGAAGGCGCTGTACTCCGCCCTCACCGCGGTCGCGGTCGGCCTCGTGCTCTACTTCCCGTTCCTCGCGATCTCGAACCAGCTCAACCTCTGGACCCTGCTGCTGCTCGGCGTCGTCACCGTCGTCGTGGGCATCGTCATCGGCTACCTGTACGGCGGCTACGACCGCCGGCAGTCGATGCGCAACGGCGCGATCGCGGCGTTCCTCACCGGTGTCGTGATCGTGATCAGCCGCTTCCTGCGGTCGTGGCACGACTACACGCAGTTCGTCGCCAACGGGCGCCCCATCGCGACCGTCGGGTCGGGAACGCCGAACCTGAACGACATCTCGACCAGCTTCTGGATCCACGGCCTCGACACCTACACGCACCTGCTGCTTCCGACGGTGTCTCTGTGCCTCATCTCGATCGCCGGCTACAGCCGCTACATGCGCGCCAACCTGCTCGACGTGATGAACTCCGACTACATCCGCACGGCGCGGGCCAAGGGCCTCAACCAGCGCACCGTGGTCATGCGGCACGCGTTCCGCAACTCGCTGATCCCGCTCACGACGATCGTCGCGTTCGACCTCGGCGCGCTGCTCGGCGGCGCGGTCGTGACCGAGAACGTGTTCGCCTGGTCCGGCATGGGGCTCCTGTTCACGAACGCGCTGAAAGCCGTCGACGTGAACTCGCTGATGGGCTACTTCGTCGTCGCCGGCGTCGCGGTGGTCGTCTTCAACCTTCTGGCGGATGCCGCGTACTCCGCCCTTGACCCGAGGATCAGGATCGCAGCATGAGCCAGCTTCCTCCCATCGAACCCGACCTCAACGAGGCGGCGGCGGGCGGCGCAGCGCCGGCCACGGTCGCCGCGACCGACCAGCAGGGCAACTTCGAGCTCAAGGAGGTCGAGGGCCTGAGCCAGGGCCGCATCGTGTGGCGGCGCTTCCTGCGCCACCGCGGCGCGATGATCTCGGCCGGCATCCTGCTCATCGTCGTGCTCCTCGCGTACAGCTCGGAGGGCATCGACGCGCTGGGCATCAAGATCCCCGGCTGGTGGCACTACAACTACACGCAGGTGGCGAACATCGCGAACGGCGGGGTGCCCTCGTGGCAGCACCCGTTCGGCCAGGACTCGCTCGGCCGTGACATGTTCGCCGTCGTCATGCGCGGCGCGCAGCAGTCGCTCATGATCGTGTTCATCGTCGGCATCATCTCGCTGGTCGTGGGCGTGATCATCGGCGCGGCATCCGGCTTCTTCCGCGGCTGGATCGACACGATCCTGATGCGCTTCACCGACATCGTGCTCGTGATCCCGCTGATCGTGCTGACCGCGACCCTGGGCCGCAACTTCGGCGCGCGCGGGTCGCTGATCCTCGCGATCGTGCTGGGGCTCGCGTCGTGGACGGCGCTCGCGCGTCTCGTGCGCGGCGACTTCCTCAGCCTGCGCGAGCGGGAGTTCGTGGATGCCGCGCGCGTGGCGGGCGCGGGCCCGTGGCGCATCATGATGATCCACATCCTGCCGAACGCCATCGGCGTGATCATCGTGAACACGACGCTGCTGATGTCGGCGACGATTCTGACGGAGTCCGCCGTCTCGTTCCTCGGCTTCGGCGTGCAGTTCCCGGACGTGTCGCTCGGCTCGGTCATCGGCGAGTACCAGACGGCGTTCCAGACCCGCCCGTGGCTGTTCTTCTGGCCCGCCGCGTTCATCGTGATCATCTCGCTGACGATCAACTTCATCGGCGACGGCCTGCGCGACGCGTTCGACCCGCGGCAGAAGCGCGCGCTCAACAAGGCGGCCCGCAAGTCCGCCGCGGCGGCGCGCGAGAAGGCCCGCTCGGCTCAGCCGGTGGAGCAGACGGCGCAGTGAGGTCAGCGCACGAAGGCCACGCAGGCTGCGGTGATGATCGCGAGCGCGATCAGCACCGCGGCCTCGCGGCCCAGCCAGCGCGTCTTCACGCCGGTGCCCTCCACGGCGCCGCTGTCGAGATGGCCGGCGTCGCGCAGCTCCTCCCAGTAGCGGCGGACGTAGAGCGCGGCGAGGCCCGAATCGCTCGACGGGATGTCGCCGGGGCGGACGCTGCCGAGCATGAAGGTCGACTCGGGCAGACCGCTCGCATCGGCCTTGGTGGCGCGCATGGTCGCGTAGCGGCTCGGCGCGGGCGCCGCCCAGGCGACCACCTTGCGGGCCTTCGTCATGAGCGTCAGGGCGTACTTCGTGTCGATGTTCTGGATTGCGGGCCAGGACACGTCGTGCACCCGCAGCAGGTTCCTGACGGCGACGCCGCTCGGCGCGATCGTGACGCTCGGCGACCAGAACAGCAGCCACACCACGTAGCCGACGAGGACGGCCAGGGCGCCGTACCGGGCGAGATCCGCCCAACGGCCGGTCACGACCATCGTGACGACGGCCACGGCGCACACCGCCCACACCAGCACCGTGATGACGAGCCCGAAGCGGCTCCGCAGGGTCTTGGACTCTTCCGTCACTCGCATCCTGCAATCGTCCCAGGTTTTTCCCCACTTCCCGCCGCGACCGCGGCCTGACCCGCCTCCACGAGAGGAACACGAAGAGCAATGGCACAACACACCGCGACCACCCCCTCGGACGCGCCCATCCTCGAGGTGACCGACCTCGGCGTCGACTTCTGGGTCGACGGCACCTGGTACCCGGCGGCGATGCACATGAACTACACCGTCGCCCCCGGGGAGGTGCTCGCGATCGTCGGCGAGTCCGGCTCCGGTAAGAGCTCGAGCTCGATGGCGCTGCTCGGCCTGCTTCCTCCGAACTCGCGCGTCTCGGGCTCCATCAAGCTGAACGGCCGTGAGCTCGCCGGCCTCACCGAGGGCCAGCTGCGCCAGATCCGAGGCAAGGACGTCTCGGTGATCTTCCAGGAGCCGATGACGGCCCTGAACCCCGTGTACACGGTCGGATTCCAGATCGTCGAGTCGCTGCGCCTGCACCTGCACCTGACGCCCGCCGAGGCGAAGGCGCGCGCAATCGAGCTGCTTGAGATGGTCGAGATCCCCGACCCTGCCGGCTCCTTCGACAAGTACCCGCACCAGTTCTCCGGCGGCCAGCGCCAGCGCGTCATGATCGCCATCGCGATCAGCTGCGACCCCGTGCTGCTCATCGCCGACGAGCC
>Ga0164242_10006194_pt1 | contig 13210 bp, 8 predicted proteins | sample OricomgcompostMG_FD_108783 | JGI IMG/M metagenome (GOLD analysis project Ga0164242, IMG submission 108783) | Miracle-Growth compost microbial communities from Emeryville, California, USA - Original compost - Miracle growth compost (MG) ...
CAGGGCCTGCGTTCGGTCGAACACAACGGCGGGCTGGACAACTGGCTGCTCAAGACCGCCGACGACAAGCTCAGCGAGCGGGCGCTGAAGGTCAAGCGCGAGCTCAAGAAGGCTGCCGCCTGACGCTATCTCGCCGCTGCCTTGCGCGGCGGCACGTCCCAGTGCAGCTCCAGCAGCAGCGTGCGTTGCACGTGGGTAAAATTGTCGTCCGAAATCAGCCATAGCGTCACGCCCTGCGCATCGGGTGTAATGGCCAGGCCTTCGTAGTTGTCGCGGGGCAACGGGCTGTCGAGAGCGGCCAGCTTGCGCCACGGCCAATCGCGCCCGGCCGCGATATCGGCAGGATCGGCGACCAGCAGCATGCTCTTGAAGAACGGCGGAAACGGCGGGTCGATCGCACGCAGCAGGATGACCACGCGGCCGTCAGGCAGCGCGGCCATGTCGCTCGGGTGATAGCCGATCGGCGGCCGGAAGGTGAATTCGAGCGGCGCGGCACCCGCGACCGGATCCGATGGAAACAGCAGCCCCGGGCGCCCGCCGGCGGAGAGCCATGGCGGGTCTTCCGACAGGACGATGAAGCGGCCGTCCGGCAAGCGGGTCATCGCCTCGGCGCCGCCGTTCGCCGGCCATCCACGCATCGCGCGAGGCCGGACCGCGACGCCGACATTGTCATTCGGAGCGAAGCGCCTGATCCGGTTGCTCCGCTCGTAGCCGTACCAGCGCGCACCGCTCGCCGGGTCCCAGGTCGCCGATTCGATGTCAGGAAAGAAGATCCAGCCGTCATGCGATCCGATTCGGCCGAATTGTGCGATCGAGACGGGTCCGAGATCAGGCCGCCGAAAGCGCAGCGATCGGCCGATGTCGCTGATCGCGGTGAGGCTCGCCTCGTCAGTGGCCAGCAGGGCGGAATAGCCGCCGAAGCGGTTGTTCCGGCTCGTCAGGTGCCAGGCGCCGACAAGCCGCAGACCCGTCGGCCACGACGCGGGAGGCCGCCCCGCAATCGCCGTGAAGTGAACGATTGGCGTGCGGTTCTCCCGTGGCCAACCGGCCGGGCTACGCCACCACAGGCCTGGGGTGAGAACGGCCATCAAAGCGAAAACCGCCAACACGCGCCAGCGGCGGCTTCGTGACGGCCCGGCGGAGATCGATGGAGTCTCTTCGAGAGGAGGCGGAGACGAGGCCATCGGACGGGTGCCTGCCATGGCGAGGCCGGCAAGGAAAGTCCGGATAGCAGCGAGGGTTGGGCGTCCCGGGACTCGGGCTCGCTGTTGACCCTGAATGAAGAAGAGGCTGAACAGGTCGAGTGAACGAACCATCCAAACCCTACTTCACCCAGGCGCTCGACGCGCTGAAGCAGGGCGACCGGCGAGCGGCGGCCATGCTGCTCGAACGCCAGATTCGCCTGGGAAACACCTCGATCAGGAATCTGGACAGCGTCGCCCAGCTTGCCTCGCATATTGGCGAGGTCGGGTTGGCCATCGAAGCGAAGCGGCTGGCGGTCGTGCCGGGATCGATAGATACGCTGCTACGCTATTGGGCGATGCTCGCCACGCATGGGCGGGCGGCGGAAGCCCGCGATATAGTCGAGCGGCAGCCGGCTGCGATCAGGAATCATCCCGCTGTCCTTCATTTCCAGGGCAACATCGCAACCCAGTTCGGTCACATCGAGCAGGCACAGGATTTCTTTCGGCGGGCGCTTGCGAAATCACCCGAAGCCATGGCGACCTGGTTCTCGTTGGCGATGATCAAGACGTTCGAGCCCGGCGACCGCGACCTCGCCGCTCTTGAGCGGCTCGGACGACAAGGCGGACCCCCGGATGAGGCGCGGGCCAGCCTTCATTACGCCTTGGGGAAGGCGGCGGAGGATTGCGGCGATCCCGACCGAGCCTTTGCCGAATATGCCAAGGGGGCAGCCCTGCGCCGGCCGCACCGCGCCTTCAACGCCGAGCGTTTCCATGCCGCCGTGACCGCGACGATCGCCGAATACGATGCGGCGGCGATGGCGCAACTGCGCTCCTCGCGCATGGAGGGGGGACGCGCGCTGTTCGTGACAGGATTGCCTCGCTCGGGAACGACGCTAACCGAACAAATTCTCCTTCGCCATTCCGCCGTGAGCGACGGTGCCGAGATCGACCTCTTCAGGCCGGCGTTAATTCCGGTGCTTGGTGTCGGCATGGCGCAGGCGCTGGCCTATCAGCAGCGCTCGAAGAGTCCCGATCCCTGGGGGGAAATCGGCCGGGATTACGGCGACCTGCTCGACCGGCGATTCCCTTCCCCTGGATTGGTCGTCGACAAGTCGCTCGGCCAGTCGCTGATAATCGGGCTGATGCTTTATGCGCTTCCCGAAGCCCGGATCGCCTGGCTGCGCCGTTCGCCGGAGGATGTCGCGCTGTCATGCTTCCGAACCTATTTCGCGACGGGGCTGCCGTGGACGGACACGCTGACGGACATCGCCGATTACATGCGCGGGGAGGACCGGCTGTTCGAGCATTGGCGGCAGCTATTTCCGGAGCGCATTCTGGCTGTCCCGTATGAGGAGCTCGCTCGCTCACCCCAAGCGTGGACGGCGCGTCTGCAACAGCATTTCGGATTACCTGCCGAAGCCGATGCCGAAGCGGGGGCGGCCGAAGAACGGGCGATCAGCACCGCGAGCGTCGCGCAAGTCCGCCAGCCGATTTCTACCTCGCGCATCGGTCGCGCGGCAGCGTTCGAGAAGCATCTGAAGCCGTTCCGCGAGCGCTATTTCGGCTGAGCCGCAGTCCTCGCCGGGGCGAAAGCCAGGCGACCTGCTTAATGCAAAAAAGAAAGGGCCGCTCCAGCAGGAGCGGCCCAATCTTGTTCGGTCCGGCGATCGCTCGCCGAGCCGGACGCGGTTACCCGCGCTCGCCGGTCGGCGCAACGGCCGGGGGCGGCGGCGGAGCCGGCTCGGCCGCGGGGGGCGGCGGAGGCGGAGGCGGCGGAGGAGCAGCCTCTTCCACCGGAGCCGGCAGCGGAGCTGCAACCGGCGGCGGCGGCGGCGGCGACGAACCACCCCAGCTCAGGTCCAGACCCACGCGAATGCTGCGCGGGGTCTGGTAATACAACGGCGTGAGGTACTGTGAGTCCGCGATGTAACCGGTGAACGGCGGAGTGCCGACACCGTTCGGAAGCGCATCCGTTTCGTTCTCACCGTAACGCTGCGTGATAGCATGCGAATTGAATACGTTGAAGACATCGATACGGAAGGTCAGCTTGCGCAGATCGTTGTCGCCCAGCGGCACGTTGATACGTGCCGAGAGATCCACCTCCGTCAACCAGTCCGACTTCCAACCTGTGCCGCGAGGCGAGGGAATGTTGGAGCCATATGTGCCGGTCGCTTCGTCATACGTGGCCGGATCGCCGCAATAGAAGCTGTTCGCATAATATAGCGAGGCAATGGCATCGGTAGGGTGGATGCCTTCACAGGAGCCGTGCATCGGCGACTGTACGAAGATGTTCGTGCCCAGCGAGAACATCTCATTGAAGTGGTAGGCACCGTAGAGCTTGAACTGCCAGCGGTGATCGTTGGGCAGACGGCCATACGAATAATCTTCCAGACCAGGATAGTCGAAATCGGTCGTCGATCCGGCATCTTCCTGAGCGGTATTGCCGGCGTCCGACTTGACCGTACCCTCGGTGTTACCCTTGAGCTTAGACCAAGTGATCGAGCCGCCCCCCATCCAGTGACCGTCGTCAGCCTTGTTGAAGTCGAGGATGATCGCCTTGTAGGTGCGCTTCGGCTTCGGGAAGGTAAGGCCAGTCAGAGTGACCGGCGTGACATCACCGCTGAGGGCATCATACCAGTCGTTGACGGTGACCGAAGAGGACCCCGGGTTCCAGATCATGTACGCGCTATTGTTGTTATAGAAGTCGCACCGTGTTGTATCGCCCTGGCCGCACCAGTAGTCGGCCAATTGCGGACTGAAATCGGTGTCTTCCGAAACGCGGCTCAGCTTGCGATACACTCCGTGCAAACCAACCCGGAACAGACTGCTAACCTGGTAATCGAGACCGAGAGTGAACTCATCTTCGTAGGTGGCTTTGGTGCCCTTGGCGAGTTTAGCGAGAGCTGGATTCTGCACGCCAGCGCCATAAATAAAGCAATTCTGGCCTGTGCTATCCGGAGCGCCCGGAGCTGCCGAAATATCCGCCGGACAAAGCGCCAAACTGGGATCGGACAGCGGAGTTCCCAGATTCGCGAGCGGAAGACCCGTGGTAGCATCGACGGGGAAGTTCTGACCGTCACCGTCCGGCCCGGCATAACCAGCCGGATAGTTCCAGTAGCCGCCGAAGTAGAGGTCATCACCACGGAAGCCGAGGTTCATGGCCGGCGGGATGAAATAGCGACCATAGCTGCCGTAGAACTTCCACTTCTCCAGATTTTCCGGCGTGTACGTGAACGCCACGCGCGGACCCCAGTTGTTCTTGAGGTTGAGATACTGATCGCCGATGAGATTGGTCTGCTTGAAGATATCGTCGCGAATGCCATAGTTGATGGTCAAACCATCGAGCGGCGTATTCCACGAATCTTCAATGTAGTAGGCCGTATCCCGACCGGAAACGTGACCGCCGAGCCGCTCATAGAGAAGCTGAATGTAATCATCGTAGTAGTAGTAGCGGACCGGCATCTCACCGGTAAGCGTGGCGATCTTGGTCATGCTTAGGTCTTCGTGGTCGAAGCCGAAGCGGATGTGGTGATCGCCGGCGAAGGTCGCACGAATATCGGCATCCGCGCGATAGAAGCGGCGTCGCGTCTCGTCCGTCGACAACCCGCCGTAAGGCTGGTCTGCCGAAGCGATGTACGACGAGCAACCGCCGCATGGGCTGCCGGAGCGCCGATCGTAAGCGAAGTACAGGTCCGGATTGGCTGGCGCCAAGTCGTTCCTATCCTTGCTGATACCGTAGGCGGCCGAGAGGGTCAGCCAAGGCGTTACATCGCCAGTATAGCGCGCAACCCAGTTAAGGCCGCCAGTCTCGTTGAACTCGGGACCCTTAGACTTGCCGACGGTGCCGCCGGTCAGGTCCGCGTTCGGAGTAAAGGCGTAGGCATCGGTTCTCGTCGTGTCGCGGGTATCAAAGATAGTGAATTCGAAGTGCTGGGTCGGGTTGATGTAGGCATCGACCTTGCCGCCCCAGAACGGATCGTTGTCCACGTTCTTGTAGTAAGTGCCCGAAGCGGCGGAAGCGGACGTGCTCTTGTAGCGATTCGCCTGGATCAAGCCGTACACAAACAGGTGATCCGGAATGATCGCGCCGCCAGCTTCGAGAGTCGCCTGCTTCTGCTCGTACTTGGCGAGCCTGCCGATCGAACCCGGAGCAGTGGGATCGCCGATGTTCGGGTGGTGGCCCATAAGATCCCGCGGCGTCCAGTCGAGATGAAGCGCGATAAACGGATCGTTGGTGCCGGATTTGGTTGTCGCGTTGAGAACAGCGCCGGTCGCGCGGCCGAATTCGGCCTGATAGCCCGCGGTCTGCACATCGACATTCTTGTAGAAGTAGAACGGGACGCGCGCCGAACCCACATAAGTGTCCGGATTCGTGATGTTCAAGCCATTGATGTAATAAGCATTTTCAGCGACCGACGAACCGCCAATCGAGGGAACCGCTTCGCCGCTGGGCGATGTGAAGCCGGCCACACCGCGCTGCGCCGTCGGCGCCAGCATGGCAATGCTGGTGATGTTGTGCCCGATCGGCGAATTCTGGTTGAGCGATGCGACGTCGATGTTGAGGCCGGTCGCAGCCTGCGTGGTCACCTGGCGCGTATGACCGGTGACGACGATCTCGCTCGTCTCATTGGTGCTGATCAGACCAACAGTGACGCGGCTCTGCTGCGCCGCCTGGACCGTGATGGTGTCCTGCGTCTGAGCGTAACCGGGGGCGGTGACGGAAATCGTATATTGGCCCGCCGCCAAGCCGCTGGCGGTGAAACCGCCGCTCGCGCTCGTGGTGAAGTTGCGGGCTTGGCCCTGCGCCTCCGAAGTCAACGTCACCGAGGCGCCGCTGACGGGCGCGCCGTTAGCATCCGTGACGGTGCCGGCGATAGCGCCGGAGGTGTAGTCCTGCGCGGCGGCAGGCGCCGAGATGGCGACAGCGCCGACCGCGAGGCCGGTGATCGAAAGAACCTGCAGGCAGCTGGCGCTGCGCAGGGCCGATTTCTTGAGGAATGATTTCACGTTCCAGTCCCTTTTTCCCGAGGCCGCCGCCGGAACTGCGACGATGCCTAGCCAATTCCCTCCGGGTTGCCCTGAAGCCCCCACGTGCGGCAGACGCACGAGTCCCAGTGAGAAATGATGTCGTGCATTGGCTGAAAAAGCGGCGGTGGGTAAAGCGCTTGTGCATCGGCCGAAGGACATTGGTTTTCATCTGTAACCAAATTGCCACACAGCCATGGGGCTCGACCAACGGCCCTTCTAAGTCGATGAAATACAGCGTGTCTGCAACTATCTTTCGCTCCTCCGGGAGGCGACCGTTGCAAAGTTACCCGCTCGCGCCTCGTGATGGAATTTTTCAGCCCATCGGGCCGGCGAACAGCAACGGATCCAGCCGCGCTCCACGCCACATCAGGCTCCAGTGCAAATGCGGCCCGGTCGCCCGGCCGGTCATGCCGACAGTAGCGATTACCTGCCCTTGGCGGACCACGTCGCCGGCTTTCACCGCCAGCGTCGCGCAATGGAGGAAGGCGCTGTTGAGCCCGGCGCCATGATCGAGGATCAGCAAATGGCCTTCGAGCGAGAAGGGCTGTTCGGCGGCGAGGACGACCACGCCATCGGCCGGCGCCACGATCGGTGCCCCGGCGCCCGGTGCGATGTCGATGCCGGAATGATAGGCGCCGGCCTCGCCGCCCTTGTAGATGCGCTGCGAGCCGAAGCGGCCCGAAATGCGCCCTTTCACCGGCCAGATGAACTGCTGCTTCCAGCCGGCAACGGGCGATTCGACCGCGCGCGCCGCGGCGATTTGCGCTAGCTCGGGCTTGCGGATGGCGAGAAATTCCTCGTCCGCCTTGCCCTGGGTGCGCGAGACATTGACGTGTTCGATGTTCCATGCGCGCGGCGCAACTGTGAGCGAGGTCTCGATCGTGCGGCCTTCGGCAAGCTGCGCGACGAGCATTGCCGAAGGACCCGCGTCGCGGTCAAAAGCCGCAAAGAAGTTGCCGTCGCGGTCGAGCACCAGGGTCTGGCTGTCGAGCCGGGCGGAGAGGGTCCCGGAGGGCGCTCGCCCGCGAATCCAGCCACCCTGGGTCAACTCGCCGGAATAGGTGAAAACGGCTTGCCCGGGTTGGCGCACCGGGGAGTAAGCGGGAGGCGGCGCGGCGGCAGGAGCGACGCAGCTACCGAGCATCAGGAGCCCGGCCGCCGCGACGCGCCAGCACCTCATGCCTCGCCGGTAAGCCGCCGCGTGGCGATCTCCGGGTTGGCGTAGGCTTCCTGGCGGTCGACCGACCAGTAGCGCAATTCCTCGAGCGGGATAGGCTCGTTGGTCACGGCGCAGAGCACGTAATGGCCGGGGCGGATCACGCGGAAGCCGTTGGGGCCGTAGAGCAGGGTGGCGGCGCGATCGCCGGAATTCATCAACATGGCCAAGCTCTACCAAGCGGAACCGTTCAAAGCAATTTCGGCTGCGCGCCCGAGGACGGCGACGACGAGCGCTTCCTGGGCGCGGCGCCCGGCGCCACGTCCAGCGTGCCGTCGTGGAAGCGCAGCGTCAGCGCCGGCTCCCTGCCCGCAGCAGCGGCGCTCGTCAGTGTGCGGCCGTTCGCATTCGTCACCCGCGCATAACCGCGCTGTAGCACCGAATCCGGGTCGAGCGAGCGCATGACCCGCTCGAGCGCCGCCAGCCGCTGGCTTGCGTTGCGGAGATTCGCCTGCAGCAGCGGAGCCGACAAGCGGTGGCGATCGTCCTGCAGCACATGGCGCGCCCGTGTTGCGCGGTCCGCCAGGGCGCGGCGCAAACGTTCGGCCGCTTCGTCGAGCTTCTGCGCCTTTTGCGCCACGAGCGTCTCGGGGCGAGGAATCCGCAGCAACCGCGCGTCGAGCCGCTCCCGGCCGAGCGTCAACGGCCGGTGCACGCATTTGCCGAGGCGCAGGCGGTACTCATCGAGCGTCGCCGAGAGCTCGCGCAGTACCGGCACAGCGATTTCGGCTGCGGCCGTCGGTGTTGGCGCGCGGCGGTCGGCGGCGTGGTCGGCCAGCGTGGTGTCGGTCTCGTGCCCGACCGCGCTGATCACCGGGATCGGCGAGCCGGCGATGGCGCGGACCACGACTTCCTCGTTGAAGCCCCACAAGTCCTCGATCGAACCGCCGCCGCGGGCGACGATCAGCAAGTCCGGCCGCGGAATCGCGCCGCCCTCCGCCAGCTCGGCGAAGCCGCGCAAAGCGGCAGCGACCTGCCCGGCCGAGCCGCTACCCTGGACCAGCACCGGCCAGACCAGGACGCGGCTGGGAAAACGGTCGGCCAGACGGTGGAGGATGTCGCGGATCACCGCGCCGGTGGGCGAGGTGACGACGCCGATGACTTGCGGCAGGAACGGCAACGGGCGCTTGCGCTCGCGCGCGAAGAGTCCTTCCGCTTCGAGGCGCCGGCGGGTCTTTTCGAGCAGCGCCAGCAGCGCGCCCTCGCCCGCGATCTCCATTCGCTCGATGACGATCTGGTACTTGGACCGGCCAGGATAGGTGGTCAGCTTGCCCGAAGCGACGACCTCGATCCCATCCTCCGGCACGAAGCCGAGCGTCTGGACGCCGCCGCGCCACATGACCCCGTCGATCACCGCGCCTTCGTCCTTGAGGCAGCAATAGAGATGGCCCGAGGCGGCGCGCTTCACGCCCGAGAGCTCGCCGCGCAGCTTGACGTAACCGAAGCGATCCTCAACCGTGCGCTTCAGCAGGTTCGAAATCTCGGTGATGGTGAGCGGCGCGGCGTTGTCCCCGGCGAGCCCCTTGGCTACCAGCCCGCTGTCGCCGTCCTGGGCGCCGCCGTAAGAGTCGTTGGGAGTATCGCCGGGCATGAACATCCTCTTGCTGGGGTCGGGCGGACGAGAACATGCGCTGGCATGGAAGCTGGCGCAATCCCGCTTCATCGCCGAAGACGGCGGCACGCTTTTCGCCTGCCCTGGCAATCCGGGCATCGGCGAATATGCCGAGCTGGTCGAGATGAATGTCGCCGACCATGCCGCCGTGGCCGATTTCTGCGCCGCGAATGGAGTCGATTTCGTGGTCGTCGGCCCCGAGGCGCCGCTGGTCGACGGCCTGGCGGATTCGCTGCGCGAGGCGGGCATCGCGGTGTTCGGTCCGTCGAAGGCAGCCGCCCAGCTCGAAGGCAGCAAGGGCTTCACCAAGGACTTGTGCGAGCGCGCCGGCATCCCAACGGCTGGCTATGTGCGCGCAACCTCGCTCGGTGAGGCAAAAACCGCGCTCGACCGGTTCGCGCCGCCCTACGTTCTCAAGGCCGACGGGCTCGCCGCCGGCAAGGGCGTCGTCATAGCAGAGAACCGCGCCGAAGCCGAAGCCGCGCTGACGGAGATGTTCAGCGGAGCGTTCGGAAAGGCGGGCGCGGAAGTCGTGATCGAGGAATTCATGGAGGGCGAGGAAGCGAGCTACTTCGCCCTCACCGACGGGGCTATCATCGTGCCGTTCAGCGGCGCACAGGACCACAAGCGTGTCGGCGACGGCGACACCGGGCCGAACACCGGCGGCATGGGCGCTTACAGCCCCGCGCCGATCCTGACCCCCCAGGTGCGCGGCGAAGCGATCCAGCGTATCATAAGCCCCACCGTGCGCGCGCTGGCCGAGGCCGGCACCCCTTACGTCGGGGTCCTCTATGCCGGATTGATGCTGACCGAGTCGGGGCCCAAGCTGGTCGAATACAACTGCCGTTTCGGCGATCCGGAATGTCAGGTGCTGATGATGCGGCTGGAAAGCGACCTCGGCGAATATCTCTATGCCTGCGCCACCCAAAGCCTGGGCGCATTGCCGCCGCCGAAGTTCTCCGACGACACCGCGCTGACAGTGGTGATGGCCGCGAAAGGCTATCCCGGCACGCCGGAGAAAGGCGGCGCGATCGGCGGCATCGCCGAAGCCGAGGCGACCGGAGCCAAGGTCTTCCACGCCAGCACCGCGTGGAAAGACGGCAAGCTTGTCGCCAACGGCGGACGCGTGCTCAACGTCACGGCGCGCGGACAGGATATCGCGGAGGCCCGGCAAAAAGCTTACGGGGCGGTGGAGGCGATCGATTTTCCGAGCGGGTTCTGCAGGGGGGACATCGGCTGGCGCGAGCTTGCCCGGGCGGAACGTTAGACGCCGAGCAGGTCCCGCAGCGCCCACAGCGGCAAATACGGGCGAGCAAGAGTCTTGTCGGCGGCATAGGGCCACCAGCCGGGCCCGAACGGGTAGTATAGCCGCACCGGCACTCCCAGCTTCCTGGCGATGGCCATGGTCCTGCGGCGAGGCAGGCCGCGCAGTTGCTCCAGTTCGCACGGCGTGCCCGCTTCGAGGAGAAGGCGCAACGCGCGCTCGGCAAGCACCGGATCATGCGTCGCCACGCCGACGGCCGCCTCGCGCCCCGCCAAGACGCGGGCGAGGGCAAGATAGGCCTCCGCGACATCGGGCACGTCGCCGTGCGGGGCAGCCCACTCGCCTTTGACCAGACGGATGCGGCAGGGGCCGTCGCGCAAGCATGCGGCATCCGCAGCGCTGCGCTGCCAGCGTGCGGGCAGAGCGATGCCCGCCGACAACTGCCCGGCCAATGCGAGCGTCTTGTCAGCGTGTTGCTCGATCAAGGAGTCGAATACCAAGGGCAGCCCGCCCGCTGCGATCTCCCGAACCAGCGCTTCGTCGAAACCCAGCGCGGGCGCCTTCAGAGCCAGGATCGTGCCAGAACCGGCGAGTTTTTCCGCCAGTTCGCGATAGGTCTGGGCGACTTTCTCCGGCGCTTCGCCTCCCGGCGAGAAATAGCCGGCGCTGGCGGGCAGGCCGAGACGTTTGAGGCTTCGCGCCGCCGTGGGCGCATCCTCTCCCGCCACATGCCGCTCGATCCAGCCGGGCAGCGCATAGCGTACCTTGCGCAACCGCACCCAGATCGGGTTCCGGCGCAGCCGCTCCCGCGCCCAGACGGCGCCGTCCTGCCCCGCGGCGACCAGTCCGGCTAGACTGTAAGGATAAGTCCGCACGCGGACGCATTCGTGGCAATCGCGGGTCCACAAGTCGGCGATCCAGGCTTCGGCATCGCCCATCAGCTCGAACCCGGTCAGTCCGCGCTCAGCCGCGTCGCGCAGCGCGTGAAGCATCAGCAAGGTGCCCGGCGAGCAGCGCGCGTAACTCTCGTCGAAGCCGATCTTGTACAGCCAGTACCGGCCGCTCCATTCGACCGCGAGCTGCATCGCCGCCACGCGCCCGTCGATCCGCAGGAACGCCACGCGGCCCTGCCCCTGCGCGCAGGCCGCGCGGAGGTAACGGCGGAAGAACGCCTCCTTGACAGGGTCGCAAGCGATGGCCGTGCCCGCCATGCGTTTCCAGCTCCTGGCTTCGACCGCGACCGCCTCGTCGAACAGCGCATCGAATTCACCGGGCGACGGCGCGAGCATTTCACACGAGACTTGCCCGAACTCCGCGGCGCGGCGCGCGGCGCGGCGAAAATCCGAGCGGCGGCGGGAGGAAAAGCGGCTTTCCGGATCGCGCCACTCGGGTCCGAGCGCGATTGTCGGGCTCGGCGTGGCGGGACGGACCGAGATCCGCCCGCGCCAGCGCATCGCCGTCTTCAACGCCGGAATGAGCGGAGAGTGGGCCGGAACACGCGCAAGCTCGATCGGCCGCCGCTCGGCCGCCAAGGCTTGCGCCAGCCGCTCGGCCGCTGCCGCATCGCGACACACCGCATCACCGGGCTCGAACACTTCCTCGGCACCCGGCATGCGCCAGCGGGACCAGCGATCCGCGCCATGGCACAAGGGCAGCAAAGCCTCGACTCCGTCCACGCCGGCCGCTTCGAACAGCCGCACCGGCACCCCGGCGAGCATCGTCTCGGCCAGGGCGGCGACGAACTCGGCGCTTTGCGTCGGCAGCGTGGCGAAGCGCCCGAGCCGTCGCCAGCCGAGCGCGAACGTGGCCAGACCATCGGCACGGCCTAAGTCCTTGGCGGACGGATTGATCGGCGACTGGTACAGCTTCGGGACCCTCCGGCGTTCCGATACGCCGGAAGTCCTAAGAAAGCGCCAATTCGCCCGAGGTCAGTCGAGGCGCTGCGCGACCAGTTCCTGCAAGTCCGCCTCCGCCCGCGCGCCGTAATGCGAGATGATCTCGGCGGCGCAGATTGCGCCCATGCGCAAGCACCGTTCGAGCGGCTCGCCGTTGACGTGGCCGTAAAGGAAACCGGCGGCGAAGAGGTCGCCGGCGCCGGTGGTGTCGACAACCTCGTCAACCGGCTCGGCGGGCACTTCGGCGCGCTCGCCGCCGGACAGGCCGATCGCCCCCTCGGCGCTGCGTGTCACGACAAGCGTCGGCACCTTGTCCTTGAGGGCGGCGATGCCGGCTTCGATGTCCTCGGTCCCCGTCAGCGCGGCCAGTTCGTGATGGTTGGCGAAGAGGATATCGATCAGCCCCTCCGCAATCAGCGCGCGGAAATCGTCGCCGTGGCGATCGATCACGAACACTTCGCTCAACGTGAAGGCGACCTTGCGGCCGGCCGCGCGGGCCGCTTCGATCGCCTGCCGCATCGCCGCGCGCGGCTCTTCGGGATCCCACAGGTAGCCTTCGAGATAGAGCACCTTGGCCGCCGCGACGGCCGCGGGGTTGAGCCGCGCCGGCGGCAGGAACTGGCTGGCGCCGAGGAAGGTGTTCATCGTCCGCTGCGCGTCGGGCGTGACGAAGATCAGGCAGCGCGCGGTGGGCGGGTGCCCCGGCCGGGCCGGCGTGTCGAAATCGATTCCCGCGGCGCGAATGTCGTGCGCGAAGACCTCGCCCAACTGGTCGTCGGCGACCTGGCCGATGAAGGCGCACTGAGCGCCAAGCGCCGCCAGCCCGGCGAGCGTGTTCGCCGCCGAGCCGCCGGAGATCTCGCGCGCCGGGCCCATCGCTTCGTAAAGCTCTTGCGCCCGTTCGGCATCGACCAGGGTCATGCCCCCATGGTTGAGCCCCAGCTCCTCGATGAGTTCGTCCTCGCACGGGGCCATCACGTCGACGATGGCGTTGCCGATGGCGATCACGTC
>Ga0164242_10006196_pt1 | contig 13208 bp, 11 predicted proteins | sample OricomgcompostMG_FD_108783 | JGI IMG/M metagenome (GOLD analysis project Ga0164242, IMG submission 108783) | Miracle-Growth compost microbial communities from Emeryville, California, USA - Original compost - Miracle growth compost (MG) ...
GCACTCAGGATGGCACCGGCCCCGTTAGGATACAACGGGTTCTGAGGTGCCATGGTAACAGTCGCGTTGGCGGCGCCAGAGGCGTTGGCGGGCGCGGGTTTTTCCACAACCTTGTCCTGAGGACTCACAATGGTCAACGCGGCGATGCCGGTATAGCTCGAAGGTCGACCAGCCGAAAAGCCCAAGCCAGCGGCCAGAGCCAGCAACACGATCGGTACAAATACGAACCATCGGCGGACACAAATCCGTGCTATCTCGAGTGCATCCACGATCGTTCCTCACAAGCCCTAGTCTGGGGACCACGTCGGCCTAACTTCTACAAATTATCGGCGCAACTTCTTGACCACCAAAGTAATCAGAATCAAGCTTGCCCATCTTGCCTGTTTTATCATAGTTTCCTCCGAGACCACACAGTTGATTCTCATCAGCGTGCCAACTCGATGGGTGTGGCTGCCGCTATGTATTCGGCGATCGCGGTTTGAACGCCGTCACGGCCACCTCTTGCGAACAGCCCATGGTCAGCTGCCGCGATTTGTCGAACGTCCACCCGTAACCCACGACGCTTCAGCCGTCTCAGGCCAGCGAGGCCTCGTTGGCGTTCAAACGCGTCAGCGTCCTCGTTGCAGAAGATCAGTAACAGTCTAACAACGCGATGATCGAGGTCGCCCAGCAGAACCTCGGGGACTTGGACCTTGTTGGCCATGCCCAGCAACAGCCAAGCTAGATACGGGATACGCGACTTCAGAGACCGGACAAGCGCCGACCGTTGCCGCCGGGCCGAGACGTTGGGCGTCGGGGCTCCCCGATCAACCGCTTGGGCCGCCTGCCGCACCTCGAGTTCACCGACAGCCCACCCTGGAAAGTCGCGCTGCCAAATGCCGTTGTTGATCAGCACCAAGTCATCGACCGGACATTCAGCGACGGCCCTGCCAGCCAACCAGGCGCCGCTACACAAGCCGACCACCAACCGCGGTGCCGTCTGAGGAACATCCCCAAGCACCTTCACGATGTCATCTATCGCTGACTGACTGTAGATTTGCGGCGATTCTTGGCCCGCGCCCGGACGCGTGTCTCCAACGCCTCTGCGGTCGAACCTGGTCGTCCGAATTCCCACTCCCGCAAGTGACCTTGCCAGTGTGACCCACAGCCGAGCGGGGCCGATGTGGTGCTCGGCTGCGGCGTTCACGCAAATCAACTCGCGCGCAACCTCACCAGGCGGCTCCGTAATAATACGGAAAATCCCGTCATCATGGTCGGCTTCTACGTGTTCGCGAATGAATCGGCCGTCCGCCGTCAAGCCCACCACCGTCTCTACGACCGGCTTCAGCGACAGTGGAGCAGCCTCTTCGCTCATGCGTTCGTCAAGAAAACGCACGATCCTGCTCATGGAGCCTCGAGGTGCCACGGCATCGAAACTTGGCACCTCGAGGAATTGTTCCTGGCCTACGATCCGCACTCGTTGGACCCCTGGCCGGTCACGCAGGATCGATGACTCAGGTTCGCCCTCGCGCGTCATGAGCAACACGTCGGGATCATCGCGCGCGCCAGCATCATGCCGCCAGGCGAACTCGGTCGGTTTCATCGACCGCAGCGATCCGAGCGTCTGTTTGCTCAACGACAATCCGGGTATCTCAGCCGACCCGTCCGAGTAGCTTTGAGAAGGAACACTTAGTTTGTGCAGCACCCGTTGCCCACGGATGTAAGCGCTCGGGTCCTCACAGGGGTCCCACAGCACCAAGGTCTGCAGGCTCGGACAACGGTGGCTCACCGCCAACGCCAGCGTCGCCCCCATTCGCAAGCCCATCACCGCAATGTGCGCCGCGCCCGAGTCTGTCGCAAACTGACAGGCAGACAGAATGCTCATCAACCACCTGTCGACTTGGTCCGAGTCCATCCAATCACCCGCACTGTCGCCCGTGCCGGGATAGTCAAGCCTAATAGCCAATATACCGATATTGGCTAGTTCATCAGCGAGTGCGAAGAACGCGCTGTAACTCAGCACCTGTTCCTTGCCAAGCGGTGGACACAGTACAACGGCACCTCGGACCAACCCACTGTCCGGAAAGTGGGTCTTGACTAGCGCCGGCCGCTCATCCAGCCCAAGCCAGGACGCTTGAACATCTACGATGGTCGTTACCTCCGCGCATTCGAATAGGTAACACACAGCTCAAGCGGACGCCCGAGGCCGCACAGGGCTGCGCGCCATGCGATCATTCACAGTGAGTTTACGGCAACGGCAAGCGTTGGACGTCTTGGACTCTGGCGCGCACTTCGAGGGAGTCAAATCTGTGAGCGCTGAGCGCCCTGTGGTGGCAGTGTTTCATGAGGATGCTTCATTCGGTGCTCTCCAGTTAAGAGAAGCAGCGCGGGATGTCTGCCAACTGGTCTGGGTGATCGACTCGACGACGGGAGAGTCGTCGACATCGGCTCGGTTGCTGGCCAAATCAGGCACGGTTGTCGATCTGGCAACGCTCACCCACGAGGACGCCGTCAGCCAACTACGTGGCTGCGGAGTCAGTGGAGTTGTCGCATTCACCGATCGTAAGCAAGTCCCAGCGGCGATCTTCGCGGAACATTTAGGGCTTAGTTATCGCTCCCCTCGCGTCATCGACGGCCTCACGAACAAGGCAGCGCAGCGCAGACTGCTGCAACAAGCAGGCTTACCGGTACCTCAGTTCTGGCAGGCGCCTGCGTCCGGAGACCGCGAACAACTCCTGGTGGAGCTCAAGAGCGCTGTCGTGTATCCCGTTGTGGTCAAACCTCAATCAGGCAGCGGCAGCCGGGACGCCTTCCGGGTCGGCACACCATCCGATCTCGCCGACGCGTTGGCGGACATGGTGGATGAAGACGTGATTATCGAGGAGTTTCTCGATGATCTAACGCCACGTGAGCAGCAGTTTGCGGCCGATTACGTCTCTGTCGAGACGGTTTGCGCCGCCGACGGTTACCGACACCTCGTGGTCACCGGCCGGTTTCCGCTTGCTGAGCCGTTTCGTGAGACAGGGTCGTTCATGCCGACGCACCTGCCACCCGCAGAGATCGCCGAGATGCTCAAGATCGCCGAGTCTGCCGGTCAGGCGTTAGGCGTCGACTCAGGCTTTCTGCACACCGAGATCAAGCGAACCCCGGCCGGCCCACGAGTCATCGAGGTAAACGGGCGAATCGGTGGTGGCATCCCCCAGTTGCTTCAAGCACTGGGTGGACCACCACTGCTGACCTGGGCTTTTATGCAGGCGGCCGGGAACGAGGTGCCCGACGTCAAGTTCACGCCCGATGGGGTGGCGTTCTTCCTCTGGTCGCAGCCGCCCACGGACGCCCATCGCGTTGTCTCGGTCACAGGCGCAGAGTTGTTAAGTGACATTCCAGGCGTCGAGGCCACCGAACTCAGCCGCGGGCCCGGTGATGCTGTGGACTGGCACGAAGGAAGTTTCGGCTACGTCTACGCTGCATCAGGAAAAGTCACCGATCACGAAACTCTGTGGTCCACCCGTGAAGAGATCCTTCGGACGGTTGACGTCGAGTTCGCCTAGATCACAACTGCTTACGGACCAACAGCAACGAGCCATTCTGCCCCAGCACCGCGTCATTGTTGACCATCAGACTTGCCCCCAAGGCATCTCGCAGTTCGCGGCCGAGGCTGACAGAACTGTCATAGCGATAGCCCGCGATGCCACAGATCGACATTGCCTGCAACGCGATGTCTTGTAGCAGACGAGTCCCCGAGACTTTCAACGTCTGCAACTGAGTTATGAAGGCAAGGCTCGTGACTTCGTCGGTCAAGTCGATGGCAGCATGCTTCGATGTAGCGTTGGACACCAACCCCCGCAATTGATCCAGCGAGACGCACAGTTCCGCCAGACGGAGCAACGGGACCTGCGCGGCGTCGCCCTGCCCGCGGTAACGCTTGCGCACATGGGCATGAGCCTTCGCCGACATCGCCTCCGCCATCCCCAGCCAGTAGCCACCGAACAGCACGTTGGTTACTGGCAGGCCCGTCTCGTTAACCACGCGGTCGTAGTCGGCGACGATCATGTCAAGTCGACCGGTCGCCTTGAGGTAGAACGGCCGACTGCAACTCCCGCGCAGACCCAGCGCGTCCCAGGGTCCCGTCGGCTCCAGGCTCACATCTTCGCGCAGGCACACCGCAAGCACCTGATCATTCGCAGGGCCGTCCTCAGTCCTACGTGCCGTCACCAGAACGGCGTCGGCGTATTCACCGTAAGAGATGACGGGAGTCTGTTTGGCCAGTTCGAACCGTCCATCGCCGAGGTCGCACACGAAGCACACGCTGGAACGCTCGCTGCCCTTGACGTTGATCTCAGAATTCGCGTTGGCGATCAGCAGTTGTTCCTCGTGGACGCGACTCAGAAAGGTTCTGAGAGCATCGGTTGCGGCGTGACGGGCAAGCACGGCGATCTGGCTGTAATGCATTGTCAGGATCAGCCCGACAGACGCGTCTTGGCCACCCAACACACCGAGTATCTCGGCGACCTCAGCGATCTCTCCACCGGGACCGCCCAGTTCGACCGGCACGAGCAACGACAACAATCTCGCTTCCCGCAATGCGGTGATGGTCTCCGACGGGAAGCGAGCCTCGCGATCGGCTTCGCCCGCGTACACGCCGGTCACCTCGTCTGCGATCCGCTGAATCTCCGTCGACCATTCGGGTCTGATCATGTGACAATCTCTCTCGCTCAGGCAACCGTAATCCGACAGTTACGTTCCGAGTTGAATGCCCTGACAGTGCCGCGAGGCGGCCTGTCCTCACCGACCGCACGCAAGCCGACAACCCGCGGCTCGCCAGGCAGCAGAGAAAACCAGGAATCGTCCGGCTGGTAGCCCGGCACATCCAACGCGACCCACTGGCCGAAGCTGTCGCTTTGCACGGTCACTTGCCACTGTTCGCCCAACTGCGTGGCCGCCGCCCGCAACCCAATGTCGGACGCGAGGGGGCGGACACGGCCCTCAGGCAGATGCGTCGTGCAGGCGATCTCGAAGCCTTCGGCGTTCAGCAACTTGACCCCGACAACGTCGATAGTGGGCGGCCCGAATCGATAGGCGTATGTGAGGTCCCTAAAGCCGCCGAAGGCTGCGCTCAGCGGCAATCGGCGGCGACCGCGCGCCGGCACGTGCAGCGGCAACCGAACGACGTCGGTACGCAGTCCGTTGTTAGCGAACAGCTCGATTTGCACCGTGCAGTCAAGATCACCAGCCGAATCGTTGACCACGTGCGCGTCAAGACCGTTCAAACCCTCATCTGTCACTACGACCGTCTGCGGTGCGCAGACTCTACGCAACACGTACCACGCCGACTTCGGCCGATCGAGCGCATCGATCAGGCCAAGGCCGGCGCCAGGCAGCCAATCCCGCAACTGAAAGACGATCGCACCGGCACAGCTTGAGCCCGTGCTACGCCATTGCGACCAGACCTGGTCGAAAAGGTCCGCCGCCACAGCCCGGCAGAAATCCAGGTAGCGTTCTGGATTAGTTCGACGGATCTCGAAGAGGCGAACGCCGAACATTCGCTCGGCGTAGTACTCGGTCACGTCCTCGAAATCCCACGATGACGTCGTATCGCGGTGTATCGCCGATTTCCATGCGGGCTCGTGTCCAGCGCGATATGCGCCACCGCAGGCCTGTTCCACCGTGCTCGGCTCCGGCGGGATAGCAAAGGCGAGGCACTCCGCAGCGAATCGAACGCCGGCTTGATGAATATCTTCGACCGGCCGCAGATAACCGCCCACCCCGTAGTAGTGGGATACGCCCACCCGCGGCTCAAGTGCCCGGGCTCCTCCAGTCGGTGTGGACGCTAGATAAGTGACGTGCGGCAGATCCTGTGCGAGGAGCGCAGGGATCAACTCGTCGAGCACCGGAATCGGCAACGCCTCGTCGTGGACGCCCATCGCGGCGGCCTGTTGCTCAATCTCATTGCCGCCACTCAGCACGGCCAAGCACGGATGACCGGTAAGACGCTGCGCCAGTTGGCGTACCTCAACCGTAAGCGAGTCGGCGAAGTCAACGTCGTCGGGAGGATCGGCGAAAGCAAGCATGCAGTCTTGCCAGACCAACAGCCCCAATTCGTCGCAGAGGTCATAGAACAGTTCCTCGGGATAGACGCTCTCGCCGGTCAAGCGCAGGACATTGAGATTGGCCTGCTTGACAGCCTCAAGCGCTACCCGGAGCCGATCACGCGGGTTAGCAAGCATGTCTGCGTCGAGCGGCGTCCAGCACGCCCCGCGCAGGAATGCCGGCACACCGTTGATCACAGCAGCGAACGCATCGTCCGTACGGTCGAAATCGATCGTACGGAATCCGACAACGCCCAAGTCGATTCGTATCTCACCGATTTCAAGGGTCACCGGGTACAACGGCTGTTCGCCGTGGGTATGCGGCCACCACCGTTCGACGACGTCTAGTTCAACGATCGCCGACGCAGTGCCGTGTTCTTCTTGCCAGTGAATAGTGACCGGAGCACTGTGCTCACCGACCCAGACCCGCGCGGGGCCGGATGCAGACTCGCCGACCAGTTCCAGGTCGATCTCTACTCGTCCGCCATCAGTAGTCTCGTCGCAACAGGCCTCGATCCGCTTGCCGACGACGTCGACCGGCGAAGCCGGAAGCAACAACATTGGTCGCCAGGGTCCCACCGCCGCAGGAATCGGCACCCAGCCCTTCAGCCGACCGAGCATGGTCGTGCGAAACCAACGTTGACTCGGGTATTTCAACCTGCTGACTTTCCAGCGCGGTCGCGGACGCCGGATCGCGAAAAGGGAGCGAAGCGAAGAACACCGAATCGCCAATACGTTCGACTCCCGCAGTTGCGGCACTTCGACGATATGGCTGTGGAACATGTTCTCGCTGTGCAGCACCAGTTCATCATTGAGCCACACATCGGCGACCGTCGCGAGGCCGTCGACCCGAAGTTGACGGCGGCATGACAGGTCCGCAGCGTCGAAGCTGGCTAGAAACCACCAATCTTCGGCGTCCAGGTCTCGCCCATCTAGCGATTCGCCAGCGGCGCGCAGCGCGGCAGCGGCCGTGGCTGGGCCCGGCAACGGCAGCCAGTCCAATCCGCTCTTGAGATCCGACGGATGCCCAGCGAGGCCGGGCGACGTTGCGGCGCACCGCCATTCGGCCGCAGCGAGCAAGTCGCCGATCACGTGGGTCGCCATCGTCGGAACTAACGCAGGTAGTGAGCGACAAGGACATCAATGCCCGAAGCCCAGTCGGCAGCCATAGCCGCGATGAGGTCCGAAAGATTCGCATTACGGCCCCTTGCGGCCCGAGCCAGGGTGAACTGCAACGACTTAGCCGAATCGGACAGCGATTGCAGACGCTCTGCGGACTGGGTCAGCACGCTCGCGCCAGCCTCGTCGTAACGTGCAAGCCAGTTCAAAAAACCCGCCGCTGCCTCAGCAGACGCACCACACTGGCGGCAGGTGCCAAACGCGTACCGATGGAACATCTCCGGGTCTGAGCTCTGAAGCCAACCGAGATCCTTCTGGATCCTTTCGCCCAACAGAACCACCGGGTTCGACGGGGGAATCCGCCGCAGGTGGCCGACCATGAGACGCCGCGCGCTATCGACGAGTTCGGCTGGCTCCGGCCGACGAAGCCGGTCAAGATTGATCACCTCGATGTACGGAAGCAACGCATCGGGATTAGACCAAGCGCCCAACCGGAACACACCATCGAAGTCATCGCCTTCAAGACGGTAATAACCCGAGTTGTGGAAGTACTCGAGAATACGATTGTCGCGGTCCAGCAGGTTGGGCACGATCGAGGTCTTGGCGTGGATGCGTTGATACGAGACGCCCTGGGTGTCGGGCAGGTGCCACGCATCGACCTCGATGTTGAGCAAGCGTCCGAGGGCGAACTGCTCTTCCACGTGATCGACAACCGGACGCCATGCGTTCAACTCGTAAGCGTCGATTCCGAACAGTTCGCGCAAGTCTTCGGGCGGATGCTTGAACATGGTCCATTGATCACCCTCGAATCCGGCGCTCAACGCGAACGCGCCGGCTGCTTCTGGAACCAGGCCGAGGGCGTTCAATATCTCGACCCACAGGTCGACGTAGCAATTCGTCTCGGTCCAGGTGCGGTCTGCGCCATGGCTCGCATGGCGAACATGGCCCTCCGGAGTCAACGACAGCAGCGAAACGGCGCTCATACCCACACCTGTTCCTGAACAGACTCCGGCCAATCGCGTGGATCGAGGCCATGGGCGCTGAGCAAAGCGAGGGCGATCCGTTCTAGACCGAAACCGAAGCACGCTGAATGCGCCGTCGAACCATCAGCGAGCGCGATCTCGAACGGCTCGGCGAAGTGATCCTGATGGTAGTTCGCTGAAGCGATCGCGGTGGGTTTCTCTGCCACGACAGGCGCAACGATCTCATATTTCAATTCGGTGTCACGTTGATTGTTCGCCAGGATTCGGCCGGCCCTTCCGAAAAACGGATCATTGGCGACCACGGCCTCGACCTGCAAGCCTAGACCCGCCAGCAGCGAAAGCCCGCGCCGCAACCAGAGGGTCCGATGTTCCAATGCCTGTTCGGCGTTGCCCACTCTGACAAACTCGTGCATCCGGAAAGACTGCATGCGAGTGGGGTCCAGGCTCGGTTCGTGTCTGAAGCAGTAGCCCTGCACCTCGAAGCGACGGCCCTCGCGCGGCATGGTTCCCGTAAGACTCGGATACAACGAATGACACGCTGCCGAACACATCACGACTTCAGCCGGCACCAGCGCCTGAGTCCAGTCGCCACCACTCTCAGCGAGAGCGAGCAGTCTCGCGTGATCACGATCGTCACCGACGAACGTGTCGATCGAACCTGTCAAGTTCGGGAACGACTTGAGATAGCCGGTGTGCGCGAATGCCGAACGCGGCATGATCGGGGGAAAATACAGCCGGGCCGCGTCTTGGTCGGCACCTGCCGCCGAGGCAACGCGTTCAATGCCCCGGATCAGTCGTTCGAAGAGACCCGAGCGCTGATAAAGGCCGTTGATGCCGCTGTCAACGAGCACCTCAGTCTTAGTGAGCGCGTCCCGAAACTCCTCGCTGCTTTGAGTCTGATGCATCAATGGCCTCGCTGGACAAGCAGTAACTGCGCGTTGTTGTTGTTGATCCGGTCATTGTTGACCATCAAAGCCGCACCGTATGCGTCCCGCAGCGCCCGTGCCAAGCTGTACTGCGAATCATGTCGGTATCCGCTGATGCCACAGATCAGCATCGCCCGGCCGACGATGTCGACAACCAACGTCGAAGCAGACACCTTCAGAGTGTTCATCTGCACCGCGAACCCGATAGAGGTCGTCTCGTCCTCGTCATCAGCCACCTCGACGTAATGACGTCTCAACCCTCGCACAGACTCAGCCAACTGTTGGAGCATGCTGTGGAGTTCGGCCAGTCGAAGCGCGCCCGGTGGCATCGTGCCGGCCTTCTTGCGTGCCTCAGCCTGAATGTAGGAACGGGCCTTCGTCTCGGCACCCTGGGCAATGCCGAGCCAAAGGGATGTCCAGACGATGTGCGACACAGGAAGCATCGTGCGAGCCGAGATATCGGCGTACGGATCGTCGAGGATATGGCTCATAGGACCAGTGGCCTCAAGTAGAAAGCCCAGGCTGCAGGTGCCGCGGAACCCCATCGTGTCCCAACCAGATGTCTCACTCAACACCAAGTCTGGCGACGGGCAGACGACCAACACCTGGTCGTTCGACGCACTGTCCGGGCTCTTACGGGCCGTCACCAACACAGCGTCGGCATACTGGCCATACGAAATCACGGGCGCTTGTTTGCGCAACCGAAAACCATCGGCCACCGGCTCAACCGCGCAGGAACTCATCCGCGTATTGCCGCCGATACCAATCTCAGTCGTCGCGGATGCCAGTAGCAATTGTTCGTCGGCGACCCTGCGCAGAAACGATCGAAGAAACGGACTTCGGCCATGACGAACCAAGCACGCGACCTGTATCTGATGCATCGCGAAGACCATTGCGCTTGACGCGCAATGCCGGCCGAGTTCGGTGATCGCCTCGCCAACGTCGTCAAGCGATGCGCCGAGCCCACCGAGTTCGCTAGGGATCAACGCCCCCATCATCTTCTCGGCCCGTAACGCCTCGATCGATTCCTTCGGGAAGCGGGCGTTCGCGTCGACCTCGTCGGCGTGTGCGGCCGCCACCTGCTCAGCGATCTGTCTGCCCGTCTCAGCGAGCGCGGAGTGGCTCACCAGATCGCCTGTCAGCCCTGCACCGGAGCGCTCGCGCCGAGTTCGATCAGCGCGTCCTGGATCGCAGCCACCGACTCGAACGTGCTCTTTCGAAGCATCTCGTCGGGGAACTCGATGTCGAAGGCATCTTCCAATGCGAGCATCACATTCACGCTGGCGTGTGAGGTGAGTCCTGCCTGGTAAAGATCCGCATCGTCTGAGAGGCTGTCAACGTCGACAGGCATTCGGCCATGTTCGGCCAGAACCTGTCGGATCTCGTCAATCACTCGCTTGCCCTCCCTCGTGAATGTTGCCCGCTTGTGCGACCACAGTCGCAAAGCCAACGCCACCGCCGTGGCTCATACTCACTGAAATATGGTGGATCTGCCGTTGGCGCGCCAATTCGGCAGCATCGCCGGTAAGAATGATCTCAGGCCAGCCGCCTTGCTGTCTTCGAACCTCGATCGAACGCCAATGCGGCACGATGGTGGTCGGTCTCAGCAGCTTCAGGACCGCTTCCTTGGCCGCGAATCTGACGGCCAGACGCTCGGCTGCAACTGGAATAGTCGATCCCGCGGTCTTGATCTCATGCTCAGTGAAGACCTTGCGCGTATACCGCGCGCCGTAGGCCCGCAGCGATTCGGCGACCTCTGCGGTTGACTGCACATCAGCACCGACGACGACGGAACAGCATTCATGAGTCATCGTCATACGCTCTTTCTGTCGTTAATGGGACTTACGCTGGCTTGGGTCGCTTAAGCCAGGCCTGATGATACCTCACATCGTTCTTATGCGCATGAAACTCACCGCGCGCTTTCTGATACCTGACTAAACACGGTTCCAGCGCAAACCCACCGTTCTGATAACGTCCCAACTCGTTCGCCACGACTCCAGTAAAGACCGTGCTCAGTACGCACCGGTACCCTTCAGCACCGCAAACACGGTCTTCCACAGGATCTGCAGGTCACCCGCGATCGACCAGTTCTCGACGTAGCGCAGATCGAGCCGCACCGACTCATCCCAGTCGAGGCTGCTCCGCCCGCTGACCTGCCATAGTCCGGTCAGGCCCGGCTTGACCAGGAACCGTCGGTGCACGTGCGCCTCATACCGATCGACCTCACGCTGCAGCGGCGGTCGCGGACCAACCAACGACATCGAGCCCGTCACCACATTGACCAACTGCGGCAATTCATCCAGCGACAGCTTGCGCAACCAGCGACCGATCGGAGTGACCCGAGGATCGTTGCGCATCTTGAACAACACCCCGTCGCCGTGGTCGTTCTCGCTCTGCAGCGCCGCCAGTCTGTCTTCGGCGTCGACATACATTGAGCGAAACTTGAGCATGGTGAAGGTCTGACCGTTACGTCCGATCCTATCCTGGCGAAATAGCGCCGGTCCCTTACTGGTGAGTCGGATCGCGGCCATCAGCGCGATGAAAGCGGGCGAGAGCAGAAACAAGACGCAAGCCGCAACCGAGCGGTCGAACGTGCTCTTAAGCACCCGCCGAAAACCAGTGAACTCAGGCTCTTCGACATGAACCAGCGGCAGGCCGGCGACCGGGCGAATGTGCAGGCGCGGCCCGGCGATCTCAGTGAGTCCAGGTGAGACCACCAAGTCGGTGGCGCTGCCCTCGAGTTGCCAGGAGATCCAGCGCAGCTTGTCTGGTCCGATCGCGCCCGAGGACACAACAGCGACAGTGTCCGCGCCGCAGAGCTTGACAGCGGCGATCACCGAGTCGACATCGCCCAGCAAGGGGACACCCACGCTGTCGAGGGTCTCGATCGTGTGCGTCTCGGTGATGACCTCGGACGGGACGCATGCCCCGACCACTCGCATGCCCGCGTGCTGGTCGCGGTGCAGCACCGTGGTGAAGCGTTTGATGGCCTCGGCATCTCCGACGATCAGCACCGAGCTCAGGGCGCGGCCGCGAGAGCGTTGCGCGTGTAGCCACTTACGCGCCGCATACCGTCCGAACAGGTTAAAGGTGACAGCGAGAGGAAGCGCGAGGAGCACGAAGCCACGGGCGAGGTCGGCATGGGTCACGAACGAGGCGAACGCCACCAGCGCTGTCAGATGTAGAAACGCGGTGAAGATCCGCTGGAACTCGGTCGACCCGACGCCGATAAAGCGGGCCTCATAGCCCCGGTTAATCGCCACCAGCGCGACCCAGGTCACCGGCAGAAACACGATGACGAAGCTGTCGAAGCGCCCGCCTGTGGTGTTGATGCCGAATCGCAGGAAGTAAGCCACAAGGACGGCGGCTGCCGCCGTCGCGAGGTCGGCCAGGACGAGGCCCATCTGATAATTGCGCACCCAGTTGGCATGCCTGGTGTGGCCTGGGCGCTCGGCCGCCGATCCTTCGGTCAGCGAGGCATGCACGGGCACCCGCGGCCCAGGCTGGCGAGGCGCTCGACAATGACGGGATCTGCCGGTGTCCACCTGGTGCGGACGAGCCGACGACGCGTGAGGCGCGTTCGGTGCCAACACCGAACCAGCTGCCCTGCCGCGATCTTCGCCAGCCGTCGCATTGCGACGCGTATCCATCAATTCCCCCCGTACCAGCCATTCGATCAAACGTCCTGGCTGCATCCCCCGATGTAGCGCCTGGGCTCCGCTCACTTCACCGGGCCCATCAGCTGCGCAGAACCTTTATAGCGTGTTAGACCCTTGTTTGGGAAGCGTGAAAACACTCCTTCGCGGCGCATCTTTCAACCCGACGCCGCAATCGCGACGCAGCGTAATCGCGATATTTCACTGAGTGCCGATCATCGCGTCTCGACGTGTCGCACACCACTCATTGGGCCATTGCGCTCGTTTGCAAGGATCGACATGTGACCCCAAACACCTACGGCGCTGGTCCGCGGCCAGAGAGCCAGAACGATTCCGACGACACCCCGTTGCGACGCGACGTCCGCCGCGTCGGCGACCTGCTCGGCGAGTCGCTGGTGCGCCAGCACGGGCGGCCACTGCTCGACGGGGTCGAGCGGGTGCGAGCGCTGACCAAGC
>Ga0164242_10006197_pt1 | contig 13208 bp, 16 predicted proteins | sample OricomgcompostMG_FD_108783 | JGI IMG/M metagenome (GOLD analysis project Ga0164242, IMG submission 108783) | Miracle-Growth compost microbial communities from Emeryville, California, USA - Original compost - Miracle growth compost (MG) ...
TTCTGAGCGGCCAGGAGCGCCTTGGCGCGAAGGTGCCCCGGCTGCGAAGCGCGCTGCTTCAGCGCTGCCGTGAACGCCGCCTTGCCCTGCCCGGCGACACCGGCCTGCTTCTTGAAGGCCGCAATTTCCTTCTTCGGATTCGGGGCCTTGATGATCTTCTTCGCAAGCTGGCGCTTCTGTCGGGAAGCAACAGCCTGAGGAGAATGGTTGTTCTGCGCCATTACTTACCCTTCTTCCGCATGTTGTTGTGAACTAGAATAGTGGTTTTCGCGTGCCTGTTTCCACGTAGTGCACGCTTGACTGCCTCTCGGCGGGCGTCTTTGTCGCCCCCAAGCGTGGCCTGGCGAACCAGCTCGTCAGGGATACCAGACCAATTTTTCGGTCGAATGTTCGTCATGCGGTAATCCCCTTTGCGGCTCGGGTTGTCCAGCCGAAATGTTCGGCATACTTCCTGGCAAGAGCGTCGTGAGCTTCTCGCATCGACATGCTCGCTTCGTCCTCTGGCGCAATATGCAACTTCTTGTGAATGCGCTCACCGTGAACATCGTTCGTGATGTGTTGCGCAAACGCTTCCGCGTACCCCTCGCGATTATTCTTCTTGCCATATTGGGCGCCGGGAACACCGGAGTACACGGAGGCGTGGAATTTGGCATGCTCACCACGGGTAGTCACGTCGAAATTACCCGTGCGGTTGTGGTGGATGTGGCCAAGTTCGTGGATGAGCGTGTGCTCCAACGTATTCGCTGCATCGTTGTGGCTGTGCAACCAGTGATGCGTCTGACCACCGATCTTTTCGCCTGCATATTTCAACGCCTTGGGCGAGATATGCACATTCAACGTATCGCCGCCAAGCACATAAGCGAGCGTACTCCCCCAACGCTTTCCATCTGCATACGTCGGGTCAAGGTGGTACATCACGCGACCGCCGTTCTGCGGACCGATCATATGCTCCGTGGCGGCAGTTACTTCATGAACTCGCTGTGCAAGAGTCTGCACGTCCTTCTTACTTGTGCCGGGCGTTCCGATATGCAGAACAGTGCCGTTGTCGTGCTTCAAGAAAACATGGTGCCCGGTGCTATATGTCGAAGTAATCAACTTCAACATTTCGGGGTCCATCGGACTCCCGCTGCTGTCGAAATGCGCGGACATCGCTTCAGTCGCACCGACCGGGATAAACCCATGCATCTTCTCGGAACCAAACTGCTTGATTCCAGCCTGACGGATTCGCTCATCTGCACGATTCTGAAATTCGGCAGAATTGAAATGCGAATTGATATCCTCGGCTTCTACACCGTCAATACCTCGACGACGTGCCTGCATAATCATTGTCGTCGGGCCGTAATCACCGCCACGATAGCTCGAACGACGCCACGTACCATCGCTGTTCTGGTATTCACGCATCCACGTTGAGCCGCTGAACCGATAGCGACCCCTGCTATCTTCGAGAATGTCGCCCTTTTTCGGATTTTCGAGCTTCTCGATAGTGCTTCGTGTGCTCTCGGAGGTAGGCTTTTCCGTCTTCGGCTTTACCGTGCGCGGTTTGCGCGTCGGGGCAACCTTCTCGAACGCATTCTCTGCAATATCGTGCGTGTAGTAGTGCTCAGCCTCATTCAGCTTGCCTTCGTTCCAGCGCACAGTGACACCACCTGTAGGGTGGATATCCACCACCTTGCCGTGGTCGTCCCCCGGCAGAGTTGTATCGTTCACCTTGTCACCGCGTTTAAACGACGAAACAAGACGCTTCGGACGATACTCCGGCCCCGCGACTTCCTTCGCCCCCCGAAAATGCTTCCCGTGGAAATCGTGCCACTTCTTATTTTCTGCAAGCATCGAAGCTACATCCACGCCGTGCTCGTACGGCTGGAACTTAGGCTCGTGCAAAGCCTCTTCGGAGGTCGGCAACCCGTGCTTTCCTCCAAGACCAGAAGCGTGCAACATCTTTGCCGCATCACTCAGCTCAGAACGAAGGCGCGCCTGCTCCGCTTTGAACGTTTCGCTCGGATTACGAGAACCACGTCCCGTTGAGTAATCCAAGTACGTCTTATGCATGTCGAGATAACGCCGAGACGCTTCGCGCTGAAATTCGGTAGGACCAGACTCCTTGGGAGCACTCTTAGCCACTCCGGCGAAAGGTAGTTCGCGTGTAGCGCGGTTTGACTTACTGGCGGTTGGGCTCTCGACAGCCTTTCCACGAGTAAAAGCGCTGTGCCACTCTTCAGGCTCCGGCGTATGGATTCGACCTTCACGAATCAGCTTGTGCTCAAAATCCTTCTTCTTCCACAATGCTGCGGTGCGCGCATCAAGCGGAATGTAGCCGTGCTTCCAATGATATGCCGTGCCGGGAACGTGGTGCTTGTTTACTGCGGCAAGATCAATTTCGCGCAGATTGTATTTCTTTTCCGACCGGCCCATTTCCCGGCTTCCCAACCTTTCAGAAAGTCTTGCGCTGCGCTACCGACGCAACGGCCCCCGCACGAACCTGCGGACTCGCCTTCTTGCCACGCCCCCATCGGCCAGTCTTTGCAGCACGATCGATAACACCCCGCGCAATCATAATTGCACGCTTGCGGGACATTCCACGCTTACGCATAAGCGCGTGGGCTACTTCTCTCTCATAATCCGAGAGCTTTCGCTTCGATCCCGGCTTGCCGAGCGGGGAGGCGTCACCGACTCGCCCGCCCGGCGTGATCGCCAGGTCCACGTATGGATCGCGCAACCGATATCGAGACATGATTACCCGGCGTTCGGCTCAGTGCTCGGGGGACCTGCCTCAACCGGAACCTGCTCGGTCGTGGAGGGCTCCGGCGCGGTCTGCTCAGACGCCGGGTCCGGTGAAGGCGCGGGCTCCTCTCCGCTCGGAGTCGATTCCTCAGGGGTCGTCTCAGGGGTCGTCTCAGGGGTCTGCTGCTCCTCAGGAACCTCCGGCGTCTCAGGCTCGGTGGGAACCTCCGGTGCCCCATCAGAGAGCACGCCTGCCTCACGGAGCGCGGAGAAGATGTCCTCCTTGACCGTCTCAGCGGCCCTGTCGATTGCGCGGGCGATGCTGTGCCCGTCCAGATGCGGAATGGTCGTCGTCATGCGCCTATCGTACCTAGGCGCGGAGCTTGAACTTTGGCTTTGCTCGCCCGAACTTCACGACATTGTGCAAAACGTCATTTACCAACGGGGCACCTTCGTGTGGAGGCCCCGCGTAACATCCACAATTCATGTGCACTGAGCCAGGAAGCCCGATAACGGTTCCTTGGTTTGCGTAGAAATTATTTCCATTCGCCGCAATACACTCGGCTTCGTTATTTTTCGTTGGGTCGAGGTACCACCCAAGCAAAGAACCATAAATGTTCGCTGCACGCTGTACTTTCGCGACAGTGAGAAGCCGCTCTTTTCGAGCTTTCTCGTGAGCGCGATAGAGCAAACTTTCCTCAGAGAGTGCGGTGCGAATAGTTTTTCCATCATCAAGAGATTTTTGGATTCGCTTCGCTGCATTTCCGATGTACGCGGCCCGATAATAAACTTCGTTATCACGAACTGTTCGCACTTCACCTTTCGTGCGAACGCCGGGTGTGTGGGAGAGCCGGGCGTTCGGGCGGTGCTTCGTGCCTTGGTTCGCGAGACTCAGTGCAACTTGCGCGGCTTGCGCTGAGATGTGAAATGGGCTCAGCAAGACTTCGATCGCCTTCGCGGTGGTAGCGAAAGCGGCCCCGGCGAGAAGGATGTTCGCGATAGCCCGTACTGTCGCGTCGTCCTGTGGCGGAGGCTGCACCGTGTGGACGGCCTGCTGCGGTCGCTGCGGCGCTCCTAGCTCACTTGCATACGTCGGTGGGGTGAAAGCCACGTCAGCCCCCCTGGACGGCCTGCTGCGCCGCTCCTACGGCTCCGGCGACCCCGGCCACCGCTTGCCCAACCGGTGACGCGGGAGCACCGCCCATGTTCGCGGCCTGCTGGCGCGCGAGCTGAGCGGCCTGGTCGAAACTCGACTGGAAATCCTTCTTCATCTGCTGGCCGTCGAGACCAACATACGAACTGACCTGCTCAGCCAATCCCGCAATGAACGAATTCGGAACCGGACCACCGGGTGGCATCGCCATTGCGGTTTCGAGCAAAGTTACAGCCGTGGACTTGTCGATATCGTTCAGCGGCTCGAACTTCAAACGTGGCACTACGGCATCGGGGCCGAAGTTCCAGCGAATAAGCGGAGCGAAAACTTCAAGGCGAACCTGGTGCTCAATTTCGCGCGCTTTGGACTCAAGGCTCTGAAGGAAGAAATCGGACGCATCCGATGAAAGCGCGTAGCTTCCGCGCCCAAGTCCAGTGGTGGATGTCAACTCCAAGAAACCGGCAAGAATGCTTTGAGTAGCTGCGTTGTCGAGCCACTGGATGATTTCCTGGAATTGCTCCGCTCCCTTACCGGAGACATCGAGCATGTCAATGCCGACAGACGCCGGCCCCTGCGGGGCAGCAATCGGGATCACACCGCTGTTCTTCATGCGCGCAATCTCCGAAGCAACGTTCTTCGCGGTTCCGCCGTCGTTTGCCTTCACAACAACGCGGGGCAGCGCAACGCGCTCTGCGAACTGGAACCACAGAAGTAGAATCTTCTGCTTTGTCTTGTACGCCCAATACGCAACTTCCATATCAGAAGTTCCGTTAAGGGGGTCACGCCGGGTGCCATGAGTGAAAACGAAAGCTCGCTGCGGCTCAATCTGGATCGGCCACTTGTTCGGTCGTGAAATTTCAGGACCGATGTAGTACGCCTCCTGCTCGAAACCGGCGTATCTACCCGTCACCGGCTCCCGCATGATGCGACAGGTCGTTTGTGGCCTGAACGCAATATCGTCGTAGACGAATTTGCCGGAGAAGATGCCGGTTCCGGGTCGAACCACTTTCTCAAAGTAGGCACGCTTGTACGAAAACCCGGTAGTCGTGAGACCAATCAACTCATCGAGCGATGTACGCATTCCACCAGACAGCAAATCCGCCGACATGTAGGTGTTCAGCCATTCGCTCTCGCCTCGATCACCCTTCATCTCCACGATGCTGTGCTCTGCGGAAATGATCGGAAGAACCAGTGCGTTCTCCATCTGTCGCGACTTGTAGTCGCGCTGAAGCATCTGATAGAGGTCGCGAGCCTCCCAGTCGGCGTAGTCCGTGATGAGCTTGCCGTCAGGCGTTGTACCGACCTGCCAACGATCGAACCACCCAAACGCCGTGCCGTCTTCCTGACCAAGCGGAGGGAGGTTCCACCCGTCTTCAGCCTTGATCGGGACGATTTCCGCGACCACTATGCCCACCAATCGTCGTCATTGCTTTCCCAGCGGCCCGGCCCATGCTCTAGCCCGGCTCCGGCGCTGCTCCCGTACATCGTACTTTGGCCCGCGCTGATGTACATGTCTTCGTCTGTGAATGGGTCGTAACCATCGTAGTTAAAACCCGCACCCTTGCCAGGTGGCGGATTCTGATACGACATGAATTCGAGATTCGACGCCGAACCACTGACCCAAAAAGCTGCAAGCACAGCATCCGCGGAGTCAGTTGATCGATTCAATCGTTTCTTGATATCGTCCTTCGACTCAACCACCATGTGCGCGCCTGCATTGAAACGATATTTCGGCGCAATCAACTCATCGAGAAGATTTTCATCATTTGGCAACGAAATGTTCGAGTTACGCGAAGGATCAAGCAACTCTCGCATATTCCACCATGCGGCGGCTCGGTCATTCAAAAACTTGAACTCGCCAAGAAGGTCCTGCCGTTGACTATTCTTAGCTGCATTGAACGGAACAGGAGTGCCTACGATCTTCCCCTGATTCTTCATTCGACGTAATGCGTCGTAGACGCCAGAACCAAGACCGATGATATCGATAACAGCAATAGATTGCGGTTCATGCAAATACACGGCAACTCGATCAGCAATTTCCATCGTGTCCGCGATGTGCATTCGCTCCAACCGCTCAATATGCGAGCCATAACGATGCGCAAAAACCGTCTCATCCTCACCAGAGCGCGCAACATCGACGCCGATGATATGAACGCCGGGTTGATGAGCCTTCAAGCTGGCGTGGCGGTCGTCAGCATTCAGGTTCGTCCAACGCTCCATCGATCGCTGTACCCAACCGAGCGGAATGATCCCCTCGGTAGCGGACTCGGGGAACAGACCACGCACTTTTGCAGTGAAGATACTCGAATTCGCACAAGCGGCTTGAATGTTCGTCTTGATCGATTCATAGTCCAAGCCAGACTCAAAGATTCGGTCCGAAACCCCGGCCCAACGCATGATGCGTTCATTGACCCATTCGGCGTTTACAAGATTGTCGTGAACGTGAACCGGAACATCTTCCTCGCTGTATGGGATGTTCTCGGCCTCCATGAGCGCTTTCAAAAGCGGATACTTCGAGACCTGCTCGCGCGTCATGTTTGGCGTACGCAATGCGTCGATTCGGATGATGTTCCATCCAGAATTCAACGGAGAATCTGGTCGACAGATCGAAGCAAAATGACTGCTCGGGTCGTCGGGGTTACCGATCGCGAGAACACGCGCATTGTCGTTTGTCACAAGGGCATCGACGGCATCAAACATCTTTCGTGAGACGCCGCAAGCCTCATCCACGATCACGAGCATGTGGGGGCTGTGAAGTCCCTGAAATGCAGAATCCTGATAGTCGGCAGGCTTTCGGCCGATACCGACCTCGATCCCGTCGATATTCCACAACGGATAACCAGACCGGGTAATTCGTCCCGCTAGCTTCGCCTTACGGTGAATATCGATGACCTCGCGCCAGACCACAGATGACACCTGTGCGGCGGTAGGGGCTGTCGAGACGACATATGCGGTGCCTACGGTGTGTGAGTCGATCCACCATGCGATAGCTCGTGAAGAAATCCACGATTTTCCGACACCGTGACAAGCGTGAACCCCCGTATAACGATTATCTCGAATTGATTCGAGCACTTCTCGCTGCTTCGACCACATGGATTCGCCTTTGTCTTGAACCCATGCGACCGGATTTTTCAGGTAGTCATTCACTTCTCCCCAGCGGTCAGCAAGAGACGTGAACACGTCCATTGCGCCTGTGTAGTCAGAGAAGAAGCTCACTTGCGCAGTATACCGGGACATGACGAAACCCCCACCGGGTGGAACGCGGCAGGGGTTTCGCTTGCGAGTATTGCGCAGTACCGGCTAGGCAGGGATTGAACCCTCTAGGAGACCATCATGACCGGACTTCGAGGGCCTATGTCCCTTGCTTACCTCGTTGACGCTCACGCAAGTCTTAGTATAACGACGGTGCACGCCATTCGCTGAATCCACTGTAACGCTTTTGCGCATCGAGCATGTTGATGTTCGGGTAGCTCGGCTGACCGATACCGCAAGCTTCCTCCATGCGAGCAATCTTCGCGTAATCCGGTTTCGGTCGGATCGGGTGCTTCCTCGACTGCACCAAATAGTAGATGCACTCACCGATGAAGAACAGAAGCACAAAAATGCCAGCGGCAAGAAAGACGATACTAAGCATGTCGCTAGTCTCCGAAATCCGCAAAGCCGGGATCTGCCTGCATTGCGGCTTCCTCACGCTCGCGGCCGATCTGCTCCAAAGCATTCTTGAAGTTATCGCGCTGCTTCGTCAAAGAGTCCACTTCCTGCTCCAACTGAGCAATACGCATTGCCTGCTCAGAGACAACAGCAAGCACGGCAGAAGGATCGATCTTCATGCTCATCGATTCGATCCCATCTCGTTCTCGTAGCGCTCGTTGAACTCTTGCTCCTCGATACGGCGGTCGTACTCGGCCAACGCCGAATCCTCATCCGGCTCGTCGCCCTGGCGCGGGTACTCGAAGAAACGGCTCGGGTCCTCAGTTGCGTACATCTCGACTCCTAGGTAGCGGCGGTTCAGCTCGTTGGCACAAGTCTATGCGTTTAAACGCTCGTGTCAAGTTCTTGGATGCGGGTGTGTCGCTCAGTCACGAGATGTATATCGCCGTTCGGATTGCCTCGTCCCAACGATGCGCGATAAGACTTGGACCACAAAGCTCTCCGTCATGGTGCTCTACATAACCTCGAATCACCTGTGCGGCAACGTACGCACGATTCCCCGGCGTCATGTAACGCGTCTCCGGCATAGCGCCGGAAAGGATGAGTTGAACGCGCTGTTGGTTCATCAACTCAAAGTTGTCGAGCATTGCGCCGCGCACCTGCTCACGTACACCAACGCGCAGAACGATACTTGCGTCATTTGCACGCATGCGGCGAAGACTGTTTATGAAGGACTCTGTTGCAACCGCAAGATCACGGAGCGCCTTCGAGATGCTCTTTTGAAGCGCCTTTGTGGCTTCCGGGTTGATAGTGAATGCCGGGAGTGGCTGCGGATCAATCACGGAAACCCACCACCAGGCCAACTCCTCGGAGAGATTCACTATCTGTTCCACGATGAGACAGTGCGCCCTTCAACAGTGTCATGTAGTTTTCGTTCGACTCCATACACAGCACTCTACGCGATAAACTTGCCCCTGTCTAGCACTTGACAACATCGTTTAAACGACTAGACTTGTGCCAAGATCAAACTTCAATCTAGGAGACGGTGAGAAGCGATGACTGAACGTTCGGGCGAGAAGGTGACACGGGTGACGATCCCGCTGCGCTACGGACTCGACTGGTTCACCCGTTGCGCGGGATACGAGGACTACGCCGCCGCCGAGGTCAAGCGAACCGCACGCACGATCACATTCGACCTGGACGCTGAGGCACTGGCCGACCTCACCAGCGACGCCAAGCACTACACCAGCCCAATGATGCGCCGGGAGTTCATCGCCGAAGGCAGCGGCGGGATCGTTCGCTCGGCTGACACTGCGCTCCGCGTCCTGTCGAGCCTTCCTTCCGCTCAGGGAAAGCGGTCATAACGATGTGGCGTCTCGTCGCTATCCCGTTCGTCGGCATCACCTTCGGCTACCTGCTGCCGCCACCGTGGTCCCTGATCGGAGCCGGTCTGTTCTGTGGCTTGTTCCTCGCGATTCCAGCTAAGAAGCCTCGATAGAACGACAAAACCCCCGGACCCATAATCCGGGGGTTTTGCTTTTGAGAGCCTTAGTCGTCTCTCCGGTGCGACCTGATGTTACCCGTGTCATCGCACTGCATCACGCGGTGCTTGGAGGCTACACCACAACGGAACCGTATGGCACCGGGTGATCCGTGTTCAGCTCACTGAGCGGGATCGCGTCGTGCTTGCCTCGAAGCACCGTATGGCCGTGCGGGGGAATGATCGCGGCCTGCATCATCTTCTGCATGTCGCCACCCTCGTGCGGCCAAAAGTTGACCTGCTCGTGCGTTCCCGTGGCCCACTGCACCATCGTCTCCGGCGCATTCACGTCGCCGCTCACGATTGCATAGTGTCCGTTTGCTGCGGCCTTGTTGAGCTTCTTCGAGAGCTTCGCAATCTCGGTGTTCGCCAGCTTGTGACGAGTGGCGTAACGGGCATCGCTCTTGTTCTGCCAGCGGTTCACAAGGTGCGTTCCCATCACACCGACCTTGACACCGTTCACCGGCTTGAAAGTCACCCATGTGCCCGTGCGCGTTGGTGTCAGCTTCGCAATACCGGAAGTCAGGAACTTCACGAGCGAACGATTCTTCTTCCACATCGACTTTCGCCAACACACCACGTTCTCAGACCCGGCATGTGCCCCGGCGTATCCATAGCCGTGCTTCTTCGCGGCCTTCTTGACTGCCTTTCGCATTCGCGGATAAGCGATTTCACAAAACGTGATGAAATCAGCATTCTGCTTCTTCGCTTTGTCAAATACCTTCTCGATATCGGCCTTTTCATGAGCCGCCGTCATTCGAGGATTAGACTTGATGTTTGCGTCAAAGAGCGTGATGTTCATGCGGAATCCTGTACGACTCGAAGCGGGGCCGGAAGCGCCGGATAGGGAAGGGTGTTGGCATCGAGGATCGATCGAGCGGTCAGCGCCCATTGCACGACCGCATCCAGATCGTCGGAAACCTCGCGCACTTTCCCCCGAAGGTCGGTGATTTCCTTGTTACAACGATTCACTTCTTCGTGCAAAGGCTTCAGCAAATCCAAAGCCATGCCCTGCACTACCTGCGCGGAATCAACGCGCGTTTTTCCTCTTCCGAGATACCACCGGATTGTCTCTGAAATAGCTGTGAGAACTCCTGAAGCGGTTAGCACTTCAAGAAGCGTCCCGTTATCCATCGCTCTTTTCCTCCCCTACCCTGGCTTCGTCAATTGTAGCCTGGTAGGTTTCGGTATTTCTTAGTTCTGTGTCTTTCTCGCGAAGTGACTTCGCCAAGACAGCCATGCGCTCCGTAACAGTCGATTCATGCAGAGCTTGAATACCACGATAGAGCATCCCGACTCCAAGGATGTAGAGGAGTGCCCACGTCGTTGTACCCCGGTGCACACCGAACGCCATGATGATGCCCGTGCCATAGGTGATGAGACCGATGCCGGATACGAGCGCCGCGATGCCCTCGAAGCGGAGCATGTCCGCGAGGTCCGGCCAGCGCGGAGACGTGCGCGGGGGCAGAGAGAGCGCCAGAACGCCGCCGAGACCGCCTGTGACCATCTCCCAGCGCCACAGCAGCCGCCAGATGTGCGCTACGCCGTCGAACGTCGGTGAGGTCGAGAGAAGGCCCACGGCGTACATCAGGCCGAGGGTCGCCGTGACAAGGAACGCAGCGAACGCGAGGGGGTGCCGCCGTGTGGTGATGTAGCGCTGTCTCCAAGGGCTCATGCCGACTCATCCTACTAGGCAGTATTCCATAGCTCTTTTGGACTATTTATCCGACATAATAGGTGACAGAACCGTAATAAGACCCATTAGTTAGCGCTGAAGCAACCCACTCCACAGAGCCGGTTGGCCGAATAATGAAACCAGATAGAACACCTGTAGTCCCCCATGTTGCGGTAATCATCGTATATGTAGGGGCATATCCTGCGGGGAGTGTAAAGATATTAACGGATGTCGCACCCTTAGTGCACATGAGTGCTACCGTAACCCAATTTCCAACTTTACGGAATCTCGTGCGATAGTCAGCAGCAGTATTACCGTCAGACATACCGCTCGCGTAGGCCGGAGCTGTGCCACCAGAGCCAACAGTAATCCAGCCACTATCCGTGAAATAGTCGTCTACGTACGCTTTGCTGGCTGCGTGATACGGCTGTGTGGGAACCTGCGGAATCTGCACGTTACCGCTCGTGTCGATGTAGATTCCGCCGACAGATGAATTACTGGCCCACGGTCCAATCTGAATTCCATCATCATCTGCGATAAACAGGTTTCCAGCGGAAACACCACCCGCGCCGACTTGGACCTGACCGCCGAGACCGCCGATGACGCCGAAGCTGGCGTTGCCGTCAGGCCCGAGAGATGCACCTGCGTTGTTGGCCGACAGATCGATCCAGTCTGCGAAAAGCTGTGCAGTGACGTTCGAGTATTCCTTGTCGGTCGGCTTCGTCGTATCTGAGCTTTGTGCGCTTAGCTGAAGCGATGCATAGCCGAGATTCGTAGAGCCAACCTTTGCGGACGGTCCCACAACGGTAAGGCGGTCATCGAAAGATGTCTCGTTCTGCGTGTCCTCTTCCCACGAAGAATAAATCGCGGCAGGAAGCGTTTCCCACGTTGAGCTGATGCCCGATTTCATCTGAATAACAGCCTGACCGCTGCCGGTGTACTGATCCGAGGGATTCAGCGAAATTGTGGCATTGCCGTATGTCAACGTGATGTCAATACCGTTGAGCGAACCTGTGGTGATCGTGCCTGCATCGAGATTCGTGAGAACCGCGCCGGTGATCTGAGAAGACGACCACGTGTTTCCGCTCGATGTTCCTGTGCCAGCGGTGCAGAAATATTGCGCTTGAATAATGTGTGACGAGTCCCACTTGAACCAGATGTCACCGGGAATGCCAGGGCTAGAAGTCGTTGGTGCGCTTGTGCTGTATTGCACTTTGTTCTTGCCGTTGGCCGTGCTCTGTGCAGCGTTCGCAGTGCTCTGTGCGGTAGCGGCTGCATTCGATGCAGCAGCATCGGCCTGCTTCCAGTTTGCGGCAACCGTGCCACCGGAGGAGTACGCCGTGGAGCATGTGTACACGAGCGGTGGTGTCAGCGCGGTATCCGTCCACACGTCCCCGAGATTCGCGCTCGTGGGAATTGTGTTCTGTACGTAGCCCTTCGCCTTGCTGTTCGCGGTTGTCTGCGCTGTTCCAGCCGCTGTATTGGCGTTGTTTGCTGTAGTTTGCGCGTTCGATGCAGCAGTCGAAGCCGCATTCGCAACGCTCAACGCTGCGGTATCAAGCGCAAGATAATTCGAAATACTTCCGCCAGATGAATATGCCGTGATGCACATGAAAGACGCCTTAGGCGTCACGGCAGTGTCAAACCACAAATCACCGACAGCAGCACTCGCGGGGACCGTACTCGAATAAGTGCTCTTGGCTTTTGAGTTCGCGGTGGTTTGTGCATTCCCCGCTGCGGTGTTGGCCTGATTAGCAGTCGTTTGCGCGTTTCCAGCAGCAGTGTTCGCCGTATTCGCCGTTGTCTGAGCTGTGCTCGCGGCGGTTGCGGCATCGTTCGCAATCTGCTGTGCTGCGGCATCTACAGCGGTCCAATCCGAAAGCGAACCGCCGCTTGAATATGCCGTCGTACAAATGAACGTTGCCTGTGGTGTGACCGCTGTGTCGTACCAGAAGTCTCCGAGTTTCGCACTCGCCGGAATGCTCGCGAGCGTCTTCGTGACCGCTGCGGCCTGTGCTGTGGTAAGCGCGGTGCTAGCGGTGCTCTGTGCGCTTGTGGCAGCGCTTTGTGCCACAGGATCGGCGGTCTGCTGCCAGTTGGTCGCCACGGTGCCGCCAGAGGCGTACGCCGTCTTGCAAACGTAGGTGACCTGTGGCGTTAGCGCCGTGTCCTGCCACACGTCTCCCTTCGCTGCGCTCGCGGGGATCGTGCCGCTGATCGTGACGACGGCCTTTGTGCCAGCGAGTGCGCTCGCGGCGTTGGCTGCGTCAAGCGCTGCCTGTGCCTGGCTCTGTGCGGCTGCGTCCGCTGGCTCCCAATCGGTGCCGTTCCACACGTTCGCTTGCGCCGGGGTGGTTGAGCTGTCGTACCAGATATCTCCGGCATTCGGATCGCTTGGTGCAGACGACGAAACCGTGACAGTTGCTTTTGAATTTGCAGCTTCAAGCGCATTTGTCGCATTCGTCAAA
>Ga0164242_10006198_pt1 | contig 13206 bp, 11 predicted proteins | sample OricomgcompostMG_FD_108783 | JGI IMG/M metagenome (GOLD analysis project Ga0164242, IMG submission 108783) | Miracle-Growth compost microbial communities from Emeryville, California, USA - Original compost - Miracle growth compost (MG) ...
GCCGTCGATGCGATCGTGAATGCGCTCGGCTCAACGTCGCCGGCGCCGGTTGTTCGAGCCGAAGAGGGTCCCAATTTTGGGGGACCCGACCTTTCCTTTTCGTTCCGCCGGCTCTGATGCTTGGGAGGCTCGAAGCAACGCAAAACCCCTGGTGAGCGTCGCTGTTTCGTGCGGCCCGGTCCGCGACGAGCGTCTAGATTGGCACCCGGTCTCCGTTTTCGGCGAGCGGCTGGGTGGCTTACGCTGAAACTAGACGGGAGTCACGCTCCCGTTTCCCGAAGTGGCCGACAACACTGAATCGGAGAACCCCCATGGCTGACCAGGCATTGGTCGGCGTTCCCTCGCAGGCGCCGACCTCTGCGCCGACCGACTGGCGCAAGGCGTATGCGCGGCGCCTGATGATCACTGACGCGCTCGTTCTGATTTGGGTTGTCTTTGGCACGCAGTTCGTCTGGTTGGGCTTTAATCGTGTGACATCCACGGGCAGCTACGCGCTTGGTCATGCCGTAGGCAACGGTGACATCAGCTACACGGTCATCTCGGTGTTCATCGTTGCGACGTGGTTGGCATCGCTGGCGATCTACGGCACGCGGACCGACCGCGTCATCGGCGTCGGCGCAACTGAATATAAGCTCGTGCTCAACGCGAGTCTGCGACTGTTTGGTCTCATTGCGATCGCCGCCTTCTTGCTGAAAGTCGATCTCGCACGCGGCTACATCCTGATCTCATTGCCGCTTGGCGTGCTTGTATTGCTCGCGACCAGGTGGATGTGGCGCCAGTGGCTACGAGCGGAGCGAAGCGCAAACAACTACACCTCTCGGGTCGTGCTTGTTGGCTCCGCCGCGTCAGTCGCGCACATAGCTACGGAGCTCATAAGGCATCCGGAGGCGGGCTATTCCGTCGTTGGCGCCATTATTCCTGGGCGGACGGTCCCTCTGCAGCTTCCCGTCGGCCGGCAGCTCGACATGTTGGGGACTGTTGACACAGTGGCCGAGACGTTGGACGAGCACGAGGCAGACACGGTGGTGATCACCGGAGCCGACGATCTCTCACCTGAACGGGTGCGCAAACTCAGTTGGGCGCTCGAACCAGGAAAGAAGCACTTGGTCGTGGCACCCGGCCTGACCGATGTCGGCGGACCCCGCATCCATACTCGCCCAGTAGCGGGTCTGCCCCTCATGCACGTGGAAACGCCGAGGTACGAGGGCCCGGAACGCGCCACCAAACGGCTGTTCGACCTACTCGGATCGGCCTTTTTGCTCGGCGTTCTTTCGCCGTTGTTCTTGGTTGTGTCTGTGATCATCAAAATCAGCAGCCCGGGCCCCATCTTCTATCGGCAGGAGCGTGTAGGGCGCGACGGTGCTCCGATCCATATGATCAAATTCCGGTCAATGGTCGTGAACGCGGACGAGCGGCTGGCAGACCTCCTGAAGGCGCAAGGCAGCTCGGACAAGCCATTGTTCAAGGTGAAAGACGATCCGCGAATCACGCCCATTGGGCGGTTCATTCGCAAGTATTCCATTGACGAATTGCCTCAGCTGGTAAACGTACTTCGTGGCGAAATGAGCCTCGTCGGGCCTCGGCCACAACGCCAGCCCGAGGTCGATCTGTACGACGACGCAGCGTGGCGGCGACTCAACGTGCTTCCCGGAATGACGGGGCTCTGGCAGGTCAGTGGACGATCTAATTTGACGTGGGAAGAAGCCATCCGTTTTGATCTCTATTACGTCGAGAATTGGTCGCTCCTTGGCGACCTGGCGATCATGTGGCGCACAATCAGGGCCGTCGTCAGTCCGGGCAATGGCGCGGTCTAACTCCGTCGGGAAACGGCAATAACGCAGTCTTCAAGAGCCGGGCACGGCGCCCGCGTTGGCTAGTGATCGTCAGCGCGCGGGGTGCCAAGGTCAGGAGGCCATCTACGGCCGCGGTTCATAGCTGCGCAGCCAGTCGACGAAATGTTGCACTCCTACCCTAATCGGCGTCGCAGGCGCGGCTCCGACAAGTGCGCGGAGCAAAGTCGGGTCGGCGCTGGTATGGGGCACGTCACCGGGCTGCATCGGCAGCATGTTCTTCACAGCGGTGACGCCGAGCGCTCCCTCTACTGCTGAGATGAACTCCATCAGCCCTACGGGCGTGCCACCGCCGATATTCACCACGCGAAACGGCGCTACCGGGCTTAGCGAGTCGGCAACCGAGACGGGGGACCCCATCACTGGTGCCATGTCCTTTAGCCGAGAAATGGATTCGACCAGATCATCAATGTATGTGAAATCCCGCAACATCATGCCCTTCCCGTATACGTCGATGGGTCGACCGGCTTCAATCGCAGTTACAAACTTGAATAGAGCCATGTCGGGCCGCCCCCACGGCCCATAGACCGTGAAGAATCTGAAACAGGTGGTCGCGATTTTGTAGAGATGCGCATATGAGTGCGCAAGAGATTCGGTCGCTTTCTTCGTCGCCGCGTAAAGCGAAACTGGGTGGTCGGCCGGGTCTCTCTCCGAGAAGGGCACCTTCGCGTCAGCGCCGTACACAGACGAAGACGAGGCAAGCAGCAGGTGTTCAACCGGGTTGTTACGGGTGGCCTCAAGCAGATTGAACGTGCCAACGAGATTGGAAGACACGTACGTATGCGGATGATCAATACTGTAACGGACTCCAGCCTGAGCTGCGAGATGAATCACGATTTCGGGATGGAAGCTCTGGAACACGGCGTCCAAAGAAACCTTGTCCTCGAGGGCGAATTCGTATGACTCGAAATGTTCGCCGGCGAGCCTTTCCAACCTCGCACGCTTTAGCCTGGCATCGTAGTAATCGTTGACGGAATCCACTCCCGCTACTTCGTGGCCGTCGTCCAAAAGGCGCCGAGCAGTGTGAAAGCCAATAAAACCTGCGTGTCCGGTCACCAAGATGCGGCTCATGCGTTCTCCATTCAAGTTGCGCGGGCGTATTTCTCGTTGTGCAATGCGTGGCGCGTTGAGGAACTAGGAGCGCACGATCGCCCCCGCGGGGATATCGCCAAATACCCGGGCCCCTGCACCCACTCGAGCTCCACGGCCAACGCGGACGCGGCCAGTGACGATGCTTTGGGGGTAGAGACGCACGTCATCCTCTATCACGGGATATTCGCCGCGGGTATTGGAGCCGATCGTTACCCCTTGGTAGATCCAAACTCGTGCGCCAATTCGCGCGCCGCGACCGATCACGACTCCGGTTGGGTGGGGGAGCATGACCGCGCCTTCAAAAACAGCGCCAACGCCGACATCGCATCCGAACGCGGATAGGAGCCTTGCTCTGGCCACCGCGCCCATAAGTCCGCCGGTTGCGGCGAGCCGCATCAGCGCAGCGGCGCGGGCGCCTGGCAGTGTGATAAGGCCGCGAACTAACGAAAGCTTGCGCCGGGATTCGGGGAGTTCCGAGTTGAACAGTGCTACATCGTCGCGTAGCGAAGCGAACAGCTTAGTCGCCATCTGAAGCCTCTCCGATCGTTTTGCGGATGCCGGCCAGTCTCCCCGTCGGATATTGGCCGAGACTCCGAAGAGCGGGCCCAGCGCCAACCGCCACAACGACGAATTCGCTGACCGCAAGACCCCAAGCCACACCAGTACTTGACGCGATTCGGCTCAAGCAGAACATTGTCGCTAGACCAGCAACTGCGCCGACCACCCCTGCCAGCAGGATCACCTTCGATCGCCCGGCAGGCAGTAGGACGAGCCGGTTTATCGACGTACCGATCGACAGCCACAAGAACGCCGTGCCAAGTGCGAGGCTCACTTCCCATGTTGTGGACAGGGCGGCGCCGAACAAGATGCGTGACGCGAGTGGGCCAAGAAGAGTGAGGATCACGCAGCCTGCAATACCCAGGGCGGTGTGTGCCGCTATGCCGAAAAGCTGGCGCCGTCGAAACCTTGACGCGTCTTCGAACGCCCACGCTTGCAATGCGTTGACAAGCGCTGTCGGCGCAAAGGCGCCAAAGCGATACAGCTTGTCCGCCGAGGTGAGCGGAACCAGTCCGGGGGCCGCGATGTGGCTGGCGACCGGCACTGGGGCCGCTGAGTAGCTTGAGCCGATCATGTTTGTGGCGGCGATAGGCCACTGCTCAATCCCGTCGTGAATCGCGGACCGCCAGGTGGGACGTCTTGCTAGAGGTTCCCGTCGGCGTAATTGGGCCATGAACACAACGGGCGATACAAACCCGACTAGCGCCTGCGGAAGGCAATAAAGCCACGGAAGCCCGGAAACGACGACTAATCCCGTCCCGAGGAGTACAGATGCAGCTATCGGCAGGTCGTCGTACACAGCAATCCCGGTCGGCTTTCCCATGCTCATGAAGAACCACGAAGGAAGTAATCCGTTCGCACTTAGGGAGACGGCGGCCAAGACTGCAATGATACGACCGCCTGCCGGTGCAATAACGAGACTCACGACGGCCGCAAGTGGGACAATGACGGCAGCGAGGGTTGCCCGCTGATAGTGACTCTCGAAGTAGAGTGACGCCCGTTCGCTGCGATTTCTCGTTGTGGCGAATCGCGTCGGTCCCGCTGCCCACCAGCCCCACATCACCAAGGTCTGCGCAAGTGCGCCGACAGCCTGCCCGACACCCAGCCCCACCCAATTGTGCGCATCGCCGACGCGAGCCACGACCGGAAGCGCGAGCAGCGGTACAACGAGGCCGATTAGCGGCAAAGCAGTGAACAGCGTTAGCCGGCCACCAAGCCGGCGCAGCCCGACGCCGTCGCCTCTGCTCGTCGTTTTCGGCACACCATCTAGGTTAGGGCCGCGTCAAGTGCCGCTACCGCCATCTCGTCGCCAAGGTATGCCCCCCTTCGCGGGCCGCGGAACGTGAGGCGCGCGAACCGTGGCCGATTAAGATCGGTGCATGGCGACTCAATGCATGCCCGGCGGGTTCAAGGACCCTGAATGCTGAACTGGCACCCGGTGGCGTTCGGCCTCCTTGGCGTCGGCGTTGTCCTCTTTCTCGGGTCGTTCGTACTTCCGATGTTTGTGAAGGGGCGTCGCAGTTCACCTAGCTCTGCGCTCGGTGTTCTTCCGCCTGACGCATCGATCGATGTGATAGTTCCGGCCTACCTCGAAATCAGCACCGTGGGCGCAAAGCTTGAGGATCTCCGCAAGGCATTTCAGTCCTATTCGGGGCGAACGCGAGCGATCGTTGTCGCGGGAGACGCAGGGACCGCCTCGGCAGCGAATTCGGCGGATATTGTCATCCTCGCGGAGCGCGCTGGTAAGGCAGCTGCATGCAACCTTGGAGCCGAACAGAGTGACGCCGACATCGTCGTGTTCACCGATGCGAATTGCTCAATCACGCCGGTGGACTGGCCCGAACTCGTTCGCGACGGGTTGAATAGGAATTACGACCTGTTCGCCGGAGCGAAGGGCGAATCCGGAGGACTCGAAAGCCTGTTCTGGAGGTTCGAGGATCGAATGAAGTCGGTCTCCAGTGGTCGCGAATCGCTCGCACTCGCAGGCGAGTTTATCGCCACGCGTCGCCGGCTTTTCGAGCCCATTCCTACGAACGTCCGGCTAGACGACCTAGCTATGGGTCTTTCGTATGTAGATCGCGGACTCAGCGTCGGCACGATGGCGGACATCCGGACGGTGGAGGATGCGGAAGGGCGGGCAGATCAATGGGAACGGCGGGTGAGGATCGCAGATGGGCTCCTGTCCGAAGCGGTGCCGCGCGTCGGGGGCTTGATGCGAAGCTCAGTGGGCCGCCAACTCGTTGCCCATAAAATTTACCGGGTGACTGCCGGGTGCGCCGGCTTCTGGCTTGCTCTCACTGCGCTGGTGTGGCTACAGCCACTCGTCGGAATTCTGGCTGTCGCTGCTTTCATCTATGGCGTATTGGGATATACTGGACGCCTGCCCGTTTCCCGCGCAACCGGTCTACTTGCTGCGGGGCTTGGCATGCAAATGGTTCCAATGGCGGCGCTCTTTCGCATTCTCCAGCGCCTTGCGCTCGGAGCCTCTTCGGGTAGTACTGGCGTGTGGCGAAAGATTGCTCGCTAGCGCGAGGGGCGTATGCGAATAGGAATCGACGGCGTTAACGCGGGCGCAGGCCGCACCGGCATGGGGGTGATGGTGCTGCAAACTCTTCGAGTCATGGCACGCGAGCACCCGGAGCACGAATACCTTGTTTACTTCCCGAGAGGTCAGGAGCCGGGAGAACTCGCAGAACTTGGGGAAGTGACGAGTCAGATCACTCTTCGTGTCTTACCCAAGGTTCCGTATCCGATCTGGGAGCAGTTGTTACTTCCCGCAGCCACTCGGCGAGACCGACTAGATGTTCTATGGTGCCCGTATAACACGGCTCCCCTCGTCTTGCGTGTGCCGCTCCTTGTGACGGTTCATGACGTCATATATATGGGTGGTCGCTGGACCGATCCGCCAAGTTGGTACAAGCGATTCGGCAAGCTGTATCGTCGGGTGATCGTTCCGCACGCTACAAGACGTGCTGCCGTAATCGCCACCGTTAGCGACTTTGCAAAGGCCGCGATAGAGGATGCTTTCCCCTGGTCGCGAGGCAAGCTACGAACCGTATATCTCGGGGTGGAAAGGGTTCCGAGCACGTCGGCAGAAGGCTGGCGGGCGATGGCAGACCGTCTCGGCGTTCGCGGTAGCTTTTTTCTCGGCCACTGCTCTTCAGAGCCACGCAAAAACTTTCGCGGCCTCGTTGAGGCGTATCGCCGCTTTTTAGAAGAGTGCCCCGCAGGACCGGAGCTTGTCATCTTTGGTTACAAAGACTTTGACGGTAGCCCGGACGATCAATGGATGGCTGCCAGGGAAGTCAAGGCAACCGTTCTCGGATTCGTCACCGATGAAGAGAAGCACGCCTTATTTGCTCATTGCGTTGCCTTTGTCTTCCCTTCCCTGGCCGAGGGATTCGGGCTCCCGGTGGTCGAAGCCTTTGACCATGCAGTGCCTGTGATCACCTCGGCCACGACGTCTCTCGGCGAGGTCGCGGGCGAAGCGGCGATAAAAGTGCAGCCCGACGACTCCGCACAGATTGCTGAAGCGATGAGAGCTGTCGTCGATGACCAGGCCTTCGCGGCCCAAATGGCCCGCCGCGGCGCCCAGCGGGCGGAACGGTTCCGATGGTCGGAAACGTCGCGGCAATTAATTGCACTGTTGAGAAGCGCAGCACGGGTTTCGCGTTAGGCCATGATCCGGCTCGCATTCAATGCAGCGACCGGCTCGGCATTCTCCGGTTCGGCCGGCGCCAATTAGCCCGTTGACATCAGAGCCCCCGCTGACGGCAGCATTGCCGGCAAGAGCGGCTGCCTCCCCGGTGTGCGCGGGCTTAAGGGCAAAAGCTGCTGCCGCTAGCTGTACCGCGTGACCTCAGTGCCAGTCGGGTGATCACGGGTTTGCCTTCGAGGGCTGAGTTCAGTGTTGTAGTGCTCGATCCACCGCACGTGCGGCGGCGCCTGAGGCGTTCGAGGTGAACGGCCGCAGGTAGGCCCACTCGGTCTGCAGGGTGCGCTTGAGGCGGTCGACGTGGCCGTTCTGCCACGGCCAGTGCGGCTTGATGAATTTATTGCCTGATCCCGCGCCGTTGGCCTAGCTTGCGCAGCCAGTATCGGTATGCCGAGGCGTCGTCGGTGATGAGCCGTTGCACGGTGGTGATGCCAGGCCGGCGAAGTAGCACAGCGCCGGAGAAAGGCCGTGCCGGCAGAGCATTTCTCGTCGGGTGCTGCTCTCGGAGCACGTCGGCGGGGAGTGGTCCGGCCGTCACTGGGCCGAGCCTGCGATCCTGCCGCACAGGTCCCCGCCCGATTCCCCCGCTTGAACCGACGCGGCGAGGTGAAGCTACGTGCAGGCATTCGAACGCTCGCCGAACGCGCGCCTGTGCGCGACCTCACCTACAAGCAGAGCCACATTAAGATGTTGCAGAGCCACCCATCAATTCTCCTTTCCGCGGCTCCTGTTCGAAGATTCGAGCCGAGCCCAGCGAGGGACGATAGCCTGAACCTGCGGGTGCGCTCGTCGTCTCCGCCCTGCAACGAGAGTCCGTAACCCAATGATCGTGTATGTGTTAGCTGCCGCTACTTCAGCAGTTCTTGCCTATGCTCTTGGGATTAGGCGCGCTGGCTCCGTGTCGCGGCATCAGGTACGGACTTATCTTCCACTGATCCCATATTTGCTCGTAACGGTCTTGCGACAGGACGTAGGCCGCGACACTGCTGGCGAATGGGGGCGCTATCCGTTGACCTTCTTGCAGGCCCAGGAAGGAGTCCCATACCCGGATGCTTGGGCGCAGTATCACGTAGAGCCGCTCTATTACTTCCTGAATGTTGTTGGTGTCCGGCTTGGACTCGATCTGCACACGATTATCGCAATAACGGGCATTATCTTCCTTGTATTTATCTATTGCTTTATCATCGACCAGTCTGAGCGTATCCCTCTAAGTCTCTTGCTCCTCGTGGTATCGAACTACTTCCTCTTCTCACTGACTGGCATCAGGCAAGCCGCGGCTACCGGAATCGTGTTCTACGCGCTTAAGTACGCTAAGAGTCGGCGGCCGATTCCGTACTTCGCACTCGTCACCGTCGCGTGCGGATTTCATCTGTCCGCATTGCTGTTCGCTCCACTCTATTTTGCCGTGCATGTAAAGATCGGCAGAAAGACAATCGCTGGTTTGGCCATCTGCGTTGTAGCGTTGCTTGCTTCGCCATCTATCGTTCGAGGTCTGATGAGCCTTTTCTACTCCGGGTATATCGGATCCAAGTATGACTATACTAACGCGAGCATTATCCCTTTCGTGATCTGCCTCCTACTCGTGGCTGTCGCGTACTTCGTACGGGACTCAGCAGAGAAGCGATCACCGTATTTCCGCATACATTTCAACATCACCGTATTGAATGCGGCGATTATGAGCCTCACGTCGATCATTATCACCGGTGACCGTTTTTACCTCCTTCTGCTACCCGCAGCCCTAATCGTTGTGCCGTCAATTGTTGAGTCGGTACGTGTGCGCGAGCCGCTGCTCGTGCCGATAGTTGGCGTTGCGCTGTCGTTCGTATTGTTTGCGTATATGGGAAACGAACTCGTTCAGGGCAACGACACGTTTGGCGTTTGGGCCTATAGTTCAGTATTCGACAAGAACGACCATGCAATGTCTTTTAACTAAGAGTAGGGCGGGTAGCGCCACATTCGTCAACCACCGTGGCCTTTAGATGTGGGATTGGCATGAAGATCGCAATCATAAATGACCTTGTGAAGTTCGGCGGCGCCGAAGTGCAGACTTTTCGAGAAGCCGCGTTATTGCGAGAGCGTGGGCATGAAGTGATGGTGCTTACTTTTGATCGGGAATTCGGGTGGATTGACGAGCCGCACCACAAGAATCTGCCGGTTTCTCAGGGGGCGGTGCGGAAGGCCGTCGCCCGTTTCGGCTCAGATTCGTCTGTCGTTCGTCGTATACGGAAGGTTTTACTCGACTTTGGCCCGGACGTTGTGCATATAAACAACGCTTGGCGATTCGGTGTTTCCACCTTCCGCGCCACGGTCGATATTCCAGCCCTGCAAACGATCCGCGACTATTCCGCGGTGTGCCCACGCAAGACTGCTGTCGATACTACCGGCGTCGCATGCGAAGGCTACCGTCAAAACAACTGCGTAAGTAGGTGTGGTTTAAGCGTTCGAACCACACTGGGGCGGCTTGCCCTCGCAAGCTACAACCGCGAACGGGCAGCGGCCGTGAACCAAATGCTCGCACCCAGTCAGGCTTTAGCGGCTGCAGCGACATCGAACGCGCTTCCGACGAAACCGCTGCCGAATCCATTTGAATTCGCGGCTCTTGTGAAGGACGGATCCACGAACGGCTTCGTCCCTCCTCAGGAGAAGCGAAACTACTTTTATTACGGCATGGTGTCTCGGCAAAAGGGAGTTGAGCACTTGCTTTCTGCGTGGGCGGAGTTCTGTAAGCGTCATGACACTGCACAGTTGACGATTGCTGGCGCTGTAGACCCAGATTATGAGAGTGATTTCCGTCTCGCGCTAGCGCGTTGCTCCCGTGTCAACTTCGTTGGACGGCTTGAAATGTCTGACATAATGAGCCTGTACGCCAATATCTACTGCGTCGTAGTGCCGTCACTTTGGCTGGAGAACTATCCAAATACGGTCCTTGAGGCGCAAGCGAATAAGGTCCTCGCAATTGGAAGCGACCGAGGAGGTATTCCGGAGTTGATTCGCGATGAACGGCTCCGCTTCCAGATAGCGTCGAAGCATTCGATGGACGAATGTCTCGAGTACTCTTGGAACCTCAGCGAGTCCACTTACGGGGAACTGGTCAACCGGGCGTTCGAGCGAGTCACCACGGAGAATAGCCCGGATCGATTCGTGGATGCGCTGACCGAGTTGATGACCATGACGATCGCTGCCGGCGCGGCGGTATAGATTGTTACTTCTACAGACGGGCTGGGAGGGTTAGCCACCAATGCGAAGCTGGGTCTTTGATGGCATCGTTCACCCGGGGACCTGGCGCCACATTCGGCTGGTAGGGCCGGTTAGCACCCTCTGATTGGATGGAGGCCATGTCGAGAGCCGCCGCCGAACGCCGCCCGCGCCGTGTCCGGCGGGCGCGCTGGACCGCTAGGCGATGGGTCGGCTGGCTGATCGCTGCGGTTGTTTTCGTGGTCGTCGCCAGTGTCGCCTGGGTGGGCCTTCGCGCGATGCTCGCGGCGAACGAGCTGCGCCAGGCGCTTCCAGTTGCGAGCAAGATCCAGACCGCAGTTATGAACGGCGACGTCGCGTCGGCGAGTGACTCCGCAACGGAGCTTCGTCGACGTGCGGATCGCGCCCACGGGCTCACCTCCGACCCGGTCTACCGCGCCGTGCAGGTGCTGCCCTGGCTCGGGCCGAATCTGCGCGCTCTCAGCGGGGTGGCGGCGAGTGCGGCATCCGTTGCCGATAACGGACTGGGTCCGCTCTCTAACCTCGCTGGCAAGGTGAACCCGGCCGCATTTAGGCCGCAGAACGGCGCGATCAACCTCCAGCCCCTTGCCGCCGCCGCGCCCGCCCTCACCAAGGCGAATGGTGCCGTCCGCGCAGGCGCGCGCTCGGCCGACGCGATCTCGACCAAGGGCGTCATCGGCCCGTTGGCGGGTGCGGTCAAGCAGTACACGTCGAAGGTCGACCACGTCGCGGAGTTCACCGGGGCCGCGAGCCGCGCCTCCGCGCTGCTGCCCGGCATGCTCGGCCAAGACGGCCCCCGTACTTACCTCCTGCTCGTGCTCAACAGCGCCGAGTTGCGCGCGACCGGAGGCATCCCCGGCTCCGTCATCCACATCACCGCCGACCACGGGAAGATCACCTTCGACAGCGAGTACGCCGGCGGAAGCTTCGGACCGTACGACCAGCCGATCGCGCCACTGACCGAGCCGACGAACGCGCTCTTCACCGCGATCACGGGCGAGTACATGCAGGACGTGACGCTGACGCCGCACTTCGACCAGTCGGCGCAACTCGCGACGGCGATGTGGCAGCAGCGCTTCGGGCAGACGGTCGATGGTGTGCTCAGCCTCGACCCAGTCGCCCTCAAGTACATCCTGCAGGCGACGGGCCCGGTGACCGTGGCGCCGGGAACTGCCGAGCAGACCCAGCTGACCGCCCATAACGTCGTGAAGGCGCTGCTGTCGGACGTGTATGCCCGCTTCACCGACCCGAAGAAGCAGGACGCGTTCTTCGACGTGGCCTCCGCTGCGATCTTCGCGAAGGTGACCCAGGGCGACTTCTCGCCCGCCGCAATGCTGACAGCCTTCGCTCACATCGGGCAGGAGCACCGCCTCAACGTCTGGAGCTCGAAGCCGGAAGAGCAGAAACAGCTCGAGCAGACCACGCTGTCGGGCGGCCCTGCGCGATCGCGCCCGGGGGAGCAGCGCTTCGGCGTCTACCTCGCCGACGGCACCGGTTCCAAGATGGACTTCTATCTGCACACCTCGGTCAAGACCGGCCAGCTGACCTGCAGCAACGTCGGGGCGCTCGAGGTCGTCGAGGTGACCCTGACGAATGGGGTCACGACCGCCCAGGCCCCGTCGATTCCCGATTACGTAACCGGTGGCGGAGCATTCGGCGTACCGGCGGGTACCATGCGCACGCAGGTCACGGTCTACGGCTCACCTGACGTCGAGTTCGGCAACGCCTTCGACGGCAAGGGCGGCGCGGAGCCGGTGAAGTTCGTCAAGGACGGCGACCGGAACGTGGCCCAGTACGTCGCAGACCTCAAACCCGGTGAAAGCTCAACCGTGCGGCTTGTCTACAATCTCAAGAAGGGCAAGACCGGGAAGCCTGCCGTCGACGTGACGCCGCAGATCAACCCTGTGCCCGTTTCCAGGGGGAAGTTCGAATGCGGGTCGATTCTGAAGTGACCAGGCTGCGGGTGCTTCCGCGCCTCCTCGCGGGTGTCATCGCCGCGCTGGCGCTAGCCCTCGGGGCGCCGCTCGCTGCGCAGGCCGTGACCTACCCGCCGGCGACAACCGGCACGTTCTCGGTCACCGGCCACCACGGCGCCAACCGGATCACGATCAACGGCCTTGGGGCGAGCGCACCCGCGACCGCCCTCGTCTCGGGCACCGGCGCGGCGCCGACGCTTGGCGAACTGCGCGCGGGCGGCGTCCGTTCCGCGGCCGCGAATCTTGCGGTGGGGCGCACGGATGCCGCAGGCTCGCTCACCTTCACGCTGGTCTTCCCCGCCGACGCCTCGGGCGTCTACAACGCCTCGGTCTCGACGCCCGACGGGCACAGCGTCTCGGGCGTCATCACCATTCCCGACGGCTCGGGAAGCAAGCTCGCCTGGACGGGTACGAACATCGCGCTCTGGGTCGTGTGGCTCGCCGGGATTGTCATCGTTCTCGGCGTCATCGCCCTGCTGATCGCTGGCGCGCGCCGGCGTGCTCGGCGCTAGCGACACGCCTAGACATCCGTCTACCCCCGGACTGGGGGAGTACATGAACTTCACAGCTTCTAAGTACTTCTCATAGTGTGGGAGGGCGCCGATCCCGTGGCGCACACAGCAGAAGCCGACCGTGTCGTGTCTTCGTCCGCTTCCTTTTGGGGGGAGAGGTGCGAGAGGCGGTGTGGCGTGTGACATCAGAACGAGAGAACCGCAATGAAGAAACTCACCAAGACCCTCGCCGCTGCCGCCATCGTCGCGGGCGCGGTTTTCGCCGGCCCCGTTGCCGCCAACGCAGC
>Ga0164242_10006199_pt1 | contig 13205 bp, 13 predicted proteins | sample OricomgcompostMG_FD_108783 | JGI IMG/M metagenome (GOLD analysis project Ga0164242, IMG submission 108783) | Miracle-Growth compost microbial communities from Emeryville, California, USA - Original compost - Miracle growth compost (MG) ...
AGTACGTGAATCCGCGTCAGCCGAGCGAGGGTCCGTTCCAGGTGGGGGCGTTCACGACCGAGGCCGCTGCAGACGACTTCTTGAAGCGCCTGGAGGCGGACGGCTTCTTCGCGCCGCTTCGCATCAACATGATCCCGATCCACCGCCGGATCGAGGACTGGGAGTGGGATCGATGACCGTTCCTAGCCGCGGGCAGCCTTCCGAAGCGCACGAGCACGATGCCGTTGTGTTTGGTCTCTGTGCGCCTCCGCCTCGAATCGGCGTAGTTCATCAACGAGACCGTCGGCTGGAACGCCTTGCTCGAGCCATCGCAGGGCGAGTCCGGGCCAGTAGTCGGTAGGCCACAACAGCGCACGGCGTACCAGTTCGACTGAGTCGTTCCCGCGCTCAGCCTCGGCATCCCACGAAGACTCCAAGTCGGCGAGGTGATGGATCATCAGATCCGCAGGTGCGGTGTCCGTCGTCAGGCTGACGACGATGCGTCCACCCTCAGCCTTACCCCGTTCGTTCACCGCTAGCCCGACGAGTGCGAGAGCTCCGGCCCTGTCGCGCAACTCGCGCTCCTCTGGGAGCTCGTCGTCGCTCGTCCCGGCTTCGTCGCGAAGCCAAGCGTGCTCGGCCGCACGAGCCAGTCCGTTGGGAATGCTCACGGGCCGGTTCCGGCCTTGATCGACCATGACGGCTTCGATCTGGCTTAGAACGGCTGCGTCGTCCGCGTAGCGTGCGACGGCGCGGATTCGGGCGTCGATTGCAAGTCGGCCGGCATTCGTGGTGATGCGGTCGCGCTGGTCGAGTAGTTGCACGAGTGCGCGATCGACCGTTCCTTGGTCATCCCACGCCGGGATCCGCTCGTAGAAGGGTCCCTCGAAGATGGCGATCGGGACGTCCCAGAAGCCCACGCCATGGCGCAGCAGTTCGTAATGACCGTCGGCGTCCAGCCGATCAGGAATGCCCAGTCCGAGTTCCTCGAGCATCTCCCTGATCGCCGGTTCTGCGTCGGATCTCGTCGCCTTGGGATCCAGGGCAGCAACGCGCGCGACCATCGGTTGGTCGACGTCGTGAAGGAGGAGCTGCACTGCAAGGTCGATTGCCGAGACGACTGCGTCGCCGAGTTCCGGTAGTGCGGTCTCAGCAGCCACGAGCTTGGCAGTTTCGAGGAGTCCGTCTGGGATCAACATCATCGCGATCACTCCTGATCGACGACGCGAACGGCGTCAGGCTCGAACCGAAGCTCCACGAGGGTCCAACAGTCGTCTGACAGCGTCGCGACCGCGGCACCGCACCCGGGACAGATGCGATTGGGGCCGTCGCACCCGTCATGACCGCAGCATCCACTGTTCCGGCGCGCCTCGGGGTGAGGCGGCAGGTCCGGCGCGTCCTGTGGATTGGTCACCAGGCAGCCGGGCGTGCTCGCCGGTGCGCCGTCGGCGGTCCGAAGTCTCGGCTCAGGGTCGAGAGCCCAGGTGCCAACTGAGAGAGTGGGTTCGTAGCTGACCTCATCGAGTTGCTTCGCTACTGGAAGCGTTGGTAGCTGGGCCATAGGCCGCGTCAGCGCGCGATTGCACACCACACAGGTGAAGATCTGCTGGCCCATTCCGACATTGTCGCCTGCGGCGGATGGCTGGGCGACTGCATATGCCGACTCCGTCGTTAGCGCGCCTCGTTGCTGGCCGACCGTGTTTCGAGAACCTCGGCCGCCATTGCAGCTGCCGCCGCTCTCGTCTTGTCCTCGGCAGTTGGCCAGAGGTGGGCGTAGGTGCTGAGCGTCGTCGTTGCCGACGAGTGCCCCATCGCTCGCTGGACGGTGACGACGTCGCATCCGGCGGCGATCAGACCGCTGGCGAAGTAGTGCCGCAGGTCGTGCAGCTTCGTCGCCAGCCCGGCATCGGCGCGGGTGGAACGCCAGCGGTAGTCGACGAGGTTGTCGTGCCACGGCTTGCCACGTTCGTCGAACAGCCAGCGCTCGGGCATCCCGGTCGGCGTGTGCAGGCGGACGTGCTCGGAGAGGAAGAGGATCGCGATGACCTCATCGGGCAGGTAGATCGTCCGCTCGGACTCGTACTTCGGTGCCCGTGCGATGACCTTGATCCCACCGGCCGCCTCGACGATGTTCTTGCCTGCCTCGATGTCGGCGGCCTTGGCCCGCTGGAGTTGCCGAGCGACCCGCAGCGTGCGGCCGAGGAAGTCGATGTCGCCCACCTGGACACCGAGTGCCTCGCCGCGACGCAGACCCGCGAAGGCGCACAGCGCGACGTACGCCGTGAGGCCCGGTCGTGACCTCGGCCGGCTCTCGGGGCGGCCACATTCGAGGAAACCTGGCGACAAGCGGTTCCCGTCGGACTGCCCGCGCTCATCATCGATGGCGACAAGTTCGACGACTTCGAAGGTTTCGTGGTGCGAGGCCGAGAGCAGCGTCCTCCTGCGCCTGCTCTGAGCCGCTCCGGTGTACGTAACCCGCTCGCCCTGCGTCCTCGGGTAGGCGACCGTAAACGCATGAAATGGGACGCTGCGACGCGCGAGAGGTTGGAGACCGCGCTCAACGAGTCCGATGTCGTTGGCGTACGGCTCGATCCTACAGGCGCGTACGTCGACGTACTGCTTCACGTGATCGCGCTTCCAGAGTCTGGCCCGCTCGCGAAGGACGGTCGCCGGATCATGCGGCTCATGCGGCCTGCTGAACTGCGGTTCCTTCTGCGGCGGGATCCGGTCGGTGAGCAGGCGGCGCCCCAGCCGGCCATCCCGCTGGCTGACGAGGCTGCGGTCGAGAACTTCTTCGACTCCCTCGCCTGGGGCGGTTCGATCTACGGACGGCGCTTCTTCGATGAGTCCGGACTGACCAGCGACTGGCCAGCGGATCCGAGTCTCCGCATCCCGGTTCGAACCGACGGTGGCACACATTCGTTCTAACTGGTTCAACGAGTGCGGCGTCGAGAGGGACGGCGAGAGGGAGGCCTTCTGCATCGAGGGCACGGTCACCTTCGACGACCTCGTGGTGTTCGATGCCGAGGAGCGCGCGATTCCCATCGAGACGGTCATTGCTGACGGCCTTCGCCAATGGGACGCGCTCTACGCGCATGATGAGCGCCTCAGTGTCGACGCTCAGCGGGAATCGCAGAACCGCGCCCCGAAGTGGAGGAAGTGGGCGGAGGGAGCCGAGCCGGCCATGGGAGCGATCTGAATCGGTGTCACAACACTACCGTTTTCGGTATAGTTGTGACATGGTAGCTGAGACGAAGTACCGGGACATCGTGCGCGAGATTGCGCTCGACCAGTACGGCTACGTCACCACGAAGCAGGCGGCCGAGGCAGGAGTCCCGGCCCTTGAGCTACCCAAGCTCGCCGCTCGCGGCGGTCTGGAGAACGTCGCCTACGGGATCTATCGGGTGTCGGATGCGCCTGCTAGCGCGTTCGACCAGTTCGCTGAGGCGCTCCTACGTGCCGGTGAGGGTTCGTACCTCCGCGGAGACTCGGTGCTGGCCCTGTTCGGGCTCGCCGATGTGAACCCTCGACGGATCCGGGTCGCTGTCCGGAAGCGCACTCGGCCGAAGTTGCCACCATTCATCGAGCTGACTCTCGTGAAGGGCGATGTCGTGACGACGCAGTACGAAGGTCTGGAGTCGCAACGGGTTGCGGACGCGATCCTCGAATGCCGCGGCCGCATCGAGCGAAGCCGCCTGACTGATGCTGCCGAGGAAGCGCGAAGGGAAGGTCTGTTGACCACTAAAGAGTGGCAGCGGGTCAGGAAGGAACTCCGATCGTGAACTACGACAACGCGCCGACCAGTGTCCGGTCGTTGGAGCAGCGCATCCGCAACCTGGAAGGCAGCGAACAGCTTGCCCTTCGGAGGCGGGTCGGCATGGCGTTGGTCGTCGTCGGCCAGATGCTTCCCGAGGGAGCGATCAAGGGCGGCAGCGCGATGGCTCTGCGGTACGGTCGCGGAACGCGATTTACCCAAGACCTCGACGCCGCAAGGGTCCAGCCGCTGGCCAGGTTCCGTAGCGACTTCGAGGACTCGCTGGCTGCTGGATGGGCGGGCTTCACCGGACGACTCATCGAGAAGGCCGCACCTCGTCCGAGAGGCGTGCCCACGGCGTATGTCATGCAGCCCTTCGACGTGAAGCTCGACTACCGCGGCCGACCGTGGTGCACGGTGAAGTTCGAACTCGGGCACAACGAGATCGGTGACGCGGATGAGCCGGACTACGAACTCGCCGACGGCCTCGTGCAGATGTTCACCGAGGTCGGTCTTGAAGCGCCCAAGCCTGTGCGGGTGATGCGCGCCGATCACCAGGTGTCCCAGAAACTACATGCGGTCTCCGAGGCTGGGAGCGATCGGGTGCGCGACCTCGTCGACCTTCAACTTCTCGACAAGGGCGAGGTGCTTGACCTGACCCAGGTCAAGGCGACCTGCATCCGGCTCTTCGAGTACAGGCGACAACAAGCATGGCCGCCGACGATCGGGGTCGACGCCGGTTGGGGCGAGTTGTATGCGGCCGCCATCAAGGACGTCGACGTACTCCCGGAGGTCGAAGCGGCGGTCGACTGGGCTAACGAGCTCGTCGCGAGGATCGTTGGAGCGTGAGCGTCCGGGTTACGGTGACGCCGTGACGATCAGCGAGGAGGAGTTCCTCCGGCTCGCGCTGGCACTGCCCGTGGTCGCCCGCCTGCACCTTGCCATTCGACTGATCGAGTCGCTTGAGGCCGTGCCTGACTCCGGGCGGGAATCTGAGCGCGCGTCATGACGGATCGAGTCGTCGACTATCGCCTTGTGGACGGCGAGGGCCGGAACAGCGAGGCGCCGCGAGCCTTCTTCATCCCGCCTCGGTCAGAGCGTGAGGCGCTGAAGGCGGGTGACTACGCCAAGCTCCTGTTCGAGCTCGTTGACCCGCGCGACGACGATCCGGGCGGCGAGCGCATGTGGGTGCAGGTGCTGGGAGTCTGGAACGGAAGCTATGTCGGGGCCCTCACCAATACGCCGCGTGCGATCACGACCATTGGTGTCGGTGACCGCGTCGACTTCGGGCCCGAGCACGTGATCGGCCTACTTGAGGACTGGCCCTTGCTCGAGAAGAAGATGTTCGTGAGCCGGCGTAGCCGAGACCAAGACCTTCGTCCGAGGTACGTGTACCGCGAAGACCCCGACAACGAGCGCGACTCGGGCTGGCGCGCCATGGTCGGCAATGAGACTGACGACGAGATCAACGACTCGGCGAACGTTCTGCTCCAAGATCTCGGGTATCTCCTTGATCGCTGGCCGGAGCTGCGACCGGTGTTCAAGACCGACCCGCAGAACGGCGAGTGGGTATGGGACGACGCTGGCTCGCGCTACGTCCCAGCCCCACCTTCGTAGGGATCCCGTGCGTGGCAAGAACGTGGCAGGAGAGTCGTCGGAGACCGTCCGCAACCGTCGACGCCAAACACGCTTCCAGCAGGTCAGGCCCACAATGCCGTCAATGAACACCAACAGCAGCTGAGCGTGCCCGGCTTCCCCTGGTACTACTGAGTCTGGCGTTGGCCCGAATCGAGAAGCGTGGCCACGAAATTCGTCTGCCTGTTGGATGCGCCTGCGTCCGGCGTACGGTTGGCCCCTTGGCTGGCCGAGGGCCCTGGGGTCGTCCAACCTTAGGCAGCGACATCCCCCGGCCATGCGGCGACAGTCCGCGCAGCCCACCACGTCGCCGCCTGGCGACGTACGTGGAATTGCGTATTGCCGGGACACGGGCGCGGCGCTTGTCTGACTGGTTGTGAAGGTCGTCGACCATTCAGGAGGCCGGATGAGCACGTGCGTCCTGGTCGCCGTGGCCGAGCCACCAGGCCACGGTGCCGGCGCGACCGCGGGTGCCGGCCTTGGCATAGATGTGCTCGAGGTGCTTGTCGATCGTGCGCACGCTGGTGTCCAGGCGGCGAGCGATCTGTTGGTTGGAGAGGCCGGTGGCGAGCAACTCCAGTACGGCGATCTCCCGGTGGGTGAGGCCCTGCCTGGAGGTGTCGGCGGAGGCGTCGAGCCGGGTCATCGTCTCGAGCACGAGGGCCTCCAACGGACGACGCAGCATCTCGAGGCGGTCGATCTCCCGGTCGGAGAAGTCCCGGCCCCGGGACCGGTTGAGCGCGACGCACAGGAAGCGCGCCCGTCCCGAGGCGCGCATCGTGAACGCGACCTGGTGCTCGATCCCCATGGCGACGAAGAGCTCGCCATAGATCGGGAGCGCCCGGAACTGTCGGCGGCTGAAGAAGTCGGAGATCCGCAGCGCCGGGTTGATGCCGCTGCGGGTGTGGCTGGCCAGTACCCAGGGCTCAGTGCGGTCGAGAGTGTCGAACACGGCGGCGTGCTCGGGGCCGAAGAAACTGTCGGGCCATCCCCAGTGGGTGAGGGACACCTCGCCGTCGTCGTCGCACCGATTGAGGAAGACCGCGGCGGAGTCGAAGCCCAGCACCGTGCTCATGCAGGTCAGGGCGGCATGGCTCAGTTCGCCGGCCGTCTCGACATCGGCGATCGCGCTCAGGGCGGGGAGCAGCGGCGGGTTCGTTGCGGCGGGCACGGACGACTCCTTGCGACGCAGGAGGAACCAGCATCGCCCCGCCGGGCGCTCCACCGCCATACCCCGAGGCTGTGAACCAGATAAGGAGACGATCGAGATGCTCGACGTTGGCACGCGACCGAGGCGACGCCGGCTGGCGATCGCTATCGGTGTGGTGGTGACCGGCGGGCTGCTGAGTCCGTCGGGGATTGCTCATGGCGACCAAGAGGTGAACACCTTCTCGGCCGGCTCGGAGCCGCTGGTGGTCGCCGTCAGCCCGGATGACAAGGCGGTGTACGTGGCGAGCAGCGACAGTTCCTCGATGACGCGGTACGTCGTTGCGACCGGTGCGAACAGCACGATCTCCGTCGGCTCGGAACCCTCGGCAGTCGCGGTCTCGCCCGACGGCAGCACCGTCGCCGTCGCCGATCGGGGCAGCGACAATGTCAAGCTCTTCACCAACTCGGCCACGCCGACGCTCACCACCACGATCGACGTCGACAGCGAGCCCGACGGCCTCGCCTTCGGTCCCGGGGGCGCCGACCTGTACGTGAGTGCTTTCGGTGCGAACAAGCTGGACGTGGTGTCGATGGCCTCGCGGTCCGTGGTCCACGCCTACCCTGTCAGCGCGGGCCCTGCCGGGGTCGCGGTTTCACCGAACGGCGTCTGGGCAGTGGTGGCCGCGGAAGACGGGGGCGTGGTCGACCAGATCACCCTGGCGAGCGGGGCCGTCGATGCGGGGACGATCAACGGCATCCCGCTCGGGGTCACGATCTCGCCGGACAGCAGATACGCCTACGTCACCCAGCACAGCTACGACCAGGTCAGGGCACTGGACCTGCATGCTCACGCCTGGCTCGCCCAGGCGGCCGCGGTCGGGGACGCACCGATCGGTGTGGCCGTCTCACCGGACGGCAGCCTCCTCTACGTGGCCGACAACGGCGTCTCGGGCGAGCCCGGCGACATCTCGGTCGTCTCCACGTCGTCCTTGCAACGCGTCCGCACGGCGGATGTCGACGGGAAGTATCCGTACGGCGTCGCGGTCTCACCGGACGGCACCCGGTACTACGCGACCCTGGTGGGCTCGAACACCACCGAGGTCTTCCGCGCGCAGCCGTGGGGCCCCGCGCCCACGATCTCAGGCACCGCGCGCGTCGGTGCGACGCTCACGGCGACGCCCGGTCAGTGGTCGCCTTCGACGACGACCCTGGACTACCAGTGGTACGTGAGCGGTGTGCCCGTCGGCGGCGACACGGCAACCCTGCGGGTGCCGGCCTCAGCTGTCGGGAAGCAGGTCGAGGTCAGTGTCTCGGGCTCGCTGCCCGGCGATCAGGTCTACACCCCGACGAGTACGCCGACCGCTCCCGTCGCCAAGGGGTACTTCACTCACCCGCGACTCCGGATCACCGGAAAGGCGCGGGTCGGCCGTCGGCTCACCGCCCGACCGGGGACGTGGTCGCCGCAGGCGACCCTGCGGTACCAGTGGTTCGTCGGGAAGAGGAAGGTCAAGGGCGCCACTCACAAGACCTGGACGATCAAGAGATCGGCCCGACACCGCAAGGTGACGGTCAAGGTCACCGGACGTCGAGCCGGCTACGTCACCACGACCGTCGCCGCGGTCACGAAGAAGGTGCGCTGAGCAGATCAACCAGACAGCAGGCGTTCCGTTGACTTGGGGCACGGCCCGCGCTAGGGCAAGGCGCGGCGGATTTCGCCGATGAGGGTCGGATACGGATCATCGAGAGGTTGGCGTTCGGCGCGAAGATCCCCGCGAATTCGCTGTAGCGGTTTCCCGGCAACGTAGTGCCGCCCTCGCCGCTCACCGCGCGCGTCCAGCAGACCGAGATCCGCCGCATGTACGAGGTCACGAGTTGCCGTGCGCTCATCGAGACCGGTGAGCTTCACATAGGATGGCCGCGTTACTCGGAGTCCGAGCAGCGCATCGAACAGCGCGGCGCCGATGCGGTCGCTCAGTCTGTGAGCTTGGAGCAGCTCATCGAGCCTGCGCCACTGTTGCTCGGCCTCGTCGAAGCGGCGCCTCATCGTCTGCGCCTGCATGTGGTGGGCCCTCAGGTTGAACTTGACCCAGAGTGTCGCGTCGTTCTCGGGCTGCCAGGAACCCTGGCCAGTTGCCGCCAGCACGTCGTAGTAGCCCTGTGTGTTGTTGCCGAGCCACTCCTCGATGCTTGAAAACGTCGGCTCGACGACTTGATCCTGTGCCAGGACCATCGTCTGAAGTGCTCGCGCCATCCGTCCATTGCCGTCGCGGAAGGGGTGGATCATCACGAGGTTCAGGTGAGCCATGGCGCCCCGTACCAGCGGGTCGTCGGAGCTCGGTGTCATGAGCGAGTTCGAAAGCGCTCGCATGAGGCCAGGCACCGCATCCCCATCGGGTCCCTCGTAGACGTTGACGCCGCGCTGACCGTCGCGGACGAAGATCTCATTGGTGCGGTACCTGCCCGGGGTCTTCGATAGGTCGTGGTCCAGCAACATGAAGTGCATCGACCGTAGGACGGCTTCATCGATCACGAAGCCGGGTTCGGTGGCGACGTTGAGTACATAGGTGAGCACACGTCGATAGCCGACAATCTCCATCCAGGTCGCCTCGTCGGCAGTCAGGGGTGGCTCATCATCGACTGCTGCGACGGCGTCTTCCTCGCTGACCGAATAGCCCTCGATGGTGTTGGAGCCCTGGATGGCGCGCGCCGTTGAGGTCCGCCGCAGGAGGCCGTTCCAACGTTTGGGCACGCGAAGCACGTCCGCCAGCTCAGCGCGGACATCGTGGATCTCGGCGATGACATGCTGATCCTCGAGATCGGGCTCTGGTGTGATGAACAATGTTGGCATGTCGCTATGTCCTTTAATAAGTGCCAAGAGTACGTCCGGTTGGGGGCCAATGTCACTTATTAAGAGACATAAGGACACTCCAGCCAACGGCCGCCCTTGGGTTCTGGCGCGGAGATCCAGGCGCTAATCTGTAGACATGCGTCTGCAGAATTCGGTGGCGGAGTCGGCGTACGAGCGCGAGATTCCGCGCCGGCATCCGGACCGGCCGCTCAACATCGGCGGGGCGGGAGGCATTGCCAAGGCACTGCGGATCAAGCCGCCCGACGCGCGGGAGTGGGAGCTGCTCGGGCGTGACCTGCTCGTCGGCGACCCGCTGGCCGACGAGCTGGTCGACTGGATGATCACCACCGGAACGAAGCAGACCCGGCCGCTGGTCGACCAGGCATGCGCCCATGGCATCGCGTCGGTGCCGGACGCGCCGGAGCCGTTGCGGCGATTCTTCGACGCGGTCGAGGCTGATCCGCCATGGCTCGACCGGGAGCGGCTGCGACGGGCACCGGACGCCTTCGCGCTCGCCGGGGTCGACGGGCTCTACATCGCACGCGATGTCGCCTTCCTGGGCGGCTATCGAGCGGCCGGCTTCAACAAGACGCTGATCCGGACCGGGGCGCTGGAGAAGGGCTCCGCCCAGCGCTTCGCCGAGACCACCCAGTGGGCTCAGCGCGTCACCCGGCCCGGAGGCATGGAGAAGTTCGGCGACGGCTACCGGGCGACGCTCGAGGTCCGCATCATCCACTCGTTCGTACGCCGGCACCTTCTCGCCCAGGATGACTGGGACACCGGCGAGTGGGGCCTGCCGATCAACCAGACCGACATGGCCGCCACGATGGTCGGTGCCATCCTCACCCCGTTCATCGCCGGGCTGGCGCTCGGTCTGTTGCCGTCGCGTCGTGAGCTCGAGGACGTCACCCACGTCGCGCGCTACACCGGCTGGCTCATGGGCGTCGAGGAGCGCTGGCTGCCGACGTCGTACCGCGATGCCGTCCGCATCCTCACGCACACGCTCATGGCGATCCTGGTACCCGACGAGACCACGCGGATCCTGGCGCAGCCGATGGGCAATGACCCGCTCGGGTGGCACTTCCGGGGACCTTTCAAAGCCGTACGCCGACGGGTCGCGCGCTCGCAGCACCTGTCCATCACCAGCGCGGTTCTCGGTCCGCGTGCGATGGCCTCCCTGGGCCTGCCGATGACCCCGCCCTGGTATCCCCTCGTGAAGGCACCCTTCAACCTGGTCGCCGGACGGGTCGTCCGCATCGTGCCACCGCTGCGGCGTTGGTACGTCGACCGCTCCCGTGCCAAGGTGGGGGACTTCGTCGAGCTGTTGTCGGGTTCGACCGAGTCGCAGCTCGGCAACTCCGCCGGCCACATCGCACGCTGATGGCACGGGCGTACGGCGGTGTCAGCGCCGAGGAGCGGGTCGCCGAGCGGCGTACCCGGTTGGTCGCGGCGGGCCGTGAACTGCTCGCGGAGGTCGGCTGGAGGGGGACCTCGCTGCGTGCGGTGTGCGCCCGATCGGGTCTGGCCGATCGCTATTTCTACGAGAGCTTCGAGACCCGCGATGCGCTGCTCGTCGCGGTGTGCGATCAGGTGATCGCCGAGGCGATGGTGGTGTGCGGGGAGCGGATGGCCGCCGCGTCCTCGTCGTACCGTGCCCGGGTCCGCACGGCCGCCGACGCCGTCCTCGACCTCCTCGATCGCGACACGGAACTCGTCCGGGTGCTGCTGCTCGAGACGCCGGACTCGCCGGTTCTCAACGATCAGCGGCGCAAGATGATGGGTAGCCTCGTCGACCTCCTGGTGCTCGCGACCGCGGACCTCGAGGCCTTGCGCCGCGTCTCCGACGTACGGCGTCGTCTCGGTGCCCATGCCGTCCTCGGCGCGCTCTTCGAACTCCTGACGGCATGGACGGCGGGAGAGCTCGACCTGCCGCGCGAGGAGCTGCTCGACTTCGTCGTGCAGGTCGCCGTCTCACTGGTTGAAGCCGAGTGAGGTCGACCCGCTTCCGGGCGTCAAGAGGGGGTCCCGACCCACTCCGTCGATCCGTCGCTGAAGCTCTGGTGCTTCCAGATCGGGACCTCGGCCTTGAGGGTGTCGATCAGCTCGCGGGTCGCGTCGAAGGCGGTGGCCCGATGGGGTGAGCTGGTGGCCACCACGACGGCGATGTCGCCGATCTCGAGAGGGCCCGTGCGGTGGACGGCGGCAACCTTCGCCGAGTGCTTTCCTGCTACCGCGACGCAGACGCCATGGAGGCGATCGAGGGCGGAGGGATGCGCGGAGTACTCCAGCGCCTCGACCTGCTTGCCGCCGTCGTGGTCACGCACGGTTCCCACGAACACGGACACGGCCCCATGGGCGTCGTCCTCGACCGCGCCGGCCACCTCGGCGACATCCAGTGGGACCTCACGGATCGCCACCAGCCGCACGAGATCGTCCATGGCCTCGATGCTACTGGCCGAGTGACTCCTGACGTCGGGGCAGCAGGACGGCGAGCGCCACGAGGAAGATCGCGAAGACGAGCGGGATCGGGCCGATGCCGAGGAAGGAGCCGACGAGGCCGAGCGGCGGCCATAGGGCGAGCATCCACCTCGGGAGCAGTCGTACCTTCCACGAACCGGCCGCCAGCAGCGCGAGGCCGATCATCAGGCCGAAGGCGCAGATCGGGTAGAGCGGCCCCCACTCGAGCTCGGAGCCGTCGACGACAGAGGCCATGCACTGGACCACCAACTCGGCCATGCAGCTGCCGTAGATCCAGACGCCGACGGTGCCGAGCCGGCCGTCGCGGCCGTCTTGGAGACGGTGGAAGCCGAGTGTGAGAAGGAACAGGCCCAATCCGTGGGGCAGTGCGGCGACCGTGAGCACATAGTCGGCGACATGATGGAAGCGACCCTCGCTCGTGGTCGCGGCCAGCATGGTCAGGCCCATCATGAGCAGACCGATGACGGCGAGGACGACGCCGGAGAGGAACAGGCGCAACCAGAAGGCGTCGGTACGACTGCGGGGTGCGGCGGGGAGAGTGGCGGTGGTCATGTCGGGTCCTTTCGCAGGTGATCGGAAAGGACGGTAGGTACGGCGGGTCGCGGCGGTCGTCGGCCTGGGCGGTGACCTTTGTTCCTCCTGTCGGCGTCCTCCTCAAGAAGGACTCCGTGCGCGGCGAAGAGCCCTACGCTGTGGTGGGTGCTGGGACGTGTGTGGTCAAAGGATGGAGTGGATGCCTCCTGCACGCCGTCCGTGAGCCTGACGGATCTCGTGACCGCCGCCGGCTTCGTCCTTGCCGGGGTCGCTGAGGCGGTGGCGACACATCGGCATGTTCCCGGCCTGCTCGCGTTCACGCTCTGCGGAGCCCCGGTTCTTGCCGTGCTCGTGGTACGACGGACCGCGCCGGCCGTGCCGATGTGCGTCTTCACCGTCTTCGTGGTCTTCGGGACGACGATCCAGTCGCTCTACTGGCCCGACGCCTCCGACAGTGGCGGGGTCTGGATGTTCGCGATGATGTTCGCGGCGTACTCACTGGGTGCCCACGGCGACGGTCCGGTGGCCGCTCTCGGAGGCCTGCTGCCCACCATCACCGGCCTGGCGATCGACCTGCCGACGATGTCTGGATGGACGCTCGTCAGTGGTGTGATCTTCGTGGCGAGCTTCGTCGGCTGGCTGCCGACCGTGGTGGGCCGGATCGTGCGGGTACGACGGCGTCACCTCGACGTGCTCGAGGGTCAGCGCGAGCAGATCGTCGACGGCCAGCAGTCGCAGCGTGAGGCCGCCGTCCTCGCGGAGCGGGTGCGCACTGCCGAGCGACTGCAACCCGCACTGCTGGACGGTCTGCGGACGTTGGCCCGTCGG
>Ga0164242_10006201_pt1 | contig 13197 bp, 8 predicted proteins | sample OricomgcompostMG_FD_108783 | JGI IMG/M metagenome (GOLD analysis project Ga0164242, IMG submission 108783) | Miracle-Growth compost microbial communities from Emeryville, California, USA - Original compost - Miracle growth compost (MG) ...
CGGATCTGCGTGCACGGGCGGTGCTCGCCGGCGGTACCGATCCGGGTATCGCAGTCCGGCGGGCGCGACGGGCCGCGTCGGTGTGTGTCGTAGGAGCCGGGCGGGTCGGGGCGGGGGTGGCCACCCTGCTCGCGACCGCGGGCGTCGGGACGGTCACCGTGGTCGACCACCAGGAGGTCGCCGACGCCGACGTGACCCCGATCGGGTGCGGCCCGGCCGACATCGGATCCCCTCGTGCAGCCGCGATCCGGCGCCGGATCGCCGACCTGGCGCCGTCGACCCGGTCTGCTCGGCGGCCGCGCCGCCCACCGTCGCTGGTGGTACTGGCACCGGCCGAGGAGGCCGACCGGGCGGAGACCATCGGCCTCGTCCGCGACGGTGTCCCCCACCTGGTGACCGCCACGCGTGAGGTGACGGTTGTCGTCGGCCCGCTGGTACTGCCCGGCCGCAGCGCCTGCCTGCACTGTCTCGACCTACACCGCACCGACCGGGACCCGAGCTGGCCCAGCCTGCTCGCGCAGCTACATGCCGAGGGCAGCTCGGCGACAGCCGACATCACGCTTGCCAGCATGGCGGCGAGCATGGCCGCCCTGCACGCGCTGGCCTTCGTCGAAGGCCGCACGCCGTCGACGGTGAACGGGACGCTCACGGTCGGGCTGCCCGACGGCACAGTGCGCCGCCGTAGCTGGCGGCCGCACCCGGCGTGCGGATGCTGCTGGGAGCACGTCGCCGCGCCGCCCGTGCAGGCCGACGAGCCAGCGCTGTTCTGACGCTCCGCAATAACGCAGGAGCACCGCGGCCCGGTGTGTGCCGGGCGGCGGTGCTCCTGTCGGTACTGCTGATGTCGTCACTCGCTCGAGCGAGCGGGTGGGATGTCACCACACGCGCAGGGCGGCCTGCTCGGCGCGCCGCTGCGCACGCTGGGCCCGGCGGGAGGTGCGGACGGCGCGGCGCAGGGCGTTCGCCCGGTTGCGCTGCCGTGCCTCCTCCAGCCGGATGGCTATCTGTGCTCGTGCGAGGTCTTCGTTCATGAGGTTCATGTCGTTGCTCCTGATGTGCACTGCTGGACGGGTTGATCGTCCGAGGGCTCGATGCGAGACGAACTCGACGTCGTTGCCGCTCGGAAAGTGGCGTTCGGTGCGTGGTGTGCTCATGGCTTGCTCCTGTGGCCGTGACGCGGCGAGGATGCCCGTGCGCCGGCCGCTCATGCGGCGACCTCGTTCTTGCGTGGACGCCCGCGGGGGCGCTTGCGGGCGACGACGACGCCGGAGACGAACAACTGGCCGCCCCACACGCCCCAGGGCTCGCGCCGTGCCAGCGCCCCTTCGAGGCATTCCTGCATGATCGGGCAGTCCAGGCACAACGCCTTGGCGGTTTCGACGTCTCGCGGCGATTCGGCGAAGAACAGTTCGGGGTCGTTGTGCCGGCAGGGCAGTCGGTCGTCGAGTTCGTCGACGGCCGGTCTGGGGATGCTCGGCGCCGGCCGGGTGTGTGCCGGCTGGGTGTGTGCCGGCAGGGTTGGTGCAGACACGGGCGTCACCTCCTTGTGACAGGTGCGGGTGGGTGGATGCGACCTGCGCGGGTGGGTTGGCCGCGCAGTTGCGGTGGTCATGGAGCTGCCTTCCGTGGTGGGTCGGACACGGGTACCGGTCTGGTGTTGGCGGGTCTGTGGCGGCTGCCGGCTGCGGACAAACAAGCTGCGGACAAACAAAGAGGCCGCGGATCCCGGTACTGGGAGTCCGCGGCCTCGAAAAGCCAGACGCTGATTGGTTGCCTAATGATCAGGCTCCCAACTGCGGACATCACCAGAATCGACAGCGTTGTAGCCGCCGACGAAGTCGGTCGCGGACAGATCGCCCGTGCGAGTACGCACGTTGACACCCGTCGCGAGCAGACGGGTGGTGCCGGAAATGGGCATGGCGAGACGCAGCCGCGCGGCTGACTTCATCGGCTCGATGCTCGTGCTCATGTGGCACCTCCTCGGTCTGGCTCGGTCTGTCTCGTTTGCGGGGCAGCGTGCCCGGCATGTCGAGGGTCGGCATGCGGGCGCGTGTATGCCCTGGTTGCACCGGCAGCTTATGCCACCGCACGCGCACGGACAACCGAATAACGCCACCGGATGCCAGAAATCTACCCGCGCACACGCTGCGAGCACCGAAGCGGACCTGCGTTGTCCGGCTGATCGTCAAGCAGGTAAGGAAAACGAGCTCAGCGAGTCACCGGTCGGCTTGGCAGAGCCGGATGACGTCGGCGCCGAACTTCTCCAGCTTGCGCGCGCCGACCCCCGGGATCGCGGTCATCTGCCGGTCGTCGCCAGGACGCGCCTCGGCGATCGCCAGCAGCGCGGCGTCGGTGAACACGCAGAAGGCCGGCTGTTTGAGATTGCGCGCCGTCTCGCGCCGCCACTCCTTCAACCGGGCCAGCAAGTCCTCGTCCACGTTGCTCGGGCAGCTGGTGCAGCGGCCCAGCCGGCGAGCGGCTGCCTCGGTGAGCGGCGCGTTGCACACGCGGCAGCGCGGGGTGCGCGACGAGCGGCGCGACCGGCCGGCGGCCGCGGGCCGGTCGGGGTTGTCGTGCACCGACGAGCCCGCAGGGCGAACCGGGTCGAGGAACCGGCTCGGCCGGCGCCGGCCGGCGCCGCCGGGCGATCGCGACAGCGACCAGGACAACGCCAGCCCGGTGGCGGCGCGGGTGGCGCCGACGTAGAGCAACCGGCGTTCCTCGTTGATCTGTTCGGGCGACCGGGACTGCGAGGACGGCAGCATCCCTTCGTGCAGGCCGATCAGGAACACGTGCTCCCACTCCAGGCCCTTGGCCGCGTGCAGGGTGGATAGCGTGACGCCGGCCAGCCCCGGCGCGTGCTGTTGCTCGGCGCGCTCGGCGAGCAACGCGACGAACTCGCGCAAGGTGCCGACGCCGTCGGCGGCCGCGGTGTCGGCCAGGTCGGCCAGCGCCGCCAGCGACTCCCACCGTTCGCGGACCCGGCCGGTGCTGGCCGGCGGCTCCGGGGTGTGCCCAGCTCCGGCCAGGATTGCCCGCACGGTCTCGGCGAGTGCCGGCCGCTCGCCACCGGCGGGCTCGATGGCCGCCGGGTCGTCGCCGACGGGTTCGGCGACCGCCTGCCCCCGCAACAGTGCGATTGCCTCCTTGACCTCACGCCGGTCGAAGAAGCGTTCGCCGCCACGCACCTGGTAGGGCACTCGGGCGTCGGCCAGGGCCTGTTCGAGCGCCTCGGATTGTGCGTTGATGCGGTAGAGCACGGCGACGTCGGCGGCATGCACGCCGTCGGCGAGGAGCCGGCGGATGCCAGCGGCGACCGCGGCCGCCTCGGCCACCTCGTCCGGATGCTCGTGGAAGGTCACCGCCGGGCCGGGCTTGCGCTGGCTGACCAGCGGCACGTGGGTGCGCCGGGTGGCCGCGTCCGCCTTGGTGATCAGCGCGTTCGCCGTGCGCACGACTTCGGGTGTCGACCGGTAGTCGCGGTGCAGCCGGACGACGGTGGCGTCGGGGTACCGCCGGGCGAAGTCGCGCAGGTGGTCGGACGTGGCGCCGGCGAAGGAGTAGATGGTCTGCGTCGGGTCGCCGACCACGCATAGGTCGCGCCCCTTGCCCAGCCATAGCTCGAGCAGCGCCTGCTGCAGCGGCGACACGTCCTGGTACTCGTCCACCACCAGGTGGCGGTACTGGCCGCGGATGGTGGCCGCGACCCGCGCATCGGTGGCCAGCAGCCCGGCGGTGCACAGCAGCACGTCCTCCAGGTCGATGCGGTCGCGGTCACGGCGCAGCTCTTCGTAGGCGGCGAACAGCCGCGCCACCATGGCCGGCTCCAGACCGGCGACCGTGCGGCCGAGAGCGGCCGCGTGCTCGGCGTAATGCTCGGCGTCGACGTTGCTGACCTTGGCCCATTCGATCTCGCTGGCGACGTCGCGACGGCCAGCGTTGTCCAGATGGACGCGGTTGCGGGTGGCGGCCTCGGCCACCAGCGGAATCTTCGAATCCAAGATGGCGGGCAATTCGCGCCCGTGCACCTGCGGCCAGAAGAACCGCGCCTGGCGCAGCGCGGCCGAGTGGAAGGTGCGGGCCTGCACCCCGGGCACGCCGAGCCTGGCCAGTCGGATCCGCATCTCACCGGCGGCACGGGTGGTGAACGTCACCGCCAGCACTTCGTTCGGCCGCCACATGCCCGCATGCACCGCGTAGGCGATGCGGTGGGTGATGGTGCGGGTCTTGCCGGTTCCGGCGCCGGCGAGGATGCAGACCGGGCCGTTGACCGCCTGCGCGGCCGCCCGCTGTTCGGGATCGAGCGCAGCCAGCACCGAGTCGGCAGTGGCTGCGCTGACGGGAGCGGCGGTATCGGTCACCCCACCATCTTGACAAGCCGCACCGACATCGGGCGAGCGGCCCGACGCCGTCGGGAATCTGGCCGGGCCGCGGGCTGTTGCACCGATCGGCCGCCAGCCCCCTACCGATTGCCGCACCAAGCCGCCGCCGCGGCCGCAGACCGACCGCGCCGAGGAGTCCGATGCACAAGCCCGCCCGCACCGCCGTCGACCCCGGCGAGGGCACCGTCGTGTTCACCACCTCCTGGTGCGGCTACTGCTACCGGCTGAAGGCGGCGCTGAACGCGGCCGGCGTGGCCTACCGGGAGATCGACATCGAAACCGTGCCCGGAGCCGCCGACATCGTCACCGCCGTCAACGGCGGCAACCGCACGGTGCCCACGGTGGTGTTCGCCGACGGCTCGACCATGACGAATCCGCCGGCCGAGGTGGTGGCGCGGCGTACCGCCGAACTCGCCCGCACCGGCCCGGCGCAGCCATGAGCTACCGCGAGGTCACCAGCTGGTCGGCCCGGTAGGCAGCGGCCCGCCGTACCAGTGCGCGATGAGCCGGTGGGAGATCGAGATCCCGCTGGGCAACTGCACCGCACCCGCCTGCACCTCGGCGGTCAGCTCGGCCCGCGTGAACCAGCGCGCCGCCGTCACCTCGACGTCGTCGGTGACGATGCGGGTGTCGGCCGCACGCGCGAAGAAGCCGAGCATCAGGCTCGCGGGGAACGGCCACGGCTGGCTACCGGCATAGACCGGGTCGACCACGCGGACGCCGGTCTCTTCGGCGACCTCCCGCGCCACCGCCGCCTCGATCGTCTCCCCCGGTTCGACGAATCCGGCCAGGGTGGAGTAGCGGCCGTCCGGCCAGGCGGCGCCATGCCCGAGCAGGGCCCGGTCGCGATCATCGGTTATCAGCACGATGATCGCCGGGTCGGTGCGCGGGAAGTGTTCGGCACCGCACGCCGGGCACCTGCGGGTGTGGCCGGCCTGGGCGATGTCGGTGCGGGCGCCGCAACGAGCACAGCACGGATGGCTCTCGTGCCACCGGGCCAGCGCGACGGCCGGCACGAACCAGCTGGCGTCCTCCTCGTCGATCAGGGCACCCACGTCGCGCAGCGACCCGAGTGGCTCGCAGGTACCGGACTCTCCGGTTGCCGCTGCGAGTACGCGCCGGACGCTGGCCTCGGGCAGCGTGACGCTGAACCGAGCCACCTGGTCGTCGCCGACGCCGAGCAGCACGGGCGGCGGGGCGTCCTCGATCGGGGCGACATCGCGCGGGGACACCCAGACGATGCCGCTGCGGTCGGCCGCGACCGGGCTGGCGTCGCCGCACAGCAGCAGCACCCGGGACCGGTCGTCGGCCCAGGCCCGGGCTAGCCAGTCGGTGTCGGCGCGAAGGTGACCGGCGAAATCGACGGCGTGGCGAGCCAAGTTGAGGTCGGTCAGGATGGGCACGGTGCGAGCCTAGGGCGCGTCGCTGCACGCGGCCCGCGATCGGGCCGACCCGCGCCGGGTGCGTCCGCATCAGGCAGCGGTATCGGGCAAAATGGCCGCCCGTGAGCATCCACATCGCAGCCAAGCCCGGCGACATCGCCGACACCGTCCTCATGCCCGGCGACCCCCTGCGTGCGCAGTGGATCGCCGAGACCTTCCTCACCGACCCGGTGTGCTACAGCCGAACCCGGAACATGCTCGGCTTCACCGGCACCTACCAGGGCCGGCGGCTGTCGGTACAGGGTTCGGGCATGGGGTTGCCGTCGTTCTCGATCTACGCACACGAATTGTTCGCCGACTACGACGTGGCGACGATCGTGCGCGTCGGCACGTGCGGTGGGCTGAGCACCGACCTCGGCCTTCGCGACATCGTGCTGGCTCAGACGGCCTGCACCGATTCGGGCATCAACCGGAGCAAGTTCCATGGCTGGGACTACGCGCCGTGCGCCGATTTCGGCCTGCTGCTCAAGGCCTACCAGGCGGCGCAGGCGGCCGGACAGAAGGTCATGGTGGGGCCGGTGCTGTCGTCGGACTCGTTCTACCAGCCGCGGCCGGAGATCACCGCGCTGATGGTCGAGCACGGCGTGCTGGCGGTCGAGATGGAGGTCAGCGCCCTGTACACGCTGGCCGCCCAGTTCAAACGCCGGGCGCTCGGCGTGCTGACGGTCAGCGACCACGTGACCACCGGCGCGGCGACCAGCGCGGACGAACGCGAACGGACCTTCAGCGACATGGTCCAGGTATCACTGGCGGCCGTGACGGACTGACCAGGCGCGTTCGCGGGCTCAACCAGCATCGACCGACCGCAGCAACGCGAGGAGGCCGTCGTGGTCGAGCAGGTCGGCCGGTCGCCGGGTCAACCCGGCGCGCACGTAATGGAAGGCGGCGCTCACCTCGTCGAGCGGCAGCTGGTGCAGGTGTGCGAACGCCAACCGGTAGGCGGCAAGTTGGACGGCTGCGGCCCGTGCGGCCGCACCCTCCGGGGGCGGGCCGGTCTTCCAGTCGACCACCTCCAGCGCCGGCTCGTCCAGATGTTCGGCGGCGAACACCGCATCGGCTCGGCCACGCACCGCGACCCCGTCGAGCACCAATTCGAACGCGGCCTCCACCTCCACCGGCGAACGGTCCGCCCAAGGTGAGGCCAGGAAGGCCGCCTGCAGCACTGGCAGCAGTTCGTCGTCGACGCTGCCGTCGTCTGCCGAGCCGGGCAGCTCGGTGACGTCGAGCAGGGCTGCCTGACCGAACCGCTGTTCCAGCCACGCGTGGAACGCGGTGCCCCGCCTGGCCATCGGATTGGGCGGCAGCGGCACCGGCCGGCGGATACGCCGCGCCAGGGCAGCGGGGTCGCGGCGGAGCTCGACCAGCTGGCTGACCGACAGTTGGCCGGGCAGCTCGACCCGGACGTCATCGCTGCGCGACCGGCGGGCCAGCTCGGCCAGCAGCAAGTCGGTGTCGTCCGTCCAGTCCTGCCCGGCCGCGACCACGTCCTCCGGCGGGCGATGTCCGGCGGCGAGGTCGGCCTGCGCCTGCTCGACGAGCCGCGCCCCGTCGGCCACCTGAGCTCGTCGCGGACCGAGCGGGTCGTACGGCCAGGTCGCGGCGGAGTCGGCCACAGGCGCGTCCGGCGCGGTGTCGGCGAGCGCGGCGTCGTCGACCCAGGCAAGGACAGCGGCGGGCAGCTGGCGGTCGATCAACCGGTCCACCGCGTCGCGGACCTGCTGCAAGAACGGGCTGATGCGGCGCGGCTTCGTCAGGCCGCTTTCCCAGCGGGCGCCGGTACACACCAGCAGCTGGCGGGCGCGGGTGAACGCGACGTAGGCGAGGCGGCTCTCCTCCAGCGACGTCTGGTCGAGACAGGCCTGCCGGAACTCGGTCAACCGGTCCCGCACCTGCTGCTGGTCGGTCGTATCGGTCAGGTCCAGCCGGGGTAGGCCGGCGTGGTCGCCTCGCAGCTCGTACGGAAGTTCCGCGGCCGCTGTCGTCCACGGAGACGTGCGGGTGTTGGGGAACACGTCGCCGGCGATGCCGGCAACGAAAACCGCGTCCCATTCGAGCCCTTTCGCGCCATGCACGGTGAGCACCTGGATGCGATCAGCCGACGACTCCGCCGGCCCTGCGTCCAGGCCGTTCTCGGCCTCCTCGGCCGCGTCCAGGTAGGCAAGGAACGTGGTCAGCCGGGCGTCCGGTGCGTCGTCGGTGAAGTCTGCGACCGCGCGGGCGAACGCGTCCAGGTCGGCGCCGGTGGCGGCCACGTCGCCGGTGGCGGCGGCCACCTCGACGTCGAGGCCGAGCGAGCGGACGACTTCGGCAACCAGGTCCGGCAAGCCGATGCCGACCCGGGTACGCAGGTGGCGCAGCTGCCCGGCCAGCCGGGCGATGCGTTTCCGCGCCGGGGCCGACAGGCCGTGGACGCCGTCGACGTCGTCGACGGCGTCCACGATGGTGACCGCGTCGCCCCGTTCGGCGGCCATCGCCGGCCCGGAGCCGTCGTCGAGAACCGGCCGGGACCGGCGGGCGAGCATCCGGGCGTGGGCGCCGAGCGCGGCGAGATCACGGGGACCGATGCGCCAGCGGGCGCCGGTCAACAGCCGCATCATCGCCGCACCGGCGCCCGGGTCGGCCAGCACCCGCAAGGTGGCGACCACGTCGGCGACCGGTGGCGAGTACATCAGCCCGCCGAGACCGACGACCTCCACCGGCAGTTCGCGGGCGCGCAGGGCGGCGGCGAGCCGGTCCATGCCGGACCGCTGGCGCATCAGCACCGCGATGCTTCTGCCGGTGCCGTCCATCCGGGTCGACGCATCCGCCTGCCACAGCGCGTCGATCTGGTCGGCGATCGCGGCCGTCTCGTCGTCGGCGGAGGCGTACAACCCGACCCGGACGGCACCCGGCCCGGCGGAGCCGTCCGGGTCGAACGCGGACAGGGGTTCGACGTGCACGCGGGCGGACGCATCGGTGCCGGCGCGCAGGCTGGCGGTGAGCGTGTTGGCGACCTCGAGCACGGCCGGCCGGTTGCGGAAGCTGGTGGCCAGTGACCACGTCCCGGCCGGTTCGCCGCCGGCCAGCGGGAAGTCGATGCCGAACCGGGACAGGGTGCCGGCGCTGGCGCCGCGGAACGCGTAGATGGACTGGAACGGGTCGCCGACGGCGGTGACTGGGTGCGCGGGCTGGTCGGCGCGCGCGCCGAACAGGCCGCGCAACAGCACGAGCTGGCTGTGCGAGGTGTCCTGGTATTCGTCCAGCAGCACGACGCCGAACCGGTCGCGTTCGAGCTGACCGACGTCGGGACACTCGACCGCGATCCGGGCCGCCAGCCGGGACAGCCCGGCGAAATCGATCGCGTCCCGCTCGCGTTCGAGCCGTTCGAGCTCGGCCACCATCGGCAGCAGCGCCACCCGTTTGGCCGAGGCGTCCAGCACGTCTTGGATCTGCCGATAGAACCGGCCCCGCACCCGCGAGGTGCCGGGCAGCCGGTCGAAGTCGGCGACCAGCCGGGCATGCAGCGCCGCCACGTCATCGATCTCGACCAGGTGCCCGGCAAGTTGGGCGTGCAGCGACAACACCGCATCCAGCACCCAGGACACCGCGTTGTCCACGGCCTGCATCGGACCGTCGTAGCCGGTGACGACCCGCTCGGCCAACTGCCACGTCAACGCCGGGGTGAGCAATCGCGGGTCCGGCTCGCGACCGAGTCGCATGCCATGTTCGGCGACGATGCGCTGGGCGTAGGAGTCATAGGTGGACACGGTGGCTTCGCCGTCGGCGGCCGGGCCGTCGACCAGTCCGCGGGCGCGCAGCTGGCCGAGCCGGCGGCGGATGCGGGTGGCGAGTTCGCGCGCGGCCTTGCGGGTGAACGTCAGGCCGAGGATGCGTTCGGGCTCGACCAGGCCATTCGCCACCAGCCAGACGACCCGGGCCGCCATCGTCTCGGTCTTCCCCGAGCCGGCGCCTGCGATCACCGCCATCGGCGCGAGCGGGGCACCGATCACCGCCGCCTGCTCGTCAGTGGGCGGGGCCGTGCCGAGTAGCTCGGCCAGGTCCCGCGGGTGCAGTCGCACCCGCGGGGCGGGAGGTGCTGCGGTCACGAGTTCACCTGCCCACCTTCGACGCGGGCCGGGCAGGCCCAGCGCATCTGGCACATGCGACAGAGCTTGTTCGGCGTCGCGGCGAACGTGGCGCCGCCGGCGAGGTCCGCGGCCCGGGCGAGCAGGTCTGCGGCCCAGTCCGGATCGTCCGAGTCGGCCAGCGCCGGCTGCGCCTGCTCCTTGGCCGGCTGGCTCTTCGCCCCGCTGCCGAGCTGGACCAAGGCGGCACCGCCGGACTCGCTCGGCGCGCCGGGGTCGGTGAACCGGTCGAATGCACCGGCCTCGGCCGCGGCCTGGTAGGTGCCCAGCTGGGGATGCTCGCGGACCTCGGCCGCCGGCGGCGGGGTCTTGGATGTCTTGAAGTCGATCACTACCAGCCGACCGTGCTCGTCGCGCTCGAGCCGGTCGATGCGCCCGGTCACCCGGGCGCGGCCGATGGTCACGTCGAAGTCGAGTTCGGCGCCGAGCAACTGCCGCCGGTCGGACCGCAGCCAGCCCTCGAGCCGGTCGACCATCGACCTGGCCCGCTCGTAGGCCTTGCGCGCGGCCCACCCGTCGCCGGCATCCACCTGCGTCCACAGCTGGTCCAGCCGCTCCCGCAGCCGGGCTGGGTCGAGCCCGTCGGCGACCTCGTGCGCCAGCTGGTGCACCACGTTGCCGATGTCCTGGCTGAGCGAGGCAACGGTCTCACCGACGCTGCGGTCCAGCAGTGACTTCAGCGGGCAGCGCAGCACGCCGTCCACCAGGCTCGGGGATACCCGAACCGGCTCGTCGGCGGGCACCACGGGCGCGGTGTCAGACGGTGGCGCCAGCCCGTACCAGTTCGCCGGGTCGGCCGGCGCCACCCCGGCCGCGGCCAGCCGTGCGAGGTGCCAGGCGGCGGCCTGGCGACGCTGCGGCGACTCCGCCGGCGAGACGACGGCCGAACGCAACCGGGCGACCATGGATGCGACGTCGAGCCGGCGGGTCGACTGGGTGACCGGCCGGTCCGCGGTGTCGGTTCCGGCCGGGTCGAGGTCGTCGAGAAAGCGGGAGGGCGAGTTCTCGTCGTCGGCCACCGCTGTCACCAGGAGCCGACGGCGAGCCCGGGTGACAGCAACGTAGAACAGCCGCCGCTCCTCGGCCAGACGGGCGGACACGGCGGCGCCCGGGGTGCGGTCGAGGTCGGTGTCGAGCCGGGTGAGCTGCTCGGTGGCCAGCAGCGACCCGCGCAGTCGCAGGTCGGGCCACACGCCGTCGACCACGCCGGCCACCGCGACCACGTCCCATTCCAGGCCCTTGGCGGCGTGCGCGGTCAGCAGCGACACGGTCTCCCCTGCTGGTGCGGCAGGCGCGAGTGATTCGGTGGGGAACTGCTGGTCGAGCACGTGGTCGAGGAAGACGTCGGGTCCGGCGGCGGGCAGGCGGTCGACGAACCGTGCGGCGGCGTCGAACAGCGCCAGCACGGCGTCCAGGTTGCGGTCGGCGGCGGCCGCCCGCGGACCACCGGACACGGCCTCGGCCGCCCAGCGCGGCGACAACCCGCTGGCCTGCCACATCGCCCACAGCACGGTCTCGGCGGTAGCCCCCGGACCGGTGAACGCCTCACGGCCGGCGGCGAGCACGGCGGCCACCCGCCCGGCCGGCCCGGCGATCACCGGCGGCAGCCGGCGCAGCGGCTCGGGGTCGACCAGCGCGCCGGCGAGCAACTGGCCCGACGCCGGCAGCTCGTCCGGCGCCGCGTCCGAAGCGGCGCCGGGTGGCCCGACACCGGCCGACCGCCCGCCGTCGACCGACCCGCCGTCCGCGGGCCGCTCGCCGGCTGGCCGGGAGGCGTCCAGCCGCAACGCGCGCCGCAACCGCCGCAACGTCAGCGAGTCGGCGCCGCCCAGTGGGCCGGTGACCAGCTCGAGCGCGGTCGCGGCATCCAGGTCGCGCCGGCCGGTGACGATTTCGAGCAGGGTGAGCAGCGGTCGTACCGCCGGCTCATTGGGGAATGGCACCTCGTCCAGGTCGACCGCGACGGGCACGCCGGCGCCGGCCAGCGTCCGGCGAATGGTGCCCAGCTGGCGCGAGGTACGGACGAGTACGGCGATCGAGCTCCATGGCACGCCGTCGCGCAGGTGCGCCGAGCGCACCATGGCCGCGACGTGTGCCGCCTCCTGCGTCTCCGTCGGCAGGACGTCGACGTCGAGCCGCTCCGGTAACCCCGACACCGACTCGGCCGGCGTCAACGCCCGGTGGGCAACCGGACCGCCCAGGCGCGCCGCGACCCGCCGGCTGGCTTGCAGCAGTACCGGCCCCAGCCGCCGAGAGGTGGTCAGCGCGAGCGTGCGTGCCGGTTCGCCGCCGGCGGCCGGGAACCGGTCGGGAAAGCGTCGGATGACGGCGACGTCCGAACCGCGGAAGCCGTAGATGGACTGGTCCGGATCGCCGACCACGACGAGGTCTCGGCCGCCGCCGGCGAGCAACTCGAGCATGCGCTCCTGCGCCGGGTCGGCATCCTGGTATTCGTCGACGAACACCACGCGCCGATCTCGGCGCTGCGCGGCGAGCAGCTCCGGAGTGGCCGCCAACAGGTCGGTGGCGGTCGTCACCAGCTCGGCCGGGTCGAACGCGGGCACCGGCGCGCGAAGGGCGGTGACCTGTTCGTATTCGGTGAAGAAGGCGGCGGCTGCCTCCCACTCCGGCCGGCCGTGCCGGCGGCCCACGGCTGCCAACTCGTCCGGACCCATGCCGCGCTCGACGGCACGCATCAGCAGATCGCGCAACGCCGTGGCGAACCCGCGGGTCCGCAGCGCCGGCCGCAGCTGCACCGGCCAGCGGCCCAGCTGGCCGGCGTCGATCGCGCCGGCCAGCAGTTCCCGCACCACCAGATCCTGTTCGGGACCGGCCAGCAGCCGAGGCGGTGGATCGCCGCGCAGGACCGCGTCGGCCCGGAGCAGCCCGAACGCGTAGGCATGGAAGGTCATCGCCGCCGGCTCACGCACCGTGCGGGACAGCCGGGCGGCGATGCGCGCCCGCAGGGCTGCCGCGGCACGCCGGCTGAATGTGAGCACCAGCACCTGATCGGGCGTCAGGCCGTCGTGTTCGACGCGATGCACGACCGCCTCGACCAAGGTGGTGGTCTTGCCGGTGCCGGGGCCGGCCAACACCAGCAACGGGCCGCCCCGGTGTTCCACCACTGCTTGCTGGGCGGCGTCGAGCACCGGCGGCTCAGCCGGCGCCACGGCCGGCCGGACGAGCCGGAAGCGCGGTGCGGCTCGGCCGGCGGCATGGGCCGAGGCACGGGCCGGGGCAGCTGCTGAC
>Ga0164242_10006202_pt1 | contig 13196 bp, 12 predicted proteins | sample OricomgcompostMG_FD_108783 | JGI IMG/M metagenome (GOLD analysis project Ga0164242, IMG submission 108783) | Miracle-Growth compost microbial communities from Emeryville, California, USA - Original compost - Miracle growth compost (MG) ...
GCTCCGGGTCGAGGGCGTTCCCGGGCTGACGGACTAGCTGTCGCTTAGGCAGCGAGAGCGTAGTCGCGCTGATGTGAATCGGCGCTTATCTATTTGCAACGACGCTTACGGTGGTCAGTTGCCTGCACCGGCACGCTTCCCTTGATTCGATGCGCGAAGTCGAAACCTTTCAGCCCCTCGCATCCCCGCCGACTTTCGGCAGGACTATCAATGGTACATGGGAATCAACCAGCGGCAACGGCATTATGTTCCCCGCCGGGCGGCGATCAGATCACGAAATTGAGGCGCGCCACGACATGGCTGGCCAGGCCTTTGTCTCCGCCGAGTTCGACGGTTTGGTCGCGGGCGGGGCACATCGGGCGCCCACCGGCGAGCCGGGTGAACTGCAGCCCGTCGCACCGGATCGTCGCGGTCGCCTGCTCGCCGGCGAAATCGTCGACCACCGTGGCGCGGCCGTCGACGCTGACCCGGATGACGCGGGCCAGCGGACCGGTGAGCTCGAACTGCACGCGGGCGCCCTGCGGGGCCTTGGCCAGCTTGCCCACGACGTAACCCATGGTGGCGGCGATCTCGTCGACGGCCAGCGACGCCGCCGGGCCGGCGAGGTCCGCGTCCGAGGGCGGCCGCCCCAACGCCACGCGGATGTCCTGCTCGTGCATCCAGCAGTCGAACACCCGGATCCGCATGAACCGGCCGTAGCTGTCCGGGCCGGTGGGCGTCATCGTCACCGCGTCCCACTCCTCGTCGGACATGCTCGTCAAGGCCGCGCGCCGATCATCGGTGATCGCGCGGAAACTTTCCAGCACGTCGGCGTCGGCGTGCGCGCTCAGATGACGCACCCAGCACTCGTTCATCGCGCCGATGTCGTTGCGCACATGCTCCAGCGCCGAGACGTCGACGTCGGGTTCGGGTGCGGCGATGCCGGCGAGGAAGGACTCGGTGCCGATCATGTGCGACACCACGGCCTTGACGTCCCAGCCCGGCAGCGGACTCGGCGCGCGCCATTGGGTCTCGGACAAGCCGGCCAACAGCGCATCGATGTCGTCCCAGACGGCGAAAAGGCCGGTCAGCACGGCGGACTTGTCGAGCCTGGTGACGAGACGATCGGCCATGGTCACCGATCGTAGGCCGCGGGACTCGCCGCCGACACCGGCCGTCGGGCCGACGCGTTAGACCGACACCAACCGTCAGGCCGACGCGATCATCGCCACCGACCCCATGGCCAGCACCATGCCGATGCCCTGCCAGCGGGTCACCCGCTCACGCAGCACCACCATCGCCAACACCACCGTCGCGGCGGGATACAACGAGATCAGGATGCTGGCCAAGGACAGCAGCCAGGTGTGCAGCGCGGCCAGCATGGTGATGTTGGCGAAGATGTCCAGCACGGCCACCGCCACCGCCAACCGCAACGGCCGGCCACGCGGCATCTTCAGGTTCTGGCTCGTTCCGGCCATCGCGAACACCACCAGGCTGGCGGCCACCCGGGCGAAGACCAGCGGCCAGAGTTTGCAGGCGTGCGGCGCCTGATGCAGGAACACCAGGTTCAGGCCCATCGCCGAACCCGCAACTACTGTGAGCCAGGCCACTTTTGGGGTGAACCGATACGGCGTCCCCTCGGCGGGGGCCTCGCGGCTGACCAGCATCACCGCGGCCAGCGCCAGCACGACGCCCACCAGGGCCGCCTGGCCCGGCCGCTCCCCCAACGCCATCCCGACCGCGACGGGCACCGCGGCGTTGAGCACCGCCGCCAGCGGTGAGACCACCGAGATCGGCCCGGATCCCAGCGCGGCGAAGAACGCCCACATGCCGAACGCCATGCCGATGCCATACAGGCCGCCCCACAGCAGGGCACCGGGATGAATGGGCCCGCCGACGAAGATGGCCAGCGCGCCCAGCAGCAACGTCTCGATCGGATAGGCGACCAGCATCACGCGCAGCGCGGCTACCCGCCGAGCTGCGACGCCGCCCACGAAATCGCTGACGCCGTACGTGACGGCCGACAGCTGGGCGTAAGCGGCCCCGATCAGATCATCCCCTTTGTTCGGCGTCCCAGTTGACGAACGACTTCGCGCTGTGCGTCGCGCTGGGCCAGGTCCTGGCGTTTGTCGTAAGCCTTCTTGCCGCGCGCGAGAGCGAGCTCTACCTTCACTTTGCCCTCGGAGAAGTACAGCGACAGCGGCATCAAGGCGAGGTTACCATCCCGGATCTTGCCGACCAGTCTGTCGATTTGTTGCCTATGTAACAACAACTTTCGGTTCCGGCGTGGGTCGTGATTGGTCCAGCTACCGTGTTGATACTCCGGGATGTACAAGTTGCGCAACCAGACTTCACCGTCGTCGATCGTTGCGAACGCGTCAGCTAACGACGCTTGGCCCTCCCGCAGGCTTTTGACCTCGGTTCCTTGCAACGCCACCCCGGCCTCGTACGTTTCGATGATCGAATAGTTGTGCCGCGCTTTACGATTGGTGGCAATGATCTGTTTGCTGCCACCTTTGCCGCCCGCCGCTTTGGCCCGGCCGGAACCCTTGGCCACAGCTACCGCCGGATGTAGAGGCGCAGGGTGGCGTAGGCGGTCAGGCCGGCGATCGACACGCCGAGCACGAACAGCCACGGCGAGATGTAGAGGATGTCGGCATAGTCGACCTTGGCGATCAAATGTGCTTGGTAGAACTGGCTCAGCGCGTTGTCCAGGAACCAGGCCCGCACCAGAATCAGGCCGACCACCGCGATGGCCACACCAATGGCCGCGGCCAGCATCGCCTCCACCAGGAACGGCAGCTGGGTATACCAGCGGCTCGCGCCGACCAGCCGCATGATCCCGATCTCGGTGCGCCGGGTGTGCGCCGCGACCTGGACCATGTTGGCAATGAGCAGGATCGCGCCGACGGCCTGCACCAGCGCGACCGCGAACGCGGCGTTACGCAGCCCGTCCAGCACCGCGAACAGCCGGTCGATCAGATCCTTCTCGTTGAGCAGGCTGCGCACCCCGGGCTGGCCCTGCATCGCGGCGTCGAATTCCGCGTGCTGCTCGGGGTTGTTCAGTTTGACGATGAACGACGCCGGAAACGAGTCCTTGCCGGCGACGTCCTTGAACTCCGGGAACTTCTTGATGGCGTCGTTGTAGGCGTCCTGCCGGTTGACGAACCGCACCGATTTGACGTCTTGACGGGCATCGATCTTGTCCCGCAACGCCTTACACGGCGCGGATCCACAGGTCGCGTCGTTGGCGGAGATGTCGTCGGTCAGGAACACCTGCGTCTCGACGCGGTCGAGGTAGATCTCCCGGGAATTGTCGGCCAACCGGACCACCAGCAGGCCGCCGCCGAACAGGCCGATCGAGATCGCCGTCGTCAGGATCATCGCGGCCGTCATGGTGACGTTGCGGCGAAGCCCGGTCAGGACCTCATTGAGCAGGAAGCCGAAGCGCACTTACCGGTCCATCCCGTAGATGCCGCGCTGCTCGTCGCGAACCAGCCTGCCCAACGACAGCTCGACGACGCGCTGGCGCATCGAGTCGACGATGTGATGGTCGTGCGTCGCCATCAGCACCGTCGTCCCGGTGCGGTTGATCCGCTCCAACAAATCCATGATGTCCTTACTGGTGTCGGGGTCGAGGTTGCCGGTCGGCTCGTCGGCCAGCAGCACCAGCGGCCGGTTGACGAACGCGCGGGCGATCGCGACCCGCTGCTGCTCGCCACCGGACAGCTCGTGGGGCAGCCGATTGGCCTTGCCGGACAGGCCGACGGTCTCGAGCACCTCGGGCACCACCCGGTTGATCGCGTCGGTGCGTTTGCCGATCACTTCCAGCGCGAACGCGACGTTCTCGTACACGGTCTTTTGCTGCAGCAGCCGGAAGTCCTGGAACACGGTGCCGATCACCTGGCGCAGCTTCGGAATGTGGCGGCCGCGCAGCTTGTTGACGTGGAACTTCGATACCCGGATGTCGCCGGTGGTCGCGTTCTCCTCGCCGAGCAGCAGCCGCATGAACGTCGACTTACCCGAACCCGACGGGCCGATCAGGAAGACGAATTCACCCTTGTCGATCTTGACGTTGACGTCCTCCAGCGCCGGGCGCGCCGACGCTTTGTATTTCTTGGTGACGTGGTCCAGGGTGATCATCACGGCACGCCAGTGTAGCGGTGAATTTCGCTGGCAAGCGAAAGTCAACTGGCCGGTGGTGGCGACGTCGGCGTGGGACCCGGCCCGGGCTGAGGTTGCTCCGGAGCGGGCGTGGACGGCGTGGTACTGGGCGGGCAGAACGGCGCCGGAAGGATGCACGGCAGCTTCGGCAACTGGAACGGCGGCGTCGTTGTCGTCGTTGTGGTGGTCGTCACCGGCGGTGGCGGGGGCGGTGGCGGCGGCGTGCTGGTCGGGGTCGGCGTGTAGGTGACGGTGGCCGGCGGCTGCTGCAGCCGGCTGCGCGGCACCCAGGTGTAGTTGGGGTCGGGCACGAAGCCCGGCGGCACCACCTGCTGGGCCGGCGGCTTGGGCGCCGGTTCCGGGCGGTAGGTGTCGTAGACCCACCACACCAGCAGGAAGGCGACGATCAGGACGAACGTCGAGGTGCGCATCCGCCCGCCGAAGACGTACTGCGGCCAGCGGTGTTCGGCCTCCGTGTCATCGTCGTTGCCGCGCTTTTCCAGGATGTTCAGGGTGAACTTCAACGCTTCTGCACCGCACCTTGGACGTCATCGTCGGATTGCTGTTCGGCGGCCTGGGCGGCCGGCACGCTGGCGTCTTCCACCAGCCCCACCCGCGCGTCGGCCGCGGTGACGATGCCGGCACGGGCCAGCGCCCGAATCACCAGCACGCGCAGCTGCCGGCCCACCTCGAACTGCTTGCCGGGCAACGTGCGCGCCACCAACCGCAGGGTGACGGTGTCGACCTCGATGCTTTCCACACCCATCACCGTCGGCGAGTCCAACAGCAGCTGGCCCAGCACCGGGTTGTCCATCGCGCGGTCGCATTCCTGGTGCAGCACCTCGTTCACCCGGTTCAGGTCGGCGCTGGTCGACACCGGGATGTCCACCACCGCGCGCGCCCAGTCCTTGGACAGGTTGACCACCTTGACGATCTGCCCGTTGGGGATGGTCAGCACCTCGCCGTCCGGGGATCGCAGCCGGGTGACCCGCAATGTCACGTTCTCGACGGTGCCGCTGGCCTCGGTGGCGGCGACGACGGTCAGGGTGACCAGGTCCCCGAAGCCGTACTGCCGCTCGGCGAGGATGAAGAAGCCGGACAGCAGATCCTTCACCAACTGCTGGGCACCGAAACCCAGCGCGGCACCGACCACGGTTGCCGGCGCGACCAGCCCGCCCACCGAGAACTGCAGGATGCTGGCGATCTGCAGCATCACCCAGATGCCGATGATCACGACCGACACCCAGGAGATCACCGACGCCACGGCCTGACGGTGCTTGGAGGCTTCCGAGCGCACCAGCGCGTCGCTCTCAACGAAGCCGGTGGTGAGCTGGCGGCTCACCTGCAGGGCCACCCAGTTGACGAACCGGGCCGCCAGCACGGCCGCGATCAGCACCATGACGATCCGCAGACCCCTGGTGATGATCCACTCACCGAGTTCCCCCCGCCAGAAGTCATGCCAGCGGTGCGCCGCTGTCGTCATGGCTCCGGCGAGAACGCTTGTGTTATTCGTCATCTTTTCTGTTGCGCCAACGGATTCCCGCTTCCAGGAAGCCGTCGATGTCTCCGTCCAGGACGGCCGCGGGATTGCCAACCTCGTACTCGGTTCGCAGATCCTTGACCATCTGATAGGGGTGCAGCACGTAGGAGCGCATCTGGTTGCCCCACGAACTGCCACCCTCGCCTTTTAACGCGTCCAGCTCAGCGCGTTCTTCGGATCGCTTGCGCTCCAACAACTTTGCCTGAAGCACCCGCATCGCCGAGATCTTGTTCTGCAACTGCGATTTTTCGTTCTGGCAAGTCACGACGATACCCGTTGGGATGTGCGTTAAACGTACCGCGGAGTCGGTGGTGTTCACCGATTGGCCGCCCGGCCCGCTGGAGCGGTAAACGTCAACGCGCACATCGCCTTCCGGGATGTCGATGTGGTCGGTGGTCTCCACCACCGGCAGCACCTCGACTTCGGCGAACGACGTCTGACGCCGGCTCTGGTTGTCGAACGGGCTGATGCGCACCAGCCGGTGCGTGCCCTGCTCCACCGACAGCGTGCCGTAGGCGAACGGGGCGTGCACGGCGAACGTCGCGCTCTTGATGCCGGCCTCTTCGGCGTAGGACGTGTCGAACACCTCGACGGGATACTTGTGCTGCTCGGCCCACCGGATGTACATGCGCATCAGCATCTCGGCCCAGTCGGCGGCGTCCACCCCGCCCGCGCCGGACCGGATGGTGACCAGCGCCTCGCGCTCGTCGTACTCGCCCGACAGCAGGGTGCGCACCTCGGTGGCCTCGATGTCGGCCCGCAGCGCCTTGAGCTCGGCGTCGGCCTCCGCCAGCGCCTCGGCGGCGCCCTCGCCCTCCTCCGCGGCCAGCTCGTAGAGCACCGGCAGATCGTCCAACCGCGCGCGCAGCTCCTCGATGCGGCGCAGCTCGCCCTGGGCGTGGGACAACTCGCTGGTCACCCGCTGGGCGCGGGCCTGGTCATCCCACAGCTGCGGATCGGACGCCTCGTGCTCGAGCTTCTCGATGCGGGCGCGCAGACCGTCCACATCGAGCACCCGCTCCACCGTGGTAAGGGTGGAGTCGAGGGCGGCGATGTCGGCTTGACGGTCGGGTTCCACAGCCGACAACGTTACCGGGGACCGCCAAGCGGCCCCGCCACCGGCGAGTGCTGAGGTCACGACCAGCGGTCATGCGTTTAGAGTCGAGTCACGATCATGTGCGCCCGCGTTGCGCGCCCGCCAATCCTGGCAGCCCCCGGCGCGCGAACCGGGCCCGAATAGAAGGTCGAGAATGCGCCCATACCACGTTGCAATCGTCGGCTCCGGACCGTCCGGCTTCTTCGCCGCGGCCTCGCTGCTGAAGGCGGCCGACGGGTCCGAGCACCCCGACATCGCCGTCGACATGCTCGAAATGCTGCCCACCCCGTGGGGGCTGGTGCGCTCCGGGGTGGCGCCCGATCATCCCAAGATCAAGTCGATCAGCAAGCAGTTCGAGAAGACGGCCGCCGATCCCCGCTTCCGTTTCTTCGGCAACGTCTCGGTCGGCGAACACGTGCAGGCCAGCGAGCTCGCCGAGCGCTACGACGCGGTCATCTACGCCGTCGGGGCGCAGTCCGACCGGGCGCTGAACATCCCCGGCGAGGACCTGCCGGGCAGCATCGCCGCCGTCGATTTCGTGGGCTGGTACAACGCGCACCCCAACTTCGAGGAGGCCACCCCCGACCTGTCCGGTTCGCGGGCGGTGGTCGTCGGCAACGGCAACGTCGCACTCGACGTCGCCCGCATCCTGGTCACCGACCCCGACGTGCTGGGCCTGACCGACATCGCCGACCACGCGCTGGAGTCGCTGCGGCCGTGCGGGGTCGACGAGGTGGTGGTGATCGGCCGGCGCGGGCCGCTGCAGACCGCCTTCACCACGCTCGAGCTGCGTGAGCTCGGCGAGCTGGACAACGTCGACGTGATCGTCGACCCGGCCCAGCTGGAGGGCGTGACCGACGAGGACGTGGCCGCGGCCGGCAAGACGGCCAAGCAGAACATCAGCGTGCTGCGCGATTACGCGAAACGCTCGCCGCGTCCCGGGCACCGCCGGATCGTGCTGCGGTTCATGACCTCGCCGATCGAGATCAAGGGCGACGGCCGGGTGGAAAGCATCGTGCTGGGCCGCAACGAGTTGGTCACCGACGAGACCGGGCGGGTGTCGGCCCGCGACACCGGCGAGCGCGAGGAGCTGCCGGTCCAGCTGGTGGTGCGCTCGGTCGGCTACCGCGGCGTGCCCACCCCCGGGCTGCCGTTCGACGAGAAGACGGCGACCATCCCCAACACCGGCGGCCGGGTCGAGGGCAGCCGCAACGAGTACGTGGTGGGGTGGATCAAGCGCGGGCCGACCGGCGTCATCGGCACCAATAAGAAGGACTCCCAGGACACCGTGGACACGCTGCTCGCCGACCTGGCCAACGCCGGCCCGGACGGGCTGGCCGACTTTCCGGACGACCACGCCGACCGGCTGGCCGACTGGCTGGCGTCACGTCAGCCGAAGCTGGTCACCACCGCGCATTGGGAGCTCATCGACGCGCACGAGCGGGCGGCCGGCGAGGCGCGCGGGCGCCCCCGCGTCAAGCTGCCCAGTTTGGCCAAGTTGCTGCGGGTCAGCCACGGCTGAGCGGCCGTCGTCGCCGCCGAGAGGACGAACGGCTCTACTGATTCGCGGTGATTCTCCGTAGCTTTGAGGGCGTGGGTAGCGACGAGCCGGTGCAGGTGCTTTCCGAGGACGAGAACTGGCGGCTGTTGGGCAGCGTCGCGCTGGGCCGGCTGGTCACCAACTTCGCCGGCGAGGCCGAGATCTTCCCGGTCAACTTCGTTGTGCAGGACCGCACCGTGCTGTTCCGCACCGCCGAGGGCACCAAGCTGTTCTCGGCAGTGGCCAATCACGCGGTGGTCTTCGAGGTGGACGACCACAACCTCGTCGAGGGCTGGAGCGTCATAGTCCGCGGTCGTGCGCGGCTGCTGAAGACCGACACCGACATTCAACGGGCCGAGCGGGCGCAGTTGTTGCCGTGGACCGCGACGCTCAAGCCGCACTATGTGCGGATCACCCCGACCGAGGTCACCGGTCGTCGCTTCCGGTTCGGTCCGGAGCCCGATCGTCACGAACCCGTTGCGTGACAAGCAATTCGGGTGAATCGGCACCGGTCAGCCGGCGGTGCATGGCCCACGCGATGCGGGCGGCCTGAATCTTGGCCCGATCGGCCGCCGGTCCGCGATACATTTCGTCGACGGTGATGTGCCACAAGGTGAGCCAGCGTCGGAAGTGACGATCCGACAGTGGCGCGCGCCGGTGGATGTCACGGTGCGCCTGCAGCGCGCTGCCCCGGTAGCGTCCCGCCCGGAACAGCACCGTCTCCCAGAAGTCGCACATCGTCGGGACATGGTCGTCCAGCCCGGTCGCCCGCAATCGGGCGAAAGGCTCGGCCAGCACCTCGTCGTCCAGCGCCCGGCCGTAGAACCGGCGCAGCAGCGCCTCCACGTCGGCGCGGTCGCGCAGATCCGGCATCGTCAGTCCGCTCACCAACCCCGTCGATCCGTCCCGCTCACAAGTTGCCGCAGCGCACTGCCAGCACGGAATGACCGGCGTGGCAGAGGGCCTCGGCCCGGTAGGCGTCGGTGACCAGCAGCCGGCCCGCCCGGTGGTCGGCGCGCAGGTGCTGCTCCACGCCGCCGGTCAGCACCGCCGACTCGGCCTGCACGTCGGGATACAACCGCATCCACCGCGCCAGCCTGCGCTCCAATTCCACTCGGGCAGAAGGGTTTCCCACCGCGCACAACCCCACCCCGCGCAGCCGCGCCTCCTCGAAGGCGTGCCGCAGCACCGTGCCGTTGTCCACTTCGGCGACCACGCCGCTCACCCGGGCCGCCGCCGGCAGGCTGGGCGCCTGCTGGACCACCGCGACGGGGCACAGCGCCGAGCGGACCAACGACGTCGCGATCGCGGGCCCGCCGTGGCAGGCATGGTTGAGCCCGATCTGCCCGACGCACAGCATGACCGCGGACCGGGACTGCTCGAGCAGCTTGAAAGCGGTATTGCCCCAAAGGATTTCGGTCTCCACCTTGACCGGTTGAGCGAAGGCGTCGACGGCGCGATGCGCATCGGCCAGCGCGGCCCGGGCGGCGGCGAGCCGGGTGTCGGGCCCGTGCCCACCGGGCGCGCCGTGCGGATCGATCACGTAGACCAGGCGTAGCGGAATGTCGCGGCCGACCGCCTCGTCGATCGCCCAGACCGCCGCGTGCATTGCCGCCCGCGATCCGTCGACGCCCACCACGATCGCCGGGGCCGGATACGCAGTGCTCATCGCGACTTCCTTCACAGGGCGGTTCGTGGGGCGTTTCGCCACACCGTTCGCATTCAGGCTATTGCGCGTAAACCGCTCTCCCCCAGAGGCGTTGGTCCCCAAACAGGTGCCATAAGTCCCTAGGGAACCCCGACACGCGCCGAATTCACTGTTGCCATCGCACCACCGGCCATCGAATATTGGTTGCGGACGTAACCAGGTTCGATATGCGAGACAGCGAGACCACCGCGGCCCCTAGACGAAAGAGACCTCGCGCATGACCGCTCCCGAGACCTCCGCTCAACAGACGTCGTCGCAGCCGCTGGTTTCAAGGGGCTGGATCCAAGGTGTCGCCCTGGTCATGATTTTCGGCTTCCTGGTGATGGGCATCCTGGCCTATCGCACCTACTCGGCGTCGATGCCGATGCCGGACAAGGTGGTCAGTGAGTCCGGGCGGCTGCTGTTCACCGGCGCGGACATCACCCGCGGCCAGGAGCTTTACCAGGCACGCGGGCTGATGGAATACGGGTCGGTGCTGGGCCACGGCGCCTACCTGGGGCCCGACTACACCGCCGAATATCTGCGGACGGCAACGCAGGATGTCGCCGACCAACTGCGGGCGCAGGGCGTCGCCGACCCGCGCGAGCGGGTAGTCACCGAGTTCCGCACCAACCGCTACCACCCCGACACCAAGACGCTGGTGTTCACCGACCGGCAGGCCGCCGCGTTCGACCACATCCAGGATCGGTACGGCGCCTACTTCGGTGAGAACTCGACGAAATACGGCCTGCTGCCGCACATGATCACCGAGAAGGCGCAAATCCGCGACCTGACGGCATTCTTCGCCTGGACGGCGTGGGCCGCGGCTGCCGAACGGCCCGGCCACAAGTACACCTACACCAACAACTGGCCCGCCGAGCCGCGAGTCGACAACGGGCCCACCGCAGCGGTGATCGTCTGGTCGGCGCTGTCGCTGGTGGCGCTGCTGGGCGGCATCGGGGTGATGTTCGCCGTGTACGGGCGGTGGAGCCAGAAGGTGGGCTGGCACAGCGCCGAGACGTCCACCCTGTCCTTCCGCCAGCCCGGCGACGTGGGCCTGACGCCGGCCCAACGCGCCTGCGTCTGGTTCTTTGCGATCGTGTCGGTGCTGTTTTTGGCCCAAACGCTGCTGGGCGCGGCGGCCGAGCACTACCGGGCCGACCTGTCCAACTTCTTCGGCCTGGATCTGGCCCGGGTGCTGCCCTACAACCTGGCCCGCACCTGGCATCTGCAGCTGTCGCTGTTCTGGACCGCGGCCGCCTTCCTGGCCGGCGGCATCTTCCTGGTGCCCTTCATCGCGCGCCGCGAGCCCAAGCGCCAGGCGCTGCTGGCCTACATCCTGCTGGGGGCGGTCGCGGTGGTGGTGTTCGGCTCGCTGATCTGTGAGGCGCTGTCGATCTACGGTGTCATCCCGGCCGGCGGGCTGTTCTCCCAGCAGTGGGAGTACCTCGACCTGCCGCGGCTGTGGCAGATCCTGCTGATCGCCGGCATGTTCATGTGGATCGCCATCATCTGGCGCGGCATCCGCGGCCGGCTCAAGGGCGAGTCGAAGATGAACATGCCGTGGCTGTTCTTCTTCTCCGGGCTGGCCATCCCGGCCTTCTACACGGTGGGCCTGCTGGCCGGCAGCGACGCTCACTACACCGTGGCCGACTTCTGGCGGTTCTGGGTGGTGCACCTGTGGGTGGAGGACTTCCTCGAGCTGTTCACCACCGTGATGGTGGCCTACATGTTCGTTCTGCTCGGCGTGGTGCGCGAGAAGATCGCGCTGGGCGTGATCTTCCTCGACGTCATCCTGTATTCCGCCGGAGGCGTCATCGGCACCATGCACCACCTGTACTTCTCCGGCACCCCGGTGGAACACATGGCGCTGGGCGCGTTCTTCTCGGCCGCCGAGGTCATTCCGCTGACCTTCCTGACCGTCGAGGCGTGGGCGTTCCTGCAACTCGGCGCACGCCAGCAGTCCGGCGACGCCAACCCGTTCCCGCACCGCTGGGCGGTCATGTTCCTGGTCGCGGTCGGCTTCTGGAACTTCTTGGGGGCGGGCATCTTCGGCTTCCTGATCAATCTTCCGGTGGTGTCCTACTACCAGATCGGCACCGCCCTGACCGCCAACCACGGGCACGCGGCCATGATGGGCGTGTACGGCATGCTCGCTGTCGGCCTGGCCATGTTCGCCTTCCGCTACGTGATCCCGGCCGACAAGTGGCCGGAGAAGCTGGCGCGAATCTCGTTCTGGTGCATGAACATCGGGCTGGCGTGGATGGTGTTCGCCACGCTGCTGCCGTTGGGCGTGCTGCAGCTCTACCACTCGGTCAACGACGGCTACTTCGAGGCCCGCTCGCTGGGCTACATCACCAAGCCCGGCAACGCGGTCCTGGAATGGCTCCGGCTGCCCGGTGATGTCATCCTGATCGCCGGCGGCGTGCTGCCGTTCGTCTGGATCGCCTGGACCGCGCTGCGTAACTTCCGGTCCGGCACCACGGTTCAGGAGCTGCCCGAGCACCCGCTCTACACCGAGTCCCCGGTCATGTCCGAGGCCGGCGCCGCTGCGGCGAAGGATTGACCGGTGGGTGCACCGGCCACCACGGTCTGGTTGATCGCCGGGTATTCGCTGGCCCTGCTGGTCCTCGGCTGGGGCTTCGACGTCATGGCGCGCCGGGCCTCGGCGCACGCCGCCCGCTGGCGCACGGGCCGATTCACCTACCGGCCCGACCACGACGCGTGGATCTGCCCGCAGGATCATTGGCTGTGGCCGACGTCCTTCGACCCGAAGCACCGGGTGATGCGCTACCGCGCCCTGCCGGTGGTGTGTAACAGCTGCCCGGTGAAAGCGGAGTGCACCACCTCCGAGCACGGCCGCGAGATCAGCCGCGAGGTCGACCCCTGGCCGCATTCGGATGCCGGCCGGTTCCATCGCGGGATCGCTTGCTGCGTAGCCGGATTGGGGATCGTGTTGCCGCTGGCCACCTTGGTCACCAACCACTCGGCGGCGGACGCGCTGGTGTTGACGGCCACCGTGCTGCTGGTCGCGCTGCTCGGCCTGCCGCTGGCGCGTCACCTGTGGAACACCCCCTCCAACGCGCCGCAACACCTGCCGCACCGCACCGCGATCGAGGACCAGGTGGCCGCGGCGATCGACCGGTACTCCACCCGCTGGGGCGGCTGGAAGAGCAAGGAGGACAACGCA
>Ga0164242_10006203_pt1 | contig 13196 bp, 10 predicted proteins | sample OricomgcompostMG_FD_108783 | JGI IMG/M metagenome (GOLD analysis project Ga0164242, IMG submission 108783) | Miracle-Growth compost microbial communities from Emeryville, California, USA - Original compost - Miracle growth compost (MG) ...
CCCATCTCGGCAATCTTCTGTCCCTTGGTTACGGACTGCCCTTCCTTGACCAGAATCTTTTTATTGTGCGCATAAGCGGAAAGCAGGGTACTGGTATGTTTGACGATGACCAGATTGCCGTAACCGCGAATGCCGCTACCGGCATACATCACCTTGCCTGCACCGGCTGCCACCACAGCCTGGCCTGACTTGCCGGCGATATCGATCCCTTTTTTGCTTTCATCAAAGGCGGCCACAACCTTGCCGCTTGCCGGCCACATCCAGGCAACGGCGGCCTCACCTTTATCCTCCGACGCTGCACTGTCAGACTTTTTCATTTCCGCCAGTTTGCCGTCTGAATACGGTTGTTTGTCGCCGTTCGGTTCGGTCTTGTTGGGTGGCGTAGGCGGCGCCAGCTGCCTGGTTTCGATACCGGATGCATTGCTTGCAATCGCAGCCGTTTGCGCACCTGGTTTGGCAGAGCTGTTAGGCGGCGCCACGCGCAATACCTGATCGACTTTAATGTCATTCGGATTGGCAAGATGGTTCCACGTCACCAGTTCCTGATAACTTTGACCAAAGTCCAGTGCGATGCGATACAGGGTATCGCCCTTCTTCACCACGTAATAGCTGCGGTCGTCCAGCGGCTTGCTGGGAGCGGCATCGGTCACCGTGCGCTCGCTCACCGGCGCCTTATGCTTAATGCTGCTACAGGCGGCAAGCATGCTTACCAACACTGCGCCAAGGATCAATCGTGATTTTTTCATTCTCATTTACATTCAATTATTCTTCAACTCAACGCGCAGGCGCGGGCTGGTACGGAAGCTGAAACATGCGCCACGCTAGCTGATGACGCCAGGACGCAGCGGCACAAAATGGCAATCTTCCAGGGTTGAACTTTGCCATTCGAATTTGCTGACCCGCTCTATCAGTTGCAACACCTGATGCCTGTCGCCAACCGGCGCAATCAGGCGGCCGCCAACGGCCATTTGTTCCAGCAGGGTATCCGGCACTTCCAATCCGGCAGCCGCCAGAATAATGCCGTCAAACGGCGCCACCTGCGGCAGTCCAAGCATACCATCTCCGTAATGCAAGCGGATGTTTGCCACCCGCATCGGACGCAAATTGGATTTGGCAAGTTCATGCAAACCCTTGATACGCTCGATCGAGTAAACCTCTTTTGCCACCAATGCCAGCACTGCGGCCTGATAACCGCAACCTGTACCGATTTCGAGGACCCGATTAAGTTCCCCGCCTTGCTTGCGATCGCGCAGAATTTCAATCATGCGCGCGACGATATAGGGTTGTGAAATGGTTTGATGATAGCCAATCGGCAGCGATGCATCGACGTATGCCTGACCAGCCAACGCCGGCTCGACAAATAAGTGACGCGGCACCGCCTCCAAGGCCGCGAGCACCTTGCGATCCCGCACTCCCTGCTTGCCGACACGCGCCACCATGGCGCGACGAATTGCCTCTGACCCCGGCGCATTGCCACGTGTGGCGTGAGTGATGGTGGCCGACTTTGCCGGCTCTGCGGCCGGTTTCCCGCCTGTCGAGCGTTGCCCGTATTGCGAGGCATTTCTGGTTGCGGTTTGCGGAGTCGCGATCCGGCTTGGCGAGACGAGATGGCTTTTAGCGCCGGTTTTATCATTCGCCTTTTCGCTCACGCGCTGATTTGCCGGACGCGGTGCGGCGGCATGTTTTATTTCCGCGCGCTGATGTTCTGTACGCGGCGTTTCCATGCGTTGTTCTGCACGTCGTTCTGCACGATGCTGGGGCGATTTTTCGGCAAGGGAAGAAAGCGAAAGCGGAAAACGCTTTTCCTTGTCGCTCATGACAAGGCTTTCTTTAACATGTCCAGTTGCCGGGTATGCGTCAAATCGATCTGCAATGGCGTAATCGAGACATGACCTTGTGTAGTGGCATGAAAATCGGTGCCTTCGCCGGCATCTTTTTGTCCGCCGCAAGGCCCTATCCAGTAGATTTCGCGTCCAGCCGGATCCTGCGCCCTGATTACAGCCTCTGACTGATGACGTTTGCCAAGCCGGGTTGCCACGGCTGGCTTGATCTCTGCATACGGCAAGTTGGGGATATTCACATTCAACAGAAAATGATCGGGAAAATCGCGCAGGCGACGCTCGACGATATCGCGCGCCACCCGCGCCGCCGACTCGACTTCCGCCCATCCTTTATCGACCTGCGAAAACGCAATCGCCGGAATGCCAAACAGATAGCCCTCGGTCGCCGCCGCCACGGTGCCGGAATACAAGGTATCGTCGCCCATGTTCTGTCCCTGGTTGATACCCGACACGATCAGGTCAGGACGACTATCCATCACCCCGGTCAATGCGATATGCACACAATCCGACGGTGTGCCGTTGACGAAGTAATAGCCGTTCGCCGCCTGATAAACGGAAAGCGGCCTGTCCAGCGTCAGTGAATTGGAACTGCCCGAACGGTTGCTGTCCGGCGCCACGACGGTCACATCGGCAATCGGCCGCAAGGCCTCCACCAGAGCCGTGAGCCCGGGCGCCAGATAACCGTCATCGTTGCTGATAAGGAGTTTCATGACTGAATTTTACCTGAAGCCATCCGTTATTCCGCAGCATATTCAATCAGGCAATCCTGCGACAACGCACGTAACCGGATCGGATGGACATGAACGATCTGAAATAGCCGCGCCGCACAACCATGCGCGGTTTTCCCTCTCAAGCGACATCGATAACCGGATCATTTGCCACGAGAAAATCGCATACGACCGTCAAGTCGCGCGTACGTTTGAACGGCGGCAGGCTTTGCCAGATGCGTTTGCCGTAAGGCTTGGAAATCAGGCGTGGATCGCAAATCATCAGTACGCCGCGATCGGTCTCGTCGCGAATCAGGCGACCTGCACCCTGCTTCAGATTGATGATCGCGGCCGGCAATTGATGATGCATGAAACCGTTCAAACCCTTGCGTTCCAGCGCTTCGATTCGTGCCGCCAATACCGGATCGTCCGGCGGCGAAAATGGCAGCTTGTCGATAATCACCACCGACAAGGCATCGCCCCGGACATCGACGCCCTCCCAAAAACTCTGGCTGCCGATCAGCACTGCATTGCCGGCAGCCCGAAAACGATCCAGCAATTCGGTACGTCCTGCCTCGCCTTGCACCATCAAGGGGAAAGGTAATTTGCGCCGCCCGAACTCTTCACGCAAACGCTCGGCGGCACGATTGACTGCGCGCAGCGTCGTGCACAGCAAGAAGGCACCGCCGCCTGCTGCTTCGATCACCGGCAGCGCCGCGTCAAGTACGGCATCGGTATATTCAGGCGAATTTGGCTGCGGCAAACCATCGGGCACATACAGCAAACCCTGCTTGTCGTAATCGAAGGGGCTGGCCCATGATTGTGCCGGCTCGTCCCACAAGCCCATTTGCGCACTGTAATGATGAAAATCGTTTTTGACCGCCAGCGTGGCCGACGTAAATATCCAGCTGCGCGGCGCACCCTCGCGCTGCTTGTTGAAAATCGGCGCAATCGACAGTGGCGTCTGATGCAATTGCAATGAGGATGAAAACGCTTCCACCCACAACACGCTCTCCTGCCCTGCCTCTAGCTCCACCGCCTTCGGCTTGTTCCATCCATCCAGCTGGCTGGCCAGCTCGATCGCCCGCGTTCTGCAGAGTTCTATGGTTTCGGCGCGCTCGGCCTGCGCTTCCAGCACCGCGATCATGCGATCCAGCTCATCCTTCAAGGTTTCCAGCGCCGGGAAAAACGCGCTCGAAGGTGCAATCTGGTTGACGGCCAGCCGCACCACATCCTGCGGAAAAGTCAGGCGCAAATCGCGTGCGGCACGCTCCACCGGCGTGACCGTCGCCGGCCAGTCGGCGCCATCGCGCGCATGCGACAAACCTTCGGCCAGCACATCGCGACACAGTTCCAGCACTTGCGAGGTCGATATCGTCTGCCCGAAAAACAGCGTCGCCGTCTCCGGCAATTGATGCGCTTCGTCGAAGATCACCGTATTGGCCGATGGCAGCAACTCTGCCACGCCGGTATCCTTCAACGCCACATCGGCAAAGAACAGGTGATGATTGACCACCACTACATCGGCCTGTTGCGCTTCCTTGCGCGCTTTCATCACAAAGCAATCCTGGTAGTACTGGCACTCCGCGCCCATGCAAGTGTCGCGCGTCGATGTCACCAGATTCCAGACCAGTGCGGTTTCCGGCACTTTCGATAATTCCGCCTTGTCACCGCTGCTGGTGGTTTTCATGAAACGGGAAATCTCGCGCAGATAGCCGACATCGTCGCGCGATGTCAGCCTGCCGTTCTGCAAGGTTCGCTCCAGATGGAAATGACAGACATAGTTGGCGCGCCCCTTCAACAAGGCGACCGAAACCGGTGCCGCCAAGGCCTTGCGCACAGTCGGTATATCGCGCAAAAACAATTGATCCTGCAAATTCTTGGTGCCGGTCGAGATAATCACCTTGCCGCCCCACAGCAGCGAAGGCACCAGGTAAGCGAAGGTCTTGCCGGTGCCGGTGCCGGCTTCGGCAATCAAGGTCTGCTGATTGGCAACGGCGGCGGCGATGGCCTTGGCCATTTCGGTTTGCGAACGGCGCGGACGAAAGCCGCCGACCGTATCCCCCAACGGACTATCGACCCCGAATAATCTGTCGATTTCGGCATCCTGCGATGGAGTAATGGCGACCGGCTGATCCGCCAGCGAAGAAACGGGATGGGTGGCGTCGTTCAAAATAAATGTGTTTGCAAAATAAGTACGCCAAAGTACGCGAAGAATGCCGGATCGATGGGTGGCATGCACTTCGATGCACACCTCAACCAGTCAATGCGACGCAGGGGAATATAAATCAGGCTGGAATATCGGGGATGAGCTGCATTTTCAACAAGGTGATATTGTCCTTCAGTTGCAACTTGCGCTTTTTCAGGCGGCGTAGCTGCAACTCTTCATGTCGGGTATCCTGGCTCAGGATCTCGATGACAGCATCCAGATCACGATGCTCGACTTCGAGTTCAATAATACGACGGTGAATATCGTGCGATGGGTTCATATGCTGCAGTCATTCTGACAGGTCCAGTCTATCGATTAACGCTGTTTATGTTGTCAGAACAACACAACATCAACGCGAAAATCAGGAAACGATTTTACAATTCCGACGCCAATGATCGTTTTTGCAAAATCGGCATGTAATAATTACAAAAATCACAAAAAATAATCAATCTCTTTGAAGCTACTTTTTTGAAGCAAGGTCTTTAATTTAAACACCGCAAGCACCGGTTTCTCCAGCATCGCGGGTTTGACAACTTCCCTATAGTTTAATCCACACCGAAGTATGAGCCAATACACGTTAGAAGCAGGAACCGGGCAACACATAGGGGATAGGACCGAACAACAGGACCGCGTCGCCCTGTTTTCCGCACCCAAGGCACCTGGTTATCTGCTGGCCGTGGTTGCCGACGGCATGGGCGGACTATCGGGCGGCGCGATGGCTGCAGAACAGGCGATGCGTACGGCGCAGCAGGTATTTGAACATTTCTCGCCGCTCACCGAGCAGGTCGAAACGATGCTGGAAACCATTGCCCGGGAAGCAGACACCATTATCAAGCTGTCGGCGATGTCTTCCAAGAAAAAACCGCATAGCACGCTGGTTTTGCTGGTCATTACGCCCGAACGCCAAGCCATCTGGACGCATGTAGGCGATTCACGCCTGTATTATTTCGACGGACCCAATTGCGCCAAGCGCACGATCGATCATACCTATCTGGAACAATTAAAGGCGGAAAACAAGCTGGATAAAGTGAAAGCCGAGGATCCATCATTGGCCAATATGCTGGTCAATGTGCTGGGCGGCAGGCCGGAACAGTTCAAGCTGAGCATACAACGCCGCGATGGGCTGAAAGTAGGCGATGCCTTTTTGCTATGCAGCGACGGTCTCTGGCAATACTTCAGCGATGCCGAACTGGGTGCTGCCATTGCGATGAATTCGGCACGCAATGCCTGCGAAATGTTGATCAATAAAGCGCGGGAGCGCGCCGTCGGCAGCAAGGCCGATAACTGCACGCTGGCGATCATCAAGCTCGTCAAGCCGGTCGCAGAAACCAAAAACTACACTGCAAAAAAAATGCGCCGGGCGGTCTGAACACATAGCCCGGCAAGAATTGTGTCCAGTTTTTTCAAGATGGCAGAAACTCTTTTGCCCTTGCCATGGTCTGTATCAACAGACCAGCGTTTACAGCAAGCAGATTCCGGACAATGCAAATCAATACAATCAATATTGTCTGCCTGCTATGTGATTGATGGCGCAACATGATGGGTGGCTGGCGCGTGGCAGGCACAGCCCGCAATAAATTAATTATCAGTCATTAACTTTTCTCAGCTTATATTGAAAACCTCGCTCATCTCGCGCTCCAATTTCGACAGCCTGCGCATACGTCTGCTGATATTGGTATTGCTCGCCATCGTGCCGCCGGTCATCCTGACCGTCTACGGTGCCTGGAAAGAGCGCCAGCAGGCGATCCATATGGCCGAGGATAATCTGCAGCAACTTACGCAACTGGCGGCATCGAGCGAAGCGCGTTTGATCGAAGGGACGCGGCAATTATTGACCGTCTTGTCCGTCGTGCCGGAACTGCAGCAAGACAACAAAACGTGCAGCAATTTTTTAGCCGGAATCCTGAAAAAGAATGACAGTTACGTCAATTTCGGCTTGATCGAATTGAATGGCGACGTCAGTTGCAGCGCGCTGCCGCTGAAGGAAAAAATGAGCTTCGCCAATCGCAGCCATTTCAAGCATGCGGTTCAGGAGCGTAAATTCACGGCTGGCGATTATGTATTTGGTCGCGTCACCAATAAACACGTAATCAACCTCACGTATCCGGTATTTGGCAAAAACGGGCAGGTCCGCGCAGTGATTTTCGCGACGCTGGATTTAAGCGTACTGGATAAATTTGTCGGCGATATCGTGTTGCCTCCGGGAGCGGTACTGATTACGGCCGACAGTAACGGCACGATTATCGCGCGCCGCCCCGACCCGGAAAAATGGATAGGAACGCGCGCCTCGCAGGCGCTGTTCAATGTGATGATCAAGGTCGGCTTCGGCACCTCGGAACTGACCGAAAAGGATGGCATTACGCGCCTGCACGCATTCGCCACAGTGGGCACCAACGAAATCTCCAATTACAAGGTCAGCATCGGCATCCCGATCGAAGATATCGTGGCGCCGGCCAATCATTTGCAGATGGTGGAATTGAGCACGCTCGCATTCATCGCCCTGCTTGCATTGATGGCGGCATGGTTTGTTGGCGATGTCATTATTTTGCGGCGCGTGAAAGCACTGGTAAAGACGGCCGACCAGGTCGCCAAGGGCAACTTGCAGGTGCGCACCGGCATCAAGTACAGCGATGAAGAAATCAGCCAGCTGGCACGCGCTTTCGATAGCATGATCGCCTCGCTGCAGCAGCATGAAGCAGAGCGTAATCAGTCCAAGGCAATCCTGTTTGCAGAAAAAGAACGGGCCCAGGTCACACTCGAATCGATTGCCGACGCCGTTATCACCACCGACAAGCTCGGCAATATCGAATACATGAATCCGGTCGCAGAAGCGTTAACCGGCTGGCGCAACGAAGAAGCACAAGGCCTGCCCTCAACCCGCGTATTCAAGATACTCAATGGCTATACCCGCGAGCCGGTTGCCAATCCTGTGTCGGTGGTACTGACGCAGCAGGCAGGAGTCGAGTTGACCAACGATGCGGTATTGCTGAGCCGGGATGGCACCGAATATGCAGTTGAGGATTCGGCCGCCCCGATTTGCGATCGCGATGGCGAGATTATCGGAGTGGTACTGGTGTTTCATGATGTCAGTGATTCTCGTGAACTGGCCACCCAGCTATCGCATCAGGCGGCTCACGATCCATTGACCGGCCTCTACAACCGGCGCGAATTCGAGCGTCGCCTGGGGCTGGCACTGGAAGCATTGACGCTGCAACCCAAACAGCACGCGCTGCTTTATCTGGATCTGGACCAGTTCAAGATCGTCAACGATACCTGCGGCCATAGCGCCGGCGACGAGTTGCTGCGGCAAATCACCGCGCTGTTGCAACCTTTGCTGCGCGACAGCGATACGCTGGCGCGACTGGGCGGCGATGAATTCGGCGCGCTGCTGGAAAACTGTTCGCCGGAGTCGGCGGCGAGAATCGCCGAAAAATTACGCCAGACCATTTGCGATTTTCATTTTGTCTGCCAGGAAAAAATATTTCCCATCGGCGTCAGTATCGGCCTCGTCAACTTCAACAACGATGCGCTGGCGCTGCCCGATCTGCTCAGCGCAGCCGATGCCGCCTGCTATCTTGCCAAGGATAGCGGACGTAATCGTGTCCATATCTACAGCCTGGAAGATCATCCGATTGCCACCCAGCGCGGCGACGGCAAATGGCAGGAGCGCATACAACAGGCACTGGATCACGATCTCTTCCATCTGACATCGCAACGCATCGCAGCGATCTCAGCGCAGGCTGACACGCAGTCTGACAATATCGCGCTCAACGAGTTGCGGGTCTATTTACCTGACAGTAATGGAAATCGATTGCCGGCAAGCGCATTTACTTCGGTCGCCGAACGTTATCAGTTAATGCCCGCGATTGAGCGTTGGATGATACGCACGGCATTTGCGCAAAAGCGCCTGGCAATGGATAGAACCGATGGGTCGAAAGACAGTGTTTTGATGATACGACTGTCCGGCAGTTTGCTGGAAGAAGAAAGCTCGGTCGAATTTATCCTGAATCAGTTCGAGAAATTCAAACTTCCGCATAGTGCGATTTGTTTTTCGTTTGCCGAAACAACGGCCATCACCAACCTGGCGCGTGTGTTGCAGTTCATCGACAACCTGAAGCCTCTGGGTTGTTATTTCGCCTTGGATAATTTTGGCAGCGGTATTTCTTCTTTCGCCTATCTGCAGCATCTCAAGGTGGATTTTCTGAAAATTGATAGCAGCTATACGCTGGAGCTCGATCAGAATCCAATCAACCGGGCCAAGGTTGAAGCGATTCATAACATCAGCCAGGCAATGAAAATAGAAGCAATCGCGCAACTTGTTAATGACGAAAACACGATCGCCTGCTTGAGAAAAATCGGCATCAATTACGCACAAGGCGAGACCCTGGCCAAAGAACTGCCATTCTTCCCCGCTGCTTGAAACAGCAGCTTTCTCGCATCCTGATGCAGATGCAGATAACACTTACCGCATAGAGAACAACAGAGCGCTCTCAATTACACGCTGGCAAGCGGTGAAAAAAATCCCTGCCATGACATTCCGTCATGACAGGGATTTTTACATTTGCGGGTTATCGACGAGACATGATCACGCCCAGCACCAAACCGATACCGGCAGAGATGGTAACCGCCCGCCACGGATTCTTGTGCACGTAATCATCGGTAGTCAGAGCGGCTTCTTTCGTTCTCGCCGCGGCAGCCGATGGCACTTCTTTTGCCGCAGCGACTGCGGAATCCAGAAATGCGGCGCACTTTTTGCTCAGTTCATCCGTCTTGTCGATGGCATCCTGCTTGACGTCGCGCGCCACTTTTCCAGTATCCTTCGCCAGGGTTTTAAGGTCATCTGCGACCGTTTCTGCATTTGCCATAGTTCGTCTTCCTTATCAGTATAAAAATACGAGTTATAAAAATACGGGGATTCGCGTGTTGAGCAGACGTATAACCATCAATGCGCCGCAGCACGGGCGCGATCACGCAGACTCTTTACCATATCATGATTCTGCTTGACGCCATGAAACTGGCGCTCGACGATCATCCGCACATCGGCAGGCAGGTCGGTTTCCAGCGCCTTGCGATAATGCTTCATCGCCACATCTTCGCCACGTTCGCATTCGTTAAGAATACTGACATCGTCTTTACCTGCAATTGAGGATTTGATGTCGACCCAGCGGCGATGCAGGGTACCGCTGACGCTACCGTCTTTTTCAGGGCTTCCGCCATGCATTACTACCAATTCCTGCAACTCCCTGGCGGCGCTGGCACAATCAGCCGCACGCGCCTGGAAAGGCTGTTTAAGCTGAGGTGAAGACATGTCCTCGGCGCAGGTTTGAAAACCTTTTTCGCCATCCTTACAGGTTTCTATCAAATCGTTTAATGTCGTAACCAGATTGTCACTCATGATGACTCCTTTAAATTTTGCATGGAAATTTACGGTAAAACACCATGCATTACGGGTATGCCGGATATCGTCAACCGATTGGAATTCAGACTGGAAAAACCAAGGATTCATTGATATCAGCGCTTGCAACCACGATGCACGATTTAACTTTCCGGGTCTGTTAAAAACCGTACATTTACCCCGATTGCGTATTGCTGAAGTTAAACAATTTATCTCGCTGAATGCTGTTGTTATTGCTCTGAATAAAACTATGGGAAGCACGAACTACGTGATCCATCGCCGAGTTGTTATCCTGCTCTGAATAAAAAAGGCCTTGCAGATGCAAGGCCTTTTTAGAACAGCTTTCTCTATACAAATTTTCTATAATTGCGGATTCAGTTTTTCCACTTTGGAATGCAGTTTATTCAGCGCTGAAATATAAGCCTTGGCAGAGGCGACCACAATATCCAGATCGGCGCCGACGCCGTTGACGATGCGCCCTGCCTTCGACAAACGCATCGTCACTTCGCCCTGTGATTCGGTCCCGGTCGTAATCGCATTGACCGAGAACAGAAATAGCTCAGCCCCGCTTTTTACTCTGGATTCGAGCGCATTGACTATCGCATCCACCGGGCCGTTGCCGACGCCGCTGCAGCGCTCTTCGTTGCCGTCTATCGTGAACACAACCTCAGCAGCAGGTTTGCTGGCAGAAGAAGATTGCTGCGACAGAGAAACAAAACCGTAATATTCGTTTTCCTGCGCACTTTGTTCATCCGACACCAGGGCCATGATGTCTTCATCGAAGATCTCTGATTTGCGATCGGCCAGTTCCTTGAAGCGGACAAAAGCGGCGTCCATCTCGGCTGCAGAATCAAGTTCGATGCCCAGCTCTTGCAGCCGTTGCTTGAATGCATTGCGCCCCGATAATTTTCCCAGCACAATCTTGTTGGCAGTCCAGCCTACGTCTTCGGCGCGCATGATTTCATAGGTATCGCGCGCTTTCAGTATGCCGTCCTGATGGATGCCGGAAGCATGGGCGAATGCGTTCGCACCCACCACCGCCTTGTTCGGCTGCACCGCGAAACCGGTAATCTGCGACACCAGTTTGGAAGTCGGCACGATTTGCGAAATATCGACGCCCAGATCCAGATCAAAATAGTCCTTGCGGGTGCGCACTGCCATCACGATTTCTTCCAGCGCAGTATTGCCGGCCCGTTCGCCCAAACCGTTGATCGTGCATTCGATCTGGCGTGCGCCGCCGAGCGTGACACCGGCCAGCGAATTGGCAACCGCCATGCCCAGATCGTTATGACAATGCACCGACCATACCGCCTTGTCAGAATTGGGAATGCGCTCGCGCAAAGTCTTCAGCATGGTGCCGTACAACTCGGGCACACCATAACCGACCGTATCGGCAAAATTGATCGTGGTCGCGCCTTCGGCGATTACCGCCTCCAGCACCCGGCAGAGAAAATCCATCTCCGAGCGGCTGCCGTCCTCGGGACTGAATTCGACATCGTCGGTAAATTGGCGTGCATAGCGCACCGCCATCTTTGCCTGCTCAAACACCTGATCGGGTGTCATGCGCAGTTTCTTTTCCATATGCAGTGGCGAGGTAGCAAGGAAAGTATGGATGCGTTTTCTCGCTGCCGGCTTCAATGCCTCTGCCGCGCGTGCAATATCCTTGTCATTGGCACGCGACAACGAACATACGGTGGCGTCCTTGATGATGCCGGCAATCGCCTGGATAGACTCGAAATCGCCTTGCGATGCTGCTGCAAACCCGGCCTCGATCACATCGACTTTCAAGCGCTCCAGCTGTCTGGCGATGCGGATTTTTTCATCCTTTGTCATCGACGCACCAGGCGACTGCTCGCCATCGCGCAAAGTAGTATCAAAAATAATCAGTCGATTGGATGAATGAGCTGACATCGCATACTCCCCGGCAGACCTTCAATAACAACAGCATCAGACCAACGACCAAAGGTCACGGCCACTTGCCGAACTTAATCCTCGCCGTGATCAACTTCGGTTTGCACAATGCTGACCGGACGCCCCTTGTACAGGCGCCAGAAATAAACCACATAACCCGACAAGCCGTACAAGACAAACAGGCCGAACAAGACTTTTGGCGGGTCGCCGGCAATCACCACAAACGCCAGCACAATCAGGAAAATCGCGATGAATGGTACCGACTTGCGATAATTAATATCCTTGAAGCTGTAAAACGGCACGTTGCTGACCATCGTCAAACCGGCAAACAGGGTAATGACCCAGGCCGCCCACTCCAGTTCGGCCCCTACATAGCCGAGATCGTTCATCAGCCAGATAAATCCGGCCACCAGCGCCGCCGCGGCCGGGCTCGGCAAACCCTGGAAATAACGTTTGTCGACCACTTCGATATTGGTATTGAAACGCGCCAGCCGCAAGGCGCCGCCGGCGCAATAGACAAAGGCCGCCAGCCAGCCGAGTTTTCCCAATCCCTGCAAGCCCCATACGTACATCACCAGCGCCGGGGCAGCGCCAAACGACACCATGTCCGCCAGGCTGTCGTACTGCGCGCCGAATTCGCTTTGCGTATGCGTCAAACGCGCGACGCGACCGTCTACCGTATCCAGCAGCATCGCTGCGAAAATCGCCACCGCAGCGTATTCGAATCGATGATTCATCGCCATGACGATCGCATAAAAACCGCCAAACAAGCCGGCCGTCGTAAATGCATTGGGCAACAGGTAAATCCCGCGTCTACGCAGCGGCCTGTTCGATGCAGCAATCTCATCGGTATAGTCGTGCAGCGCACCTTGTCTGGCGCGTGACGACTTGCCGAGACGACGTGTTTTAAAGGTATTGGAAGCGCTGCTTTTTGCTTTGCGACGATTGAGACCTGGCATGCTCATCCCGTTTTTTATTGGTATTGATTTAATGGAGAATCCTGAACGCTAGTGTAGCAGACCGCCTTGTAACCAGCATGTCTGCAAGACGGCGAATCCACGTAAAAATTGCACCTCGATGCGCTACATCGGGTGCAATTCTTGCCACGCATCCAACCCTGTCTTGACGATAGG
>Ga0164242_10006204_pt1 | contig 13195 bp, 10 predicted proteins | sample OricomgcompostMG_FD_108783 | JGI IMG/M metagenome (GOLD analysis project Ga0164242, IMG submission 108783) | Miracle-Growth compost microbial communities from Emeryville, California, USA - Original compost - Miracle growth compost (MG) ...
CGAATCCCGTATCCCCGCGTCCTTCATGGCGCCGGGGTCCTCGTCCTTCGCCGATTTCCTGGCGACCAACGCTCCTGACCTGTTGCCCTCTCGACGGACGTTGCCGACAGCCAACGCCAGCGATATCGCGCCGCACGGCACCACGATCGTCGCGGCCACCTTCGCCGGCGGCGTGATGATGGCGGGCGACCGGCGCGCCACGATGGGCAACGTCATCGCCCAGCGCGACATCCAGAAGGTGTTCCCCGCCGACGAGTTCTCCTGTGTCGGCATCGCCGGCACGGCCGGCCTCGCGGTCGAGATGGTGCGGCTGTTCCAGACCGAGCTCGAGCACTACGAGAAGATCGAGGGCACCACGCTGTCGATGGACGGCAAGGCCAACCGGCTGGCCGCCCTCATCCGGCAGAACCTCGGGATGGCGCTGCAGGGGCTGGCCGTCGTACCCCTCTTCGCCGGCTTCGACCACGAGGCGGGTCTCGGCCGGATCTTCTCCTATGACGTCACCGGCGGCCGGTACGAGGAGACCTCGTTCCACTCGGTCGGCTCCGGCTCGATGTTCGCCCGCGGTGCGCTCAAGAAGCTCTACCGGGACGACCTCGACGAGGGCCGCGCCGTCGAGGCGGTCGTGCAGGCGCTGTACGACGCAGCCGACGACGACTCCGCCACCGGCGGTCCCGACCTGACCCGACGGATCTTCCCGGTGGTGCACGTGATCACTGCCGACGGCGGCCGTCGCCTCGCCGATGCGGTAGTCGCGGAGGTCGCCGACCGGGTCGTCGGCGGCCGGATGCAGCGCCCCGACGGTCCGACCGCGGTACTCGAGGGTGTCTCGACAGGCTCGACGAGCGGAGACGCGCGATGAGCATGGGATTCGGCTACGTCAGCCCCGAACAGCTGATGAAGGACCGCGCGGACTTCGCCCGCAAGGGCATCTCCCGCGGACGATCGGTGGTCGGCCTCCAGTACGCCGACGGCATCCTTTTCGTCAGCGAGAACCCGTCGGCGGCGCTGCACAAGGTGAGCGAGATCTACGACCGGATCGCGTTCGCGGCGGTCGGCCGCTACAACGAGTTCGAGAACCTCCGCATCGCCGGCGTGCGCCTCGCCGACATGCGTGGCTACTCCTACGACCGCCGCGACGTGACCGGCCGGGGCCTGGCCAACGCCTACGCCCAGACGCTCGGCACGATCTTCTCCAGCGGTGGCGAGAAGCCCTACGAGGTGGAGCTCTTCGTCGGCGAGATCGGCGACACGCCCGAGGAGGACCAGCTCTATCGGCTCACCTACGACGGCCAGGTCGCTGACGAGCACGGCTATGCGGTGATGGGTGGCGCCGCCGAGGTGGTCGCCGGCTATCTCAAGGAGCGCTACCAGGAGGGCGCCACGCTCGAGCAGGCCGTGCGGCTGGCTGCCGCCGCCCTCGGTCACAGCCCCGGCGGCAACGGAGCCGACAACAGCGACCGGGTGATCCCCGTCGAGGACCTCGAGGTGGCGGCGCTGGACCGCACCCGCGCCCGGCCACGGAAGTTCTCCAGGCTCAGCCCGGCGCGGCTGACGGCCCTGCTGGGGGAGCGCGACGCTGCCGCTCCCGCGCTGCGACCGACCCCGCGATCGCTCCCGGCGAGGTGACCTCCGGCGGTGAGCCTCCGGTGGCTCCTCCGCTCTGACGGCTGCCGAGCCGGTGGTCGAGGTGCGAGCGCAGCGACCCGGTGGTCGAGGTGCGAGCGCAGCGACCCGGTGGTTGAGGTGCGAGCGCAGCGACCCGGTGGTTGAGGTGCGAGCGCAGCGAGCCTCGAACCCACCTGCGACCCGGTGGTTGAGGTGCGAGCGCAGCGACCCGGTGGTTGAGGTGCGAGCGCAGCGAGCCTCGAAACCACCTCACCAGGACGGCGAATACCGCTGGCACGGCCCCCATCGCCGGCAGCCTCGCAATCACCGGCGGCCCCGCCAGCCACCCGCTGAGCGGGGCACCGGCACACCCGGGGCGATGACCCATCGCGGGCCGCCTGCAATCGATCCGAAGTCGTAACACGATGTCCGAGGGTTCCTCCGCCCGGCGGACTAGTGTTTCAACATGGACCGGCGGATCTTCGGCATCGAGAACGAGTACGGCGTCACGTGCACGTTCCGTGGCCAGCGCAGGCTGAGCCCGGATGAGGTCGCGCGTTACCTGTTCCGCAAGGTGGTCAGCTGGGGGCGCAGCAGCAACGTCTTCCTCCGCAACGGCGCCCGCCTCTACCTCGACGTGGGCAGCCATCCGGAGTACGCCACGCCCGAGTGCGACGACGTCGTCGACGTGGTGACCCACGACAAGGCGGGGGAGCGGACTCTCGAGAGCCTGCTGATCGACGCCGAGCAGCGCCTGCACGACGAGGGCATCGCGGGTGAGATCTACCTCTTCAAGAACAACACCGACTCGGCCGGCAACTCCTACGGCTGCCACGAGAACTACCTCGTCAACCGTGCCGGCGAGTTCAGCCGACTCGCCGACATACTGATCCCGTTCCTGGTGACCCGACAGCTGGTCGTCGGCGCCGGCAAGGTCAGCCAGACGCCGCGGGGCGCCACCTTCAGCATCAGCCAGCGGGCCGAGCACATCTGGGAGGGTGTCTCGAGCGCCACCACCCGCAGCCGGCCGATCATCAACACCCGCGACGAGCCGCATGCGGACGCGGAGAAGTACCGACGCCTGCACGTGATCGTCGGTGACTCGAACATGTCCGAGACCACCACGATGCTCAAGATCGCCTCCTGCGACCTCGTCCTGCGGATGATCGAGGAGGGCGTGGTGATGCGTGACCTCACCATGGAGAACCCGATCCGCGCGATCCGCGAGATCGCCCACGACATGACCGGGCAGCGCAAGGTGCGCCTCGCCAACGGTCGTGAGGCGAGCGCCTGGGAGATCCAGATGGAGTACCTCACCAAGGCCCGCGACTTCGTCGACCGCCGGCAGATCTCCACGCCGACGATCGAGCGGGCCCTGGACCTGTGGGAGCGCGGCCTCAAGGCGGTCGAGTCCCAGGACCTCAGCCTGGTCGATCGCGAGATCGACTGGGTGATCAAGTGGAAGCTGCTCGAGCGCTACCGCGCCAAGCACGGCCTGCCGCTGGGGCATCCGCGGGTATCGCAGCTCGACCTCGCCTACCACGACATCCACCGCAACCGAGGCCTCTACTACCTGCTCGAGCGCAAGGGTGCCGTCGCGCGCGTGACGACGGATCTGAAGATCTTCGAGGCCAAGTCGGTCCCGCCGCAGAACACGCGCGCACGGCTGCGCGGCGAGTTCATCAAGAAGGCCCAGGAGCGGCACCGCGACTTCACCGTCGACTGGGTCCACCTCAAGCTCAACGACCAGGCGCAGCGCACCGTGCTGTGCAAGGACCCGTTCCGGGCCCACGACGACCGGGTGCAGCGACTTATCGAGGGCATGTAGCGACGCTGCCCGCTAGGGTGGCGCTGCCCAGCCATCGACCGAGAAGGTTCCACCGTGCGTCTGCGTCGCTCTGCGTCCCTCGTCGTACCCGTGCTGCTCCTGCCCGCGCTCGCTGCGTGCGGCAGCACCAAGATCGGCTACGGCGACCCCACCGCCACGGGCTTCTCCGGCGTCACCATCTCCGGCCAGCCGGGTACGGCGCCGACGGTGAAGTGGCACAAGGAGATCGCCTACCCCAAGGCGACCACCGTCAAGACCCTGGTGAAGGGCACCGGCCCGGCCGTCCAGAGCGGCGACAGCGTCAGCGCCTACGTGTGGCTCGGCGACGGCATCACCAAGCTCCAGGCCTACAGCGACTACGCCAAGGGCAACGCGGAGACGCTGACGTGGGACAGCAAGCTCGGCAGCGAGTGGGTCAAGCTGCTCGACGGCGCCCACTACGGTGACCGGATCGCGGCGGTCGTGCCCTCGGACAAGCTCCTCGGCGCCGCCGGCAGCCCCCAGCTCGGCATTGGCACCCAGGACAGCCTGGTCGTCGTCCTCGACCTGATGCAGAAGACCACTCCTTCCCCGAGCGCGTCGCCGTCGGCCAGCAGCAGCGCCGACGCCGACGCGGCGCTCAAGGCGCCGAAGGGCAAGGCCCAGGCGGCTCCCGCCTGGATGCCGAAGCTCACCCTCGCCAAGGGCCCGACCAGCGCCCCCACCGGCATGAGCTTCGACGGCGTGGCCAAGCCGAAGGCCAACGGCAAGCTCAAGACCGCGATCCTGATCAAGGGCACCGGCAAGAAGGTCAAGGCGACCGACACGATCACCGCCGACTACTACGGCATGGTGTACGGCGCGAAGACGCCCTTCGACCAGAGCTACGACAAGACCCCGCTCACCAGCGCGCTCAACCAGCTCGTGCCGGGCTGGCAGAAGGGTCTGGCCGGTGTTCCGGTCGGCAGCCGGGTCTTCCTGCAGATCCCGCCCGCGCTCGGCTACGGAGCCCAGGCCCAGAACGGCATCCCGGCCAACTCGACCCTCTACTTCGTCCTCGACGTCCTGGGCGTCAGCTGATCCGGGAGCAGGCGCTCAGACCGATTTCAGGCCGCATTCAGAGTCGGTCGCTAGGGTGGCCCGGACCGTTTCCTCCATCAGAAGGTCCTCCCTGTGCCTCGACACATCCGCAACTCGGCGCTCGCGCTGCTTCCCGTCCTGATGATCCCGTCGCTCGCTGCCTGCGGGGGCGGCTCGAGCTCGTCGAGTGAGGCCACCGGCAGCGCGGCCGCGGAGGGGCTCTCGCAGGTATCGTTCACCGGCGACGTCGGCAAGAGCGTGACCGCCACGTGGAAGTCGACGGTCCCGCTGCCGAAGACCAGCAGCGTGAAGACCCTGGTCAAGGGCAGCGGCGACAAGATCGCCAGCAACGACACCGTCAGCGCCTACATCTGGATCGGTGACGGCACCACCAAGAAGAACGTCTACAGCGACTACCAGAACGGTCAGGCCGAGCCGCTGCCCGCCAACGGTCAGATGGGGCCGGTCTTCAGCAAGATCTTCGCCGGGCAGACCTACGGCTCCCGGGTCGTGGCGGTCACCGACTCCACCGACCTGCTCGGTTCCGCCACCGCGGGCGCCCAGATGGGCATCGGCCAGAACGACAGCATCGTCGTGGTCGCCGACCTGGTGAAGAAGGCGCCCACCTCGCCGACCCCCACGGACGCGAAGGCGCACGACGTCGCGCCGGGCAAGCTGCCGAAGGTCGTCGAGACGAAGGGCAAGCCCAGCGGCCTGGACTGGAAGGGCGTCTCCAAGCCGGCCCTCACCACGCCGGTCCAGCGCGCCGTGCTCAAGCAGGGCAAGGGCGCCAAGGTCAAGGCGACCGATAGCGTCACCGTCAACTACCTCGGCGAGGTCTACGACGCCAAGACGCCGTTCGACGAGAGCTACAGCAAGGGCAAGACCCTCACCTCGGCGCTCGACCAGCTCATCCAGGGCTGGGCGATCGGCCTCGACGGAGTCCGGGTGGGCAGCCGGGTCCTGCTCCAGATCCCGCCGGCCTACGGGTACGGCGCCCAGGGCAGCGGCTCGGACATCCCGGCCAACGCCACCCTGTGGTTCGTGATCGACGTCGTCAAGGCCAAGGCGGCCAAGTAGCGGCGCCCGCGCCGCGGGTCCCTTCGGCACGGGTCTCTTCGGTGATGGCCTAGGCTCATCCCAAGCGGAGAAGCCGAGCGAAGGAGACCCGTGGCCGCGGCCAAGACCGAGCGCCTGATGAACCTGCTCATCATGCTGCTGGTCCAGCGCGGCTACGTCACCAAGGACCGGATCCGCGAGGTCCTCTACCGGGACTCCGCCGACGACGCCTTCGAGCGGATGTTCGAGCGCGACAAGGAGGAGCTGCGCAGCCTCGGCGTGCCGATCGAGACCGGGTCCTACGACCCGCTCTTCGACGACGAGACCGGCTACCGCGTCAGCCCCGACCAGTTCGCGCTGCCGCCGATCGAGCTCACCGCCGACGAGGCGGCAGTGATCGGCCTGGCGACCAAGGTCTGGGAGCACGCGCGGCTTGCCGAGGCGACGACCGAGGCGGTCCGCAAGCTCACCGCCGCCGGTGCCGACGTGGATGTGGCGGCGCTCGACCTGGTCGAGCCGCGGCTGGCCGCCGAGGAGCCGTCCTTCGACGCCTTCCTCGAGGCCGTGCAGCAGCGCACGCCGGTCCGGTTCGACTACCGCACCTCCGGCGGCCCCGCCGTCACCAACCGGAACCTGCAGCCGTGGGGGGTCGTCCGGTTCTCCGGTCGCTGGTACGTCGTGGGCCACGACGTCGACAAGGCCGAGCAGCGGGTCTTCCGCCTCTCCCGCGTCGTGGGGGAGGTCGCCACGGCCGGTGAGCCGGGCAGCTACCAGGCGCCCGAGGGCGTCGACGTACGCGCGATCGCCAAGGCGACGCTGCGTCCCGAGCGGGCCGCCGAGCCGGCGGTGCTGCTGGTCCGCGCCGGGGCAGGACACACCCTGCGCCGGCGGGCCGAGCGGATCGAGCCGCTCGCGCCCGCCGAGCGGGCTCCCGACAGTGCGACCTCCTGGGAGCGGCTGCACCTGAGCTCGCCGCCCTCCGACCTGGCCGACGAGGTCCTGGCGCACGGCGCCGACGTCTACGTCGAGGAGCCGGCCACCCTGCGTGCGACAGTGGTCGAGCGGCTCCAGGGGGTGCTGGCGTGAGCGCCCCGGCGAGCGCGAGCGGCGCCAAGGAGCAGGTCGGCCGGCTGCTCACCCTGGTGCCCTATCTGCACGCCCGTGGCGGCGTCCGCCTCGACGAGGCCGCCCGTGCCCTCGGCGTACCGGAGCGCCAGCTGGTCAAGGATCTGCGGGTGCTGTTCCTGTGCGGGCTGCCCGGCGGCTACCCCGACGACCTGATCGACGTCGATCTCGAGTCCCTCGTCGACCCTGGCGGTGACCGGGTCATCCGGATCGCCAACGCCGACTACCTCGCCCGTCCGCTGCGGCTCTCCCAGACCGAGGCGACGGCGATCATCGTGGCCCTGCGGGCGCTGCGCGGAGGCGCCGTCACCGAGCAGGCCGCCGAGGTCGTCGACCGGGTGCTGGCCAAGCTCGAGCAGGCGGCTGCCGACGGCGCTGCGCCGGTGGAAGTCCCGGTCGAGCCCGACGAGCGCGAATACGCCGCCCGCAAGGCCCTGCTGCAGCGCGCCGTCGCCGACCGGCGCCAGGTCGAGCTGTCCTACTTCGTGCCTGCCCGCGACGAGGAGTCGAGCCGGGTGGTCGACCCGCGTGGCGTCGTGTCCCATCGCGGCGTCGAGTACCTCGACGCCTACTGCCACAGCGCCGAGGCACCTCGGCTGTTCCGGCTGGACCGGATCCGGTCCGCGGCGCTGCTCGACACGCCGGTCGCCTCGGCACCCGCGGCTCCGCGCAGTCTCGCCGACGGCCTGTTCGCTCCCGGCGAGGACCTGCTCACCGTGACCGTGCGGCTCGCTCCGGCAGCACGCTGGGTGACCGAGTACTACCCGACCCAGGAGGTGCGGCAGCATGCCGACGGCGGGCTCGAGGTCGACCTGCTGGTGGCCGACCGGCGCTGGCTGCGGCGGCTGCTGCTCCGGCTGGCGCCGTACGCCTCCGTGGTGGGTCCGCCCGAGGTCGCCGATGACCTTCGGGATGCGGCCCGGGCCACGCTCCGGCTCTACGATTCGGCCACGTAGGATGGTTGTGTCCGCAGCGACGGGCGATCCAGCACCACACACGACGAGGTGACCGACGATGTTCCCCCTGATCGACATGCCCGGCGGATGGGAATGGCTCATCATCCTGGTGATCGTCATCCTCATCTTCGGTGCGGCCAAGCTGCCCGACCTGGCACGCGGCACCGGCCAGGCGCTGCGCATCTTCAAGGCCGAGACCAAGGGCCTGCGCGACGACGACAAGACCAAGCCGGCGCTGACCGCCGAGCAGGTCGACCCGACTCTCGCGGCCAAGCAGGCCGAGCTGGACCAGCGCCAGGCCGAGCTCGACGCCGAGCGCGCCCGCCTGCAGCAGCCTGACGCCTGACCCGGGCGCGGCCTTGTCCCTGTCCGGCGTGGTCGGCCTGCTCAGCGGCCGGCCCATTCACCCCGTCGGTGCCGACGGGAAGATGGCGCTCTCGGACCATCTGCGGGAGCTGCGCGCACGCATCATCAAGATCGCGCTGATCCTCGCGGCCGGCTTCGTGGTCGCGCTGTTCTTCAACGACCAGCTCTTCGACCTGGTCGCCAATCCCTATCTTCACGCTCAGAGGGCGCTGGGGGGCGACCGGACCGAGGTCATCACCGAGGGCGTCGGCGGTGGCTTCCTGCTCTACTTCAAGCTGCCGGGACTGGCGTCGATCGTCGGCACGTCGCCGTTCTGGCTCTATCAGATCTGGGCGTTCATCCTGCCGGCGCTGCTGCCGCGGGAGAAGCGTTGGTCGGCGGTCTTCACCTCGGTCGCCGGTCCGCTGTTCATCGTCGGGGTGGTGATCGGCTACCTCACCCTGCCCAAGGGTGTGCAGATCCTGATCAGCTTCAACCATGCGGGCGTGAAGAACCTGGTGGAGTTCAACGCCTACCTGTCGTTCTTCGTGCACACCCTCTTGATGTTCGGCGTCGCGTTCGAGATCCCGGTCTTCGTGGTGATGCTCAACATGGTGGGCGTCCTGCCGGGGCGGGTGCTCACCTCGATCCGGCCCTGGATCATCGTCGGGATCTTCGTCTTCGCGGCGGCGGCGACCCCCTCGACCGACCCGTTCACGATGTGCATGATGGCGATCCCGATGTGCGTCCTCTACTTCGTCGCCGAGATCATCGTGCGGGTCCGCGACCGCCGGAGGCGGGCGAGCAACCCCTACGCCGACCTCGACCCGGACCAGCCCTCGCCGTTGCCCTGATCCACGCCTGCGGCGGCCACCGGCACGGTAGCCTGCCGCCCGTGCCACGGCGGATCGCTTTTCTCTCCAACCCCTTCTCGGGCACCGGTGACGGCCACGTCGGCCGGGACACGGTGATCCGGCACCTGCGCGCCTCCGGCGCCGACGTGTCGGACATCGTCGGCCACAGCGCGGAGGAGTCACTCGCGCAGGTACGCCGAGCGATCGCCGACGGCCCCGGGCGGGTGGACGCGGTCGTGGTCAGCGGCGGAGACGGCCTGGTGCATCTCGCCGTACAGGCCCTCGCCGGGACCGACGTGGCGCTGGGCATCATCCCGGCGGGCAGCGGCAACGACGCCGCCCGGGCCTTCGGCATCCCGCTCGACGACCCCATCGCCGCAGCCGAGGTGATCGTCCGCGACCGTCGCCGCCCGGTCGACCTCGGACGTGGCGGCGACCGCTGGTTCCTCACCGTGCTCGCCACCGGCTTCGACGCGCTCGTCGCCGGCCGGGGCAGCGAGCTGAGGTGGCCGCGCGGCGGCCTGCGCTACACCGCCGCGGTGGCCCTCGAGCTGCCGCGCTTCCAGCCGCTGCACTACACCCTCGCGCTCGACGGCCACGAGCGCACCCTGGACGCGATGATGGTCTCGGTGGCGAACACCGAGTACTTCGGCGGCGGCATGCGGATCGGCCTCGGCGGCCGCCACGACGACGGGCTGCTCGACGTCATCGTGATCAGGCCGCTCTCCCGCCTCAACCTGGTCCGGTTCTTCCCCACGATCAACACCGGCGCCCACGTGCACAACCCGGCCTATGAGCGGATCCAGGCGCGGAGCGTCACGATTGCGATCAACCCGCCGATCACCTCGTACGCCGACGGCGAGCGGTTCGGCGAGGTGCCACTGACGGTGGAGTGCGTCCCCGGCGCGCTGCAGGTGATCACTGCCTGAGGGTTTCGAGGCTCCCTCCGAGCCCCGCAGGCTCGCACCTCAGGACGAGCGCTGCGCTCGCACCTCAACCTGCGTGGGTAGGGTTTCACCATGGGCCACGCCGAGAGCTACGCCGCCTTCAAGCGGTCACAGAAGCACCCCGTCTTCAAGGACTTCGCCCAGCTCTACGACTTCGAGCTCGACGACTTCCAGCAGCGTGCGTGCCTGGAGATCGAGGAGGGCCGCGGCGTACTCGTGGCCGCTCCGACCGGCTCCGGCAAGACCATCGTCGGCGAGTTCGCCATCCACCTCGCCCTGGCCACCGGCCGCAAGGCGTTCTACACCACGCCGATCAAGGCGCTCTCCAACCAGAAGTACAGCGACCTGGTGCGCCGCTACGGCCCCGACCAGGTCGGCCTGCTGACCGGCGACAACGTCGTCAACGGCGAGGCGCCGATCGTGGTGATGACCACCGAGGTGCTGCGCAACATGCTCTACGCCGGCTCCTCCACGCTGAGCGGCCTCGGCTTCGTGGTGATGGACGAGGTCCACTACCTCGCCGACCGCTCCCGCGGTGCGGTGTGGGAGGAGGTCATCATCCACCTCCCGGAGTCGGTCACTGTCGTCTCGCTGAGCGCCACCGTCTCCAACGCCGAGGAGTTCGGCGAGTGGCTCTCCGCCGTCCGCGGCGAGACCACGATCATCATCGAGGAGAAGCGGCCGGTGCCGCTCTACCAGCACGTCATGGTCGGCCGGCGGGTGCTCGACCTGTTCGCCTCCTCCGACGTGGACGCCGCCGCCGGCAACGTCTTGGAGGGCGCCCCGGTCAACGGCGAGCTGATGAAGGTCGCCCGTGACGACTGGGCCTCGGCCCGGATCAAGGACCGACGCTCGCCGCGCGACCGGAGGTCGGGCCGTCGAGACGTGGGCAACGGCCGCCGGGTCTGGATCCCGTCACGCGCCGAGGTGGTCACCGCGCTCGAGCGGGCCCGGATGCTGCCTGCGATCGTCTTCGTCTTCAGCCGGGTCGGCTGCGACGCGGCGGTGACGCAGTGCCTGGCGGCCAACCTGCGGCTGACCTCGCCGGAGGAGCGCGACGACATCTTCGAGTACGTCGAGGAGACCTGCGCCGGCCTCCCCGACGAGGACCGGCACGTCCTGGGCTACCACGACTGGCTCGACGGGCTGACCCGTGGCGTCGCCGCCCATCACGCCGGGATGCTGCCGGCGTTCAAGCAGGTCGTCGAGGAGCTGTTCCTGCGTGGCCTGGTGAAGGTCGTCTTCGCCACCGAGACGCTGGCGCTCGGCATCAACATGCCGGCCCGCACCGTGGTGATCGAGAAGCTCTCGAAGTGGAACGGCGAGACCCACGCCGATCTGTCGCCGGGGGAGTACACCCAGCTGGTCGGCCGGGCCGGCCGCCGCGGCCTCGACGTCGAGGGTCACGGCGTGGTGCTCTGGCAGCCGGGCATGAACCCGCGCGAGCTCGCCGGTCTCGCCTCGACGCGCACCTATCCGCTGCGCTCCAGCTTCCGGCCGTCGTACAACATGGCGGTCAACCTCGTCCACCAGTTCGGTCGTGCCCGGTCGCGCGAGCTGCTGGAGCAGTCCTTCGCCCAGTTCCAGGCCGACAAGGCGGTCGTCGGGCTGGCCCGCCAGCTGCGCAAGGCCGAGGACGCCCTCGACGGCTACCGCGAGGCGGCGACCTGTGAGCGCGGTGACTTCATGGAGTACGCCGCGATCCGCCACCAGATCGGCCAGGTCGAGAAGAACGCCAGCCGCGAGCGCAAGGCCGACCGGCGCGAGGAGATCATCGAGTCCCTGGCGAAGCTGAAGCCCGGCGATGTCATCGACGTACCGACCGGGAAGTTCGCCGGCTACGCCGTCGTCCTCGATCCCGGGTACGACGCCGACGGCCCGCGGCCCTATGTGCTGACAGTCGACCGGCAGGCCAGACGACTGGGGATGATCGACTTCAACGCACCCGTCGCGGCGCAGACCAGGATGCGGGTGCCGAAGTCGTTCAACGGCCGCAACCCGCAGATGCGGCGCGACCTGGCCAGCGCACTGCGCGAGAAGACCCGCGACCTGAGGCCCGTCGAGGCGCCGTCGCGTCGTACCGGCGGCGCCCGCACCGCCGTGGACGCCGAGATCGCCGAGCTGCGCGACCGGATGCGACGTCACCCGTGCCACGACTGCCCGGACCGGGAGGACCACGCCCGCTGGGCCGAGCGGTGGTTCAAGCTGGACCGCGACGCCGCCACCCTGCGCCGCCGGGTCGAGAACCGCACCAACACCGTCGCCCGGCAGTTCGACCGGGTCTGCGACGTCCTCGCGGCCCTGGGCTACCTCGACGGAGCCACCCCCGATGAGTGGAGCGTGACCGACCGCGGCCGCCGCCTGATGCGGCTCTACTCCGAGATGGACCTGGTGGCCGCGGAGTCCCTCCGGATCGGGCTCTGGGACGAGCTCAGCCCCGCCGAGCTCGCCGCGGCGCTCTCGGTGCTGGTCTACGAGGCCCGCCGCTCCGACGACTCCTCGCCGCCACGGCTGCCGGGCGGCCGGCTCAACGACGTCATCGCCCAGATGGTCCGGGTCTGGGCCGACCTGGATGCGCTCGAGCGCGACCATCACCTCGACTTCCTGCGGCAACCCGACCTCGGCTTCGCCTGGGCGGCGTACCGCTGGGCCGAGGGTGACGACCTCGACGACGTCCTGGGGGTGGTGGACCTCTCCGCCGGTGACTTCGTGCGCTGGATGAAGCAGCTGGTCGACCTGGCCGGCCAGGTCGCCGACGCCGCCGGCGGCACGCCGCTGCGCAAGACAGCCCGCCAGGTGGTGGAGCTGCTCAAGCGGGGCGTGGTCGCCTACTCCTCCGTGGTGGAGTAGGCGGAGGTTTCGAGGCTCGTCGCTGGCGCTCCTCGCACCTCAACCACCGCCCGGTGCGTGCGAGCGAAGCGTCGGGCCGGTGGAGTAGGCGGAGGTTTCGAGGCTCGTCGCTGGCGCTCCTCGCACCTCAACCACCGCCCGGTGGGTGCGAGCGAAGCGTCGGGCCGGTGGAGTAGGCGGAGGTTTCGAGGCTCGTCGCTGGCGCTCCTCGCACCTCAACCACCGCCCGGTGGGTGCGAGCGGAGTCTCCGCCCGGTGGTTGAGGTGCGAGCGAAGCGAGCCTCGAAACCACCTCAGTCGTGGAGTGACGCCAGTGCCTTGGTGAGCCGCTCGACCGGGGAGGCCAGGTTGAACCGCTCCGCCAGCTCGGCCAGCCGCTCGGGGTCGGCCGGGGCGTGGGGGAGCGCGGTGCCGGTGCGGTCCAGGTCGACGTCGCGGACGACCGCCACCACCGCAGGCGCGACGTCGAGGTAGTCCTCGCCGGCCAGCAGCTTGCTCCTCATGGCGGGGGTGAGCCTGCTGGCCGGGTCGTGCGCTGCGGCGCGGATCCCGGCGAGGTCGCCG
>Ga0164242_10006205_pt1 | contig 13194 bp, 12 predicted proteins | sample OricomgcompostMG_FD_108783 | JGI IMG/M metagenome (GOLD analysis project Ga0164242, IMG submission 108783) | Miracle-Growth compost microbial communities from Emeryville, California, USA - Original compost - Miracle growth compost (MG) ...
AAACGAACAGATGAAGAGACCACCGACGCGACGCGCCGGTGGTCCCATAACTGGCAATCCAGGTGGTCCCATCACCCTGGCAAAATCAGCTCACACTGGTCCCATCCTCCTGGCAGACGACACCGCCGTTTCGTTAACTATTTAACTGATTATCTTTTAGAGTGTTCGTTCCCGCAGCACAGCCCCGGGTCATGAACACTGCGATACACATCACATAACAGCGCAAAGAAGGCCCGGATGGCGCTTCGGCGCCTATGACGACGACGCCTCGAGCGATACCCGCAAGGGGGATCCGAAAGCGCTATTCCTTTATCTATTTCGCTCCTCCTGGCAACGGGCATCGGCAACCACTCTTTGACGGCCATGAGAGCTCGTTTTGCGCAGTATTGGGTCGTCATCTCGCCTCCCAAGGGGACCTTCGTGTCAAGTTCGGTCATCACTGTCCGGGATGTCGAGCAGTCCGAGTGAATCCCCCGGCGAGTCCGGAGACTCTGATGTACCCCGGGTTCTCCGGACTCGCCGGGGGGATTCAACCTCCAGAATCTAGAGAAGTGTTGCGACCGCGCCTAGAAACCACCCGTGGCCCCTGGCCTGGTTTTCAACCGTCGTCAACAGTCGGTCAAGTCGCCGACAGGGGCTCAACAACCGCTGGGCAGCGGCGGCCTGGGCAACTGGGTACGACTCTACGACCGCACGCGACATGAGGACGGCCGGCTCTACGACAGTGAACGCGGGGAACTCAAGCGGCTGCGCAGGGAGAACGCGGAGCTAGCCATGGAGCGCGATGTCCTCAAACGCTTGTGCGCCCTCTGGAGCAAGGAAGCAATGCAGCCTGGCACTACGATCGCCACCCAGAGTGGGTACAGCGACGTCGTCTCGAGCATTGGGGAGCGGCGCAGGCGTGGCTTTAGAAGTGGCGCAAGGGAGATCAATCCCAACAACACAGGCGTCGGGTGGCGCTGGCCGCCACCATCGACGACCTGGTCCACAAACACAAGGGCACCTACGGATCGCCGCGCATCATCGCCGACCTGCGCGAGATGGGCCGGCAGGTTCGACCCAACACCGTCGCGGCGCTGATGGCCGGAGTCGTCTTCCGCACCGATGGCGATGGTGAGTACACCGGGGAGCTGTCTGCTGTCGCTGACGCGGTCGCGGAATCGTTCAACTCAACCCTGGCTGTTGACGACGTCGCGACTGGCCGGGTTTTCAACCGTCGTCAACACTGGCGTGGGAGTTGTTGCCCAATAGGCACTTCCACACCTGTGAAGAAGCGCGTCACGCAGCCGACGCCTGGATCGACGATTACGACACCGCCCGGCGGCACTCCACCCAAAGTCGCTACGGTCTCGTGGGAATGTCACACGGTCAATGGCCTGTGCGGTCGCCACATCTCCACCCGCGTTGACCGGCTCGTCCGACCCGCCCTGAACGATGATCGGCATCGGCGCCCTCAGCGGGCTGCTCGCCCCCGCCAGCGCCAGCACGCCGGTGACCACATCAGCTCGCCGAAGACCGCCCACACTGCCCGGCAATGGCCAAAACTTCGTCGTCATTCACAGTGACGCCGTCATCGCCCTCCTCAACGACAGCCAACAGTCGCCAAGTTGGTGGCACAAGCGAAGTGCGCTGCGACGCCACAGTGAGAGGCCCCGGAGCCCACTCGGACCGGATACGGTGCATCCGACCGGGGTTGGACACCCGACGGCCGGACCCCTGGGAGGCAACTTCCATCGACCTGCGCGACCGGGTTCCCTGTCTGGTCGAGGACCCGGATGGCTCCTCACAAAGGCCCCGGTCGCACCTTTTCCGCTCTCTACCACTGCTCTCCCGGTGGCTGATGCCTCCAGACCCGCGGGGGAGAGAACGCGAGAACTCCATGCCCCCGCTGACCAGATTCGGCCGCTCAGAGGCATCAACGGGCTGAACTTCGGGCTCCCGGCATGAGAGGCGGGAGCCTCCGCATGCCGGGGAGCGGTCTTCAGCCGCTAACGGATCGTGTTCACAAGATCGCCCGACATAGCACCTAGTTGCGACGCCCATGTCCCCCAGCCGTGGTCTCCACTGACCGGGAAGTCGAAGTGGCCGTTGTCCCCGCCTACGCTGCGGTACTGCTGGTGGAAGGCCCGGTTGCTGCCCTGTGCCTGGTCGGCGGCGTCGAGCATGGCGGCCGGATTGCTGGCCGTTGGAGTCTGTGGACTGAAAACCCATAGCCGGGTGTTGTTCTGGGCTAGCAACGCGGCGTGCACGTAGGGATCGTGCCACTTCCATCGGCCCAACTGTGCCGGGCCCCACATGGCCTGGGCGTTCACCCCGCCGAAGTGCTCCATCCCTGCGGTGATGGCGCCGTTCAACGTGGTTTGCGAAGGATACGGAAAGCCCGACATCGAACCAGCGTAGCGGAAGCGGTCGGGGTGGAAGGCGGCCAGCGCCATCGAAGCATAGCCCCCTTGAGAGGCACCCACGGCGGCGTGGCCGCCGGGTGCCAAACCCTTGTTGGCCGCAAGCCAATCGGGCAGCTCGCTAGACAAGAAGGTATCCCACTGCTTGCTGCCGTCCTGCTCCCAGTTGGTGTACATACTGTAGGCGCCGCCGGCAGGCGCCACGAGCGAAATCCCTTTGCCAGCAAGCGTGTTCACGGCATTACCCACAGTGATCCAATTGCTGACATCCGGCGCCGCGTCGAACGCATCCAGCAGGTATACCGCGTGCGGCCCGCCCCCGACGAAGGCCACCGGGATGTCACGGCCCATCGCGCCGGACGGAACCATGAGTGTCTCGTAACCTGCTGCCGTCGCCCTTCCGGGAATCACCGCCGCCACACCGATCAGCCCGATCGACAATGCGGCAAGGCAGAGCATCCGAAAAATCGCTGACACACCAGGCATGTCTCTCATGTCCACATCTCCATCGCCTAGAGGGGATTGGTCCTAGCAGATGTTAAAACATTAATCGGATTCGCGCCGAGGTCGACTTGTGGGGTAGCGAAATGGACCACCGCACCCGCCGGCGTCCGCGGATGCCGGCAGTAGCGCCGCCCCGCATCCCGAAAGTTGCCGATTTTCCCCCATGAGAGCGTCAGCTCGGCCGGTGGCTCGATTGCCTTCGGCTGCGTGCTGGGTCAACCCTTGACCACGACCATGTCGACAAACGCATTCGGATTCAGCGTTCTGTTGCGGAAGTTCTTCGCCGCGGCCTTGGCCAGTTTCTGCTGGGAGATGCGCGGTCATGCGGGTAGCGGTTGGATTTCGTGCCTAAGAACGTCGGTCGTCGGATACGGGCCTTCCCGGCGCACCACCGCGGCATCCCGACCAGCACGGTGCCGTCGGCGAACGCTCGGCGCTCGATGGCTCGATGGCTCGATGGCTCGATGGCTCGATGGCTCGATGGCTCGAAAAGAGGAGCACACCGATAAACAGTGAGGAGGCTGGGCGTTCCGGCTCAAGCCGATCTCCGAAGAAAAGTTCCTCAGTTCGAGGATGCTCGGCTATGCACGGCGAACAGCGACCCGCCGGAACGATTCGCCGAGTTCCCGCTACTCGAGGGCGAGTGCCACAGTCGCGAATGCATTTCCGTTCAAGGAAATTCCGTAGACGCGGCCGTATCCCCTAACAGCCACACCCAGGTCGGCAGCCTTCGAAGGAGCCATCTTCGCGCCAAGTCTTCAACGGCGCAGTCCAGATCAGCGGACGAAGGTGCGTGACCGCGACCAGTGCGCCGTCGGCGCCGAGGCAGCGGCCAATCCTATTTCACGACCGCATTCGCCAGGCCAGATGCTCCCCGATCAGGAGCCCGTCCACTGGGGCTCGCGCTTCTCCGCGAACGCGATCGCGCCTTCCTTGGCGTCGTGGGAGGAGAACACCGGCGCGATCAGCTCGCCCTGCTTCTGCCACATCTCGTCCTGCGACCAGTCAGCAGACTTGACCATGATGTCCTTGGTCACCGCCACCGCGAGCGGCCCGTTGGCCGTGATCTGTTCGGCCAGCTCGATGGCTCCGGCCAGCGCTTCGCCCGGTTCGGTCAGCACGTTGACAAAACCCCACGCCTCGCCCTGCTCGGCGGTGAAACTCGCACCGGTGAGCGCCAATTCGAGTGCCTTCTGGTACGGGATGCGGTGCCGCAACCGCAACAGCCCCCCACCGGCGGCCACCAGGCCGCGTTTGACCTCGGGGATACCGAACTTCGCCGTCTTCGACGCGACCACTAGATCGGTGGCGAGCACCAGTTCGGTGCCGCCGGCCACCGCGAAACCCTCGACGGCGGCGATGATGGGCTTGCGCGGCGGGCGTTCGGTGAAGCCCAGGCCCCGTCCCGGGACATACGCCAGCTCGCCGGCCGCGAACGCCTTCAGGTCCATGCCCGAGCAGAAATTACCGCCGGCGCCAGTGAGCACCGCCACCGACAGTTCGGGGGTGTCATCGAGTTCATCGCAGGCGGCGGCCAGGCCTTCGGCAACCGCTCTGTTGGCCGCATTCCGGGCATCGGGCCGATTGATCGTGATGACGAGGATCCGACCACGACGCTCACGCAGTACTGCTTCTGACACCACTCCACCCTTCGCTCACTGGCACGATACTTACCAGAATGTCTACCATCGGCATCATTGTCGAGGAACGACGCCATACGCCTGCGGCGCATACCCTGAACCGCCTGGGGCCACGCGCGGGTCCGAATCGACGATCTTGGTATTGCCAACGGCGATAACAAGCGATGGTTGCGCACCACCCAACTACCGCAGCGAGGTCTTCGATTACCTTGTCGCCTATGAGGTCGATGGATGGACACTCGACCGGAAACGCCATAGTCAGAACGGTGCCGTCCACCTGATCCATTCAGACGGAGATCTGGCCCTGCGGCTCCTGCGTGAGGCGCCTGCTCTGGGACGAGCAGGAGGAGGGAATCTCGCTACGGGTAGTGCGCCCGATCGGACCTGGTAGTTCTCACCGGGGGGTGCCGATCGATTTCTCGGCTGACCTCCCGCGGACGCGAACCGACTTCGAGTCAATGCGTTTCGAAGTTCTCGACGAGGGTCTCGACGAAGGTCTCGATCAGCTACGACGAGGAGGACGGCAGTGGCGGGAGCGCCTAGCCTGGCGCCACGTTGAACGACCTTCGTGAACTGCTGGAGCTAACACAGACCGAGCCGGAGTACCTCAGTCGACCATCTCAGCGGTCGAAAGAGGAGATAGAGAACTGTCGTCGGCCCGAACCAGTTCCCGATACCCAGAACACCGGGGCTGACGGTCATCGGCGCCGACGCAACGTCTCAAGGGGCTGTGAGGAACGCCCTGCGCGGCGTGGACACAGTCGCGTCCACCCTCGGCACCGCCTACAGTCGCCAGCCGATCAGTCTCTACTCCCAATCGGCGACGGTGATCATCGCAGCCATGGCTGAACACGATATTGAACGGCTGATCGTGACCAGCTCCGCGGTGATTCGGCTCTGATCCGCCTCCTCCACGTCTCTTTCACTTTGCTCGGCCAATTCATGGCGTTTACATCGCCCGTAAGCAACCGGACCGGCAGGCGCCCCGCCGAGCCACGACCGAATATCCGAAACATCACCTACACGAAGAGATTCGCCATGACCGCCGTACTTGACCCGGGCCGCCCGTTCACCGGCAGTGAGCGAGAGCTGCTGGAGAGCATCCTCGGACTGTACCGGCGTGAACTCGTGCGCGCCATTGAACACCTCTCCGACACGCAGGCCCGCGAGAAGCTGGTTCCCTCGCTGACCACGCCGATCTCGCTGATCAAGCACTGCGCGGCGGCCGAACGCATCTGGTTCCAACGAACCCTGGCGGGCATCACCGTCGACGAATGCGACGGCCACGCCACCGGCGGCGACGGCAGCTTCCACGTCACCGACCACGAAACCCTCGCCGACGTGATTGCCGAATACGTTGCGGCGTGCCGACGGTCGGACGAACTGGTTGCCGACCGCGACCTGGACGACACCGTCGAACACCACCTTGTCGGCGCCGTGAGCCTGCGATTCATCTACTTGGGGATGATCGGCGAAGTCGCCCGGCACACCGGTCATTCCGACATCCTCGCCGAACAGATTGAGGCTGGGCTGGCGATGCGGCACAAGTGAGATGAGGCGCCATCGGCGATGTCGCAACCAACGAGTACTGTCCCCGCCGGAGGGACGTCAGCCGGCGGCCTCACCAGGGACGCTGCGGTGGTTCAGTCAGACGACGAGCCATCGCCCTTTAGCGGTCGAAAGCACCTGTAGATCATCTGGGACGGCGAGGTTGTCTGAGAACACCACGAACTCCGACCCGATGTGATTGACCTGCGCAGTGTGCTTGATGTCAAATTCCGCGCAACGAAAGTTGACGTACAGCTCGTCGGTTACGCGGTCATCGGCGTCATAGGTCAAGAACCAAATCAACGGTGAATCTTTCAGCTGCGCAGCGAGATTGCGGTGATCTTCGGCGCTGAGCTTATCCATGTAGAGGTCATCGCCCTGCCCGAGGTAGGGAGGGTCAACATAGGTCAGGAGTTCGTCGCTATACGACGTGAGGGTTGCCGGAATTCACGGTCGCCAACCGATCGAGTGTTCGATGCGGTGCGTCGACACGGTGACGGCGAACCGCCGATCGCTTCCGACGGCTCCAAGGGCATGGAGTTGGCGGCGTTGATGGCGGTCGACGCTGGCGAGCTGTCCACGCTCTCATTCGCAGAAGCCGCCACAAATCATCGGATGGAGATGCAGCCGTGGGTGCGTTTCGCCGACAGTTTCCTACCTTGCCCACCATGGCAGGTGCTGTACGCGTTGGAACGGTCACTGCTGGCAGCCGCAGATGCGCGGCTCATCGTTGGCAGGAAGGAAAAGGTCGACAAGGGGGAGCTGTTCGAACGAGCCGCGCAGGCGTGCATCGTGGACGCAATCGGTCACGGTTGCCGAAAAATAACACGTGGATACGGCATTAAGATCGACGGAACACGCGACCCAGGGGATGTCGACGTCGCGCTGGTCGGCGACAGGGTGCAGATACTGGGCGAGGTCAAGGCAATGGAGGTTCCTGATCCGCGCAGCGCTGCCGCCAGCACCTTCGAAAAGCAGGTCGGCGAAGTCTATGGGCAGCTGCATCTTCGGCTGTGTACCTTGGACTCCGGCATCCCGTTGATCGATGCGGATGGCGTCCAGCACTACGGCGCCGACGCGATCGGACTTGGTGTGGTCCTGCACCCATACAGCAGTTCGCTGGGTGATCCACGGATGCTCACGTATGTGACTGGGGCAGCGGACACCACGCGGATCGCCGTCGCCGACCTACAGTCATGGGTTCTGCTCTTGCACGGACTGAACGGGATCGAGGACCTACGACGCTATCTACGATTCCGCGACGATATGCGAAGGATCGAAGCGCTGAGCATCGAGGAGTGCGACATGGCGCTGGCCTACTTCAGTCCTTTCCGCGACCGTGAGCTGGCCCGCCTTCAGGAGTGGTACGCGCGGCATGACCCGTCCCTGACGGTTTTCGCGCCGATGCAGGCGTGGGTAGTGGACACCGAAAAAGCGCTGGAGACCAAACCTCCGAAGGCCCCTCGCGATTGGCGACGCAAGTTCTTTCGTGACTGCTATCCCCGCCAGTGGGTGTAAGTACCCCCGAGACAGCACCACTGACCGCAACCGTGCCACCAGTGGTCACACAGGCCGTTCGAGTCTTTCGAAAGCCTGTGCTGTGTAGGAGGTTTTGACGCTTCCGCCGGTGGTGGTTTCGGTTTTCATGATGGCCTCTATCCGGATGCGATCCCCGACTGCGAGGCCCTTCGTCTGAGCCGGGTCGACGCAGCCGAGTTTTACGGTGATGGTGTCGCCGTCGTCTTGCTGGATGAGCCAGGATGTGACGGCGCTGACTGTGAGGTATTCGCCGATGATGGTTACGGGTTGTTCGTCGAGGTTCGCGTGTTCGACGACGTCGGCGATGTAGGCGGCGCTGCGGGCGGTGACATGGACTCGGCGGGTGGTCCGGGCTGGTTGTTGCCAGGCGATGTCGATGTCGAATCGGGCGCGGTCCAGTGTTTTTGCCAAATCCCGTACTGCGGCGGCCGCGCGTGGGCCCAGGGTGCTGAGTAGGTCGACGAACGCCGATTCGACCGAACTCGGGCCGATGTCGTTGCCGGCGGCGAGCACCTCGATCGCTGCGCCGACGGCGGTGTCGAGCATCTGCTGATCGGATTCGAGTTCCTCGACCATCCCGGGGTTGCCGACTTCATCGATCGGCGTGACGGCCGGGGTGAAGGTGAGGATGATCGAACCGGGCGATGTGGCGGTGCTCAGCAGTAGGTCGGTGCGGCGCTGCACATCGGCGTTGGGTTGTTTTCCTAGCGCTTTGTCACCGGTTTGGGAGGCCCCGACGGCTGTGGTGAGTCGTTGAAATCCGGTCATGACGCGGGCGACGTCGTTGACTCTGGCTGATGAGTCACTGAGCCCGTCGCCGGTGATGTGGATGTTGCCCCGTGAGGCTAAGACACGTCCAAATTTTTGGGTGTCGAGCATGGCGGCGATGCCGATCCGGGTGAGATCCTCGGCGGTGGTCCAGTCCGGGATCTGCTCGGCGATCACCGGGTCATTCATGGCTGCCAGGATCGCCGACTCCAACTGGTCGAGTTCTTCTTCAGGTGTAGTCACCGACGATCACCTCCATGTAGCCGCGCTGTGGCCATGCATTCGCCCGGCCCAAGCCTGCGCCGACTGGGCCGGACGCGATGCGCTGCAGCAGGTCGTCCATTGTGCCGCGGTCTTTCGCGTACTGGGTATAGCGATCATCGCGGGCACTCAGGTCAGGTTGGCAGTGCCAGGCTGCCAGCTGAGTGTCTACCTTCAGTCCGACGATTCGACGTACCTCGCCGGGTAAGGCGAAGGCACGCAGGAGGTTTCGCGCGGTGTCATCGAGACGGGCTTTGTCCAGTTCGAGATCTTCGGCCCAGTACACGCAGTGCACCGCCTCGGGTGTCGTAGCTGCAGATAGGAACGGCCCGTAGAGCCAGGCGGCGTTGATGTGGACGTGGCGTCCGAGCAGGTTGGTGGCCGTTCGCCAGTCGCGCCATAAGTCCGCTCGTGCCTGGCCCCGGCCTTCGACGAATGTGGCGTGCAGTTGGTTTCCCGTTGCCCGGTATCGTCCGGGCGGCAGCGCACCACCCGATGCAAGCTCTGGTATCACTGTCTACTCCCCGTTTGCCCGCCAGTTCAGACCGCGCCGGCCACCACTGGCTTCAGCCGACTGCACACGCCATTGGTGCTGTATCGCCTGCTGGCGGCCGGGTCGGATCGTCGGGTAATTCGCCTGGGTTGTCGGTCCCCCTGCTGAACAGCGCGGCTGTGGCGTCGTCGATCGCGGCGATCGCCGCGTGCGCGGCCGCTGCCAGGGGGCTTGTCTCAACCCCGGCGGTGTCCAGCGCGGCCGCCAATTCATCGCGTGCTGCCAGCAACGGCGCCAGTCCAGGGGCTGTCGGCGACGTCTGTTCGACGACGAACGCTCTCAGCAGTTCATCGAGGGCCCTGCGCTGGCGGGTGCTCATCCGCTGCGCCTCGATCGGCACTTGATATTGGTCAGCCGCAGGAGGGCGCACTCCCACGGCGGCGAACGCCACGGTTTCGGGCACTTCGGCCAGGTAGGCGATCGCCCTGATCGAGGCATCCGTCGGCCGTGATGCATAGGTACCTTGCCGCAGCCGGTTGAGTGTCGCGTGAGAGATGTCGTGGCCGGCCCGCTGGGCGAGGTCAGCGAGCCGACGACCTGACGCCCCATCCTGGCGTTTCGCAGCGATCTCGATCAGGTCCATGAGCGACTTGCCGGTCTTCGCCATCACCACACCCGCCGTACCTCTCGTCCAGCCATGCCTACGTGTTCGTCATTGTTCTGCCGCACGTAACACGAGTCAAGTACGACACGCCGCCAGTAATGCCACACAATGGTTTCCATTGTTTGTATCGTGCCTCATGTGTCAGACGTCATCACGAATTTCAGGCCGTCGCTTGCCTGTCGCCAGTCGTGGCCACAGCGGGCGACCCAAGGCATTTTCGAGATTGGCCAGGGTTCCGATGTCGCACAGCACGGCACCGGCCAGGATCCTGCCGATGGTGGTGTGGGCGACTCCGGTGGCAGCGGCCAGCGCGCGTTGGCCGGTCCCGGTCTCGCTCATCGCCACCTGCAGGGCACGGGCCAGCTGCTGAGCCGCGGACGCCGATGGTGGAGCCCCAGGAATCAACTGCCCGCCGGGCCATGCGCCACTGTCCAGGTACGCAACCGGCGGTTGATCACCGCGACTGCGTGGCATCAGCTGACGATATCGCGGACAGGCCGCGCCAACATCTCCGCCGAACGTCACCCATACCATTTTGGTGCATATACGCACCGGACTGGAGGGTCCAGCAATGTCGCATCACACCGTGACGTGGGAATGTCATGATCGCAGCACAGCTCACACTGATGTTGCCGTGGACGCCTGCCATGACTGAAGGCAGTCTCGTGACCGCCGTGGACACCGTGGTGGCAGCCTGGACCGTCGATGGGGCGATGTCGCCGCAGACATTGGACAAGTTCGCACTGTTGGCCCGCCGATTCACCCGGTTCGCCACCGCCTACAACGTCACCACCCTCGCCGGTGTCGATGCCGATCTTGTCACCAAATTCGTTGCCGCCAAAGGCCGCTCCCGACACGGCGCCGTAGCCCCCGCTGCAGTAGCCACCATGCATAACCGACGCTCCGCCCTGCGGGCCTTCTTCCGTACCGCCCGCCGCCTGGGACTGACGCTCGACGATCCGACCGCTGACATCGACCTGCCAGACCGGGAGGCCACCACGGTGCGTCCCCTGCACGACGAAGAGGCCGCAATCGTGCGACTGTTCGCCGAGCACGCCACACCGACCCGGCACGCGGCCACCGCAGCACTACTGCTGGCCGGGGCACACACCAGCGAGCTCGGCCACATCCGCATCGCCGACATCGACACCGCCGCACACATCGCCTGGGCACACGGATCAACCAAACATCGACCGCGCCAGCTGCATCTAGACACCTGGGCTCAGCGCGTTGTCAGCCAGCGCATCAGATACCTCACGGAGCGCGGGGCGACACCGGACACCGTCGTCTGCACCGGCGCCGAGGGGTCCGACGCCCAGCGCCAAGCCCGCGTCTGCGTCACCGTCCGCGACGTACTCACTCGTGCCGGGCTGAGCACAACCCCGGGTATCAAACCCTCGTCGCTGACCGCACATGCCGCACGGTGTGCCTTCGACGAGACCGGCCGTGTCGAAGACGCCGCCCGAGTCACCGGATCGCGCTCGCTCGACGGCACCGCCGCACTCATCGGCTACCAGTGGCGCCCGAACGACTGACCCACCTGTGACCACCAAGCACCCGACGCCGCGCCGGCACCACAGTGCCGCCAGCGCGTTCGGTGCTGTCCGCATCAAACAACGTGCCGTACAGGCGCTCACCACCCCCGGCGATAACAACACGCTTCTCGAACTCGAGAAGGTGCGGGCCGTGGCCTCGTATCCGGCCCTGTACGCGATCAGCGACATGGTTCCCGACCGCCCTGAAGGTTCCCCTGGCAGGCCCGCGCACTACCCGGCCTGGGTGTCGGTCATCCACAAAGTCCTCCACGGTGCATTCGGCAGCGCCAACCACGCCAGCCGGATCATGGCCAACCCCGAGTACTGGCAGATCATTCGCCACCAGGCCGCCGCCAATGGCAAGGCCGCCCGCCCACGGCCACCACAGCGCCACCATCACTGCTATGCCCAGGAGCGGATCGACCATCATATCGATGCCCTGCACCGGGGCCTTCTCGACACCGCCGCTGCACTGGCCCGCCAACTCGACTGCCTAGACCCCAACACCCCGGTATCGCGGACCAGCCCCTCCCGGGGGCAATTCGTCGTCGGCGACGGTACCGTCGTGGCCTCACCTCAACGCAAATCCACCGTCGAACGCCGAGCAGCCAACGGCGGCCCAACCATCAACGCCTACACCGAAGTCCAAAACGGTGACGGCGCACCCGAATACCGCTACGGCGCCAAATTCGCCATCCTCAGCGCCCGCCCCGACAACACCCGCAACCTCCGCGTCGTCCTCGACACGATGCCCGTCCCGCACGGCAAAGGCTACAAGGGCGAAGCGGGAACAACTCTGAAAATGCTCGACCGCCTCACCATGCGCACCGATATACGCGTCGACGGCATCTGCTACGACGGCGCTTTCCGCGGCACCCACATCGACCACGTCATGAAGCAAGGACTCATCGCACTCGTCCCACCCCACGCCGGCACCGCCGTACCTACCCCGTTCACCACAATCGACTGCCGCTGCGGCGATACCCACAACATCTGGACCAGCAACGGGCGCCTAAACGAACACGCCATCCTCGACACCGGCGAAACCCACCTCCAACATCTACCCGTCGCCAAGGTCTACGACCGCCGCAACCGCGACGGCACCCACCGCTGGTACATCGACTTCGCCACCACCTGCGGCACCGTCCAACGTGAGCGACTCGACATCACCGACGAAGACACCACCAAGGGCTACAACCGCACCGAGCACCTACGCCAACACACCAAAACCGACACCGGCGACAGCCTCTACGACCGCTGCTACGGCTGGCGCGAAGACGCCGAATCCCTCAACAACACCCTCGACCGCACCCTCTACGGCGGCCGAATGACCGCACACACCGCGACCCGACAACACGGCGTCATGATCGGATTCGCCCTCGGCCGCAACGCCATCGCCAACTACCTGCATCAACGAAAACAGCAACCCACCGCAGCCTGAACACCGCCCAGGGCACACCCATGCCCTCAGGCCAGTCACACACGTTCCAGGCAACCCATTCCGCCCTCGCTCACCGCCAGCACCACCGAAATAAGCCTCCGCCGCCACTGTCCGACCGGGCACCAAGCAGCCGGAACGATCCACTAGAGTTTTCAACAACTATTTCTTCACGTCCCGCGCCCCCGTAGCTCAGGGGATAGAGCACGGCTCTCCTAAAGCCGGTGTCGGCAGTTCGAATCTGCCCGGGGGCACCACGCGTTGCATGACGCGGCCCCTACTTCCAGAAGGCGTTCATCGGTGTGGCGTACATGTCGTTGTCGGTGAGCGGGGCCAGCGTTCCGGGCGAGGTACGCAGGGCGTCTTCGATAGTGGCCATCAGGCTGTACTGGTTGTAGTAGT
>Ga0164242_10006206_pt1 | contig 13194 bp, 19 predicted proteins | sample OricomgcompostMG_FD_108783 | JGI IMG/M metagenome (GOLD analysis project Ga0164242, IMG submission 108783) | Miracle-Growth compost microbial communities from Emeryville, California, USA - Original compost - Miracle growth compost (MG) ...
CGCCGTGAAGGCCGTCTTCTGCAAGCCGCGTTTCCCGATCTGTGCGCCGAGGGTTCTCTCTGGCTCGAAGAGGTGTACGAGAGCAACTCCGAGTACGCCTGGTACCAGAGCGACCGCATCGGCACCCAGTTCTGCAGCCGCCGCAGCGCCGCGCGCCGCGCGGTCGCCGTCAGCAGATTCATTCCTTCAGTCATTTAGTCATTTAGAGAATGGCCCTCCACACCGAAACTGATGCGTACAAGACGGGGTTTGAGTTGTTCAAGACCGTCACGGCCATGGTCAAAAACATGGAGCGATCATTCAAGCAGTTGATTGGCACCAAAATCATCAACGAGATGGGCGAGGTTGTGACTCTGGTTTATCGAGCAAACGTAGCTGATGACAAGGTGCCTTACCTGTCGAAATTGATCGAGCGCGTCAAGCTCATTGAATCGCTGTTCCAGCTTGCATGGGATACGAATGAGATTACGGATCGCCAATATGCGCGCGTGATCCAGCTCACGACGAGCATCAGCAAGCAGGCAGTGAAATGGAGGGAGTGGTCCGCTAACCGCCCGTCTCATGGGGGTTCACGCCGCCATGACTGAGCACCGATTCAATCTGGTCGAGCCGCTGGCCCAAGAAGCCACCGCCATGCGCATTACGGATACCGATCGCCAGAGTGCGGCAAGGTCCGACGCAGTTTCCCGGCCGAGTGATCGGCCAGGCAACGTAGATAGCTCGATGGCTCCGAGTACGCCTGGTCAGTCCTCGGGAGATGGAGATTCCCGAGGCGGCTTGGCACGCTCAATCAATAGGCGTAGCCATGCAATGCCAAAGGCATCGACTTTTGCCCATTGCGCCGCCGTAAGTCGAATGGAGCGCTGCTCAAGCCGCTCGTCTGGCGGCGTCGGCGGACGCCCGCGTGGTCGTTTGGTTGGTTCCATGCGACGAATTTTACAGCATTTGTCGTGACCCAAAAAATGTCTTGATTCTGTGTATTTGTTGAATCACAATAAATACTTCTGACAACACATGACGTACCCCTCCATATGAACCCGAACGGCAACATCAAGCACGGTCACCATGGCTCCCGAACTTATGAGCGTTGGAAGTCAATGCGCCATCGCACGGCAGAGAAACGCAGCGCTCACCATGCCGAGCATTACGCGGGTGTCGTTTGTTGCGAGCGCTGGGCCGACTTCGAAGCCTTTTTGGCTGACATGGGCGAATGTCCGGAAGGTCACACACTGGATCGCTTCCCGAACGCCAACGGCAACTACGAGCCGGGTAATTGCCGATGGGCCACGATGGCCGTGCAGAACGCCAATCGTTCGAATTGCATCTTGATAACCCGAGACGGAATGACCAAGACGGCCACGGATTGGGCTCGCGCGCTCGGCCTAAAGCCTTCCACGGTCATTGAGCGACTGCGGCGCGGCTGGAGTCATGAGCGCGCGCTGGCGCTCGGCGATCAACGGGTGAAGTCGTGACCATCCTTCAGCCGATCGACCGCGGCGTCGACTTCGTCGGTCAGGTCATCAAGCCGTGGCGCCGCGAGACACGCAGGCGAACGCGCAATGAGGCACTGCGGCGTGTCGCTGAGACGCCGGCCGCTGACCTCATGCCAGTCGCCAACTCCTACTTCGGCCTGCTTCGCCAGGCGACGGCCAGTCATTACGACCGCGCGCAGCTAGCGAATGTCGTGCGCTCACGCAGGCGCGCTATCGATGCGGCATTGACGAAGACTTATCGCGGGCAGCCCGTCTAACCCCGCCGGCTGTCTCCAGCCGGTTTTGCGGCGCAGTCCCGGCCGCCTTTCTTTTTCACACCGCCACCGGTCGGCCACCGGCACATACCAATAGGACCACTAAATGAAACACATCATCGCAATCGCAGCCTTCGCCGTCGCTTCCGTCGCAGCGCACGCCGGCTCCCTCGGTGGCGGCGCGAACCTCGGCGGCAGCCTCACGGCCTACAGCGGCACGCTCACGGGTGCCACCACCACGAGCTTCAACAGTTCGGTCACGTCGGCGGCCGAAACCATCGGCCAGGGCAGCAGCTATCAGTCGGCCAGCAACATCACGCGCGGCACGGCGTCGGTCGGCGGCGGCTTCAACGTGAACGGCGCGACGACGAACATCGGCGGCAACCTGACGAGCATATCCACCACGTTCGGCAACACGACCGGCAACTCGCCCTTCACCGATTCGACGGGCGCGATCGACAACGGTTCGCAGGCATTCGGAACGGGCACGCAGGCGGGCTCGGTCGGCACCACGTTCAACAAGGGGGCGGTCGGCGGCTCGCTCGCGGTCAACGGCGCGGCCTACGGCTATCAGGGCTTCGCGTACTAAGGCAGGCGCGGGCTTCGGCCCGCATTTTCCGGGGGAACCATGAAACGAATCATCGCAGCACTCGCCGTCCTGTTCGCCGTGACGGCCCATGCCCAGGTCGCGGGCACGAACTCGCTCAGTACCTCGACGGCCAGCCAGGCGGCGAGCCTGAATAGCGGCGAGGGGAACGGCAACACGATCAACAGCTACGCGCCGGCGCATCAGTCGGTGACGGAGCGGAATGTGAGTGCGCCGATCGAAGGCGCGTTCGCGGCGTCGTTCAACCAGCTTAACTGCGGCCAGACCGCGCAGGGCGGCGTCGCCGTGGCCGGGTTCTCGCTGACGGCCGGCGCGTCGAAGGACAGCTTCAGTTGCGTGCTGGAAACCGCAGCCGCAGAAAGCACGCGCCAATCCACGGTCACGGCCGATCCCGCAGTCAAGACAGCGCTGCAATCCGCCGCAGTCGCGATTCGCTGCCAGATTTCGCCGGAAATCTACCGTGCGTATGAAGCGGCAGGGCTTAACTGCATGGGGCTCAAACCGAACGGGTACGACAAACGCAATCCGCCCGTGGTGATGAACACCGATGGGCAGAAGGTGCAGACGGCGCTGGTGTATCTGAAGGCGCAGCCGTAGGAGGCGAACGTGAGCAATATCTACCGTCACCAGTTCGTGAGCCGCTGCCCGAACAACCACCAGCCGATCATCTACGCGCTGGAGATCGAGACGGACGCGATGGTGCGCGTCGAGCACATCGTCACAGCGGCGCGCGTCAACGAGTGCGCCTTTCATGAGTTGATCGCTGACGACTTTCACGCGCGGTTTGGAGGCCGGCAGGTGCTTAAGGCGCACCAGTCGCCGATTTTCTGGCAACGCGAGCACGCACCGATCCAAACCGGGTTGTTTGCGGCCTAATCCATCCCAAGGGTAGAACAACATGGATGCAAAAGAACTGACCGCTCCGGCGCGCGTGCAATCGCTTATCGCCGAACTCGACTGGTGCATTGCCAACGGCCACGCTGGCCCGCGTACCGCACAGGCTGTCGAGCATGCGCGGGCCGCGCTCGTCGCCATCATTTCCGATGCAGCGCAAGCGCCGGCCGTGCCGGTCGAGTTGCAGGCTGTCGAGCATGAACTGAAGCGCGGAGATGGCTTTTGGCGCACCTGCTCGGGCTGCTATGAGTCCGAGGATGGCTACCCGGTCGGCCATTACCCGCATAGCGCGATCCTCGGGTGCACACTCGGCGGCGGATGCTCGGAGTGCGGCGGTATTGGCGCGGTGTGGGATGACACCGACTATGGCGCAATGGCCGATGCCATGCATGCCGAGATGATCGCTCAAGAGAACGCCGCTCCCGTCGCCCCTGCTGCGGGAGCGCCATTTCAGGGCCGCGTGCAGCCGTGGCTGCTCGAATGCTTCGGCGCGGAAATCGCCGCAGATCGCGAGGAGCGCAATCACCGCTTCTTCGAGGAAGCAACCGAACTCGTGCAGGCGTTCGGCATGACCGCGAGCGAGGCCCATCAGCTCGTCGATTACACATTCGGGCGCCCGATCGGCGAACCCGCACAGGAAGTCGGCGGCGTCATGGTCACGCTCGCCGCGCTGTGCCTCGCGAACGGGCTGGACATGCACGCGGCCGGCGAAACGGAACTGGCGCGCATCAGGGTGCCGGGAACGGTCGCGAAGATCCGTGCCAAGCAGGCCGCGAAGCCTAAGCACTCGCCGCTTCCCGCCTCTCCAGCGCCGCTGGCAGCGGCAGGGCTGACGGGTGAGCAGATCGCGGCGTTGCGCAAGGCGAGCGCGGTCCTGAGCGGGACCGGTTATCACGACGAGGCGAGTACGCTTAACGCCCTTCTCGCTACCCCGCATGGAGACAAGCAATCGTGAGCACAACCGTTCGCATCATCGCCGAGGTGGAGCTGACCGTTGACACGTGGGATTCGAAGTCGTCCTTCGAAAACCTCGCTCAACGCGCCGTGCGCGAGGGCAAGCATGTTTTGGAAAGCACGGAAGCTGGAAAGGGACTGCGGCTCATCTCTGTCAAGGAAGTGAAGTTCGTGACGCACTCCATCCCTTGGGAAAAGGAACCGAAATGACCACCGAAACCAACGCAGCGCCGGGCGGCCTGACGAAAGAGCAATTCAACGCCGTCTCGTGGGCAGCATCTGAGGCCGAACTGCAAGGCGTCACAGACTATGGCGTCGCGCTCCGCGCTCTTCTCGCCGCGCCCAAGGCAGCGGAGCAAGCGCCTGTAGCAGATGCGGCGCGGGGTGAGCCGGTTTGGCGCTGCTTTCATTGCGACGAAATGTTCACCGACGTGAACGCCGCGCGCGAACACTTCGGTTCGAGCTTGGCGCAGGAGCCAGCGTGCCAGATTGACGTGGCCGAATATCGGGCAATGGAAGAACGCGTTCGCCGCTGCAATGAGGAAGACTCCGATCTGCACCGCGAGATTCACCGGCTGCACGCGCAGCATCACGTCGAGCAACAGATGGAGGAAGAAAAGGGCTACGCACGCGGCCTTCAAGATCAGAAGGCGGAAACGTTGCGCTGGGCCGTGAGGCGCTGGGAGGCCGAAGTGAGCCTACGCCCGCTCATCAACGTCAATCGCCGCGCGCTCGACGACACGTGGCGCCAGATCGTGAGGTATTGCGACGGCGACGCGGCGGCGCTGCTCGGTCCGAAACACGGTGAACTCCTCGCCCAGCAGCCGGCCCGCGCATCCGAGGCGGGAAAGGCGGCGGGTGACGAAGATGAAAGCGACAGTATGTTCACGCCTGCACATGCCGCATGGGAGAAACGACAAACGTTTATCCCCTCGCTGATCGGTTCGTGGCCTTGGCTACGCGGCGTCATAAATGGTATTCCGAAACGTGAGGAATTCCTCGGCGGACAGCGAACACGCTACGTTCAGTTGGATGAAGTGCTTGCGTGGATAGACGAAGGTGAAAAACGAGCAGCACAGACCGCGCAGCAAGCGGTAACGCTGACGGACGATGCATTCAAGCGGCTCGTCGCTCACCACGCGGCGCTGCTCGACGACAACGCGTATTGCTACTTCGAATTGGCCTACACGCGTCAAACCGCGTGGATGGCGTGGATCACCGACCGGCCCGCGCAAGGCGACCCGGGAACGCCGGCCTATGCCAAGTCGCGCAAGGTCATCGCGCGCGGCCAAGGTGACACGCCGGAAGATGCGTGCGCCGACGCACTCGCTGCCCTGCAATCCCAAGGAGATCAATGATGCTGACCGACGAACAGAGCAACGCAATCGACGCGGTATGCAAGAAGCTGACGCCGACTCAGGCCATTGACCTTGGCGACCACATTCAGGCGCTTCGTTCGATTCAGTGGGACCTAGCGACGGTCCCTGCCGATGCGCCAGCAGTGCATCGGATGGCGGAGCAGGAGCCGAATGATCCGCATCTCGTCAAGTTGCTGCGGAATGTCTGTCATTACGCCGACAGGGTGTGTGGGATGCTTCGTTCCGGTGGATGGCCGGGGAAAGCAGAAGCACTCGAAAGCCGGATCAAAGCCGTGATCGAATATGACACTGCCAATCCGTTCAAAACGCATGCGCCAGAAGGCATTAGCTACGACCATCTACTCGAACTCGCGAAGATGAGCGGCCTGGTGGGCGCGTACAGCGTTAAAGCGGTCAACGACAAGATTGTCGGCTATGCACGCGTCGTGCTCAACGATGTTGCCGTGCAGGAGGCATTCGTGCGCGCCAATTGGGCTGCACCCCTTCCGCGCACAAGCGATGCGGCAGCGCTGACTGAGGAAGATGTGGAGCGCCAGTATCGCGACGGCGTGCATGTCGGGAGCGGCCTTCCGCGCGGGTCTTGCCCATGCGGCTTCTGCGCGAAGCATCGGCACGGCTTCAATCAGGGTGATGCGGCGACGCGTTCCGCCGAACCCGCGCAAGAAGTTGCGCAGGGCGATGAGCGGGCGGCGTTTGAGGCGTGGTGGGCTAGCACCATGCCGAAGCAATACCGCGCCGACGCGCTGCGACTGATTGCTCAGTCCAGACAGGGCGACGGGGAATACGGGCTCATCAAGGCACAGGAAGCGTGGGAAGGCTGGCAGGCCCGTGCCACCGCACTGCAAGCCACCGCCCCGGCCGGTTTCTTCGACGTTGTGTTCGACGGCCCTCCATCTCGCGAGTCAGGCCGCTTCGTTGAAGTCGAGGACGAACAGGGCCGATCGTTTGAGGCGGGCGAATGGATCGACCGGGGTGATGGGCTGTGGGCACTTCGCATTGCACGCTCCACCCCACAACCCGCCACGATGCCCCCTCTCGCCGATGCCATGCGCGCGGTCCTGCGCAATGAGCGGTGCGTGTATGGATCGGAGGACGAGCTGTATGCGGCGCTGTGTGAGGCGGCGCAAGCCGACCAGCGCATGAGCGATGTGGACGGGGTTCTGTGCGCTGCGGTGGATCGCTTCGATGCCTTGATGTCCAGCCTTGATGGCTGCACGGACGGCGGCTGCGTGATTTCGCCTCCGAAGGGAATGCATACGAACGGTGGCTGCCGATGCGTCCGCAATAGCATGAAAATGCAGCGAGCGATGTTTGCGGCAAAGGGGCTGCGCGACGCGATCGACGCCGCCCGCGCCGCATCCAGCACCGCAGAAATCGAGCGCAAGGGAGGTGCAACGTGAGTTCTGCCTTTCGCGAAGCCGCAAAAAGCATCAGCCAGTGGCAACCCGCACACACCGCGCCCGAAGGCGTCGAAGTCCTGACGAAGATCGACGGCGCCAACGGCGTGCGCAACGTGCAAACGCTGGTTCGCCGCGGCAATCTCTGGTTCTTCGCTGACGGCTCGATGTATGTCTATTACACGCCGACGCACTGGAGGTGGAAGTGAAACGCTATACGGAAGTCGCCGAATTAACGGCTGAGCTTCATTGGTGCATCGAGAACGGATCGCGTGGCCCGCGCACCGAAGCGGCGCTCCGATGGGCGCTGGAGGCAATCGAAGACGTGCATGCCGGGGCTGATGCCGAGGCGCAGCGGGTAGTGGAAGAAGCGGAGAGGGAGAGGGCGAAATGACCTGTGACCAACAACGATTCGAGCGCGACGTAGCCGAGCACGTTATGACCATCCATCGCGACGACGGCGCCGACCGGCATATCACGTTCAAAAAGCCCGGCACCAGTTGCTACTGGTTCGAGATTCTGACGTGGCCCGGCGCGCTGTGCATTCGCGGCGACTGCGGCACCTATGTGTTCTCGAGACTGACCGACATGTTCGAGTTTTTCCGCACCGATCGCGGCAATGACCCGAGCCGTTTGTACATCAATCCCGGCTACTGGTGCGAGAAGCTGCAAGCCGTCGATTGCAACGGGTACGGCGAGGGTCGCGCGCGGGAGTTCGATCCCGAGCGATTCGAGGCACGCGTAAGGCAGCGCGTCGAGGATTATCTGGAAGGCCGAGAGGTTTCCGACGAAAAGCGCGCCGAGCTCATGCGCGAAATCCAGCGGGAAGTCTTGGACAAATCGCATGACGGAGAAGTGCGGGCGTTCGACGCGCTCATGAGCTTCCGCGACGAAGAGTTCCCGCGCCTGTTCGAGGACTGCTGGGAATGGAACTGCAAGGAATACACGTTTCACTTCATGTGGAATCTGTACGCCATCGCATGGGCGATCCGTAAGTATGACGTAGCGAAGGCGCTGACGGCGGAGGGCGCGGACGCGCAGTAATGGAAGCCGTGCTGCAAAGAATTCTCGCCACCACGGCGAAAGACTGGCATCTGGTCGCTTCGGCGGCCAGTTTTGTTTTGGAGAAGGAAAAGTGAAAGACGTGTCAATGCACGAAATTTATCAAATGACCGATAAATGGCCGAGCAAGGTGGAATCGGCGGAGGAAATGGCACCTCAGGTCGGCGTATCGGCGGAACAACTCCTGATCTGGGCCGAACATGGACTTTGCCCGCACTTCCGGATCAACGGCGGCGCGCCCTTGTTCAGGCAGGCCGATGTGCGCCGATGGATGATGGCCGCGAAGGTCGTCGAAGAATGCACTGGAACCACGGACCGCAGCGGCTTCACGCTGCGCGTTATCAGCGAGAAGCCGAACCCTGCCGATCTGCCGATTGAGCTTAGATCCGTGGGGCGCGTCTTCGACGTGAGCAACAACCTGCTTCCGACCGGCGTCTACTTCCTCTACCTGGAAGGGGCCCTCCAGTACATCGGCCAATCAATCGAGCCGGCGTCGCGGCTCTCTCAGCATCGCCGCGGTGGAAAGATGTTTGACCGCGCGTTCGTCATACCGGTGCCGGCCTTCATGCTCGACCAGGTGGAAGGCGCGCTGATCCGGCATTTTCGGCCGCCGTTGAATGGCAACACTGCTCCGCGCGGAGATGGAAATCACGAGGAAACCTTGGCCCAGTTGGGGATCCTTGAACGGATCCTTGATGGCGCTACGGGCGATCAGGAGGCGGCATGAGCATCCGATACCTTACGGTTGGCAAGTTTGCCGAAGAAACCGGGTACACCGAAAAGGCCGTCCGCGCAAAGATTCATGACGGGACGTGGGAAGAGGGCAGAATATGGAAGAAGGCGGCAGACGGCCGAATCCTGATTGATGTGCGAGGGTACGAGGAATGGGTAGAGACGGGAGGGGTGTTCGGGCAGCTTCGAAAAGCAGTATCCAGATCTCATTCACCTATCGGGGCATCGAGTGCCGAGAGCGGATTCGAGGTCGGCCCACTCCGGCTAACCTGAGGCGAGCCGAGCAGTACCGCGCTGAGATCCTGGGCGCAATCGACCGCGGCACGTTCAACTATGCCAAGGCATTCCCCGAGTCCGCAAGGGCCGCCCAGTTCGCCGAGTTCAAGGGCGAAGTCAAAACCGTCACCGATTATCTGGAAAGCTGGCTCAAGCGCCAGAAGCGCCACCTGAAAACCAGCACGCACGACGGCTACCGCAAGATCATTGAGTATCTGGTTCTTCCGAAGTTTGGCAAGCGCACGCTGTCGAGCCTGACCCGCACAGACTTTTGCGACTGGATGGACGCGATGACGTGCGGGAACAAACGCCTAGCCAATATCCAGAGCGTGGTGCGCAAGGCGTTTGATGACGCCGTACAGGAAGACCCGCCGCTCATGGAGAAAAACCCGCTCTACGGCTGGACCTATCGCAAGAAGGAAGACCCGAAAGAGGACGATGACGTGGACCCCTTCGCGCCCGAGGAGCAGGCTGCAATCATCGCCGCCCTCCCGGCGCAGGGTGCCAACATGATCCAGTTTGCATTCTGGACCGGGTTGCGCACGTCCGAGCTCGTGGCCCTGGACTGGAGCGATATCGACTGGCGCAAGGGCATGGCCGTCATCCGGCGCGCGCTGACACAGACAGCCGACGAGCCCGAGGACACCAAGACGAAATCGAGCCGGCGCGAGGTAAAGCTGCTGCCGCCCGCCTTGGCCGCGCTCGAAGCGCAGAAGCCGTTCACGCTTCTGGCGGGGCGGGAGGTCTTCCAGGATCCGCGCAACGATGCGCGGTGGGGCGGTGATTCGCCAATCCGCATTGTCTGGACGCGCGCATTGAAGCAGGCTAGGGTGCGCTACCGCAAGCCCTACCAGACGCGACACACCTATGCATCCATGATGCTGTCTGCGGGCGAACACCCGATGTGGGTGGCGAGGCAGATGGGCCACTCGAATCAGAATACGACGGTGCGGATCTACGCGCGCTGGATGCCGCAGGCCGACCCGCAGGCGGGCGGAAAGGCAGTGGAGAAGTTTGCTTCGGCGATGCTGCGATTATCGTGCGATTCTGCAAAGGAATCGACGGGAAATGACGGTAATTAATCGCCGCCCGGTGATGAAACCTCTTTGATTTTCAAGGATATTCTGGCGGAGAGAGGGGGATTCGAACCCCCGATAGGCTATTAACCTATACACGCTTTCCAGGCGTGCGACTTAAACCGCTCATCCATCTCTCCTGAGGGTCCGGCATTATAGCAGAGTCGCGGCGCCGATGGCCAGGGGTGCAGGTGCATCGCGCCCGAGACCTGGCAAACCGGCGATTCAGCAGAGAACAGAGCCAACCGCTTGTAGCCACAACCACAACAACAACCGCCCAAACAAGGAGCCCGCGCTTGAAAGTCAGCGAAGCCGTCAACACCCGCAAGTCCGTGCGCCAGTTTCTCCCCGACCCAGTGGACCCCGCCGTCATCCGCTCGGTGCTTTCGAAAGCAGCGCGCGCGCCCTCGGGCGGCAACCTGCAACCGTGGCACATCCACGTCATAGGCGGCGAAAGACTCGCGTCGCTGAAAACGATAATGTCCGCGCGCATAGAGTCCGCACCCGAAGGCGAGCCAATGGAATACGACGTCTACCCGCGCGCACTAACCTCGCCCTATCGCGACCGCCGTTACCAGATAGGCGAAGATCTCTACCGCAGCATCGGCGTCCCACGCGAGGACAGGGCAGGCCGGTTACGCCAGTTCGCCCGCAACTTCGCGTTCTTCGACGCGCCGCTAGCCCTCTTTTGCACGGTCGACCGCCAGATGGGCCCGCCACAATGGGCAGACCTGGGCATGTTCCTTCAAACGGTAATGCTGCTGCTACGCGAAGCCGGCCTGCATAGCTGCGCCCAGGAATGCTGGGCGCGCTACCCGCGCACGATCGGCGAATTCCTTTCCCTACCCCCGCAGCGAATGCTCTTCAGTGGCATGGCAATCGGCCACGAGGACCCCGCGGCGCCGATCAACCAATGGCGCTCGGCCCGCGTTCCGCTCGACGACTTCGCACAGTTTGACGGCATCTAATCGCGGCCGATACAACCCCAGGCTCGAATCCTGCTAAACCACCACAGGCCGCCGCGACACCCCCCGCACGTCCCGAACCGCGAGGCGCGTTGCGTTACAACGCAGCCCGAATCCGCACAGCCAGAGCCTCGAGCTGCGCCATATCCGCCATTTCGCGCGAGTGAGGGCGCAGCGCTTCGCCCTCGCGGCGCGGGATCAGGTGGAAGTGAACATGCGGCACCGTCTGCCCGGCCGCTGCGCCGTTGAACTGCGCGATCAGCAGACCTTCGGGCGCGAGCGCCTGGCGCAGGGCCACCGCGACCTGCTGGACCATCGCCATCGCGGCGGAGCAGGCGTCGCCCGGCAGTTCGTAGATCTGCTCGGCCGCGGCCTTCGGCAAGACGAGGACGTGGCCCTCGGCCTGGGGCATGACGTCCATGATCGCGAGTGCCGCTTCGTTCTCGCAGACCTTGATGCAGGGGGCCTCGCCGCGCAGGATGCGGGCGAAGATGTTGTTCGGATCGTAGGCCATGATTTTTCCCGGATAGGCGCGCCACGCGCGGGTAATGGACAACCGCCGATTATGGCCCACACGTCCCCCGGCGGGCGGCTTTGCTGCAGATTTTTTCGGCGCGGTGCATCATTAGGGTTCGCATCGCGCGCGACGACGAACGTCTTGACACGGAGCATTTCATGGCAACTCCCGATCTCGAAGCAGTCCATTCAGCCCGCGAGGCCACCGGTTCGGCGGCCTGGCGGTTCGCCGCCGATCTGCTCGCCCACGCCGACGTAAAGCTCAACGGCACGCGCGAGTGGGACATGCGCGTGCACGATCCGCATATGCCCGAGCGCGTGCTCGCGCTCGGCAACCTCGGCCTCGGCGAGGCCTACATGGACCGGCAGTGGGATTGCGACCGGCTCGACGAGTTCTTCGCGCGCGTGCTGCGCGCGCATCTCGACGAGAAGATCGATCCGGCGCGGCTCGTCTTCCATGCGCTGAAGGCGCGTCTCATGAACCGGCAGACCGTGCGCCGCGCGTGGAAGGTCGGGCAGCAGCACTACGACCTCGGCAATGCGTTCTACGAGGCGATGCTCGACCGCCGCATGACCTACACCTGCGGCTACTGGTCGGGCGGCGCGAAAACGCTCGACGAGGCCCAGGAAGCGAAGCTCGACATGATCTGTCGAAAGCTCGGTCTGGAGCCCGGCATGCGGCTGCTCGACATCGGTTGCGGCTGGGGCAGTCTCATGCAGTTCGCGGCCGAACACTATGGCGTTTCGTGCGTCGGCGTGACGATTTCGAAGGAGCAGGCCGCGCTCGGCGCCGAGCGTTGCAAGGGCCTGCCCGTGGAGTTCCGTCTGCAGGATTACCGCATGCTCGACGAGCGTTTCGATCGCATCGCGAGCGTCGGCATGTTCGAGCACGTCGGGCCGAAGAACTATCGGGCGTACATGGAAGTCGCGCACCGCTGTCTCGCGGACGACGGCCTGTTCCTCCTCCATACGATCGGCAAGAACCGCCGCGATACGACGCCCGATCCGTGGATCGACAAATACATTTTCCCGAACGGCGAGCTGCCGACGATCGGCCAGATCGCCGATGCTTCGGGCGGCCTGTTCGTCACCGAGGACCTGCATAACTTCGGCGCCGATTACGACCGCACGCTGATGGCATGGCACGACAACTTCGAGGCCGCGTGGCCGCGTTTCGCCGGGGAGATGGGCGACCGCTTCTACCGGATGTGGCGTTACTACCTGCTCTCGTGCGCCGGGGCGTTCCGTGCGCGCGATATCCAGCTCTGGCAGTGGGTGCTGACGAAGAACGGCTTGCCCGGCGGTTACAGGCGCCCGGTGGTGTGAGCCGGGCGGGGGCCCCGGCTTAACGTAGTACCCCGTTGAAGGTCGCGATCCCGAGGGCCGTCATCAGCAACGACGCGCCCACATGGATCGCGATCTCGGCGACGGCCCACCCAATGCGTCCCTGCTGCAGGTTCGAGACGACCTCGGCCGAGAACGACGAGAACGTCGAGAGGCCGCCCATGAGTCCGGTGATGACGAAGAGCCGCCATTCGGGCGCGAGCGGCACGCGCGCGAAGAACGCGACGGCGAGCCCGATCACATAG
>Ga0164242_10006207_pt1 | contig 13189 bp, 10 predicted proteins | sample OricomgcompostMG_FD_108783 | JGI IMG/M metagenome (GOLD analysis project Ga0164242, IMG submission 108783) | Miracle-Growth compost microbial communities from Emeryville, California, USA - Original compost - Miracle growth compost (MG) ...
GAGCTTGTTGACGTCGGCCGGGGTGAGCGCCTGGAAGAGCGGCTGGAAGCCGTTGAACAGCTCGGTGAGGTTGAGCGCCGGCGTGGTCTGGGACACCGGGATCGGCTCGCCGGGCTGCAGGCGCGGGGCGCCAGGCTTGCCCTCGGTGAGCGCGAGGTAGCGGTCGCCGACCAGGTTGAGGTACCGGACCTGGGCGCCGGACGAGGTCGTCATCGGCACGTCCTTGTCGACCCGGAAGGTCACCAGCGCCCGGTTCTGCCCGTAGATCTGGACCTTGCGGACCTCGCCCACCGAGACGCCGGCCACGCGCACGTCGTCGCCCTTCTTCAGCTCGCTCGCACTGGTGAAGATCGCCTGGTACTGGGTCTGCCCGGAGCCGCCCAGGTGCCCCATGATCACCGCCAGCAGCCCCGTCACCAGGACCGAGACGACGGTGAAGACGCCCAGCTTGACCGCCGCAGTGGCGGTCACCAGGTTCCGTCGACGGGTCGCGCTGGTCACTGGCCCACCCGCAGGATGTCGGGGTGCTGCGCCGGGTCGTCCTGGGTCCCGTCCTTGAGCGGCTGAGTCAGCTTCGGCGAGCGCGGGTGCTCCGCGGCCTCGGGCAGCCCGGCGCACCACGGCCCGTGCCCGATCTCGCCGTACTCGGGACGGTCGGCGCGGGTGTAGGCGGGCTTCTGGGTGCCGCCCAGCGTCATGGTCTGGCTGACCCGGTTGTTGCGGAAGATCTGGTTGAGGTTGGCGGTGTACCTGTCCAGCCCCTCCAGCAGGCAGGGGTACTCCGGCGAGTAGGTGTCGAGCAGCTTCAGCAGCGGTACGGCGAGGTTCCCCTCGTCCTGGATGCCCTGCTCGTTGTCGGCCAGCAGCGCGGTGGTGTCGCCGGAGAGTCCGGCGACGCTGTCGAACAGGCCCTTGAGGTTCGCCTGCTCGGCGGTGACGGTGCGTGCCGTGGTGGTGGCGTTGGAGAGGATCTTGACCAGGTCGGGCGCGGCCAGGGCGTAGGTCTGTGCCACATCGGCGAACCGGTTGATGTCCGAGCGCAGCGTGGGCAGGTGGACGTTGAGTGTCTTGAGGTAGCCGTCGAGCTCGGTGATGGTGGCACCGAGGTTGGCGCCGTTTCCGGACAGCGCGGTCGAGAGCGCGGTCAGGGTGCTGTCGAGGTCCTGCGGCCGCACGGCTTCGAGCAGCGGGTAGAGCCGGGCCAGCACCGACTCCAGCTCGACGCTGGTGCGCACCCGCGAGGCCGGGATCACCGTGCCGCTGGTCAGTCCCCGAGTGTCGGGGTGAGCCGGGTCGACGAGCTCGACGTACTTCTGCCCGAACAGGGTGGTCGGCATGATGTCGACCGAGACGTTGGCCGGGATCTGCTGGGCGGCCTTGGGCTGCAGGCCGAGCTTGATCACCGCCTCCCTGCCGTCCTGGCTGATGGAGCGGACCTGCCCCACCAGGACGCCGTGCATCCGCACGTCGCCGAACTTCGGCAGCTGCAGGCCGGCACGGTCTGCCTTGATCGTGACCCAGGTGACCTTGGTGAAGACCTTCTGGTAGACCGCGATCGAGAGCGCGATCAGCAGCGCGAGCACGACGACGTAGACCACCCCGGCGACGAGCAGCCGATTGTGCTCGCGGGTGCTGTCGTGGTGGATGTTGGCCAGCATCACGACACCGTCATCCGGTGATCCGCACGGTCGTGGTGGAGCCCCAGATCGCGAAGCTGAGGAAGAAGTCGGCGACCACGACGGTGACGATCGAGGTGCGGATGGCCAGGCCGACCGCGCGCCCCACGCCGGCCGGCCCGCCCGAGGCGGTGTAGCCGTAGTAGCAGTGGACGAGGATGACGGCGATCGCCAAGACGATGAGCTTGAGGAAGGACCACAGGATGTCCTGCGGCGGCAGGAACGCCAGGAAGTAGTGGTCGTAGGTGCCCGCGGACTGGTGGTAGATGAGGGTCGTGATCAGCCGCGGCGAGAGGTACGACGCGCACAGCGCGATCACGTAGAGCGGGATCACCGCGACGAAGCCGGCCACCATCCGGGTGGTGACCAGGTAGGGCACCGACGGGATCCCCATCGACTCCAGGGCGTCGATCTCCTCGCTGATCCGCATCGCGCCCAACCGGGCGGTGTAGCCACAGCCGACCGTGGCGGCGAGCGCGATCGCCGAGACGAGCGGGGCGACCTCACGGGTGTTGAAGTACGCCGAGATGAACGCGGTGAACTTCGCCACCCCGATCTGGCTCAGCGACGCATAGCCCTGGATGCCGACCTCGGTGCCGGCGAAGAACGCCATGAACGCGATCACGCCGGCGGTCCCGGCGATCATCGTCAGCGCGCCCGCGCCGAAGGCGACCTCGGCCAGGATGTTGAACAGCTCGCGGCGATGGTGCACCACCGCCCGCGGGGTAGAGCGCAACGCGCGGACGTAGAACAGCAGCTGGTCGCCGTACTCCTCGATGCGGCGGCGCCGCTCGCGGACGACCGCGCCGCCGACCTGCCCGAGCGTCTGGATCATCGCCATGGCGTCACAACCCGTCCTGCGGAACGACCTGGAAGTAGACCGCGGTGATGAGCGAGTTGAGAACGAACAGCAGCATGAACGCGACGATCACCGACTCGTTGACCGCGCGGCCCACGCCGCTGGGGCCGCCGGCCGCGCGCAGCCCGTTGTGGGCGCCGACGATGGCCGCGAGGAAGCCGAACAGCGCCGCCTTGACCATGCTGATGTAGAGGTCGGGCAGGGAGGCGAGCGCAGTGAAACTGGACAGGAACGCCCCCGCGGAGCCGCCCTGGACCATCACGGTGAAGAAGTAGCCGCCGCCGATGCCGGTGGCGATCACGATGCCGTTGATCATCACCGAGACGAACAGGCAGGCGACCACGCGCGGGGTGACCAGGCGGACGACCGGGTCGATGCCCAGCACCTCCATGGCGTCGATCTCCTCGCGGATCTTGCGCGCGCCCATGTCCGAGCAGATCGCCGATCCGGCGGCGCCGGCGATGATCAGCGCCGCGGCGATCGGCGCCGCCTCGCGCACCACGGCGAGTACGGCGGTGGCGCCGGCGAAGGACTGCGCCCCGAGCTGGCCGGTCAGGTTGCCGACCTGGAGGGAGATCACCGCACCGAACGGGATGCTGACCAAGATCGTGGGCATCAGCGTCACGCTGGTCATGAACCAGGCCTGCTCGATGAACTCGCGGGTCTGGAACCTCGTCGTGAACAACGACTTGGTCACCTCGACCGTCATCAGGCCGATCCCGCCCATGCCCCGCACCAGCGAGGCGAACTGCACGGACATCTGGCACCCTTCCCACGGCCTGGCGGTCGGTCCGCGTGACCCGGGTCACGTCGGCCCGACAAGTAGAACACGTTTCATTTCTGGCGGCAACGACCGCAGGGCGGCCCGTGTCTACTCGCCGGTTTCAACGAGGGCGTGCGGGAAAGGTGATGCCGGTCACCGGCATCCGGGCCGGGCGGCGGGGGCGTCCTCAGCGCACGATGATGGCCGCCTCGGCGGCCGGGATCAGCTCGCCGATGACGGGATGGCCGGGCAGCTCGCCGGCGACGAGCAGCCCACCGGAGGTCTGCGCGTCGGCGAGCAGCAGCAGCTCGTCCTCGTCGACCCGTGACTCCACGTGCGGGCGCACCCAGTCCAGGTTGCGACGGCTGCCACCGGGCACGTAGCCTGCGGCGTACGACGGCCGGGCGGCCTCGAGGTAGGGCACCGCGGCCGCGTCGATCACCGCCGAGACGCCGCTGGCGCGCACCAGCTTGTAGAGATGGCCGAGCAGGCCGAAGCCGGTCACGTCGGTGGCGCAGACCACGCCGGCGGCCAGCGCCGCCCGGGATGCCTCGCGGTTGAGGGTCGTCATCGTCTCGACTGCCTCGACGAAGATCTCGCCGGTGGCCTTGTGCCGGTTGTTGAGGATGCCCAGGCCGAGCGGCTTGGTGAGGGTCAGGGGTACGCCGGGCACCCCGGCGTCGTTGCGCAGCAGCCGCGCCGGGTCGGCGACGCCGGTGACCGCCAGCCCGTACTTCGGCTCCGGGTCGTCGATGCTGTGCCCGCCGGCCAGGTGGCAGCCGGCCGCGGCGGACACGTCGGCCCCGCCGCGCAGCACCTCCGCGGCGAGCTCGAAGGGGATCCGGTCCCGAGGCCAGGCCAGCAGGTTGACGGCGACCAGGGGCTCGCCGCCCATGGCATAGACATCGCTGAGCGCGTTGGTGGCGGCGATCCGGCCCCAGTCGTAGGGGTCGTCGACCACCGGCGTGAAGAAGTCGGTCGTCATGACGATCGCCCGGCTCGGCCCGCCGGCGAGGCCGTCCAGGCGGACCACCGCGGCGTCGTCGCCGGTCTCGACCCCGACCAGCAGGTCGTCGCCGACCGACGGCGTCAGGGCGCCGAGCACCCGCTCCAACTCCCCCGGCGGAACCTTGCAGGCGCAGCCACCGCCGGCGGCGTACTGGGTCAGACGAGGGCGGGACTCCGCGAGTGTCACACCCTCATCGTGGCACGGACCCGGTCGCGCTCCTCCCCGCGAGCCGTTCGCGCTGCGGGACGACGGTGTACTTCGGGTCGCGGGCCGAGGCGCGGCCCGCCTCGAAGACCGCGAAGCGGAGCGTGGCCGAGCCGGCCACCAGCGCCGCACCACCCAGCCGGCGTACCAACGCCCCCCGGGTGCCCGTCACGGCACCGACGGCAGTCAGCGCCGCGCCGCCGACGGTGAGCGCCCGCGCCGCCATGGTGAGCTTTCCCGGCAGGCCCTTGCGGTAGGGCTCGGCGAGCATGCCGAGCCGACGCTCCATCAGCACGCTGCCGGCGCCCTCGACGACCGCGCCGGCGACCGCCATCCGCGCCGCCGGGCCGTGCTGGTCCGCGGGCGCGCACAGCAGGCCCATGCCGCCCGCGGCCGCCGCGCCGGACGCACCGAAGATGAACGGCAGCTCGCGGTGCGCCTCGTGCCAGGTCGGCACCGCGGTGTTGGCGAACAGGGCGGCGGTGTAGGTCGCCAGCGGCGGCCCGAAGGCTGCCGCGCCCACGCCGGCCAGCCGGCCCAGCCGCGGCAGCCAGCCGGTCACCGCCGACCCGGCGGCGGCCGCCGCCAGCCCGCTGAACGGCGCCAGGATGAACGACCCGACCGACAGCGGCGAGGTCGGCTTGAGCACCCGCAGCATGTTGAGGAACCGCTCGGGCCGGCCGAGGTCGTGGACCAGGAAGACGGTCCCGGCGCCCGCCCCGGCCGCCGCGGTGAGCCGGGCGACCCGCTCCAGGCCGGGCCGGCCGGTCAGGGCCGCGCCCTCGGCGAGCACGGCGGAGGCGCCGGCCATGCCGCCGAGGAAGAGATACAGCGGTACGTCGGGGGTCTTCCAGGTCGGCTCCTTGAGGATCGGCCGGCCGTAGTAGGACTCGAACTCCGGCTCCGGCACCATCGACCGCTCACGGAACGAGCTCATCGTCGCCTCCCCAGGAACGAAGCGACGCCGAGGGCGGCCAGGCCGGCCGCGGCGGCGCCGACGTGCTTCCAGATCGAGCCGATGTCGCGGGTGGTGACCACCGGGTCCGGCGGCAGGCCGTAGACCTCCGGCTCGTCGAGCAGCAGGAAGAACGCGCCGTCACCGCCGACGCCGTCCTCGGGGTCGGCGCCGTACAGCCGGGCCACGTCGACGCCCCGGGCGTGCAGCTCCGCCACCCGGGCGGCCGCCCGCTGCCGCAGCTCGTCGACCTCGCCGAACTGGATCGACTCGGTCGGGCAGGCCTGCGCGCAGGCCGGCGTCTGGCCTTCCTTGAGCCGGTCGTAGCACAGCGTGCACTTGAACGCCCGGCCGTCCTCCTTGCGCAGGTCGATGACCCCGTAGGGGCACGCCGGCACGCAGTAGCCGCAGCCGTTGCACACGTCGGGCTGCACCACCACGGTGCCGAACTCGGTGCGGAACAGCGCCCCGGTCGGGCACACGTCGAGGCAGGCGGCGTGGGTGCAGTGCTTGCACACGTCGGAGGACATCAGCCACTGCATGCCCGAGGCCGCCTGGTCCTCGCCGTGGGGTACGCCGACGCCCGGCATGCCCAGGTCGACCGGTCTGTCGGCGGCCTTCTCGATCGGCTTCTCGATGAAGGCCACGTGCCGCCAGGTGCTCGCGCCCAGCGCCTGGGTGTTGTCGTAGGACATCCCGGTCAACAGGTAGCCGTCGTCGGGCACCTGGTTCCACTCCTTGCACGCCACCTCGCAGGCCTTGCAGCCGATGCAGACCGAGGTGTCGGTGAAGAACCCCATCCGGGGCGGGTGGTCGACGTGGCCGGCGTCGCCGGCCACGTCGTCGAGCGGACCCCACAGTGCGCTGCTCATTCCCGGATGCCTCCCTCGCTCTGGTCGGGCTCACCGGACGAGTCCATGCCGGCCCGGCGCCGGTAGTCGGCGACGTACGCCGTCAGCGCGCGTCCGCGTGGCCGTCGCCCGGGCCGGATGTCGCAGGTGCCCACCTTGTCCTGGATGTAGACGTTGGGATCCATCGTGACGTTGACCAGGTCGTTGGGCGAGTCGCCCCGGCTGATGCCGTTGCCGCCCCAGTGATAGGGCAGCCCGACCTGTTCGATGACCCGGTCCCCCACCCGCAGCGAGCGCAGCCGGTCGGTGACCAGCACCCGCGCCTCGATGGCGGTGCGCCCGGTCACGATGGTGGCCCAGCCGCCGTGCTCCAGGCCGCGCTCGGCCGCCAGCCGCGGCGAGACCTCGCAGAACGGCTCGGGCTGCAGCTCGGTCAGGTAGGGCAGCGTGCGGCTCATCCCGCCGGCGGTGTGGTGCTCGGTGAGCCGGTAGGTGGTGAAGACGTAGGGGAACACGTCGATGAAGCTCGGGTTGAGCGGGTTCGACGCGATCTCCAGCCGCCGCCGGGTCGGATTGCTCTGCTCGCCGTAGAGCGGGTTGTGCATCGGCGACTCCGCCGGCTCGTAGTGGGTCGGCATCGGTCCGTCGGCCAGGCCGACCGGCGCGTACAGCCAGCCCTTCCCGTCGGTCTGCATGACGAACGGGTCCTGGCCGCCGATCGCGTCGGGCCCCTTGGCACCCTCCTCGGGCACGAAGTCCGGCGGCCGGTCGGCGACGAAGTCGGGCACGTCCTTGCCCGTCCACTTGCCCTGTTCGGCGTCCCACCACACGTAGGCCTTGCGCTCGCTCCACGGCGTGCCGTCGGGCGCCGCCGAGGCGCGGTTGTAGAGGATGCGCCGATTGGCAGGCCAGACCCAGCCCCACTCGGCGGCCACCTGGTCCTGCTCCCAGTGCGGCTTGCGCCGGCGGGCCTGGTTGACCTCGTCGGCGTACACGCCGCAATAGATCCAACAGCCGCAGGACGTGGAGCCGTCGGCCTTGAGCTCGGTGTACGACGACAAGGCGGTGCCGTCCGGCCCGGTGCCGTTGATCTCGCGCAGCACCGCCTGCCCGTCCACCTCGCCCTTCTCGTCGGTCGGGTAGTCCCACGCCAGGTCGAGCAGGGGCCGGTCCATCTCGTCGGTGGAGCCGCGCAGCTTCTCCCTGATCCGGACGCCGAGGTGGTAGTAGAAGTCCAGCTCGCTCTTGGCGTCGCCCGGTGGATCGACGGCCTTGTCGCGCCACTGCAGCATGCGCTGGGTCTGGGTGAACGACCCGGCCTTCTCCACGTGCGAGGCGGCGGGCAGGAAGAACACCTCCGTGCCGATCTCTTCGGTGACCAGCTCGCCGGTCTCGATCTCCGGCCCGTCCTTCCAGAACGTCGCCGACTCGATCATCTGCAGGTCGCGCACCACCAGCCAGTCCAGGTTGGCCAGGCCGAGCCGCTGCATCTTCCCGTTCGCCGACCCGACCGCCGGGTTCTCGCCGACGATGAAGTAGCCCTTCGACCGACCTTCGATCTGGGCCCGCACGGTCGTGTACGACGAGTGGTCTCCGGTCAGCCGCGGCAGGTAGTCGAAGCAGAAGTCGTTCTCCGGGGTGGCCCGGTCGCCCCAGTACGCCTTGAGCAGGCTGACCGAGTAGGAGCGGACGTTGCCCCAGAACCCGGCCTTGCCCTCGTCGTCGCGCACCCACTCCTCCAGGCTCTGGTGCTGGTTGGCGTGGGGCATCGGCAGGTAGCCGGGCAGGATGTTGAACAGCGTCGGGATGTCGGTCGATCCCTGGATCGAGGCGTGCCCGCGCAGCGCCATGATCCCGCCGCCGGGGCGACCGATGTTGCCCAGCAGCAGTTGCAGGATCGAGGCGGTGCGGATCATCTGTGCACCGGTGCTGTGCTGCGTCCACCCGACGGCGTAGCAGAACGCGCTGGTGCGCTCGCGCCCGCTGTTGCCGATCAGCGCCTCGGCCACGCGGCGGAGGTCCTCGGGCGCGATCCCGCACACCTCCTGCACCATCTCCGGGGTGTAGCGCGCGTAGTGGCGCTTGAGGATCTGGAAGACGCACCGCGGGTGTTGCAGTGTCTCGTCCCGGCGACCCTTCCACGGCACCGCTGCACCGCCCGATCCGTGGCTCTCGGACTGAGCCGCGACGTGGGACTCGCCAGCACGCTCGTTGCCCTCCTCCTGGGACTCCAGCTCCTCCAGCCGCCGCTGCTCGTCGGGGTTGCGGTCCTCGGGCGCCTCGTAGCGCCAGGTGATCGGATCGTAGTGGCCCTTCTCGGGGTCATAGCCGGAGAAGAGGCCGTCGAGATCCTCGGTGTCGCGGAAGTTCTCGTCGATCACGCTGGCCGCGTTGGTGTAGGCCACCACGTAATCGCGGAAGTAGCCCTCGTGTTCGAGCACGTAGTTGATCAGTCCGCCGAGGAAGGCGATGTCCGAGCCCGCCCGGATCGGCACGTGCACATCCGCCAGCGCGGAGGTTCTGGTGAAGCGCGGGTCGACGTGGACGATCGTCGCGCCGCGGCGCTTGGCCTCGACCACCCACTGGAAGCCGACCGGGTGCGCCTCGGCCATGTTCGAACCCTCGATGACGATGCAGTCAGCGTTGCTCAGGTCCTGCAGGTTGGTGGTGGCCCCACCGCGGCCGAACGAGGTCCCCAGACCGGGAACCGTGGAGGAGTGTCAAATACGGGCCTGGTTCTCGATTTCGATCGCACCCATCGCCGTATAGAGCTTCTTCATGAGGTAGTTCTCCTCGTTGTCGAGGGTCGCTCCTCCGAGGCTGGCGATGCCCATCGTGCGGCGAGTGCGCTTGCCGTCCACCTCCCACTCCCAGAACTGCCGCCGGGTCTTGATCACCCGGTCGGCGATCATGTCCATCGCGGTGTCGAGGTCGAGATCCTCCCACTCGGTGCCGTAGGGGCGCCGGTAGCGGACGGTGGTCACCCGGGTGGGGCTGGTGACCAGCTGCTTGCTGGCGCTGCCCTTGGGGCAGAGTCGGCCGCGACTGATCGGACTGGCCGGGTTGCCCTCGATCTGGGTGACCTTGCCGTCCTTGACGAACACCTTCTGCGCGCAGCCGACGGCACAGTACGGACAGACCGAGTCGACCACCTTGTCCGCCTCGGTGGTGCGCGGCGTCAGCGTCTCACTGCGCGGCGACATCGCGGCCTTGCCGCGACCGAGCGGGTCGGTGCCGGTGAGCTGGCGCAGCAACGGCCAGCCGAGGAAGCTCGGGGTGCCCACGGGTGTGCTCCTGTCCTCAGGCGTGCGGCCAGGTGTAGCCGGAGGTGACATCCAACACGGTAGCGAAGGTCAGGTACATCAGCCAGAGCCCCGTGACGATGTGCGCCAGGCCCAGCAACCGCTCTCCGATCGGCGCGCGCACGCTGACGAACAGCTCCGCGACATAGACCCCCGTCAGGCCGCAGAACAGCAGGCCCACCGGCCAGCCGTCCGGCGCCTTGAAGAAGACGATGAGACCCAGCACGGACAGGATGATGAACGCGACCGACATGCCCAGGTTGGGCCTGGGGTCGTTGGCCTGGAAGCGGTTCCAGCCCAGGGCGAACCAGTGGATGCCGTACGCCGAGAAGGCCAGCGCCGCCATGTAGAGCGGCTTGTCGTGGAAGACCTGGAACCAGCTCAGCCCCACGAACAGCAGGATGCCGGTGACCAGCTGGCACAGACCCGGCATGAACAGGCCCCACACCCCCATCGAGCGGTCCACTGCCGGGCTTCGCTCGGGACGACCCGTCAGTTCCTGCGGCCCCCACACCAGATAGCCGGTCCCGAGCCCGAACAGGCCCAACACCACCGGCACGAACGACGACTGTGCGAACTGCACCGCGGCACCTCCTTGGATACGGCCCACCCCGGAGCAGCCCGTACCCCCGCCGGAGTCGCCACATGCTCGTGCCCGGCCCTTCCGCACCGCCCTGCCGCGCCGACCGGCGGCTCACTATGGTTGCCTCGGAGGCGTTTCTCGTCTGGTGACGGGCGCGGTCCTCAAAACCGTAGTGGCCGGGCATCCCGGTCAGGCGGGTTCGATTCCCGTCCGCCTCCGCCAACAGCCGTATGTTCGTCAAGGTATGCAGGTGAACCGTCGCTTCCCGCGCGGCGTTCCGCCGGGGAAGCGCGGGTTGGTCTGCATACCTCGATGAACAGCCGTCACGAGGAGACCCGGTGGAGGACGACCCGCGCCGACGTACGCCGCGCACCGACGCCGTGCTCGCGCTGCCGGAGGTCGCCGCCGCCACGTCGCGGCTGGGGCGCGCCCGGGTGAAGGCGGCCGTCGTCGAGGCGCTGGACGCCTGTCGGGCAGGCAAGATCGAGCCCGCGGAGGTGGCGGCGTACGTGCTGGCCGGACTGCCGGCCAGCGCCACCTCGCTGCGCCTGGTCGTCAACGCCACCGGCGTGGTGGTGCATACCAACTTGGGCCGGGCACCGCTGTCGGATGCGGCCGTCGAGGCGCTGACCGTCGCGGCCGGAGCCACCGACGTGGAGCTGGACCTGACCACCGGGCAGCGGGGTCGCCGGGGTGCCGCGGCACTCGCCGCCCTGGCGGCGCGGGTGCCCGATGCCGGCGGTGTGCACGTGGTCAACAACGGTGCCGCCGCCCTCGCGCTGGCCGGCAGCGTGCTGGCCCGCGGGCGCACCGTGGTGATCGCGCGTGGCGAACTGGTCGAGATCGGCGACGGCTTCCGCATCCCGGAGCTGCTGGAGTCGGTCGGCGTGCGGCTGTGCGAGGTCGGCACCACCAATCGGGTGCGGGTCGCCGACTACGCGGCAGCGATCGACGAGCGGACCGGGTTCGTGCTCAAGGTCCATCCGTCCAACTTCCGGGTCGAGGGCTTCACCTCGTCGGTGTCGATCACGGACCTCGCCTCGCTGGGTGTCCCGGTGGTCGCGGACATCGGCTCGGGCCTGCTCGCGCCGCATCCGCGGCTGCCCGACGAACCCGACGCGGCCACCGCGCTGCGGGCCGGCGCCGCCCTGGTCACCGCCTCCGGCGACAAGCTGCTGGGTGGGCCGCAGTGCGGCCTCGTGCTCGGCCGCGCGGAGCTGGTCGAACGGCTGCGCCGCGACCCGTTCGCCCGGGCGCTGCGGGTCGACAAGCTCACCCTGGCCGCGCTGGAGGCCACGCTCAGCGGCCCCACCCCGCCGGTGATCGCGGCCCTCGACGCCCGCCCCGAGGACCTGCTCCGCCGTGCCCGGCGCATCGCGGACGTGCTCGGCTCCATCGCCTCGGCCGTCGCCTCCGAAGGGCGTGTCGGCGGCGGTGGCGCACCCGGCGTACCCCTGCCGAGTGCGGCGGTGGCGCTCCCGCACCGGCTCGCGGAGCCGCTTCGTCTCGGCAATCCGCCGGTGGTCGGCCACGTCAGCGACGGCCGGCTTCTGCTCGACCTGCTCACCGTTCCGGCCGAGCTCGACGATGTCCTCGTCGACGCGGTACGGCGGGTAGCGGCGTCCTGATGCACGTCATCGCCACCGCCGGGCATGTCGACCACGGCAAGTCCACCCTCGTCCGGGCTCTGACCGGGACCGACCCCGACCGGCTGGAGGAGGAACGGCGGCGCGGGCTCTCGATCGAGCTCGGGTACGCCTGGACCACGCTGCCAGGACTCGCCGAGCGCACCGGCGTGGCCGACGGCGGCGAGGTGGCGTTCGTCGACGTGCCGGGGCATCAACGCTTCCTCGCCACCGCCCTCGCCGGGGTCGGCCCGGTGCCGGTGGCAATGCTGGTGGTGGCCGCCGACGATCCGTGGATGCCACAGGCCGCCGAGCACCTGGCCGCCCTCGACGCGCTCGGGGTGCGGCACGGCCTGGTGGTGGTGACCCGATCCGACCTGGCCGATCCGGCGCCAGCGCTGGCCCACGCGCGTGTCGAGGTCGACCGGACCGGTTTGGCCGGGGCGCCCGCGGTCCCGGTCAGCGGCCGCACCGGCGCCGGCCTGGACGAGCTGCGGCGAGTGCTGGTCGACGTACTCGCCGGGATTCCGGCACCCGATCCGGCAGCCGATGTCCGGCTGTGGGTCGACCGGCGCTTCCACATCCGCGGCGCCGGAACGGTGGTCACCGGCACGCTGCCGGCGGGCACGATCACGGTCGGCGACACCCTCGCGCTGCAGGACGGCACCCGGGTGCGGGTGCGTGGCCTGGAGGCGCTCGGCGTCGCGCGCTCCCGGGTCAGCGGTGTCGCCCGGGTCGCCCTGGACCTCGGTGGCCACGCACCCGAGGCGATCGCCCGAGGCACCGCGCTGCTCACTCCGGAGGCGTATCTGCCCGCGGGAACCGTGGATGTGCGGCTCGATGGCGAGGGCCGGGTTCCCGAGCGGCCGGTGCTGCATCTCGGCTCGGCGCTGGTCGGCGTCCACGCCCGGCCCCTCGGCAAGGACTTCTACCGACTCACCCTGGCCGAGCCGCTGCCCCTGCGGGTCGACGATCGGGCCATCCTGCGCGACCCGGGCAGCCGGACGCTGTGGGGCGCGACCGTGCTGGATCCGCAGCCGCCGATGCTGGGGCGACGAGGAGCCGCGGCCGCCCGAGCCGTCGCCCTGGCCGACCTGGAGCGCGGCGCGACCGACGAACTGCGGCTGCGTGGCCTGGTCCGGGGCGACCTGCTGCGCCGGATCGGCGCGCGGGCGCCCACGCCGGACGGTGCTCTGACCGTCGGAGACTGGCTGGTCTCGGCCGCGCGGGCCGCCGAGTTGCGTGCCGCCCTGACCGCGCTCGCCGAGGAGGCGGGCGTGGAGGGCATCACGCCGGCCGCCGCCGCGCACGTGCTCGGCCTGCCCGACCCGGCCATCGTCACGGCGTTGGTGGCGGCGCCGC
>Ga0164242_10006208_pt1 | contig 13189 bp, 11 predicted proteins | sample OricomgcompostMG_FD_108783 | JGI IMG/M metagenome (GOLD analysis project Ga0164242, IMG submission 108783) | Miracle-Growth compost microbial communities from Emeryville, California, USA - Original compost - Miracle growth compost (MG) ...
CGCCGGGTCGATGTCGGTGTAGCGGTGCACCGCCAGGGTGACACCGTCGTCGGCGGTGATGGTCGACGTGACGGTCATCGGTCAGTGCGAGGCCCGGGCGGCGGGCGAGACGGCCAGGTAGTCCACGGCCCGCTGTAGCCCGCCGAGCTGCGAGGGGTGAAAGCCCGGCCGATAGTAGTTGGCGACCGCCCGAACGAACCGCAGCGGCCCGGGCACCAGTCCGCGCCACGCGGCCCGGAAGTAGTCCCGCCAGCGCGGTTTGGTGTGCGGCGGCAGATAGGGATCCCGCGAATACATGAACCGCACGCCGCGGATCCACAACAGCAACATGGCGGGCGTCACCACCAGCTGGGTGCGCACCTGCCGCCAGTAGCCGGCCCGCAGGTGCTTCATGGTGTCGAAGGCCACCGCCTTGTGTTCGACCTCTTCGGCGCCGTGCCAGCGCAGCATGTCCAGCATCACCGGATCGGTGCCGATCCGGTCGTGGGCCGGCGAGTCGAGAATCCACTCGCCGAGGATGGCGGTGTAGTGCTCGATGGCCGACACCAGGGAGATCTGCTCGAGCAGCCAGCTCTGCCGGCGGCGCGGGCTCCAATTGGGGCGGGGCCCCAGCAGCGTGCCGAACAGCCACTCGATCTGACCGGTGTAGGGGCGCAGGTCGATGCCCCGGGCGGCGAAGTGGGCCAGCACATTGGCGTGCGCCCGAGAGTGCACGCCCTCCTGCCCGATGAATCCCTGGACGTCCAGCCGCAGCTGATCGTCCCGGATCAGCGGCAACGCCTGCTTGAACACCTCGACGAAGAACTGCTCGCCGGCGGGCAGCAGCAGGTGCAGCACGTTGAGCACATGGGTGGCGAACGGCTCGCCGGGCGCGTAGTGGAACGGCAGCTGCGCCCAGTCGAAGTCCACGTCGCGGGCCTCGAGAACCAGCCGCTCGTGGTCCACCGACGCGTCGTGCGGACCCGCCGCCTGGTTGTCGATGGTCACCATGATGGCCCCCTACCTCGGCATTACCTCAGCGTTGCGCCGTCGTCGGCGGCCGGCGACCCCGTCGCGCCGCGGGCGTCGCCCGGCACAAGCAGCGTCGCAAGTATAGGTCCGCGAACCCGGTATGCGAAACCGCCGGTACCGGGTTCTTGGGTGTCGATGAGGGCGCCGGCGACTACTCGGCCTCGGCGCGCTGCTTGAGCCGTTGCAGGGTGAGCCGGATGTGCTCGGCGTTGGCGCCCGCCCGATCGGTGACTCCGGTGGCCCTGCCGGCGACCTTGGCAAACCACCCAGGCCTGCGGTCCCAGGTGCTTTCGGTGACGTCGCAGCCGCCGTCGGTGCCGACGATGTCGTACTGCCAGCGCGCCACCGGAAAGACGGTGTGGCGCACGTCGAATGCGAAGCGGCGACCTGGTTCGGCGTCGGTGACGGTGCACTTGGTGCTCCAGCGCCGGCCGCCGTTTCGGTTGTGTCCGGTGAACACCGCGCCCGGGCGCGCCGCGTCGCCTTTGCGCCATTGCATCGCCACCGCCTCCTCGGCCAGCGACGCCAGGGTGGGCAGGTCGGTGATGAGCCGGTACACCACCTCGGGCCGGGCGTCGATGTGCACGGACGCAGAAACACTGGGGTCACTCATCGTCGGATCATATCCACCCGCTCTGTCCAGCGGGTATCCGTTTTCGGTCCGATTGCGGGCCCTCCGAAGTTTCTCCACACTTGAAAGGGAATCCGCGGACAAGGGGCGATCATGCGAGTCGGCGTACCGACCGAGACCAAGACCAACGAATTTCGCGTGGCCCTCACCCCCGCCGGCGTCGCCGAGTTGACCCGCTGCGGCCACGAGGTGCTGGTGCAAAGCGGCGCCGGCGAGGGGTCGTCGATCCCCGACTCCGAGTTCAAGGCGGCCGGCGCCCAACTGGCCGACACCGCCGAACAGGTCTGGGCCGACGCGGAGCTGCTGCTCAAGGTGAAGGAACCGGTGCCGGCCGAGTATGACCTGTTGCGGCGCAACCAGATTCTGTTCACCTTTCTGCATCTGGCCGCCTCGCGTGCCTGCACCGAGGCGCTGTTGAGCTCGGGCACGACGTCGATCGCCTACGAGACGGTGCAAACCGCGGACGGCACCCTGCCGTTGCTGGCCCCGATGAGCGAGGTGGCCGGCCGGCTGTCCGCTCAGGTGGGCGCCTACCACCTGATGCGCACCCACGGCGGGCGCGGCGTGCTGATGGGCGGGGTGCCGGGGGTCAAGCCCGCCGATGTCGTGGTGGTCGGGGCGGGCACGGCCGGCTACAACGCGGCCCGGGTCGCCGGCGGGATGGGAGCCATGGTCACGGTTCTCGACGTCAACATCAACAAGCTTCGGCTGCTCGACGCCGAGTTCGGCGGCCAGGTCCGCACCCGGTATTCGTCGGCCTACGACCTGGAGGGCACCGTCAAGCGCGCCGACCTGGTCATCGGCGCGGTGCTGCTACCCGGCGCCAAGGCCCCCAACTTGATCTCGAATTCGCTTGTCGCGCAGATGAAGTCGGGCGCGGTGCTGGTGGACATCTCCATCGACCAGGGCGGCTGCTTCGAGGACTCCCGGCCGACCACGCACGACGACCCGACCTTCGCCGTGCACGACACGGTGTTCTACTGCGTGGCGAACATGCCCAGCGCGGTGCCCAAGACGTCGACGGTGGCGCTGACCAACGCCACCATGCCCTACGTGCTGGCCCTGGCCGACCGCGGCTGGCGTGCGGCGTGCCGCTCGGATCATGCTCTGGCCAAAGGGCTTTCGACACATGACGGTACGCTGCTGTCGCAGCAGGTGGCCGCCGACCTCGGTCTGCCGTGCACCGACCCGGCCGGCGTGCTGCAGCAGGACTAACCGGTGGCGGCCAGGCCGGCGATGATGTCGGCCGCGGGGCCGGCGCTGGCGTGCTTGAACGCCGCCCCCGCCCACAGCGGTATCCCGTTGGGGTCCTCGATGGCGGCGGCCGCCTCGACGATGGGTGTGGTCATCTGGTTCACCTCGGGATAGCCGAGCGGCGCCACGTGGTCGAGCATGCGGGTGAAGTCGTTCTCCAGCCCGCGTGCGTAGCGGCCCGAAAACGCCCGGGTGACAACGGTGGTGGCGAACAGCGGGTTCTTCAGGGCGGTGCGGTGCGCCGCATTGGTGCCGGCCTCGTCGGCGAGCAGCAGCGCGGTGCCGACCTGGGCGGCCACCGCGCCCCGGCGCAGCGCCGCGCCGACCTCGTCGGCGGTGCCGAGCCCGCCGGCGGCGATGATCGGGATGTCGTGGGTGTGCCGGATGCGGTCGATGAGCTGGTGCAGCGACTCGTTGGCCGGCTCCATGTCCGGAGCGAAGGTGCCGCGATGCCCGCCGGCCGCGGGACCCTGGACCACCAGGCTGTCCGCGCCGGCGGCGACGGCCACGCCCGCCTCGTAGGCCGACGTCACCGTGACCATCACCAGCAGGCCCAGCGCGCCCAGCCGCCGGATCACGTCGGGCGGCGGGACGCCGAAGGTGAACGACACCAGCTCGGGCCGGACGTCGGCGACCACCTCGAGCTTCTGCTCCCACCCGTCGTCGTCGCCGTAGCGCGGGTGGCCGACCTCCACCTGATAGTGCTCGGCGATCTCCTCCAGTTCCGCCGCGTAGTAGTCCAGTGCCACCCAGTCGGCGACGCTGGGCTGGGGCACGAACAGGTTCACCCCGAGCGGGCCGGTGGTGGCCTTGCGCGCCGCGGCGATGTCGTCGGCGAATTGTTCGGCGCTGACGTAGCCGCCGGGGACGAAGCCGAGCCCGCCGGCGTTGGACACCGCCGCGGCCAACGCGGGGGTGCCGGGCCCGCCGGCCATCGGCGCGCCGACGATGGGCACCGTGATGTCCCAGAAGCCCAGCACCATTGGGCTACTCCGGCGACGGCGAGCGCCGGCACGGCGCGAGTAAGGAGGCGGACATTGGGCTACTCCGGCGACGGCGAGCGCCGGCACGGCGCGAGTAAGGAGGCGGACATTGGCTTACCGTACCATCGCCCGAAGTTGTTGGGGCAGTGACCGTTTGGTGCTATACGGGCCCAGGACCGCGGCACCGTAGCGCTGCGTGAGCAGCCGGCGGGCGATCGCGTTGACCTCGTCGACGCTCACCCGGTCGATTTGCGCCAGGGTGTGCTCGATGCTGCGGTGCCGGCCGTAGTTGAGTTCGTTGCGGCCCAGCCGGCTCATCCGCGAGCCGGAGTCCTCCAGACCCAGCACCAGGCCGCCGCGCAACGAGCCCTTCGCGATCCGGCATTCCGACTCGGTGATGCCGTCGCGGGCCACCGACTCGAGCACGCCGCCGGTCACCGCCATCACCTCGGCGAAGCGTTCCGGTTGGCAGGCGGCGTACACCGACAGCGCGCCGCTGTCGGCGAAGATGTCCACCGTCGAGTAGACCGAGTAGGCCAGCCCGCGCAGCTCCCGGATCTCTTGGAACAGCCGCGAACTCAGGCCCCCGCCCAGCGCGGTGTGCAGCACCGACAGCGCCCAGCGATGCTGCCAGCCGCGCCCGGGCGTGCGCACCCCCAGCGACACGTGCGTCTGCTCGGCGTCCCGGGTGCCCAGCAGCAGCCCGGGCCGGCCGTTCACCCGTCCGGCGCCCTTGCGCGGCGCGATCGGTTGCCGCCCGCGGACCAGGTGCGGCCCGAAGTGCTCGCGCACCATCGCCACCACCTCGTCGTGGTCGACGTTGCCGGCCACCGCCACCACCATCCGTTCCGGTGTGTAGCGGCGGACGTGAAACGAGTGCAGCTGCGTCCGCGTCATCGACGCGACCGACCGCGCGGTGCCGATGACCGGCCGGCCCACCGGGTGGTCGCCGAACAGCGCGCCCAGGAACATGTCCCCCAGCGCGTCCTCGGGGTCGTCGTCGCGCATCGCGATCTCTTCCAGCACCACGTCGCGCTCGAGTTCGACGTCCTCGGCGGCGCAGCGGCCGTTGAGCACCACGTCCGCGACCAGGTCGACGGCCAGTTCCAGGTCGGCGTCCAGCACGTGCGCGTAGTAGCAGGTGTGTTCCTTGGCGGTGAACGCGTTCAGTTCTCCCCCGACGGCGTCCATCGCCTGCGCGATGTCCACCGCGGTGCGGGTGGGCGTGGACTTGAACAGCAGGTGCTCGAGGAAGTGCGCGGCGCCGGCCACGGTGGCACCCTCGTCGCGGGAGCCGACGCCGACCCACACCCCGACCGAGGCGGACCGCACCGCGGGCAGGTACTCGGTGACCACCCGCAGGCCGCCGGGCAGCGTGCTGCGCCGCAGGGCGGCGTGCGGGTGCGGTTGCGCCTCGACGACCTTGCCGGCGCGCAGGGCGCCGGTCGATGAGTCAGCTGCTCGCCTTCTGCTGTCAGCTGGTGGCATCGGCAGGGGCGGCCGCCGGGGTGTCGGCGGGTGCCGAGTTGTCTTCCTCCACCAGGACCAGCGAGATCTTGCCGCGCTTGTCGATGTCGGCGATCTCCACGCGCAGCTTGTCGCCGACGTTCACCACGTCCTCGACCTTGGCGATGCGCTTGCCCTTGCCGAGTTTGGAGATGTGCACCAGGCCGTCACGCCCGGGCAGCAGCGACACGAACGCGCCGAAATCCGTTGTCTTGACCACGGTTCCGAGGAACCGCTCGCCGACGGTGGGCAGCTGTGGGTTGGCGATGGCGTTGATCCGGTCGATCGCGGCCTGCGCCGACGGGCCGTCGGTGGCCCCGACGAACACGGTGCCGTCGTCCTCGATGGAGATCTGGGCGCCGGTCTCCTCGGTGATGGCATTGATGATCTTGCCCTTGGGGCCGATCACCTCGCCGATCTTGTCCACCGGGACCCGGATGGTGGTCACCCGCGGCGCGTACGGGCTCATCTCGTCGGGCTCGTCGATGGCCTCGGCCATCACCTCGAGGATGGTCAGGCGGGCATCCTTGGCCTGGCTCAGCGCCCCGGCCAGCACCTGCGACGGGATGCCGTCGAGCTTGGTGTCCAGCTGCAGCGCGGTGACGAAATCCTTGGTGCCGGCCACCTTGAAGTCCATGTCGCCGAACGCGTCCTCGGCGCCCAGGATGTCGGTCAGGGTGACGAAGCGGCGCTCAAGCGATTTTGTGCCGTCTCCCGCCTCAACTTCTATGTCGTCGGACACCAGGCCCATCGCGATGCCGGCCACCGGCGCCTTGAGCGGCACCCCGGCGTTGAGCAGCGCCAGCGTGGACGCGCAGACCGAGCCCATCGACGTCGAGCCGTTGGAGCCCAGCGCCTCGGACACCTGCCGGATGGCGTACGGGAAGTCCTCGAGGCTCGGCAGCACCGGCACCAGGGCACGCTCGGCCAGCGCGCCGTGCCCGATCTCGCGGCGCTTGGGTGAGCCCACCCGGCCGGTCTCGCCGGTGGAGAACGGCGGGAAATTGTAGTGGTGCATATAGCGTTTCGTGGTCTCGGGCCCCAGCGAGTCGATCTGCTGGGCCATCTTGACCATGTCCAGCGTGGTCACCCCCAGGATCTGGGTTTCACCGCGCTGGAACAGCGCGCTGCCGTGTGCCCGCGGAACCACGGCGACCTCGGCGGACAGCGCGCGGATGTCGGTGATGCCGCGGCCGTCGATGCGGAAGTGGTCGGTCAGGATGCGCTGGCGCACCAGCTTTTTGGTCAGCGAGCGGAACGCGGCGCTGACCTCTTTCTCGCGGCCCTCATAGGTTTCGGCCAGTCGGGCCAGCACCTCGGCCTTGAGCTCGTCGGTGCGCGCGTCGCGTTCGGCCTTGCCGCCGATGGTCAGCGCCTTGGACAGCTCGTCGGTGGCCACCGACGCCACCGAGTAGTAGACGTCGTCGCCGTAGTCGGGGAAGGTCGGGTAGTCGCTGGTGGGCCTGGCGGCCTTGTCGGCGAGCTCCTGCTGCGCGGTGCACAGCACCTCGATGAACGGTTTGGCGGCCTCAAGGCCTTGGGCCACAACGGTTTCCGTGGGCGCCTGGGCGCCGCCGTCGATGAGTTCGATGACGTTGGAGGTGGCCTCGGCCTCGACCATCATGATGGCGACGTCGGGCCCGTCGGCGCCGTCGACCTTGCGGCCGGCCACCACCATGTCGAACACCGCGCGCTCGAGCTGTTCGACCGTCGGGAACGCCACCCAGGTGCCGTCGATCAGCGCCACCCGCACCCCGCCGATGGGGCCGGAGAACGGCAGACCGCCCAGCTGGGTGGAGGCCGACGCGGCGTTGATCGCCAGCACGTCGTACAGGTCGTTGGGGTCCAGGCTCAAAATCGTGACGACGACCTGGATTTCGTTGCGCAGGCCGTCGACGAACGACGGCCGCAGCGGGCGGTCGATGAGCCGGCAGGTCAGGATGGCGTCGGTGGAGGGGCGACCCTCGCGGCGGAAGAACGAGCCGGGGATGCGGCCCGCGGCATACATCCGCTCCTCGACGTCGACGGTGAGCGGGAAGAAGTCGAAGTGCTCCTTGGGGCTCTTGCTGGCGGTGGTCGCCGACAACAGCATGTTCTCGTCGTCGAGGTAGGCGACGACGGCGCCGGCAGCCTGCTGGGCCAACCGGCCGGTCTCGAAGCGGATGGTGCGGGTGCCGAAGCTCCCGTTGTCGATGGTGGCGGTCGCCTCGAACACGCCTTCTTCAATTTCAGCGACAGACATAGACGTCCGTACGGCCTCTCTTATTCGGCTGTTTCGCGTCATCACGCGCAACTGGAGAGGGTTTGCAGGATCACTCACCGACCCGAATGGGCCTGCGAGCCACCCGCGGAGCTTTTCGAGGAGCCAGTCTGTATGCGGCTACGGCCATCGATCGAAGCGGCCGACCTGCTCCAGATCCGGAGAGCCCGGCAGCCACTACCGAAGACCGCCCGATGCAGACCGGGCTGCTCCCTCGAAGGTGCCCCCTCGAAAGGTGCGTAGTGACACGCTGGAACGGCACACGCGGATCTGCGTGACCGCACCGGTTGCTCGGGCCGAATCGGCCCAGAACGTCCTCACTCTACACGGGCGGGGCGCACCCGCCAGCATCGCCGGCGGAATCGGTTGTTCGTGCGCGGCCGCTACCGGGTCAGCGGCGCAGGCCCAGCCGCTCGACCAGCGAGCGGTACCGCTCGACGTCGATCTGGGCGACGTACTTGAGCAGCCGCCGGCGCCGCCCGACCAGCAGCAGCAGTCCGCGCCGCGAGTGGTGGTCGTGCTTGTGCACCTTCAGGTGCTCGGTCAGGTCGGCGATCCGCTTGGTCAGCAGCGCGACCTGCGCCTCCGGGGAGCCCGTGTCGGTGTCATGCAGGCCGTAGGTGCCCAGGATTTCTTTCTTCTGCTCGGCTGTCAGCGCCACGAAATTGTCTCCATCGATCGGTCCGCGATAATCACGAGTTCGGGCGCGGCCACCGCGAACCGCAGCACGCGCCGATGTCGTCGGGCAGTCTAGCAGCGCCGGGACCGGCGAGCATAAACGCTGGTCTGTTAGCCGGCGGACAGCAGCTGACGCGCCCGCTCGGTGTCCTGGCCCATCGCGACGACGAGGTCGTCGACCGAGTCGAACTTGTGCTGGCCGCGGATGCGGGCGACGAAATCCAGCGCGACGTGCTGCCCGTACAGGTCGGCCTGGGTGTCCAGGACGAACGCCTCGACGGTGCGGGTGCGCCCGGAGAAGGTCGGGTTGGTGCCCACCGATACCGCCGCCTGGTAGCGCTCACCCGGGATGACGGTGCCGGTCACCGGCCCGTGGCCCAGCACGGTGAACCAGGCGGCGTAGACCCCGTCGGCGGGGATCGCCGAATACATCGGCGGGGCCACGTTGGCGGTCGGGAAGCCCAGTTGGATCCCCCGCCCCTCGCCGCGGACGACGACGCCCTCCACCCGGTGCGGACGACCCAGCGCCTCCATGGCCGCCACCACGTCGCCGGCGTCCACACAGGACCGGATGTAGGTCGAGGAGAACGTCACGGTCTGGTTGCTGTGGTGCTCGGAAAGCAGCGACATCGCCTCCACGGCGAACCCGAATCGCTCGCCTGCCCGCCGCAGCGTCTCCACATTGCCGGTCGCCTTCTTGCCGAAGGTGAAGTTCTCCCCCACCACCACCTCGACCACGTGCAGGTTCTCCACCAGCAGCTCGTGCACGTAGCGGTCCGGGGTGAGTTTCATGAAGTCGGTGGTGAACGGCATCACCAGGAAAACGTCGATGCCCAGCTCCTCGACCAGCTCGGCGCGCCGGGTCAGCGTCGTCAGCTGGGCGGGATGGCTGCCCGGGTAGACCACTTCCATCGGGTGCGGGTCGAACGTCATCAACACCGTCGGCACGTTGCGGGCCCGCCCCGCCTTGACCGCGTGCGCGATCAGCTCGGCGTGGCCGCGGTGCACACCGTCGAACACGCCGATGGTCAGCACACACCTGCCCCAGTCCGTGGGTATCTCGTCTTGGCCGCGCCACCGCTGCACGCCCGCAAGCCTACGGCGCGCGGCCGCCCGCCGGGAGGTCCGCGGCGCGCAACGCCGGGCGAGGTGGCGGGGAACACGCCGGATCGAGGTTGGGTTGCCTAAACTTTCTCCTGTGAGGGCTGACGAAGAGCGTGGCGGTCTCACCGCGGTCGGCCAGGACTACCTCAAGGCCATCTGGAATGCCCAGGAGTGGTCGCCCGAGGGTGCGCCGCAGAAGGTCAGCACCAAGATGCTGGCCGAGAAGATCGGGGTGTCGGCCAGCACCGCCTCCGAGTCGATCCGCAAACTCGCCGAACAGGGGCTGGTCGACCACGAGAAGTACGGCGCGGTGACCCTGACCGAGGCGGGCCGGCGCGCGGCGCTTGAGATGGTGCGCCGGCACCGGCTGCTGGAGACCTTCCTGGTCAACGAGCTGGGCTACGCCTGGGACGAGGTGCACGACGAGGCGGAGGTGCTCGAGCACGCGGTGTCGGACCGCCTGGTGGCGCGCATCGACGCCAAACTCGGCTTCCCGCAGCGCGACCCGCACGGTGACCCGATACCGGCCACCGACGGCCAGGTGCCCACCCCGCCGGCCCGTCAGCTGTGGGCGTGCGGCGACGGCGACACCGGGACGGTGGCCCGCATCTCCGACGCCGACTCGGAGATGCTGCGCTATTTCACCGACGTCGGCATCAACCTCGACTCGCGGCTGCGGGTGCTGACCCGCCGCGAGTTCGCCGGCATGATCTCGGTGGCTATCGAGTCCGGCGACGGCGCCGAGACGACGGTGGACCTGGGCAGCCCCGCCGCCCGGGCGATCTGGGTAACGGCATAACTCGCCTTTTGAGCCCTCGCGCTTTCGCGCCGCGCCTCGCGCCCCGCCGAGCGTGCACTGGTTGCGATTCCGCCGCCGTTTTTTCGCGCTCAGTGCACGTTCGGCGGCCAGGTCGGCGCGACGGACTCAGCTCGACAGCAGACCCTTGGCGATGTGGGTGACCTGGACCTCGTTGCTGCCGGCGTAGATCATCAGTGATTTGGCGTCGCGGGCCAGCTGCTCCACCCGGTACTCGGCCATGTAGCCGTTGCCGCCGAACAGCTGCACGGCCTCCATCGCCACCTCGGTGGCCGCCTCCGACGAGTACAGCTTGATTGCCGAGGCCTCGGCCAGCGTCAGCGGTTTACCCGCCTGCTGGCGTTCGATGGTGTGAAAGACCATGTTCTGCACGTTCATTCGGGCGATCTCCATCTTGGCCAGCTTGAGCTGGATCAGCTGGAACTGCCCAATGTTCTTGCCCCACAACGTCCTGCTCTTGGCGTAATCGACGCACAGTCGGTGGCATTCGTCGATGATGCCCAGCGCCATCATCGCGATCCCGATCCGCTCGGCGGCGAAATTGGCCCGGGCGCTGTCGCGGCCGTCGCCTTCGGTGTGCTGTTCGCTCTCGCCGAGCAGACGATCCGGGGTCAGCCGCACGTTGTCGAAGAACAGCTCGCCCGTCGGCGAGGACATCATGCCCATCTTCTTGAACGGCTTGCCCTGGGTCAGGCCCGGCATGCCCGCATCGAGCACGAAGACCAGCACCGAGCGGTTGCGCTTGTCCACCGACGGGTCGCCCTCGTCGAGTTTGGCGTAAACCACGAGCACGTCGGCGTAGGGCCCGTTGGTGATGAAGGTCTTCTGCCCGTTGAGGATGTAGGCCCCATCTCCGTCGCCGGAGCGCCGGACTGAGGTCTTCATGCCGCCGAACGCATCCGAGCCCGAGTCCGGCTCCGTGATCGCCCACGCCGCAATCTTTTCCAGCGTCATCAGCTCGGGCAGCCAGCGCTCTTTTTGGGCCAGCGTCCCGCGGCTGGCGATGGTGGCCGCGCCCAGGCCCAGGCTGACCGACGCGGTGGACAGCAATCCGATGCTGACCCGAGCGATCTCGGAGACCAGCACCGCGATCATCGAGCCTTGCGCGCCGCCGCCGCTGAATTCGTTTGCGGCGCCTGAGCTGTCGCCATTTTCGTCGGCTCCGCTACGCTCGCGGTCCAGCATCTTCTTGACCGCCTCGGCGGCCATGGTGTCGAGGCCGAACTGGCTGAACAGCTTGCGCGCGATCGGATAGGGCGACATCGCGCCGCTTTCCAATTCGTCCAGGTGCGGCCGGATCTCCTTGTCCACGAATTGCCGGACGGCGTCGCGGACCATCAGGTCGGTGTCGGACCATTCGATCATGGCGCGCTTAGCGTTCGGCGCGCTGGTAGGCGGTGACGACGGCCGCGCCACCCAGCCCGATGTTGTGTTGCAGTGCGGCGCTGACGTTTTCGACCTGACGTTTGTCCGCGGTGCCGCGCAGCTGCCAGGTCAGCTCGGCGCATTGCGCCAGCCCGGTGGCGCCCAGCGGGTGCCCCTTGGAGATCAGGCCGCCGGACGGGTTGACCACCCAGCGCCCGCCGTAGGTGGTGTCGCCGTTGTCGATCAGCTTGGGCGCCTCGCCCGGGCCGCACAAGCCGAGGGCTTCATAGAGCAGAAGTTCGTTGGCCGAGAAGCAGTCGTGCAGCTCGATCACCTGGAAATCCTGCGGCCCCAACCCGGATTGGTCGTAAACCTGTTGCGCGGCTTGGACGTTCATGTCGTAGCCGATGAGGTTCTTCGCGCTGCCGTCGAACGTCGAGGCGAAGTCGGTGGTCATGGCCTGGCCGACGATCTCCACCGCCTGGCCGGCCAGCCCGTGCTTGTCGACGAACGCCTCGCTGGCCAGGATCGCCGCGCCCGAGCCGTCCGAGGTGGGCGAGCACTGCAGCTTGGTCAGCGGATCGGAGATCATCCGCGCGGCCAGGATGTCCTCGAGCGTGTAGGACTCCTGGAACTGGGCGAACGGGTTGTTCACCGAATGCTTGTGGTTCTTATAGCCGATCTTGGCGAAATGCTCTGCGGTGCTGCCGTATTGGCGCATGTGCTCGCGGCCGGCGGCGCCGAACATCCACGGCGCGACGGGCATGGCGAACTCGTCGATCTCGGCCATCGCCTTGACGTGGCGGCCCATCGGCGATTCGCGGTCCTGGGCGCCGCCGCCCAGCGAGCCCGGTTGCATCTTCTCGAAACCCAGCGCGATCGCGCAGTCGACGAGCCCGCCGCGGATGGCCTGGGCGGCCAGGAAGAGCGCGGTCGAACCGGTGGAGCAGTTGTTGTTGACGTTGACGATCGGGATGCCGGTCATGCCCAGCTCGTAGAGCGCGCGCTGGCCGGACGTCGAGTCGCCGGCGACGTAGCCGACGTAGCCCTGCTGCACCTCGCGGTAGTCGATGCCGGCGTCGGCCAGCGCGTTGGTCCCCGACTCGCGCGCCATGCCCGGATAGTCCCAGCCCTCGCGGCGGCCGGGCTTCTCGAATTTCGTCATGCCGACGCCGACGACGTAAACCTTGTTGGACATCTTTGTCCCCTTCCCAACGGCTCAGGCTCTCAGTGTGCAACGTGGCCCGACCAACCGTTGGGCCGGGGCAGCTAAAGCGTGGGCCGGGCGGCTAAAGCGTCGCCGGGCTGGACCCGATGGCCCGACTCCTCCTCAGGACGTACCGTCCTGCATCGTCGCCGGGCGGATGACGACGACCGATCTAGTCCGCGCGCCCTCGTCGCGCAGCAGCGCGATCACCCGGCCGTCGGGGGCGCAGGCGGCATACACTCCGTCGATCCCGGCCGCCGCCAGGGCCCGGCCGTTGCCGGCGGCCTCGGCCTCGTCGGCGGACAAATCGCGGCGCCCGAAGATCAGCAGGCATGCCTCGTCCAGGCTGTAGCTCAGCCGCGGGCACTCGGCC
>Ga0164242_10006209_pt1 | contig 13189 bp, 8 predicted proteins | sample OricomgcompostMG_FD_108783 | JGI IMG/M metagenome (GOLD analysis project Ga0164242, IMG submission 108783) | Miracle-Growth compost microbial communities from Emeryville, California, USA - Original compost - Miracle growth compost (MG) ...
ATGATTTGTGGAACAGGACCGGAAATCATTCTCGACCTCTTCTGATCCTGTTAATCCTGTTCATCCTGTCTGAAATTTCAAATCTGAAATCTCAGATCTCAAATGGTTGCAACTGCCAGGAGTCGAGGGGATCAGGCAGACTCATACCCAGGCTGTCTGTCTCCCTCTTCATTTTGACAGGATTTACAGGATCAACGGGATTGCTGGCGAGTTGACCCCAATACATCTATCCCTGTCCGGCTTGGACCGGAGACGGAATTGAGTTCGGGATTTTGCGTTCTCAGCCTCTCCCACGAGGGGAAAAGAGTTTGCCCCGCTAATTCTCTTTCTCTTTCCACAACTGCTTCAACTGGTCGAACGACCGCAGCGGTTCCTCTCCCCGTTTCGCCGCGGCACTTAACGGAGTCGCAGGCTGCGCCGGCTTCTTGCCCGGTTTATGCCCCTGCGACCCGCGGGCCGGCCGGGGGGTGGCAGGCCGCGTCGTTGCCGAACCCGCCGCACCTGTCGACGTGGCTGCCGGTGCAGCGCGGGGAACTGGTGCTGGCCGGCTGGCCGAAGCGGATTCCGGGCGACGGGGCCGCTGCTCGACGGGAGTGCCGGGGCGAACCATCGTCAGCGAGACCCGTTTGCGTTCCTGATCGATGTTCATCACCCACACCGTAACCACGTCTCCGACGCTGACGACATCGTGTGGGCTGCGGATGTACCGGGCCGCCAGTTGGCTGACGTGCACCAGTCCGCTTTCCTTAAGCCCGATATCCACGAAGGCCCCGAAGTCGACGACGTTCAGAACTGTCCCCTGCAGTTCCAGCCCGGCGTCCAGATCTTCCATCTTCAAGATCCCTTTCTTGAAGATCGGCCCGGGCGAGTCGGCCCGCGGGTCTCGCCCCGGGCGGGCCAGCGCGTCGATCATATCGCGGAGCGTCGGTTCCCCCACCTGCAGTTCCCGGGAGACCTCTTCAGGAGCAAGCTCCGAAACCCACGTTCTGAATTCCGGCGAATCGCACGACTGACCCGTGGTGCCGGCTGCACTCTCCTGAAAACGGGACAGCAGTTGCTGGGCGGTTCCGTAGCTTTCGGGGTGAATCCAGGTGCTGTCGAGCGGCTCGTCGCCGTCGGCGATTTTGAGGAACCCCGCGGCCTGGGTGAACGTGGCCTGCCCGATCCCCGCGACTTTCAGCAGTTGCCGACGGGTTTTGAAAGGACCGTGCTGCGTTCGCCATTCGACCAGCCGGCGTGCCGTCAACTGGTTCAGCCCCGACACGTACCCCAGCAGCGAGGCGCTGGCCGTATTCAGATCGACGCCGACAAAATTCACGCACGATTCGATCACCTGGTCCAGCGATTCCCGCAATCGCTTGCCGTTGACATCGTGCTGATACATCCCCACGCCGATGTGCTGGGGGTCGATCTTCACCAGTTCGCTGAGAGGATCCTGCAGCCGACGGCCAATGGAAATCGTCCCCCGGACCGTGGCGTCGTCGTCCGGAAATTCTTCGCGGGCCGCGGGGCTGGTCGAGTAGATACTGGCCCCGGCTTCGTTGACGATGACATACCGGGCGTCGGGGACATGCTCGGCGATTGTTTCGGCCACGAGTTCTTCCGACTCGCGGCAGGCGGTGCCGTTCCCGATGGCGAGCAGGCGGGCTTCGTGCGTCCGCAGCAACTCGGCAAGCCGGGCCTTGGCGGCGGCCCGTTTTTCCGCCGACCCGGTGACATACACCACGTCGCGTGCCAGCACGATTCCCGTCCGGTCGAGGACCACAACCTTGCAACCGGTTCGGAACCCGGGGTCGATGGCCAGCACGTTCTGGCCGCGCAGCGGGGGCTGCAGCAGAAGGTTCCGCAGGTTCCGCGCGAAGACCCCGACCGCATGTGCCTCGGCCTGCTCGGTCAGTTCGCGACGAACTTCGCGCTCGAGGCTGGGCTGAATCAGGCGGTTGAGGGCATCGGTGGCACAGCGGGTGAGAAACTGCGGACAGCGATGCTCTGTCAGGCCGATCTGCCGCGAGACGCCGGCCAATGCCTGCGCGTCGTCCCACTCGAACCGGACCCGCAGCGCCCCGGCACTTTCGCCGCGGTTGAAGGCCAGCACGCGATGCGGGGGCAGCCGGGTGACCGCCTCGGAATGATCAAAATAGTCGCGGTAGGCCTGGGCGGATGCGGCACTGGCATCGGTCGCCGTCCCCGTCAGCTTACCGGTCTGCCAGGCGACCTTGCGGGCCGACTCGCGGACTTCGGCCACTTCGCTGATCCGCTCGGCGAGAATGTCGGCGGCTCCCTGTATTACCTCGTCGGTCGCCGGCAGGTCCTTTGAAGGATCGACAAAAGCCTGGGCCGCGGCCGCCAGGTCGGCATCGACCAGCTCTCCCTGCCAGATACGATTGGCGAGGGGCTCGAGTCCCCGTTCGCGGGCGATGGCTGCCCGGGTCCGCTTTTTGGGTTTGTACGGCAGATACAGGTCTTCCAGCCGTTTCAGAGAATCGGCGGCCTCAATTGCCTGCCGCAGTTCGGGCGTCAGTTTGCCCTGGGTGTCGATCATCCGCAGGATGGTGTTGGCGCGGTCGGCCAGTTGCCTCAGCCCTCCCACGGTTTCCAGCACATCGCGAATCTGCTGCTCATCGAGATGCCCGGTTCGTTCCTTGCGATAGCGGGTGATGAACGGGACCGTGTTCCCCTCGTCGGCGAGGGCGACCACGCTCTCCACCTGAACGCGCGACAGCCCCAGTTGGCGGGCAACCTGCGAAAAATCGATCGAAAGACCCATGGCGACTCACGGCAGAAGAGAAAATTCAGTCAATGCCCGGGAGCGGTCTCTTGCCGGCCCCCCTGATCTGGCTGCGGCTCAGTCGTCGGAATTGTCGTCCCGCTCGTAACGCTCGACCACCGCCGCTTCGGCGGATTCCAGATCGCTGATCCCCCGATCAGCCACAGGTCGGGTCCGGCGGGGAGCGCGGCGGCGACGGGTCCGCGGTCGGCGTTCGGTCTGACCGCTGATCTGCTCTGCCGTCAGTTCATTCCCGAACCCGGTCACTACGTAGGTCCCGCTCCGTGAGTCGACATCCAGTGCCACCAGATGATGCTTCTGGGCATCTTCCAGCAGCGCGCTGAACGTCCGGTAACCGTGGTAAGTTTCGTTGAACGACGGCTTTTTGCGCTTCATCGTTTCTTTGACCAGCGACGACCACAGCACTTCCTTGTTTTCCCGGCGGAGCGCCAGCAGCGAATCGACCAGCAGTTCGAAGGCCTTGCGGGCATTCTCGGGGATCTGCGGGTCGATCCCCGTCACCTCGGTGGTCTGCTCGAACAGGTCTTCGTAGTAGATGAACTCGTCGCAGTTGTCCCGCAGCAGTTCCGACGTCGAGGGCTGCATCCCCAGGCCGATGACATGTTTGCCCAGTTCCTTGAGCTTCGACACCAGCGGCGAAAAGTCGCTGTCCCCCGACACGATGACAAAGGTATCGATGTGCTCTTTCGAGTAGGCCAGGTCCATGGCATCGACACACAGGCGGATGTCGGCCGAATTTTTGCCGGTCTGCGCCCGTCGCGGAATTTCCACCAGTTCGATCGCCGCTTCGTGCAGCGATTCGGTGTAACTCGAAAACCGGTTCCAGTCGGCATAGGCCTTCTTGGCGACCACTTTGCCTTTCTCGACCATTCGCTTGAGCACGCGTCTGATGTCGAATCGATCGCGGGTTCCTGGAAAGCCAAGCGCCAGGTTTTCGAAATCGATGAACAACGCCAGCGAACGGGCAGTGTCGGGCATGCTGAATGAATCTTTCGCGCGCAGGTTATAGAAAGGTCGGTGAGTCGGTGTTTCGGAACGTTGTCTATCTGGCCCCGCAAGACTTCGTCAAAACATTCACGTGTTGCCGGCCAGTTGACGTTAACGAAGAGAGCCCGACAGCGGGCAAGGGCTCGTGCCTGTCGACAGTGTACCTGCCAGCGCTGTCGATGCGCAAGCCATCTCTTCGGGAAAATGCGCCGAATTCGGGCAAATCTCCAGACCCCTCAAACCAGATGGGCTGCCAGTAACGTGACCGGCAAATCGGCGGCGGGGGTCCATTTCAAAGCAGATGACACCGCCGGAATCAGAACCGTGTCCCCCATCCGCAACAGTCGGCGGTACCCCTCGGTGGAGAGTTCCACCTCCCCCGCAATCACCATCCAGACCGCCAGCGTTCCGGTCGCATCAGCCTCGAAAGCCGAAGTTGACTGATAGCGGTCGAGGCTGAAGTAGTCGCAGGAAACCAGGCGGGTCGCGGTGACACCGGCGGGCGGGTCTGCCAGTGGAGTTCCCTGAACCGGGCTCACCTCCCCTGCCCTCCAGTCGATGGCAGCCAGCGATTCTTTCCGATGCAGCTTCCGGGGCTGGCCGTCGGCCCCCACCCGGTTCCAGTCGAACAGTCGGAAGGTGGCGTCACTCGACTGCTGGACTTCGGCGATCAGCACTCCTCCACCCACCGCGTGAACGGTGCCCGCGGGCAGAAACACGCAGTCTCCCGGCCGTGGGACAAACGAATGCAGGCACTCGGCCACGGTGCCGGCGTCGAGGTGCCGGGCCAGCGACTCCGGTGTTGTCCCCTCCTGTAAACCGGCGTAGATGCGTCCTTCTGGACCGACATCGAGAACCACCCAGACTTCCGTTTTGCCGAGTTCTTCCCCCAGCAGTTCCTGCGCCTTCGTGTCGGAGGGGTGAACCTGCACGGAAAGCTGCAGGTGGCAGTCCAGGTACTTCACCAGCAACGGAAACCGGCAGGGGGGCTGTCGGTCGCCGTAGAGCTCGGCGGCATGCAGCCGGCACAGGTCTGTCAGTGTGAGGCCAAGTAATTTTCCCTCGGCGATCCGGCTGACATGATGCGGATGCCCGCTGACTTCCCACGATTCGCCGAACGTACCGGTCGCAGGGAGCGATTTGTGCAGACGTTCGGCGAGCTGGCGGCCTCCCCAGATCTGCGGGCGGAGGTACGGTTCGAACAGCAGCGGGTCCATGGGCGAAGGCTCGGTGACTGGGCGTTGACAGGATAGCCGTCGGGACGAGTGATGATCGTATGGTTCGACGGGAGGAATGGGAATTCCGTCACAGGATTTCTTCTGGGGGGGCATCCTGGCATCCCTTGCGAATTCTCGCAGAATCGGCTACAAAGCCGGTTTCCCAAATTCAGACACACTCTTTTCAAGTCTTCGCGGCAGGTGGTGAGTTATCATGGTTCTGCGTCCTCGCACAAAACTGGTCAAAGCGCGTAAATCGCGCCGCTGCCCCAAATGTGGCACCCTGGTCATGGCCCGGAAACGCTGCAAAACCTGCCACAAGAAGCTCGTCTGATACCAGACGACGATTGACGCCGTTCCACGCCCTCTCGGCAGTTGAAGACCGCCGATCTGAAGGGCTGGAGCTTCGTATCCGCCAGCGTGTCGAGCCCTGTTCCGCCTGGTGAAGTCCGTCAGCAGCGATTCGAGGATGTCTCCCGGCCCGGAGCACGTGCCGGCGGCATTTTCACGACTGTAGCTCCGCTGCTCAAGTAGCAGGTACGCACGGGGTCTGGCGATATTTTTCGGCCGCCGGCTAACGATTTCTGATCGGCCCCCGTTCCGAAAAATGTGCCTGACCTGCCTGACCCACTTCGCCTGCGACGAAGAGAGAGTAGCGGGAAGAGAGTAGTGAGGGGGCTGCCACGCGTGTGATAAAGGAATACCATCCGGCCAGGCACGGTTCTCCTGTCCAAGCCGGACTGGGATAGATGTATTGGGGGTAACTCGCCAACAATCCTGTTGATCCTGTAAATCCTGTCAAAAAAAGTGGGAGACAGGCAGCCGGAGTATGAGTCTGCTCGATCCGCTCGACTCCTGGCAGTTGCAGCCATTTGAGATCTGAGATTTCAGATTTGAAATTTCAGACAGGATGAACAGGATTGACAGGATCAGAAGATGTCGAGAATGATTTCCGGTCCTGTCCCACAAATCAGCATGGCGTTCATGGCCGGGAATGATGGTCCGGCAGATGAACTAATGAGCGGCCCATACAGGGCATTTGTAGTGAATTAACCACCAACCCGGGGCGGCGCTGCGCTCTGCACCGGGCTATATTGTGGCTGGCCTTTCAGGCCGGCAGATCTCTGTCGACCACGCCAATCGTTTCCCAGTATCGTTCACTTCGAACGGCCAGAGCGCTGGCGGCTTGCGAGCCGCCAGTGGCACCCGACGGAACAAAAAGCGATCAAATTTCCAATACCGGTTTTGATGGATTTTGCACAGCCCAGCACAGCCCACACTACCGAACACCGAACACCGAACACTGAACACTGAACACCGAAAACTGTTCAGTCTTCGATTTCCGGTTCAGCAGCGGGCCCCATCGGCTGGCTGCGATCCTGCTCGGGGATCAGCCGGTCCAGAATTCCGTTCACAAACTGCGACGACTGGGCCGTTCCGTAGCGTTTCGCCAGTTCCAGCGCTTCGTCAATCGCCACGCGCGACGGCGTATCGCTGTACAGCAGTTCAAAGGCCCCCAGCCGCAGCACGTTGCGGTCGGTCGGAGCCATCCGCTTCAGCGACCAGTTCGCCGCCAGCGATTCGATTTTGGCATCGAGGGTCGGGCGGGCTTCCATCACCCCGGCGAACAGGCTCCAGGCGAACCGTGCCAGTGACTCTTCCGGGAACCGTTCCTGGATCTGCACGCGAACCGTGTCTGCGGGAACATCCGGGTTGAGATCCTGCTGATACAACATCTGGAGGGCCATTTCCCGGGCCCGGCTACGACGCGACATGTCTTGTGAATCTTTCCGCGAAGCCACGACAAACCGTGGCTGACATAAACGTTGGTGCGACACCGGTGGTCATCATCCCACACGCCGGGGAGGTGTTGCAATCCCACCTGTTCCGTTCCACCCGGTCGGGTTAACGGTTGTGCTGGCTGCCCAGTTGTTTGAGCACACTGACCATTTCGAGCGCTGCCAGTGCCGACTCGGCACCTTTGTTGCCTGCTTTTCCTCCCGCCCGGTCGAGGGCCTGCTCCATCGACGAACAGGTCAGCACGCCGAATGAAATCGGAATCCCCGAGTCGCAACTGGCTTTCAGGATACCGGCAGCCACCTGCTGGTTGATGTATTCGTGGTGGCTGGTTGCCCCCTGAATGACGGCCCCCAGGCAGCAGGCCGCGGCATACCGGCCGCTGCTGGCCACCGCCTGGACCGCCAGCGGAAGCTCGAACGCGCCGGGCACCCAGACCACGGTTACCTGGTCGTCGGCGACGCCATGCCGGCGGAGCGTGTCGACGCACCCTTCCAGCAGCCGTTTTGTCACCAGCTCGTTGAAGCGGGAGACCACGATGGCGTATTGCTCGTCACCCCCCAGCAGTTGGCCCTGTATCTGAACTGTCATGTGTCTTCCGTCCAAGAGAACTCACCCCGCGCCGCAGTTGCTGCAGCAGGCGGGAATAATAGATGTCTGCCAGCGAATGTCAATCAGCCAAGGTTCATACTCAGCAGAAATTCGTCGTTGGTTTTGGTCCGTCGCATCCGGCTGACCAGCAGATCCATGGCTTCCACCGGGTTCATGTCGTTGAGCACGCGCCGCAGCACCCAGACCCGGCGGAGCTCGTCTTCGCCCATCAGCAGTTCTTCGCGGCGGGTGCCGGACTTGTTGACATCGATGGCCGGCCAGATCCGCTTTTCGACCATTCGCCGGTCGAGGTGCAGTTCGGTGTTACCGGTCCCCTTGAACTCTTCGAAGATGACTTCATCCATGCGGCTGCCGGTGTCGACCAAGGCGGTGGCGACGATGGTCAGGCTGCCCCCTTCTTCGACATTTCGGGCGGCCCCGAAAAAGCGTTTGGGGTGCTGCAGGGCATTGGCATCGACACCACCGGACAGAATTTTGCCGGAGTGGGGAACTTCGGTGTTCCAGGCCCGGGCCAGGCGGGTGATGGAATCGAGAAAGATCACCACTTCGTGGCCGTATTCGACCATCCGCTTGGCCTTTTCGATGACCATTTCGGAAACCTGGATATGCCGGCTGGGGGGTTCATCGAAGGTACTGCTGATGACTTCACAGTTCCGTCCTTTGACCTGCCGCTCCATTTCGGTGACTTCTTCAGGCCGCTCGTCGATCAGCAGCATGATGACGTAGGCTTCGGGGTGGTTTTTGAGGACCGCCTTGGCCAACTGCTGGAGGAGGATGGTCTTCCCGGCCCGGGGGGGGGAAACAATCAGACCGCGTTGCCCCATGCCGATGGGGGCCACCATGTCGACAATCCGGGTGGCCAGCAGTTCGGGGCCGGCTTCCAGCCGCAGCCGGCGTTGCGGATGCAGCGGGGTCAGGTCGTCGAACGAAACCTTTTCGGTCAGCAGGTTGGGGTCCTGGCCGTTGATGGCCTCGACCCGCAGCAGCGCGAAGTAGCGTTCGTTTTCTTTGGGGGGGCGAATCTGCCCGGCGACCGTGGCCCCGGTCCGCAGGCCGAATCGCCGGATCTGACTGGGGGAGACGTAAATATCGTCGGGGCAGGGAAGATAGTGATAATCGGGGCTTCGCAGAAATCCGAACCCGTCGGGCAGAATTTCGAGCGTCCCTTCCCCGAACATCAGGCCGTTCAACTTCGTCCGCTCTTTGAGGATCTTGAAGATGAGGTCCTGTTTTTTCAGCCCGGTGTATTCCGAAAGCTGTTCTTTACGGGCCTGGGCCAGTAACTGCTGCATGGTCATCCGCTGCAGTTCGGCGATGTGGATTTCACCCCGTTTGATTTCCTCGTAGCGGTCGTCGGGCGACAGCCCGGCCCGCCGGGTGGCGAGTTCTTCGCGTTCTTCGGAGTCGAGGTCCTGCTCGTCGTCAGCCTGCTCCGCGGCGGTCTCGTACTCCACGGTCGCCGAAGAATCCTGGGGGGAATCGGACTTGGTCAGTCGGGGTTTGATCGGTCGAGGCATAGCGGGAGCTTTCTGAACCTGCAAAAACGAAGAATTGAGATGTGGGGCCTGTCGGGCGGAAAGTCGCCACAACCGGTGGCCTGGGTTTCAAGCAGTTTCGGATGGAGTCAGGGGGCGATGCCCCGGCTGGGGGCGAACCCCGTGCCCGAAGTCAGGAGGCCTGGGGGGAGGTTGCGGAAGGAATCGGGTTGAGGTTCTGTTGGATGTGGCTGAAGATCTGCTCCAGCCGGGCCCGGACCACTTCCGGACCGTGGGAATTGTCCACCACATAGTCGGCCTCCCTGCGCTTGCTCTCCAGAGAAAGTTGACTGGCCTCGCGAGACCGCAATTCCGTTTCAGTCCAGTCTCGCGCCGGATGCACGCGGCTGAGGCGGAGGGCAAACGGCGTATCCACGTAAATGACCGCGGTACAGTACCGGCGCCAGCCCGCTTCCAGCAGCAACGCTGCATCCAGAATGACGGCTTCGAGTTCAGGCCGCTGCTGCGCCTGGGTGATCTGCTCCTGAATCTGCTGTGTAATTTTTGGGTGGACAATCTGTTCCAGTTCGGACCGGGCCTGACGCTCGCTGGCTCCATCTCCAAAGACGAGCCGCGCCAATGCTTTTCGGTTCACCTGGCCGTCTGGTTGAAAGACGGCCTCGCCAAACCGGTGGCGAATCCGTTCGCGAACCTCGGCGTCTCCCAGCACCTGATGGCCGATCCGGTCTCCGTCGACAACGGCAATACGATGCTGCTCCTGCAGCAATCCGGCGAGGAAGCTCTTACCGGAACCGACACCACCGATGAAACCGATGACCGGAATATTTTTGACAGATTCGGACACAGCGACAGGGAAGACTCCGCAGAGGCATAGCGTTGCAGAGACGTTGATGACCGTTGAATGGGGAGAAGGTTGAAACACACCGGCGGGAACCCGACTGGCTGCCGTTGACTCAAACCTGTTGCGACTACAGGGGATGAACTTCTGGAGATGCCGTTCTGTTGCGGTTTTGGAAGGGTGCGGTCCTTTCTGGGGACCACCACAACAGACCCGCAACAATTATCATGGTGCAGCCGATTCTGTTTCGCAAGTCTAATTCGAATCTTCCAGGTTTTTTGTTTCCAGCCAGTTCACCCCTGCCGCCAGGTCGACCCTCAGGGGAACACTGAGGTCCAGCGCCCCCTCCATCTCTTCCTGCACCAGCCTGGCCACCGCCGAAATTTCTCCGTCGGGAACATCCAGCACCAGTTCGTCATGAATCTGCAGCAGCAGCTTCGCCGACCAGCCTTCCCGTTTCAGCCGGCGGTACACGTTAATCATCGCCTGTTTGATCAAATCGGCCGCCGACCCCTGAATGACCGTATTGATGGCGGTCCGCTCGGCGAGGTTCCGTTGCCGGCCGGTTGTCGAACGGATACCGGTAATGCTTCGCCGCCGTCCCAGAATGGTGGTGACATAGCCCTGCTCGACTGCCTGTTCCAGAATCTGGGTGAAAAACCGGTCGACCTGCGCGTACCGGGCAAAATAATCTTCGATGAACCTGGCCGCCTCGTCTTTGGCAATCCCGAGTGACGTCGCCAGTCCGAACGGACTCTGCCCGTAGATGATTCCGAAATTCACCGCTTTGGCGACGCCTCGCATCGCCTTGTCGACCACTTGGGGGTCGATGCCGAACACCTGGGCGGCGACCGCCGTATGAATATCCACCCCTTCCGTAAAGGCGGTCAGCAGGGCCGGATCCTGGCTGAAATGCGCCAGCATCCGCAGCTCGATCTGCGAATAGTCGGCACACAGCAGTTGCCAGCCGGGCGCCCCGGCGATAAACGCCTGTCGGACCCGTCGACCTTCTTCGGTCCGGATCGGAATGTTCTGCAGGTTCGGCTCACTGGAACTCAGTCGCCCGGTCGCCGCCACCACCTGGTTGAATGAGGTATGAATCCGCCCGGTGTCGGGGTTGATCATCTGCGGCAGCGCATCGAGATACGTGCTTTTCAGCTTCGACAGCCGGCGGTGCTCCAGCATCTTCACCGGCAGCGGATGCTGCTGTGCCAGTTCTTCGAGAACATCCTGGTCCGTACTGGGGCCGGTTTTCGTCCGCCGCAGTACGGGGAGGTTCAGTTCTTCGAACAGCACCTGCCGCAACTGAATCGGCGAATCGATGTTGAATTCGTGCCCGGCCAGCGCGAAGATCTCACTTTTAATCTGCGCCAACCGCCCGGTCGCCTCCACGCTCTGTTCCTGCAGCAGCGACGGCTCGACGCGAATACCGTTGTGCTGCATCTCCACCAGAACTTCGATCAGCGGTCGCTCGAGATTCCAGTACAGATCCCACAACTCGGCATCCCGCAGTTCCTTCCCGATGACTTCCGCCAGTTCCCAGGCGATCGCCGCGTCTTCAGACGCATACTCGGCAACCATAGCGATTTCGACTTCGTTCATCTGCTTCTGGAACAGGCCCTTTCCGAGCAGGTCGGAAATCGGAATCATCTCGTGCTCGAAGTATTGCCGGGCCAGTTCGTCGAGCCCGTGGCTGCGGGCTCCTGCATCGAGCAGATAATGCCCGACCATCGGGTCCATTCCCAGTCCGTTCACGAGAATTCCCGCCCGCCGCAGCACCAGCAGATCGTATTTGAGGTTCTGGATCACCAGCTCCAGATCCTGTCGTTCCAGAATCGGCCGCAGCGTGTCAACGACATTCTGCGGATCGAGATGCGGCTCTCCCTCTGGCCCCTGCACTGGAATGTACCAGCCGCGGCCTGCCTCCCAACTGATGGCCCAACCGACAATGTCGGCCCGCACGGCATCCAGCGAGGTCGTCTCCAGATCGAGACAGAACGACTTCCGGTGACTCAACTGTTCGACCAGGGTTGCCAGTTTTTCCGGAGTATCGACAACTTCGTACGTCAGCGTTCGCGTGGCGGCCGCCGTGTCGATCCCGGCCATTTCCCGAACCTCTTCGCCAAATTTACGGAACCCGCATTGCGTAAACAGTTCCAGTAACCGGGCCGGGTTCAGTTGCCCGGTGCGGGCTTCCTCCCAGTTGACGACCAGGGGAAGATCGCGACGGAGCGTGACCAGCCGGTGGCTGAGCCGGGCCTGATCGGCGAATTTCTTCAGGTTCTCACGCAGTTTGGCGCCGGGGGCGGCATCGGCGTTGGCCAGAACGGCATCCAGCGTTCCAAACTGCTGCAGCAGGGCGCTGGCCTTTTTGGGACCGACAAGCGGAACACCGGGCACATTGTCGACGGCATCGCCGACCAGCGCCTGGAAGTCGGTCACCTGCTCGGGACGAACCCCCCAATCCGTCAGCAGTTCTTCCGCAGTCATATACGTATCTTTGCGGACGTAATACACCCGGATCAGTGAACTGATGAGCTGCCGGACGTCTTTATCGTTGCTGACAATGCAGACCTCCATCCCCCGGGCGGCAGCCTGGTGGGCCAGTGTGGCGATGACATCGTCGGCCTCCCAGCCTGCAAACTCCACCATCGGGATGCCGAACGCCGAAACCACATCGGCAATGACCGGAATCTGAGGCCGCAGGTCATCGGGCATGGAACTGCGGTTGGCCTTGTACTCGGCGTACATGGATTCCCGCTCGCCGGGGCCGGAGGCATCGAGGGCGCAAATCAGGTGTGTGGGCTGCTTCTGCTTGAGGATATTGAGGATATCGCGAGTAAAGCCAAACACCGCATTGGTCGGTTGTCCGCTGGGGCCGGTCATTTCCGGAATCGCGTGAAAGACCTGGAAGACCAGCGAATAGACATCGATCAGATACAGGATTTCGGGCATGCAGGTGGCTTGTAATTGCAGGAGGTAACCGGAAAAACCGCGGCCGCTGAATTCGGGCCGGAAAGGCGGTCGTGCAGAACACCGCCGGGCGAGCCGGGGGGGCATGTTGCAATTATGCGGACTGTGTCGGGGAAATCACAGTCCGGTCGCGAATCTGTCCGGGAATGATCGCCATAACGGTCGTAGCGGCAAATGGTTCTTGACATGGGGGGTCAGGGATTTAGAATCGGTATAGACGGCGGGGTTACGCACATCCTCAACCTTCTCCACGTGTTTCAGCAAAGTGGCATCAGGGATCCGCCGATCAAAACGTCGGGTGGCTGCGCGCGGGCGTCGGCCTTCGGTTCCCCCGCAAGGTGGTTCCCGGGTTGCTGCAGAACCTGCCGTTTATAACGATTCGCCAATCCCTGACGACTGTGCACTTCGTCAGGATCTCACCGCCGTTACCCGGCAAGGTTAAGTCATGGCTTCATCGTCGAAACCCACCGCCGTTCACTTC